>Ga0315288_10005337_pt1 | contig 16347 bp, 14 predicted proteins | sample YL17G11_20_MG_FD_203454 | JGI IMG/M metagenome (GOLD analysis project Ga0315288, IMG submission 203454) | Sediment microbial communities from Yellowstone Lake, YNP, Wyoming, USA - YL17G11_20 | ecosystem: Environmental > Aquatic > Freshwater > Lake > Sediment | place: USA: Wyoming | collected...
CGGCCTGGTGGAGCAGATCCTCGTCTCCCGCGCCCACCCCGTCCAGGGCTACCGGGCCTGCCTGGGCATCTTGCGCCTGGGGACGCGCACCAGTCCCCAGCGCCTGGAAGCAGCCTGCGCCCGCGCGCTCGCCCTGAACGCTCTCAGCTACAAGAGCATCGACTCCATTCTCAAGCACGGGCTGGAAGCCCAGCCGCTGCCGGCGGCCGCCGCGCAGCACCCACCCATCCATCACGCCCACATCCGGGGCGCCCAGTACTACGCACAGGAGGACACCACCCATGCTGCAAGAGCAGACTCTCGACAAGCTCCAGGAGCTGAAGTTCTTGGGGATGCTCAAGGCCTACCAGGAACAGCAACAGATGCCCGACTGCCAGGCTTTGAGCTTTGAGGAGCGCTTGGGGCTGCTCGTGGATCGCGAACTGACCGAGCGCGCCAACCGCCGGCTAACCACGCGCCTGCGCTTCGCCCGGCTGCGCCAGGACGCCTGCCTGGAAGACATCGACTTCCGCCACCCACGGGGGCTGGATCGCTCCCTGCTGCTTTCCTTGGCCGACTGCCGCTGGATCGCCCATCACGACAACTGCCTGATCGTGGGCCCCACCGGCGCCGGCAAGTCCTACCTCGCCTGCGCGCTCGGCCAGCAAGCCTGCCGGGAAGGCTACTCCGTGCGCTACCTGCGCTTGCCCCGGCTCCTCTCAGAACTGGCCGTCGCCCGCGGAGACGGCCGCTATTCCCGAGTCCTGGCCGCACTGGCCAGAGTGGAACTGATCGTGCTCGACGACTGGGGCACCGCCGCCTTGGCCCCGGAGCACTGCCGGGAACTCCTGGAGATCGTGGAAGACCGCTATCAGCGCCGCTCCACCCTGGTGGCCTCTCAATTGCCGGTCACCCACTGGCACGAGTACCTGGGCGATCCCACCCTCGCGGATGCGATCCTGGACCGGCTGGTCCACAACGCCCATGCCATCACGCTGAAGGGAGAATCGATGCGCAAGCAAAATAAGCCTTTGGAGGGACTGTCAGCCGGCACGAAACCGGCTGCAAAGGACGGTAAGTGAGCGATCCCGCGTCGTCGCTTCGCTCCGGCTCAGCGGGTGGCCGCTTTCAACCGGAACACGCGGCCGCTTTCGACCGGAATGTGTGGCCACTTTCGCCGGAATGCGCAGCGGAGCGCACGTTCTCCGCGCACCGGGTGTACACCCTGGCGAAGCAGGGCACCGGGGAGATGATGCGCCGGATTGGACTGACGGCCTCAGGGCCTCCACCGGGCCCAAGTCCCCTGTGATCGCGCCTTCCACGTCCCTGGGCGGTCGCCGCGGCTCACGCAGCACCGCTCTCGTTGGGAGGGGGGCAGGAGGCCTTGTCCGCCACCATGGCCCTGGTCACCAGGTCATCGGGGCAGTACCTGGGCGGGCTGATGGCGCAGCCCGCCGTCGGCGGCACCAGGCACGGGTTGCCCGCGTCATACCACGAAGAGGGATCGCCCAGCCGCTCCACGTGGCCGTAGTAGGAGAGGCCCGGCCCCACATCGGCGAACCTGGGCGTGGGGCTCATCAACACCGACTTGCCCGTGGCGCGCACCAGGTAGACCGCCGCCATGGCGCGAGTGGTGGTGTTGTTAGGGCAGTAGAGCGCGCGGCCCTGGGAGTCGGCGCCGCAGCCGGCGGTGAGTCCTGCCGTGTAGATCGCCTCGACGTACTTCCAGTAAGTCTCCGTGGGCGGAACGTCGTAGAAGGTGTACACCGTCACCGGGTTGCTGCTGACCGCGCCGAAGCGCGTGCTCCCCTTGATCATCTGCCAGTCGCAGTGGAGCGGGCCGGTGAGATAGGTGGCGCTGTTGGGCACGGTGATGTTGAAGGTGAAGGTCTTCGTCTGGCCCGGGGCGATGCTGTCGCTGGGGCTCAACTGCACGCGGTTCAGCCCCCAGGTGGTGTTGTCATTGGGGTTGACCGAACTCAGGGCATAGCCGGCGGCTGCCGTCCAGGTCGTGGTACCGGTGTTTTGCATCGCGATCTGGATCCCGGCGGCCCGGTTGCGAAGCGTGCTCGCCGGCACCGTCGCCGAGGCTCGGAGACGGCGCGGTGCCTGGCATACCCCTTCTTCATCTGATTCTGCACCCTTGTAACTACCCTGCAAGCGTCGAGCGGTAAACTCCCGCCCCAGCCGCGGCCGGCTGGTTGCCGCCGTCTGGAAGGAGGGCCGCGCCACGCCCGAATACTGTGGTAGTCGTGCTCTATCCCGCAGCCTTGATCTTTCCAGACGTGCCTGCGGATCACTGGGCATGTGGGTGCGCGCGGCCTGTAACGCCGCCGACCATCATCTGGGGCCAGCCAGAGGGCACTGCGGATCGGCACTGATCTCGCCCGGGGCCGGACGGCGGTTCACGTGGTGCGCGTTCGGGTTCCCGATGCAGGAGTGCCCTCTACGTGTCCCCCACTCGTCTCACGTGCCGTCGCAATGCCACAGAGAGTGCACGCTGTCACCATCTACCCTCCATCATCCCTCCATACTGGCCGGGTACTGTATCGCGGTGATGCCGCAGGGCATCCCACAGACTACACAAGGAGGATGAGGAGAATGCCAAGTCTGAGCGGAGTACGGATCGCGGTTGTGATGCTGGGGCTGGCCTCAACATCGGCGTTCGCTGCCGGAGGCAGCGCGAAGTCCGGATCGCTGCCGGGGGCCAACCCGGCCCCGGTCCAGATCGCGCAGATGCCGCGGCAGGGCGGCGGCCGCGCGGGCCCGATGAGCGAGGCCGACCCCGCGAAGATGCATCAGCAGATGCTCGAGCGGATGCTGGACCAGTCGGGCCTTACCGACAAGGAGAAGGCGGCCGCCAAGAAGACCATCCAGTCCAAGCAGCAGGCGCGCGAGGCGCTTGTCGCCGAGCTCACCAGACTTCGCCGCCTGGCGAACAAGGAGAAGCCGTGGCGGTGACCGTCGCCGACACGGGACGTGGCATCCCGTCCGAGCACCTGCCTTACCTCTTCGACGCCTTCTACCGCGCCGACCCGGCCCGGACCCCCGGCGACCAGCACAGCGGCCTCGGCCTGCGCATCGCTCGCGGGCTGGCTCAGGCCCACGGTGGAGAACTGAGCATCGAGAGCGAGGAGGGAAAGGGGACGCGTGCGGTCCTTACTCTGCCCCCCTCGTCGGCAACAGTGAGCTAGTGCAGCGCCACAGAACTGCCAGACCAGATCGTAGGGGCGGACCTCTGGTCCGCCCGTCTGCGGGAGCACCAGAGGTGCTCCCCTACGTCTCTGGGTGACAACACTGCGCAGGCTGGTGCCCTGGTGTGGAAAGGGAAGTCACTATGCCCGAGCCTCCGATCGTCCGGCAGCCCCGGTTTGAGGAAACCGATGTATTCGTCGGTGGGCAAGACGATATCAACACCTATCGGATCCCCTCCCTGGTGTGCACCGGCCGCGGAACCGTACTGGCCTTCTGCGAAGGTCGCAAAGACACGAACGCCGATCGCTCGCCGACCCATCTGGTGCTGAAGCGGAGCCTGGGCCATACCGGCACATGGTCTCCGCCCGGCGCGCCTGGGCCGGTGCCGGAGGGCCGTTCCCGGCAACGGAACATGATGTGGCAGCCGATGCAGATCGTGCTTGCCTCCACGGGCCGGGAAGCCTACATGAACCCCGTCCCCATCATCGCCCCTACCGATGGGACCATCTACCTCCTCGTGAACCGCCACCCCGTGTACGACCGGGACACCCTGGGGACGCCGGTCTTGCTGCTGACGAGCAGGGACGAGGGCGCGACGTGGTCCGACCCCATGGACATCACGCCAGGTATCGGCCTCAAGGAACTGGGTCCCGGCGTCGGCATCCAGATGCGAAACGGTAGACTGGTGGCTCCGGTGTACGACGGGGTGGTCTTCAGTGACGACCACGGCAGCACTTGGCGGCCCGGAGGCCGAACGACGGGCCCGATCAGCGAGACCCAGGTGGTCGAGTTGATTGATGGCTCCCTGATGCTCAACGCGCGGGGGAGCCCCAACCGCACCGTGGTGATCAGCACAGACGGGGGTGAGACCTGGGGTGAGCCCCGGAGAGATCCCGCACTGACGGAACCGGAATTGTGGGGTGGGTGTCAGGCCAGTCTGATCAGGTACACCAGGCACGATGAGGGATACGCGCGTGATCGTCTCTTGTTCGCCAACCCGGCGGATCACAAGTATCGGTTCAACATGACCGTGCGCTTGAGCTGCGACGAGGGGAAGACCTGGCCTGTGGCCAGGCTCATCAAGCAGGGAACCGGGGCGTACTCCAGCATCACGGTGTTCCCGGACGGGACTATGGGCCTGATCTACGAGACGGGGAATGCCTACGACGGCATCGTCGAGTACTACGCCAAACTCGCTTTCGCGCGGTTCAACCTGGAGTGGCTGACTAACGGACGCGATCACCTGCGGAAGGAGGACTAGAGGGTCTGCTGCGTTGGAGCAACGTCGCGGCTAACCAATGGGAACGCCTGAGCCCCGCAACCCGCCCCTCTAGTACGTGCACTCCCGCGCCGCCTCCGCATACGCCTGGAGATTCTCCACCGGCGCGTCGAAGAAGTGATCGGCACAGGACAGAATGTAGCCGCCCCCCGCACCAGCCGCCGCGAACAGCCGGTGCACCTCCCTGCGAACCCCGTCCGGCGTCCCGCTCGTCAGCAGGGCGCACTGATCCATCCCGCCGATCAGGCCCAGTCGGTCGCCCACGCGTCGCGCCAACTCCGCCGCGTCCACGTCACCGCCCACGCTCTTCGGCGCCATGGTTTCCGTGGCATCCGTTCCGTTCTCCGCGATCGTCTCCGCCAGCGGCATCATCCCGCCGCAGGTGTGGTAGCTCACCCGGTGGCCCGCCCGGTGCACCGCATCGTGCAGTTCGCGATCGTAGGGCAGGCAGAACTCCCGGTGCATCTTCGGCGAGATCACCGTGGACGATGACGCGCCGCCTCCCGTCTCGATCAGATCGAACTTCGCCCCCGCCAGCGACTCCTCGATGAACCGCAGTTTCTTGTCGCACAGCATCCGCAGCAGGCGATGCGTCCATTCCGGGTCGTCCACCGCCGCCAGGATCATCTCCTGCGTCCCCACCAGGCAGCAGGCGTGCTGCCAGCACCCGGCCTGATCCCCCCACACGAAGCCCCGCAGAATCCCGGCCTCCCCCACCTCGTCGTACGCCCGCCCAATCGCGCCCTGATCCGCCCTCGGCACCGGCATGTAGCGCGCGATCAACTCGATGTCCTCCGGCTGCTTCACCATCGGCTCCACGATCCACGTCGTCCGCCGGTTCCCCTCGGTCTTGTACGTCAGCATGCCCCCCGGCGTCCGAATCGTATGCCGCTGCACCAGCGCCTCCGGGTCGCGTTGCCGCACCTCCACCTCGTCGGTCCAGTCCGGGTGCGAGGCGTCGCCCGGGTGCTCGCCCGGCAGCCAGAACTGCCCCATCGCCTCGAAATACTGGATCGCGGCATCCATCCCGAACCGCTGGAACGCCGCCAGCGCGCTCATCCCACCCAGGTATTGCTCCAGGTGATACCCCTGCCACTGGTGCACTGTGCATGGCAGCCGGTCCGGCTTCTCTCGCCGCAGTGCGCGCAGCATGCGCTCTTTAGACGTCATCCTTCCACTCACCCACCGGCGGTTTCCATGCCGATCTCACCTTGGCCCCCACCTGTTTCAGGGCAAGGGCTTCTTGATCAGCCACACCTCCGCGATCCTTCCGCCGCCTTGAGTGGCCTCGAAGGTGACGTCGAGGACGCCGTCGGCGGTGGCCGGCCGGGGCACCTCGAACTCGTAGGTCTGGCCGTAGTCGCCCTCGGCCTTGCAGGGCTCGCCGGCTTTCCCTCCGTCCAGATAGAGCTGGATCCGCGCCGTGTTGCGGTCGGCGTAGGTGGCCCGCAGCACGTAGGCGGCCTCGGTATCGAGCCCGGTGTAGCGGAGCGCGGGCCCGAAGAGGCCGATCTGCGCGAAGTGGATCCACGAGCTGCGCATCTGGTTCCCGAGGCCCCGGCTGTTATGCTCGTCGGAGACGCCGAACAGGAAACCGGGGTCCTCCGCCCACTCGAAGGCGCGGATCACGTGCGGATCCTGGCCCTGGCGGTGGCTTGCTCCGTTGCAGGTTGGTTTCAGCTCCCCGGCCTGGTGAAGATGACAATCCTTCTATGCTGGTTCGTTTGAGGTTTTCGTTAACCCAGAACCTACCTCCTACGGGGGAGGTCTGAAGAAGTTGCCAAGAAAAGGCGGGGGGCAGGCCAGGCTGGACCTGGAGGCGCACGCCGGCGTCGGTGGCCTGGCGCTCCAGGTGGCGCGCCACCTCGGCGACGATCTGGTCCATGTCCAGCCACACGGGACGCAGTTGGCAGGTGTGGGCGCGCGATCGGCCCTGAAATGTAGCACAGCCGCCCCCGGCTGTGCTTGCCGGGGGCGTACAGGCGAGGGCGCCTCTCCCACACCAGACGGTGGCCTTGCCTTTTGCCGGCCCGGCTCCTAACATTCTGCCGGGGACGCTGTTACTCCCTGCTGCGGAGGCGGAAACGTTGATCATCGGCGCCGCCGGCGCCGGTGCGCGCGGTCAGGCCCGCCGGCATGCGCTCGATGCTGCCCACGACGATGGCCGGCACCTCCTTCGCCGGCAGCGCCGTCACCTGGGGCAGATCAAGGCGCGTTCGGCGCTGCAGTTCCCAGCGCAGCATCAGTGCCGCCTGGCGCTCGATCACATCGGCCGAGGCGCCGGCCGTCACCACGACCGCTTTGGTGAGATCTAGCGTGGCCGGAACTGGCGCGGCGCAGGGCGCGCGTGTCAGACTCAACATGGCCAACGCCGCGAAAACGTGAGTGCCGCACCGGCTGCGCATGGCGAGCCCTGTCCTCCGAGGCATGTGGGTCGGGCCGGATCTTGCCCGTCTGAGGGGCTTTGCTTCCGCCCGAAAGCCCGGCTATCCTGCGCTGCGCGAACCGCCAGGCCGCTTGGCCCGGCGTCACGCGAACGTCTCGGCCACCGCGATCGCCGTGCGCGCCCACTCCCGGAGTCGCTCCGGATGCCCGCGCAGGGTCTCCAGCTCCCGAAGCACCACCTGGTAGTGGCCTCCACGCAAGCGGCGCATGCCGTCTTCGAGGTGGCGCTTGATCGGCTCGATGTCGTGAGCGTGCGCGACGAGCGCGGCGGGCTGCCGCCACATGATCGTGTGGGTTGCGCCGCACGCCTCGATGACCTTCTCCAGGTCGGTCCAATAGGAGGAGACGAAGACCCTCAGGTTGGGTATCTTCAGCACGATGCCGATCTTCTGCGACAGGTCCTCGCAGCACCCATACTGAACGGCGCCGAACTGCTGGAGCACCGGGATCTGGTAGTGGAGCAGAAATTCCTCCTGCATCCGCGGAGATACCATCTGAAATTCCTGACTGTTCGCCGCGCACCACAGATGGCGCAAGCCCACGGCGCCGTCCCCGCCCTCGCCTTCCAGCGGGTCGCTGCAGCACATGGGCTCGTGGTGGTTGGTCGTGAGCAGGCCGGAATCCTCGGCAACCCGTAACGCGCGAAGTATCCCCTCGCTGAGCTTGGCCATCACCCGATGGACCGCCCGGGGATGGAACGCCAGGTCATGCAGCATCGGTTCCATGCCGCGCAACTGCTCCAGGTACGTTCCCTGGTGCGGCCCCAGTGGCGGCTGGCACACCATGCGCACCGGCATCGCGTCACCCAGCAACTCGGCGGCTTGCTCCATCGCCCGCTGGGTCTTCTCACGGTTGTGGGTGAAGGCGGGCAGGGTGATCCGGTCATAGTCCTCGACGGTCCCGACCGGGTGCTCGTAGCGGAACCCGCCCTCATCGGTACTCATGGTTTGTCGGCCTGTGGGCAACCCCCAGGTGTGATCGGTGTCGCGCTCCCACACCGCTGCGACGCCCCACCAGGGCTCGAATATGTGGTCGTCGCCCACCCAGTGCTTGTAAAGGTGCTGACGCAACGTTTGCTCTGCGCGGCGGCAAAACGGATCGGTGCAGGCCAGAGATCCGGGAGGAATCAACTCCCTCCAAGCCCCCGCGGGCCTGCACCACACCGGAGCGCGATCCGGCTTTCTCTTCCCGTTGACGTCTCTCCAACGCTTCCGGCGAAACTCGTATTCCTCGCTGGCGGCCAGCTCGACGGCGCTGCGGGCGAGCTCGCGCACGACCTGGACGTCTCGCGTGGGGAAGGAAGCCATGACCGGATTCTCCGCGCGGCCGGACCGGCGCCACGGCGCCCAGTCCTGGGTGTCAATGGCTAGGTCGCCGCAGGCGACCGCCATGGCGGCGAAACCGCCTAGCCATCGCTTCTGCTATTCCGGGGCCACACCCTTCCACCGTGCGGCGTGCCGGCGCGTGACTGCTTATGGATGGCCCGTCCTGCGGGCCTTCTCATCCCCCACGCGCCTTCCGCAGGCTCGGTCCCGCCGGCCAGGGCGTCCGCGGGCTGCCCCCCGTGTCCGCTCGCTGGGGACCCGCGCGAGCGGCCCGGCCGCGCTCCCTTGGCGGGAGGCTCCCGCTGCGCCGATGAAGCCAGCCCAGCGCGATCCCCGGCGGCAACCCTGGGGTTGAGGCGGACGATGACTAGGTCGCCGTAGGCGACCGCCATGGCGGCGAAGCCGCCTAGCCATCGCGCTAGTGATCATCCGCCGCGCTGCTTGCGGCCTGGCGCGCCGTCTGCGGCTGCGGGGATTCGCGCAGCAGGCGGGCCACATCCACACCGGCCGCGGACGGGTCGAGCACGTCGTCAAGGCTGACGCGGCTCTCCGCGGCGGCGAGGTTGATCTCCTCGCGATCCAGAGTCTGGTCCGCGTCGTCCTCGATGACGCGGCGCACAAAGGGGCGCACCGCGTCGCGCGGGTTGGGCCGCGAGACGATCGCCATTGAGCCGTCGCTCAGCCGCAGCAGCGTCCCGGGCGGGTAGCGTCCCAGCATCTCGGTGAGCCGGCCAAGCAGCCGCGGCTCGAAGGCGCCCGCCTTGCCGCTGTGCATCAGCGCCAGGGCTTCGTGGGGCGGCAGCGGCGGCCGGTAGGGGCGTTCGGTGGTCAGCGCGTCGTAGACATCGGCGACGCCCACGATCAGGCTGAACAGGTTCAGTTCGCGCGGCCGTTTCAGTGGCGGATAGCCGCGCAGGTCGGGCCGCAGGTGATGCTCGAAGGCGACCAGCGGCGCCACGTCGGGCATCGCCCGCTGCGCGGCCAGGATGAGGGCCCCGTCCACGGGGTGCCGGCGCACCAGGGCGAACTCCTCCTCGGTGAGGGCCCCCGGCTTGCGCAGGACCTCCAGAGGTATGTTGATCTTCCCCACATCGTGCAGCAGCGCCGAGACCCCGAGGTCCGCGAGCAGTTCGTGCCCGAGCGAGATGGCGCAACCCATGGCAATGCTCAAGATGCAGATGTGCAGGCCGTGGGTGAAGGTGTACTCGTCATAGTGCTTCACCGAGATCACGCCCAGCATCTCCGACTGCTCGCGCACGATCAGGTCAACCAGGTCCTGCACCATCCGGTTGGCGCCGTCCACGTTGATCGGCGACCTCAGCCGCGCCTGCCGCACGATCCCCCGCATCACGTCCAGTGCGTTCTGGTAGGTCTCGCCGGGCGCGGTCGGCATGCTCGTCGCGCCGGCGGCCATCTCCTCGTCCACCTCGGTGAGGCGCTCGACGAGCAGGTGGCTCACCTCCTGGCGAGCCAGGATCCGGCTCGCCCCGCCCGCCTGCGCCAGCGCCTGCGGATCCATGGAGAGCACGTTTACCAGTTCCGCCAGTTCGGTCGTCCGCAGCCCGCGCACCAGCCTCAGACTTTCGATCCCCCGGCGCCGGCAAGCGCCGGCCAGGTTGGCGATCGCCGCGCTCGCCTCGCGCACCGGGCGGTCGTCCGCCACCACTTCGCCCTCCACCAGTTTCAGGTGGAGTTCCTCCGCCCCCCCGGACAGGTAAGCGTCCAGCGCCTCGGCCGTCTCGGAGAGCGCCGCGGTCACGGTGGGATGGTCCGAGGCGTAGAAGCCCATGTTCCGGATCGCCTTGACCAAGCCGGTGACGATCTGGTTCAGCATCGCCTTGCGGTCCCAGGCGGCGGTTCGCTGCTTCTCGTTCACGGTGTGCCTCCGGCGGGGGCCTGGGCTGTGCGGCGGGAGCCCGTTTCCAGCGCCTGGCGGCAGGCCTGCGATACGGCCTTGCGGCGGTCGCGCACCCCGGCCAGGAGCGCCTGACCGGCCTCGTCGCCCGGGAGGCCCGCCAGGAACTGAGCCGCCAGCGCCCGCAGTTCGTCGCTGGGGCCCTTGAACAGCAGCGAACCCGTGCGCAGCACCTTGATCAGCGGGGCCGCACACTCAACCGATGCGATCCGGCCGAGGGCCCGGATGGCCGCCTTGCGGACCTCCCGCCCCTTGCCCATCAGCGATCCCCGGTGCGCCGCCATGCTCAGCGCCAGCACGGCGCCGCGGGCCCGCATCCGCCCCAGCGATTCCGCCGCGGCCGCCCGGATCTCCAGCGTCGCGTCGAAGAGCGCCCTCAGCAGAATCTCCTGCGCTATCGGCCCGGGCGCCTCCCCCAGCCGCTCCACGGCCCGCTGGCGCACCTCCCGGCTGTGGTGCTCCAGCAAGAGCCCGATCGCCGACGCCACCCCATCGGACGGCGCCGCCGCCAGCGCGGCAATGATCTCACCCGCTCGCTCGGGTGGCAGGGCCCTCACCATGCGCGAGGTCTGGGCGCGGTTCGAGCCCGTGCGCGCCAGCGCCCTCAGGGCCTCGGCCGCCACCTGCGGCGAGTGCCGCGAGCCGGCGATGGCGAGCAGGACGTCGCCGCTGCCTTCGCCCATGTGTCCCAGCAGTCGCACTGTCTGCAACTTCTGCTCCGCGGCCTGCTCGTGGAAGGCCGCGGCAAGGCAGGCCACCACCTCGCTGGTGCCGCTGCGCCGCAGCGCCTCACCGGCCAGGGCCCGCTGCGTGAAACTTCGGCCGGTCGCCGGGTCCGCTTCGCGCGCCAGCGCCTCCGCCAGGCCCACCGCCGCGGCCATCTCTCGCTCTTGGCTGCACCGCGCCAGCTCGGCCGCCACGCACTCCACGGCCTCCCCAAACTGCCCCGGCGTCAACTCCATGCCCAGCATCTCCGCCAGCATCTCCCGGCGGCCCACTTTCGGCACCTGCGGCCTCACCGTGGCGATCAGGTCCGCCAGGTCCCGCGCATCGTCCCCCGCCGCTCCGGCGGTCACCACGTTGAGGTCGCCGCCCAGGTCGGCCCGGGCCACCGCCCGGTCTTTAGCAATCCGGTCCAGCAGCAGTCCCACCACGCTCCGGTAGGTGTCATCGGAGATGCCGCGCGCAGTCAGGCGCTGACGCAGCAGGGGTTCCACCTGGAGTAAGCGTTGCTCATCGGCCATGACGCGGCGAAGCGCGGCTTCCAGATGGGCCGAGGGCTCGTTGACCACGCCATCCGGATGGGCCAGGATCACGTCCACCGCCTCGTCGGCGCTCATGGCCCGCGCCAACTCGGCAAGGACATCCGTATGGCCGAGACTGGGAACCAGATCGGCGCGAAAGAGGCGCGCGCGCATATCGGGCGTGAGCAGGCTCACCAACTGGCCCACCTGGTGCCGCCAGCGAACGCGCTCGCTGTAATCGTGGCCGGCCATCGCTTCCCACGCGCTCTGCAGCAAGACCGCAAGGCTGTGCGCGAGGTAATCGTCCGGCGACATCGCGCTGTCCGGGCGCGCGCCAGCAGCGCCCGGCGCCTGGCGGTCGGCCGCTATCTCGTCGGCCACCGCCGCCCACTCCGGCATGGGCCGCACCCCTCGCCCGGCGGCTGGAGCCGTGTCCGTCCGGGCGCGCGCCAGCAGCGCCTCCGACTCGCCCACCGCGTCCAGGGAGAGACTCACCAGTTGTTCGACGACGCTGCTTCTGGTTTCCGCCGCGCCCGAGAACATCGCCAACCAGCGCGCCTCCGACTCGCTCAAGAGGCGGCGGTAGTCGTGCTGCTCCAGCCGAATGTGAGGCGCTGGAACCGCGCTGAAGCTCCCGGCGGCGCCTCCCCGGCCTTCCAGATCCGCCGGGTCGGCGTTGAGCACCGCGATGAGCGCGGCGAGCTCGGCGGGTTGCACGCCGGGATGGAAGGCCAAGGTGTGAATCAAGTGGGCGTGGAGCTGCTGATGAAGATAGCCCAGACCGGCGCGTCCCAGATCGAGAGGCCGCTGATCGGCCTCGAGCCCGGCTCGCGAGACGACGATCTCAAGCGAGGTGCCGTCGCTGAGGAGCGCACGTAGCGCGTCGGCGGCGTTCTGAAGCGCTGCCGCGGCGATGGGATGGCCAGCCGAATAGAGGTTGACCTGTCGAACCGCGCGGCAGAATCGCTCCAGGGCAGCGTCAACCAGACGCTTGCATTCAGCCTCCGGACGCATCGTTACCCCCCGGCCGGAATGAACCCGCGGATCTCCGGGTCCTATATTCCATAATAGGGCGTCGTGCGGGGGGCCGGCAGGGCCAGGATTACTCGGCCTCTCGAACGCCTGTCCCCAGAAAATGCCGTCGCGGCAGATTTGACCGCGCCAGCCTCATTCAGGGGCACCACGCGCTGCTTGGCGCCCTTGCCGTGGACGATGAGTTGGGCGTTGTCCAAGTCGAGGTCGGGCATGGTGATGCCGACGAGTTCCGAGCGGCGCAGGCCGGTGGAGAGCAGTAGCGTGATCGCGCACCTGAGCCACGGAGTCGGGGCGGCCTGGGCCAGCGCGCGGGCCTCATCCTCATCGAGGGCGACGGGCACTTTCTGCGCCACCTTGGGCAGCGGAACCCGGTGGGCCGGGTTATGGTGGACGTGACCCATGTCCATCAGGTAGGCGTAGAACGAGGAGAGGCAGGCGATCTTCCTGCGCACGGTCCAGGCGGCCTTGCCTGCCAGGCCGGCGGCGAACTGGACCACCGTCTCGCGTTGGATCTCATCGGGCGCGGGCACCCGGCCCAGCCGCTTCTCCAGGAACTCGCGGAACTGGCGCAGGTCGGTGCCGTAGGAAGTGACCGTGAGGTTCGAGTACCCGCGGTAGGTCCGCAGGTACTCGATGAAGAGGCCCACAGCGGAGTCGAAATCGAGGCTGGACTGAGCCGCTGCCTCGTCGGTTGGCCTTCGTCTGCCGGCCCTTCTGGTGGCCGTTCTCGTCGCGGTTCGAGCCATCTGTCTGCCCTCCATGGGTGGCGTTGGTCGCGACGGAATACATCACTTGAAGCCAGCACGAAGTCCAGGGTTCTGGGCCGCATTCGGGCTGAATCTTGGTGTGAAGTCGGAGGTTTCTTCGGCGGCAATACCAGGCCCCGATAACCTGCTTATGTAGCCAGTGGGCTCAGTCGCGCGGTTATAGGCCGTGTCTTGGAGGCACCTGCGGCGCGGTAGCGGTCGCCGGAGTGGCCCTGCGCATTATGTGGATGCGCCGAGCGGGGGAACAAGCAAGAAGTTATGGAGCGGGCCGATAAGCCGAGGTATCGGTGGTCAGGTATACCAAAGGTGTACTTTTTCGGCCCCCAATCCCGTTCTTGGCAAGTCTTCCGGTATACTCCGCGCGGGGAATGCGCACCTGCAAGGGCCCACAATGAGGGAGAACGCCCACCGCGCCTGCAGCGCCCTCCGGCGAGGCGTGTGCCAACGGTGTGCCGGAGGTGTACTGCGGGGTGGACCAAGAGTGGCCCAATCGGTGTACAGTTCCTCCCCTGTCGCTATACCGTTTGTCGAATCGTTTTGCCTCGCGTCAAACCGACGATCAGCGTAACGACAGAAGTGCAGTTGACGCCGGCGGCAGGGCTTATTGACACAGGCGCGAGGTCGCAATAACATCAGCCTGGGATAGGGTGCGAGATGACTGTGCGAAGGCCGCCAGGGTGGCGACAGGGAGCGCGGCTCAAGCCGGATGGGCCGGGTGTGCTGCACCCACTGCCTGAGATGTGGCCCGCCAACGTAGCCTCTCACATGCTTGAGATGGTGGGACGTCGGGCACGCATTCCTGGATGCCCTCGCGGTACCACGCGGTCACTCATGAAGGTTGCCAACAGGGTCTGCCTGGAGATCGTTAAGATCGGCCGGCGACGCACCGGCTGCGGTGTCGTACGCGTGGATGCACGCGCCCACTGCCCTGTCTTTGTCCACCCCTATTTCGACACCAGAGAAGCCGATCGGCCGGCGCATGAGGGCGCGCTGGGCAAGGGTTGGGCGGATGGGGACTGGCACAAGAGGCAGGCGCCGCCGGACGCTGATCCTAAGTGGTGGGCGCGAACGCTGTCGTCCCTGCTCGCAGCGGAAATACCCTTCCACGTGGCGGTCGAAAGAGGCCGCCCCGCGGCGGTGGCTTGGCCCGAAAAAATCAGCGCCATCGGCTTGACACCACAGGGCGGCAAATGATAATAGTGGTGTCGTCTGCATAGCCTAACTGAGCGGCGCCGACTCAGGGCGTATCGGGCTGGCTTTACCCAGCACAACCGCATCAACCGGCTGCTGGCCGCGAGGGAACTCGCATGGCCGCAGTCGGTTTGTTTTCTTATCCTCTGTGCCAAGTGCGCACGAGCTCACCGCGCATCAGCGGGCAGGGTTCGCACGGCGCCGCCGCACCCCGCTCCCCACCTTCAGCCACATTGAACGCGCGCGGCACGCCGCGCCATCCATGGCGGCGTGTCGGCCTATCGCCATTCCATTGTCTTGACCTGGAGCAGCCCTTTCCTACGGGTCATGCCGACCCGGAAACGGGCGAAAGGAGATGAGACCGATGGCCGATCTCCGCAGCGACGGCTCACCCGGCACGCCGGGCGGGCAGGCCGGCTCCAAGCCCTGGGAACGCCAGCCCTCCGAGACGGCGGCTGCTTACAGGGCGTTTGCCACGTATCTCGATCTGGGCAGCGATCGCACTCTGGTCAAGGCGGCGCTGGACTGCAAGCGGTCCGTGTCGCTCCTCAAGCGCTGGTCGGCACGCCACCACTGGTTGGCACGTGCGCGAGCCTATGATGACGCCCATGCCCGGGAGGCCGAGGACGTGGCGCGGGAGGCGCGCCGGGCCGCGTACCTGCGGCGCACCGAGCACGCCGCTCAACTGGAGCGAATCGCCATGGCCGGCCTGCGGACCCTGGTGGTACGCGATCCCGAGACCAGCGAGGCCCGCTTCGACAAGCGCCTGAAGCCCGGCGAGATCGCCAGCCTCATCCGTGCGGCCTGCCAGCTCCTGCCGGCTGCGGAGCCCGAGTGGGTAGCGGCGGGAGAGAGTGATGAGGCGGACACGGCGCGCCTGCGCCGGCTGAGCGATGAGGAACTCGACGAGGTGTTTGCAGTATTGCAGCAACGACAGCAAAGGGAGGTGGAGGAAGATGACGACGAAACCATTGCATAAGCGTGCGCACCAGCGGTCGATTGACCTGGTGCGAGCCGAACGGGCTCGCCGGGACATCAACGAGTTCTGCCAGTTCGTGATGCGCGATCCGCAAGGCAAGGAGTGGGTGCAGCAGCCCTTTCACCAAGAATGGCAAGCGCTGGTGCCGGTGCGAGGTCGGGCCCGGGTGCTGATCGGCTCGGCGCGTGAGTCGGCCAAGAGCAGCCAGTTGGCGGTCGCCCGGCCGCTTTGGGAACTGGGGAACAACCCGGAACTGCGCATCAAGATCATCTGCGCCAGCGAAGACCTGGCGACCAAGTTGTCGGGCGAGATCGCCCGCCACATCGAGCATAACCCGCGCCTGCACCTGGTGTTTCCTCACCTGCGCCCCGATCCCAACGGGCCCTGGACGCGGACTCAGTTGCGCGTAGTCCGATCCGGCTTGTCCAAGGACCCCAGCATCGAGGCCTATGGCATCATCAGCGCCGGGGTCGGAGGCCGGGCGGACCTACTGATCTTCGACGATGTCTGCGACCAGCGGACCGCGGTGCTCCAGCCGGCGATGCGGCAGCAGATCAAGCAGCTGTTCTACGAGACCTGGATCAACCTGTTGGGCCCCGATGGCCGCGCCGTCTACATCGCCACCGTCTGGCATCCGGCGGACCTCTCCGTCGAGCTGCGCGACAGCGGGAACTGGACTACCTGGTGGCGCGGGATCTACGACGAGGCCACCGGCGAATCGCTCTGGCCCGACCGCTGGGGCCCGGAGGCGCTGCGCCAGCGGGAAGCCGAGATCGGCTCGCGGGCCTTTGCCCGCCAGTTCAGGCTGGAGGCCGTGAGTGACGAGGAACGGCTGTTCAGCCCCCAGGGGATCGCCCGCTGCCGCGACACTCGCTACGTAGTGGGGCGCCAGCAACCCGATCCGAGCTGGCCGCGCTTCATGGGTGTAGATCTGGCGGCCAGCCTGGGCAAGAAGGCCTCCTACAGCGCGATCTTCGTGGTGGCAGTGAGCCC
>Ga0315288_10005340_pt1 | contig 16340 bp, 11 predicted proteins | sample YL17G11_20_MG_FD_203454 | JGI IMG/M metagenome (GOLD analysis project Ga0315288, IMG submission 203454) | Sediment microbial communities from Yellowstone Lake, YNP, Wyoming, USA - YL17G11_20 | ecosystem: Environmental > Aquatic > Freshwater > Lake > Sediment | place: USA: Wyoming | collected...
ATCAACAAAATCCCTCCCAACATCCCTTTGCCTGCTTTCGGCAGGGAAAAGATACCAAAGGGAGGAGTTATCCCTCTTTGGCAAAGAGGGGCCAGCCTGCCTGCGCGAAGCGCTCCGGCGGAGGCAGAGGGAGATTTTCCAATGTCTATGTCAATTCAATTTTGAGACCCTTAATATGCCATCTCCTTTGAGTTGCTTGAGCCACCGTTCCAGTGTTCTCTGTGGAAGATTCAGCGCTTCTTTAATTTGCATGCTTCTTTTGCCAGCATTGGCCCTTATCTATTTTACAAGTTCATTTACTCCGCCAGTTACTCCCTCGCCCACTCCCCTCCCCGCCATAATTCAGCGGGATCTTCGACAAGCGGGAGGGAACCTATATATCCCCTCTCCCCTGGGGCCTGCCTGCGCGTAGCCGCTTCGGCGAAGGCAGGGGAGAGGGTTGGGGTGAGGGGGACAATTCATGTCTATTCTATTTTGAGACCCTTAATACTACCGCACTCGCCTCAAATATCCATCTGGGGCGGCAGTGATAAGGAGTTTGTGCTCGATACTCTTGTCAATTTGAAACTCGGTATGGCTTTTCAAAAACTCCAAAACCGCTGTCTTAGGGTTGTTTCCTTTTCCCCATGGACGATCAGCATAATAGTGTTCAGGCAAGTCTTCGATGCCGGTATCGAAAACCACGCAATAACTTCCAACAGAAACAAGGACCGCGTAGGCCTTGAGTTCGGCTAGCACGTGATCATGGGTATGGTTTGAGTCAAGACAGACCATGATTCGGTCATGTCCTCGGGAAGCGTGACGAACCTGTTCAATCACATCAGGATCAACTGACGAACCTTCGATCATCTGGATACGGCTAATCATTGGGTGTGCCTGAATGGCAGTGCGGTTGTGTGGACGAATTTCAATATCCACCCCCACCACCTTTCGATTTGACTGACGAGGATCGAAGGACGCCCCCTTCTCAATAGCGTCCGCCATGTCGAGCAGGGCAAGCATGGATGCACTCAACATCAGCGAGCCACCATGTGCGATACCGGTTTCAATGATCAGGTCGGGCTTCACCGACCAGACGATCTCCTGAATGGCGATAATATCTTGGGGGTATTGAATAATAGGCCGCCCGAGCCAGAAAAAATTGTAAGAGTATTTGGGTATTGTCGATGCACACATGAAAGCCTGGGCATGAGTCTTAAGCGTTTCGTTTTCGGCATTTGATGCTATTCGCTGTTGAACCTCAAGTTCAAATGGGGTCATTTTATTTCTCTTTATTTTGAATTTGTCTCGTCTCAATTAAATTGCCGGCAGATGCGTGTAAAAATGTTAAGTTAGCCGCCCAGATTCTGTCATTTCGAGTATATAGAAATGAGCCTATATCCCAGATGTCGTAGTTAAACTTATTAAGGAAAGAAACAATATCAATAAAACGTGGCTGATTATTGTATGTTTCAGCAAAAATCACTTCGGAATAGATTAATGAAATCTTGCCTTCCTGAAGCAGGTTCTCTGCGCCTTGCAGGACGCTAAGCTCGGAACCTTGAACATCCAATTTTAAGATATCAATATGTTTGATATTATTTATTTTGCAGTAATGATCGAGTGTCATTGTTGGAACACTGATAGGTACATGATCATATTTACACTCAGAACTCAGTTCAATCATGCGGTCAGTAGGTTGGAGCAGGGAGCTTGCTTCCGGTACGCGTGTAGCATAAAATAATGCTTGTCCAATATAATTTGTAAGTGCGATTGGTTCGAGTGTTATCCCGGGGACACAGCCCCAGTTCTTCTCGAGCAGAGAAAATGTCTTCGGATTCGGCTCGAAAGATGTAATAAGGCAGTTTGGAAACTTGTCTCGATAGAGACTGATGCTTTGACCAATATTTGCTCCGACATCAAAAATTTGAATACTGTTATTTGTTAAGGATTTTGAAAGTCGACAATGCCGTTGAAAACTATCCTCTTCGCGTTCAGCCAAATAGATTGTATTGCTCATTAATAGCTCCAATATAAGGTAGAAACATTATTGAAATTAACATGATATAAAATCATGCCATATTTATTAATTTTCGAGCAACTTGAATACATTACCGACGAATCCCATATTTTCAAGTTCTTCGATCACTTGGTCCTCATATCCGATTGCTGTGATAAGCACTATATCACCCCGATTTGCATCCAATAAAATGCTGGGAGATTGAATGGGAAAGTTCATTATTTTTCGGTTTTGTTTATAACGGTCTTTATCTATAAGGCCTGCCAAATTGCAAAAACGAAGAGGTGTCTGTCCCAAGAGTAACATGGCATAATAGGACATACCCCACACATATATTGGAGTACGATTAATTGATAATATACGGAGTTTATCGATTAGAGGGTGTTGGTTTGACCAGACGATATAGTTTTGTAGAGCTATTTCTAATCCTTTTGAATTTCTACGTTCTTGCGAACAACCTTTGCGAAAAACCGCCCAAATACAGGGTACGTTTCCTCTAGAAGAATGCTTCTCGCATATCAGTTCTAAAGATACTATTTCAAAACCTTCCCCATGGAAATAATTAACCAGAGTTTCGGGGCTGAAATGATTAACATGTTCTAAGTATAGACTTTGAAATGGTAAAATTGAACCTTCTTGATAGCGCGATGCATCCGGCACCTCCACACAAATAATGCCACCATCGTTAAGCCTCTCTCGCGCAACGCTCAATAAAGATTTTAGATCTATAACATGCTCAATAACATGCGAATAAATAAGAACGTCGCCCCGCATATCTGCGAAGGGAAGCAACTGAGCGGAGCCCACGGCCGCTTCAAAACCAAGCTTCTCTTTTATGAACTTTACACATGTTGGATTCGGATCAACACCGTAGAGACGCTTAAAACCTCGCTGGGAGAGTAGTTTCAGTAGTCCGCCGCGTGAACTTCCAACGTCAATAATCTTTGAATTTGGAGAAGGTATATAAGGTGTCAGCTTCTGTGCAAAACTTTCAAGGCGTTTTTCTTCATAATCTATTGAACCTCCAACACTTATTGTTCCAGAAGTAAGGTAAAAATTATCATTTTCGTAATAATCGTTAAAGTCAGCTTGAAGTGATGAAAAATCATTGAAGGCAAAACCACATATACCACAAATAACAAGTGAAAAATCCCCAACTACAGGAGTGTTTTCGAACGTTTCAAAACAAATATTGCATAAAGAAACACCGGATTTTGCATCACAAACAGGGCATGCCCTTACAAAATTCACCGCACTTTGACTTGAGGCTGCTATGCTTTTTTCGTCCTTCATTATTAATCCCTTCGTCTTATTGATACTAATGTCCTCTAAGGTAGATCAATTTGTCAAGACAGTGTTTACGGAATGTTTTTTTCGTAACCCACATTTCCAGAAAACTTTTCCAGAGGTGAAACTGAATCCAGTCCAATGGCCGACTAAAGGACATGGCCTGCCGGGAGGTGATGGTTACCCTGGAGAGACAAGGACATCTACAGATTCCTGATTGGCATAACAATCGGAATGAAAAGCGAAATCGCTTCATGTCACCAGTCCTCGTGGATCAGTCTCCTATGGAAGTCTTGCTGACCATGGTCCCGTCACGATGACCATGGCCCGGAACACCCTCTTGGAATATATCTACTACTTTTACCCTGGGTCAACATCAAGTGTTTGGCTTCCCGACAACTGCACCTGAAGTCACTTTAATTGAATTCCAGCAGGTAATTCAGGGCAATCGGCCGTACCATTGCAGTGGCGGCAAGTGCTTATAAAATCTTGATTATAAAAGGCTCGTATATGACCTTCAAGGTTATCTGTATTATGCAAATCCACAAAATCATTTGGGCAGGCCTGCACCAGCCCCATTGCGTCATGTGTATAAGTCCGAGGGCAGAAATACAGCTTGCCGTTCCAAATAATATTGCAATATTTACGAATTTCGCACGAATGGAAGATCTCTTTATGGCCGATATCAGTTCGCTGCCTTAAGCGGGTATCGCCCAAATCGTACCAAACAATTGATCTATTATAACGGAACGGTTTTTTCCTTTCCGTTAACAGTGCTATAAAATTATCCGTATGTTTGTTTGTGGCCTCTGTTAAAGCGTCTCCATAATTGCTGATAGAGATACAAATGCGCGGATTGTCCATGACTTGTAATAATTTATCGTTTGGGAGAACAGCGCCTGTAGTGGCCATTTGAATTGAGCCTATGCGGTCATAGCATAACAGGCGTTCAAGCAGATCCGGCAACTGCTTATATAAAAACAACTCTCCACCTCCAAGGCCAAGCAAATACAAATAACTGACATGACGTAAAAATAAATCAATATCGCACAGCAAGGTATCCACCTCGAAGTCCATCGGTTTAATGTATGGTGCTGACACAAGACAGTCCTTGCATCGGAGGCCACAACGTGTGGTTGTCATTAATGCCACAAAAGGCACTTCAAGTTTATCCGGCAATGCAGGTTTTCCTTTTCTCACGGCAGAACAAAAGACCGGACAGTTTTGGAACTTTGTCAGGCAGTTAAGACAGTTTGCAGCATTTATCTTGTAATCCCCAATTTCCAAACGATGCATGCAAGCCTGTTTGTTGATCTCAAAAATAAGATCTATCCCATTACGGATGTCAGAAAACCCAAGAAGGCGCAGGGTCTGAAAAGCATTTGCATAGAAACACATATTGCCAAGTGCTATAAAAACAACGATTGAATTGAAGTCAAATATTTTCGGAATATCATATGGTTTATAAACAAAAATACCATCGATCTCCTTTATTTTATCTGCATTAATATCGATAAAAAATTCAGGAATTATACCCTGGCTCTTTAATGCACGGCAAAGACTCCGTCCATCATTGCCGGCTGCATAAATCACAACTTTCTTGTTTTCTAAAGAATTGAGCATTTATTGCCCCTCCCTAAAAATTGTTAATGAATTACTCATGGATGCTTTCACTGCCTGGGGCTTGTCGTATGGTGCAGAAACATCTTTCAGCAATATATGTAGCCATGTATGGCAGGAAATCGAGAACATTCTCCCTCCTGAATGATCCGTATTTGACCGACAGATGCATCCTCGTTCTGAATGGGCGAAGAGCAATGAGATGCTTAGCCCTGGCAGCCTGTTTTACAATAGAGTACATGTATTTTGTGTATTCAACCATCTCTGTATGTATATCCTTACTGTCAAGCCTTCTTGCTGTGAGTCTGTGGAAGTAGTCATCCTGAGTGTCGGCAATTCTTGTCTCGGAGTAATATTCAGCCTCCATGGAAATGAGAATCCTGCCAAAAGCAGCCTCTTTTGCCAAAACAATCAAATCGCAACCACACGTCGGGATCTGCTCATCAAAACATCTCCTGAATATCTCCATCCTGTGCAGTCCATATATAATGAAGCATCCGTCTTTATTAAGACCATCTTTAGCAATGAACTCAACACGAGTGAAGGCGCAATGAGAATCCAGAAAACCAGACCGGATAGAACCTGATGCCGGACAAGGTCCACCATCACTGCGGAATGGTATGTTTCTCCCGCCGGCCAAAACAACATCGGGGTTTTTATCGAGCAACTCCTTAAGGGTTTCAACATATGTGCTGTCCAGATAGTCGTGACCTCCAAGAAACATGAAATAAGGTGTCTCGACCAAAGAAAGCAGGAATAAGCCGTTGGCCTTGCTACCAATGTTATCGGGTTGTCTGAAGTATTCCATATTTGAAAATTCTTTTACGAGACGCAGACAAATTTCACCGGTCCGGTCACTGGAAGCATTATCCGAGACGATTAACCGCTCACATTGATCTGCAGCACAGCGAATGGCTTTTTCAACGCCATGTTCCTCATTATAGACAAGGATACCGATGGTAACTCCCTTAATCAATCCTTAAAACCTCGCAAATAAAACCATTGTGTTTGTCCCACGTTCAAACTTCCACGACCTTGCCCCTGAAGCCGTTATCGGGCAGCAGGCTGCGCATCTGCGAGAGAAAGTTCGATTTTGGGATGAGCAGAATGAAGTCGTCCGTTAATGTGCCCAGTTCCTTGGGTGATTCAATAACAATGCCTTTGATTCTACGTCCGATTTTGGCTGGAGAAGCATCAAACAGGCGTCGTATCCGTCTTGAGAGTTCAGGATAACTTCCGAGTAACAACATGGCATATTGCGAAACACCCCACAATGCCAAAGGGCAATCATCCTCAGGGATATTTTCAACAGATACAAAAGGAAGTTGTGGAATTGGATCATATTCATAACTAGAAAAAGCTGATACTTCTGTCAAAGTCTGTTTTGCGTTAAATCTACCAACAATAAAACGGCAACGAATATCTTCTTGTAATTGAGAAAAAGGAATCTCTCCATCTTCTTTTATCTCAATACAGGAACGTCTTGAGAGTTCGGCGATATGCTGTTTTCGGAAATGGGAGAGATGTTCGAAATACAGTTCCTGCCAGCGGAAAGCCTTAGGCGATAGATATGAATCAGCATCAGGAACTTCAATATACACCAAAGCATCCTGAGTGTATTGAGCAAAGACCCGGATAAGATTTATTGGATTCATTAAATGTTCCAATACATGAGAAAACACTACGGCCTGAACTTTACATGTAGGATTTTTGGTGACAAAGGTACCCAGGGATTCATACACATGAAGACCTGCCTTCCGGGCTACCTCACGACTTTTAGCAGACGGTTCTATTCCAAAGGCCTTAAATCCATATTGAAGGCATTGGGAGATAAAACCACCCTGACCGCATCCAAAGTCAAGAATTACACCGTGAGAGTCTGGTTCCAGCAGATCAATAATTCTTTTGTAACGTTCTTTGTTGTCTTGGGAAACACTCCCTGATCCACCCATGCCGGATACTGCATAATGTTCGTTGCGGCGATAGTATTCCTGTAATTGGTTATCAGAAAAACGGACATCATCATAAAGCATCCCGCATGTACCACATTGAACGAGTGTTTTATGTCCGGACATTTTCAAGTCATCGAAAAGAGCATAGCATAATTGCGCAAGCGCAGATCCTTCATGTTCTTCGCAAACAGGGCATGGCCTTTCAGATAGATATTTCTCATTCATGGTGTTGCCCCTGTTTTGCCATAATAGGTGTTGCATATGGACTCAAGCTTCGGATCGTGTCCAAGCATACGAAGATAGTGGAAAGGTGTTCCACGGCTCTTTGATGAGAAGTCCTGCGGGAGTGAATCAAGACCGGATATGGGTGCCTCATTCTCGAAAAAGACCCGCTCCGGGGTGTTTCCGCATGAAACCAGAAAAAGGTGGAAAGGACTGCCGTCTTCAACGCCTTCTATGGAAGGCAGGTGCAGCATGCGCGGGCGTTTAGGAAGACCTAGTGTCTCGTTGAAAAGCGCATGGAAAGCCTTTATGCTGTGTTCTATTCCACATTCTTCAATGACAAAGCTATGTCCTCCTGCGGCAAGTCTTTCACGTTCTAGAGGATTCTCCATCAACAGACGTAGAGCGGCGGAGAATTCTTCGGCATTTTTTGCTACAAGCCCGGTCTCATTGTGGCTTACAATGGTCATTTCCGGAAGATTGGCCAGGACCACCGGTACGGCACCAAAGGCCATGGCCTCGATAAGGACTTGCTCTCCGGTACCATAGTGCGTCGGATTCAGAGGATAGGCGAAGGCGTGCAGCCGGTTGAAGATGAGCATGGCATCGTCGACAGGGCCCAGTATGTCGAAGTTTCCGGCAAGGCCCAGCCTTTGCGCCTTTGTGCGCAACTCTTCGTGCGCGGGTCCGCCGGCGACAATGCACGGGGATGGAATTCCAGTTGCCGCGCAGATCTCTAGGAAGTCCGGGTGCATCTTGGTAGATTCTACCGTCCCGACATAGCCCATCCGGAAAGGCCCTGCCTTCACAGACGGATTCTCGGCACCCTTTGGAATTCCGGCACAACTGCGGATGACGCGCACCCTTTGCCTAAGTTCATCCGGAAGACTTTTGACGACCGGGGCATGAAGGGATGCCTTGGAGGCAAACACGAATCGGTCAGGCAGTTCGAAAAGTTCAGGAAAAAAAGATTGTGGTGGATAAAATCCGTTTACATGCGACCAAATCATGAGTCTTGAAGGAGGTATTCCGTTGAAGAGTAATCGCATAAGAAGCGGGTGGTTCCACCAATGCAGTAATACTATGTCTGCTGCTTCAATAAGTGCGGAAAGTCTTTCCTGAGTGTTTCCCATGGCGAGACAGTCGGTCCATGCGATGCCATGTGAGTTCAAATGGGTTCTTGTGGCATCGTTCAGATACTCCAGTGTCGCGACTGAATGCATGAATGGGTTCCCTGGTTTTGATTCCGTTGTAAGAAGGGCGCGGAGTACGACACCCATGCCACCACCGGCATGGGGTAGAAGGTTAAGGATGCTGCAAGGAGAGTTCATATTATTCCATTACGTTTTCAAGATGGAACTAATCCAAGGCCGGTTGGTTAGTCGTTGTATTGCTGACTTGTTAGCCGCTATCTCCGCCAGACCCAGTTCGGCTTGCTCTGTCACTGCATTAATAAGTTCATCAACTTTAACATTATTTGTGATAAGTTAAACTATGCCTCATCATCAATTCGTCCCGAAAGAAGCCTTTTGTCAAGATACCCCCTCATCCGCTGCAACCACTCTTTTTCTGTAAACTTCTGAACTCTAATCCACTCATTATATAAATTCCATAAAACAATATCATCAAGAAGCATTTTCTGTAAATTCTCTGAACATGCTGATTGGGGATAATCAAAGAGCAGCATTTTCTGATTGCAATGACGACAGCAAATCGTTGGTATGCAACCGTGAATCATGGTTGAGGTCACAGTAAAACCGGCATAATGATTCCTTGCCAGACATGATGGACAGACAAATTCGATTACATAGCAATCTTTATCTGTTTCGTTTTCCTCCGATTTCCGGCAGGAAACATCCTTCGCTTTTAAATGATACAACGGGTTGACATGATCACCCCATACCTTTACCAGAAGGCTCACAAAATCATCATCACTCATTTCCGTCATGTTTACTATAGGACAACCGGAACTCAAGTATTCGGAAGGTGATGAAATCCGTCCCGTTAGCACAGCCTTTTTGTAAAGCTCAGTACCGGGATACGGTGTAATAAACCGCAGTGAAATATTATATTCCGGATGCGCTTTCCAAAAACTTATTGATTCCTCCACTGTTTCTGCCGTTTCTGCCGTATCCCCGAAGATAAAGTTGCCGGCGATATTCAGCCCGGCGTTATGTACCAAAGCAAGTGCTGATTCAATATCTTCCGGTGTGGTTTGTTTCCGCATACTCTTCAGAATACTTCCGTGCATGCTTTCTATACCCATGGGGACACAAAAACAGCCGCTTTCCTTCATCGCCTGAACCATCTCTTTATCAAGACCATTTACCCGAAGCGGTGTGCTCCATTTCAAATTCATCGGCTGTATACGTCTGCAAAACTCCATTACCCGTGTTTTATTTGTAGAGAACAACTCATCCTGAATCGCTATGATATTAATACTATATTTGTCTTGAAGCATGTTGATTTCCTCAAAGCAGGAATCAAGATTACGGACACGAAATTTTTTACCAAGCGGATGAAAACAAAAAGAACAACTAAACGGACACGAACGGCTTGTGAGAATTAATCCGGCGCGCGGTGTATCTAACTGATAGAGATACATCACGTTAGCGCACTGATCATCTACATATTCCTTAAACCCGAAACCTTCATAATCCGGTAATGGAATATTGTCCAGATTCTCAATTGGCGCCCGTGCTTCAGTAAAGATAATTTCCCCGTTCTGATTTTGAAATACAAGACCGGCCACGTCAGCCATATCAGCTTTTTCTGCACCCTGCTCAATTAGTGAAGCTAATTCTACTATTGTATTCTCACCTTCTCCGAGCACTCCGAAATCACAGTCGAGTATCGATAGCGCGGGCAAAGGATCCCCGGAAATAACGCTGCCGCCGACAACTTGGACAGCACGTTTGAATACTTTTGCCGCTGCTGATGACACCTGCTGCACAGACTGATACTGAGGAGAAAGACCGCCGGTACCTACCAGTTGCGGATCAAATGTAGTAGCGCATCGGGCAAATTCAGATTCTATATCACCTTTAACAATATTGAAATTAAGGACCTGTACATCATGCCCGGCTTTTTTTAAAACCGCAGATATATACGCCAAACCAAGGGGAAATTCCATATCATAAACGGAACTCATATTAAACCGGGGAACAACAAGGAGGACTCTCATTTTTTATTTATACCCAATCTGAAGAGGTGTTGCTTTAATGTATCTTTATCTAAAAAAACCTATTCCAGGTATTGTTACCGTTGAATAACCTAGGCCTTTAGTCTTCCTTTCTGTAAGGGGAGAATACGAAAGCGGGCCTTGTATGTCAAGGAGATTTATGTTGTCGACATCGGTATATCATGGCCCAAATGTGCCCCGCTTAACTTTGCGTAGACGCCGCAATAGCGATGAATAGCATACTTTTTACACTTCATACAAAGAGCCGCCTTTGTGCGTAAAGTGATAATCTCCTCAAGGGGTGTTGAAAGGAAGTTATCGGTAACGGTGTTTTCTTGCGGATAATAGAACATCATGCATGTGGAAACAGACAGGTCAGCATTGATCATGATTACACGCATGGCGTCGCATTCCAATGCGGCCTCTTTTTTTGCGTGTGCGAGGCCCTCATCGAGGTCGACAAGCAGGAGGTCGCGAGAGCGCTGTGCAGAGTCGGGCAGGGGGTGGCCTTCGCAGTAAGCGAGAACGTCGTCAAGGGAAATCAGGTATGCCGGGACAGGATGAAATTCGATATCGAGGCGTTTGCATATTTCGGCCATTCTGCTCTGTTGCTCACCTATGCTGTGCTTATATTGGTGATAATAGAGTTCAACCTTCATCTCCGGGTAAATATCCTTGCGGAGTTTCCCGACAATCTCAATGTTTGCAAGGAAGGTCTTCCAGTTGCCTCCGGTGTGGGTTATTTCGTAGTTGCCTTCCATGCCTGATGCAGAGAGACGCAACCATTCAGGTCGAGCCTCTATCAAAGCTCGAAAATCGGTTTCGTAGTTCAGGTTGCTGGAGACAGCGCAGAGGATGGCGTTTTCCCGCGCATGGCGGATCATGTAAGGGAGCTGCTTGTTCAATGTCGGCTCGCCCCATTGATAGAGCTGAATATTACCGACAAAGGGATCTTCGCGTCGGATCTTGGCCAGCACCATTTTAAACGTGTCCAGATCCATCATGGCGGCAGGACGTTCAGGTAGGTGGCAGCCGCCTCTTGGGCACGTTATGCAACGCAGATTGCAGACGCCCGAGACCTCCACTGCGTAATCGTGCGGCTTCAATAAACTGTATGGAATGTAACTTTCGAAGCGCTTGAATCCATGCGAATCGAGTAAGTCGGAGATTTCGCGTTCGAAGAAAAAGGCGGCCACGACGACGAAAATGGAGTTTGCTGCGCCAGGCTCCGCTATGACTGAAGGGGTCATAACGGGAATACCCGCCAATATGCGGCCCTGCAATTCCGGGTTTCCGTCAATGAAGGCTCTCGGCTCGATCCCCCTTTCTCTGAGGGCAAGGGCGATGCCGCGGCCCTGATTCCCGGCCCCGTAGACGATTATGCGTCTTCCCTGTGCAACCTTGTTGATCAGCAATTCAAGAGGCGGTATCATATTTATGGCTTCTCATCGTAAAGGCGCTTTTCTGCCAGATAAACGCCGGTAAACTGGTGGAGTCCGCGCTTTTTACATTCGAAGCATAGCCGGCTGATTCTACGACGCTCCAATATTTCCTGAAGCGGAATATCAAGGAAGTTATCCGCGATAAACGGACGGAAGAACACACCGCAGTAGCGAACACGGCAATCCCAATTGATGGGGAAGCATCTCTCTTCAGGGCATGGCCAGGTGGTGCGCTGCCTGGCCTTGCTTATTCCCTCATCCAGGCCCATGAGGAGCATGGAGGATGTTCTTTTCGCCTCTGCTGAGAGTTCTTTCCCGTCCACATAATCCATAATTGCATCTAGGGGGTACAAATATGCCGGGCTGGGTCGAAAGATCAGGGAAAGATTGTTGCAAAGTTCTTCCATACGCCGGTAGTCTTCACCGATATTGTGTTTGTAAAGGTGGTAGTTGACGGTTATTTGCATTCCCGGATGCAATTTGTCACGCAGTTCGGTCAATTTAACCAGATTATTCAAGAACGTATCCCACTTACCGCCGGTATGGGTTATTTCGTAGCTTTCCCCCCATCCGGAACATGAAACCTTAAACCAATCCGGACGGGCTGCTACGATTGATTCCAAGTTATTTGAGTAATTCAGGTTGGAAGAGATTGCGGTGAGTACGCCGGCTTCGCGGGTCATACCAACGATTTCAGGCAGTTCAGGGTTAAGCAGGGGCTCACCCCACGCATAAAGCTGAATGCTTCCCAACAAAGGGATTTCCTTAAGGATCTTATCGAGGACCTTTCTGTATGTTTTAGCGCTCATAAGACCTTTGGGTGGTTGTGTATTCTCATTACCACGAGGACAGGATATACATCTGAGGTTGCACATGCCGGCGACATCGACGCTCGGATCGATGTCATTGAGTTCCCGGCAAAGGATGTAACCCTTCCCTTTGAGCAATCCGGCCTGTTCACAGCTGTTGCCGATTTCCAGGTCGCAGTGGCCCGAAGAGGCTATGATTATTCCCTCTCCTGCACGAACAGGCTCAAACGCATCGGAGGGCTTACCAATGGTATAGCCCAGGGCACGCTTGCCCTGAAGCGAAGCAGCACTGTCAAGAAAGGATTCAACCGGAACTCCGATTCGCTCCAGGCAGCGGCATACTCCCTGGCCGACGATCATCGCACCCCACACAAAGACCTTTTTGTTTGAACAGAGTCGGCGTAATTCTTCAGCGGTAATCATGGCTCAGTGTCTTCCTTTTGGACCGGGATGCTGGACTTGGTTGCGATAAGTTTTTCATCACCGTAGACACAATAGGCCCTGTGGATGCCTTTATCCATACACTTGCGGCAGTGTTCGCTGCCTATGCGGGCAGCCTCTATTTCATCAGGAGTGACTGACAGGAAATCCTTATCCATGAGTGTAAGGGCGGGATCGTACCATTCCATGCAATGTGCTACGGAGAGATCCCAATTGATCCATAAATGGTCCAGATAAAAGCAGGGGCGGTTCCGTTCGGCGCGTGCAATATCCATTACTTCTTCGACATGTAAGAATTGCAGCTTTCTGGTCTGAGCTGCGGCATCTGTGATCTGCCCGCCATCAACTACCAAAGAGATATTATCAAGCGGCGCCAGCGCGGCATGACGGTATCTCAATGTAAAACCAAGCTCGTTGCATAATGACTGGATTTTTTGAAAATCTCCCCTGTTATGAGAATATATGTGGAAAAAAAATTCGACGATCATGTCCGGGTGATGGCGCTTTTTGTATTCGAAAAGCTTGTAGCAGTTGGAAAGAAAGACTTCCCAATGTGCCCCTGTATGGGTGTATTCGTAGTTTTTTCCCCAACCCGAGTTAGAAATGCGGAACCAGTCCGGACCGGCTTGGACAACATCCTCGAAGTCTTTTTTCATGGCCAGATTGCTGGAAATAGCTGAAAGGAGCCCCTTTTGTTTTGTAATGCGAATAATCTCCGGCAAAGCCGGATTGAGAAGAGGCTCGCCCCAGTTGTAAAGGGTTATTATCCCTGTCCATGGATCATCAAGAAGTATTTTGTCGACAAGTCTGCTGTAAATTTCTGCAGACATTAATCCTGACTTGCGGTGACGTGGCCAATTGCCACGAGGACATGATATGCATTTCAGATTGCACATGCCGGCGACATCAACCTGGTAATTGAAACGTCGCAACTCACCATAGACAGCTAAATCTTTATCCCTTTGCCAACCTTCTTTCTCGCATCTTTCGACAATTTCGTCAGCAAAGAAACCCGAGGCTACAATAATGAAAGAGCCCCCTGGTAACTTTCTGGCAAAGAAATTAGTAGGATCTGTGATCGACAAACCAAAGGCTGAGGAACCGGCAAGGGAAGGTGAGCTGTCAATATACCCGGTCGGCAGGATTCCGTGCCTTGTAAGCGCCAGGCGGGCTGCATAGCCATCATGACGCGCTCCCCATATAAAGATATTCCGCCCATTTATCAATTCAATGAGCTTTGCAGGGTTCCGTAAGTCTGTAGCCTTTGGTTTGTTCATTATATTCTCTTAGCTTTAAATGATGTCAGCATCCGGTATAAAAACCTCCATCATATAAAAACTCGACATGGAGGATCTCATTTATTTGATATCTGGAGTTTTGTGCGAACTCTTTACGATTGATCCCATACTCATCTTTATCAAAGACTACAAAATCATATTTATTATTTTCGTTACATATTTCCAGTACATCACTGAAGTGATCAAGCCTCCCCGCGCTATTTTCAGTCTCCAGGAGTTTTTTAACTTTCTGAACAGCATCACTTATGCCTGCTATTGCTATCTTTTTGCCTCGTAAAGCTTTAGCAAGATCAGTATTCAATATATCCGGAAGTAAATTGATAGTTTTGCTTTGAGGGTTCAAACCATGTTTTTCGATTATCCGGGGTGTTGAAAGTACCCTTGGTTTAAGAGTAATAATTGTATCATATTCATACTCTTTAACCTTTTCTAATGACAGCTGCGGCATATGGTAAAAGTATTTATAATCTGAAACTTCAGGATTTTCAGGATCAACCCAGGCTATGATTTTTTCATACGGGATTGAAAGGGCATCACAATAAATCAGATCCATTATCCAACTGCCATACACTACAATCTTGTTGCTTTGCTCGATACCCTCTTTAATATCTTTCAAATAGTTCTCTGTTTCAGAAAATTGATAAATATTGAGAACTAAAGTATAATAACAGCCCTCGCAGATCTTCGTGATATTAAGGGGGTTGAGATACACTTTTGAATCAAATTTAACCAGATTTCTGCAAGTAGGGCATTCCCCTTCAAAAACAAAACCAGGCACACTGCCGAATTCAAACGTTCTCTTGACATCTACTGCAGCATGTCTTTTCGAATAGATGCGACGATGTTTGATATTTTCAGTGCAGACAACAGTATAAAACTCATCGTTAGAAAGAGCTGAGATATTTAATCTGGAGGCATCATATTTTTCACGAATATCAACTGAAGATATGCCAGCCTTCATAGCGTAAGAGAGAAGAAATTTAAAAGGGTCATCAATTAAGCCGTTTTTCTCAGCAGTTCTATAGTAACTTGTTCCGGGATATATAATAATTGTTGCAAGCCCATTAGCGGGTCCTTGAATTAAATCATACTGATTGATAAAATTAAATGTCTCTTTAATTTCATCTGCAGTTTCTGTTTCATGTCCAAACATAAAGTTACCAAATACATTTAGACCAGCTTCCTTCGCCCGAGTCAGATTCCGCAGATGATCACTAAAGGTAGTCCGCTTTTTCATAATCTTTAAAACACGGTCATTAGAACTCTCGAATCCCATACCCATAAAAATACAATGAGATTCTTTAATAAGCCGGTATGTTTCTACAGAGAAATTTACATCTGTACGAATTTGTCCCACCCACGGTTTGCCTATCTCTTTTATGTATTTATGACAAAAATCCTGCGTGTAACTTTCATCAACAAAAGCAACTTCTGAATAGATAAAAAAGAGGTCAAAATTATATTTCTCAACCCAATACTTCATTTCAGATATCACACTATCAACTGAACAGGGGGTAAATAGACCTACTGATGGAGAACAGAATGCACAGACATTTGGACAACCACGACCTACAAGTATAGGAAAAAAGGTCATGTTGAAACGCAAAAGAGTGTCTGAGAGTGCTATGTACTCCTCAATATTAAATGAATCCCATGCTGGTCTTACTATATTTTTCTCTATATCAAACCGGACCGTTGCATTTTTTCTAATTGTGGAGGTGCTATCTTTCCAACACAACCCAGGTATTTTAAGCAAATCGCATAATCTTGGTTTCTCTTTAGAAAGCAAATGTAATAACTCAATTAGATTTGTTTCAGCTTCACCTTTTAGTATATAATCAACATCTAATTTCTCAAATAGAGTGTTTTCAGGCAGATCTTTGGTGATCCCCCCGCCCATAATAATTTTGCAGTTTGGATTGTATCCCTTAACTTGAGGTAAAATCCCGTAGAACCATCTAAAAAAACCTACCAATCCACCAACAAGAAGATAATCATATTGCTCCTTTGAAATGAGTTCAAACAAGATATCCTGAGACACAGGTGCAGCTATATTGCGTACAGCCGCCCCCTTACAAATTTTGTCAGT
>Ga0315288_10005341_pt1 | contig 16340 bp, 15 predicted proteins | sample YL17G11_20_MG_FD_203454 | JGI IMG/M metagenome (GOLD analysis project Ga0315288, IMG submission 203454) | Sediment microbial communities from Yellowstone Lake, YNP, Wyoming, USA - YL17G11_20 | ecosystem: Environmental > Aquatic > Freshwater > Lake > Sediment | place: USA: Wyoming | collected...
CATTGTCAAGAGCGGAAAAAGCCGCCCGGAACCTGGCAAGAATGCGCCTGTGCATTGTAACTCTTATATGCGAGACTCAATAGTAGTTGCTGTTGATGCTGAGAACTGCGAAATGGAGTACAGATACGAGCAGCTGAATACATCACTGACGCAGCGGGGAATGCCGGTTCGGCAATCCGATGAGGCAATCGCCGTCTTCGTGCCGAAACGGAGGATCGAAACCTGGATACACTACCTGCTCCGTGGCGGCCCTGTCTCAGAGGAGGAGATGTACCCACGCATGCGAGGGCGGGAAAGGGATTGTTATCCAGCAGCCGAGCGCTTCTCCCAGCTCGACGGCAAACCGGAGATGCCGGAGGGGTGCCCACCCTCTCTTGTCAGAGGCGTCACTGAACTGCGCAGGATCCCGAAGCATTGAATCGCGTGATGCCATGTTCACAGGCATCATAGAGGAAACCAGCACAGTAATCGACATACTCCGCGGCGCCGGCCTGCGGCTGTCAATCCGCGCCGCGAAGGTGCTCGACGACCTGAAACTCGGCGACAGCATTGCTGTGAGCGGGCCGTGCCTCACAGTCGATCAGGTTTCAGGCGACCAATTCTGGGCGTCGCTGCTGCCGGAGACGGCGGCGAGGACGACGTTGGGAACGATCCGCCAGGGAGCGAAGGTGAACCTGGAACGCCCACTGCGAATAGGCGACAGGATCGGCGGGCATCTTGTCGCGGGGCATGTGGACGGCATCGCTGAGGTGGTCGCGGTGCGTGATCGGGGCGAAACCAAGCTCGTCGAGCTGGAGTGCCCGGCCGGGCTTGAACGGTATCTCGTGGACCGGGGCTCGGTGGCGTTGGATGGGGTGAGCCTCACGGTGGTCGAGCCGGTGGGCCGGCGCTTCTCGGTCGCGCTGGTAGCTGCAACACTGGCGGCGACGACGCTGTCGGAGCTGCGGGCAGGCGACCGTGTGAATATGGAGGCCGATCTGCTCGCGAAGCATATCGAGCGCTTGCTCGCCACGCGAGCAGGCAAGCCGGATTCGGGCGCGCTGCTCTCATGGCTCGCCGAGTCAGAGACGTGAACCCGTAGGGCAGGAGCTTCAGCTCCTGCCCGCACCGGGCAGAAGCTGAACCTTCTGCCCTACGACATGACGCAGAGCCGGAGATCTGAGTATGGCTGAACGCGAAGACGACAGGATCATATCGGTCGAGCAGGCGATCGAGGAGTTCAAGGCCGGCCGGCCGGTCATCATCATCGATGACGAGGATCGCGAGAACGAGGGCGATCTGGTCGTCGCGGCCGAGTTCGCCACCCCCGAGGTGATCAACCTCATGGCGAAGGAGGCGCGCGGGCTGCTCTGCGTGCCGATGACCCATGCGCGCCTGCGCGAGCTGGACCTCTACCCCATGGTGGCCGACGGCGGGCAGCGCGCGCTGCACGGCACTGCCTTCACGGTTTCGGTTGACTACATCCATGGCACGTCGACAGGCATTTCGGCCTACGACAGGGCGGCGACGGTTCGTGCGCTGATCGACCCGAGCATCAAGCCCACCGATCTGGCGCGGCCGGGGCACATGTTCCCGCTCGAGGCGAAGGAGGGCGGGGTGCTGGTGCGCGCCGGGCAGACGGAGGCGTCGGTCGACCTGGCGCGGCTCGCCAGCCTCTACCCGGCCGCGGTGATCTGCGAGATCATGGCCGACGATGGTACGATGATGCGACTGCCGCAGCTCCAGCAGTTCGCGCGCAAGCACGACCTGCACATCGTCACGGTCGCGTCGATCATCAACTACCGCCGCCAGCGCGAGAGGCTGGTCAGACGGGCCGCCTCGTCGCGGGTCCCGACCAAGTTCGGAGAGTTTCTCGTCCACGCGTACGAAAGCTCCGTCGACACCAAGCCCTACCTCGCTCTCGTCTACGGCGGGATCGGCCCTGGCCCGACGCTGGTGCGGGTGCATTCGAGCTGCCTGACGGGCGATGTGTTCCACTCCTACCGGTGCGATTGCGGCGATCAGCTCGAGCGGGCGCTCGAGAAGATCGTGGAGGAGGGATCAGGCGTTCTGTTGTACATCCAGCAAGAGGGACGCGGCATCGGCCTGATCAACAAGATTCGCGCATATGAGCTTCAGGAGCATGGGCACGACACGGTCGAGGCGAACCAGCTCCTGGGCTTCGCGCCGGACATTCGCGATTACGGCATCGGCGCGCAGATCCTGGCCGACCTGGGGTTGCGCGAGATTCGCCTGATGACGAACAATCCGGGCAAGGTGGTCGGGCTGGAGGGCATGGGGATTCGAGTGGTCGAGCGCGTGCCGATCGAGATTCCGCCGAATGAGGCGAATCGCTGCTACCTTCAGACGAAGCGGGAGAAGCTTGGGCATATCCTCTCCGATGTGATCGAAGGGGAGGAGAGCGGAAAGGACGAGTCGGGGTGAGCACGACATACGAGGGAAAGCTGCTTGCGGAAGGCCTTCGCTTCGCCATCGTGGCGAGCCGGTTCAACGAGCTGATCACCAGGCGGTTGCTTGGCGGCGCGCTCGACACGCTCAAGCGCCACGGCGCTGACGAAGAGAAGATCGACGTCGCCTGGGTGCCGGGCGGATTCGAGCTTCCGCTGGTCGCGGGGAAGCTGGCCGAGAGCGGGCGCTACGACGCGGTGATCTGCATCGGCGCGATCATCCGGGGCGCGACGCCGCACTTCGAGTACGTAGCGGCAGAGGCGTCGAAGGGCATCGCGCAGGTGGCGCTACGCACAGGCATGCCGGTCATCTACGGCGTGCTCACGGCCGACACGATCGAGCAGGCGATCGAGCGCGCCGGCACCAAGGCGGGCAACCGCGGCGCCGATGCGGCGCTGGCGGCGATCGAGATGGCGAACCTGCTGCGCGAACTGCCAAAGAAGAAGTGAGATAGCGGAACCGTGCGAGCGGTCGTTCAGCGGGTCAGCTCGGCGCGGGTGGAGGTTGATGGGGAGGTCGCGGGGTCTATTGGCCGCGGCCTCCTCGTGTTGCTGGGCGTCGGGCAGGGGGATACGGAGAAGCAGGCGCAGTGGCTTGCCGAGAAGATCGGTGGGCTTCGCATCTTCGAAGATGACGCCGGGAAGATGAACCTGTCGGTGCAGGACATCGGCGGGTCGGTGCTCGTCGTCAGCCAGTTCACGCTCTTTGGCGATTGTCGGAAGGGGAGACGGCCGAGCTTCACTGAGGCCGCGCCGCCCGATCTCGCGGAGCGCCTCTACCAGGAGTTCGTCGACTACCTTCGCGCGCAGAACATCCCCGTCGCAACCGGCGTCTTCCAGGCGAAGATGGATGTGCATCTCGTGAATGATGGGCCGGTGACGATATGGCTTGATACGGAGCAGGTGTAGGGCGGGCGTACCCACGCCCGCCTGAGAGGTGGCAGGAAGCAACCTCCTGCCCAACGAATCGGTTCCCGCGGGGGGGTCGGCAAGGAGCGGATAGTGTACAGCGAGCAGGTCATGGACCATTTCCGGAACCCACGGAATGTGGGGGCCGTTGAGAATGCCGACGGGGTCGGCAAGGTCGGCAACCCGGTCTGCGGCGATATCATGGAGCTGACGATCAAGGTCAAGGATGGCCGTATCGAGGACGCGAAGTTCCGCACCTTCGGGTGCGGCGCGGCGATTGCTACCAGCAGCATGGTGACGGAGCTGGTCAAGGGCAGGACCATCGACGAGGCACTGGAGATCTCGAACAAGGCGGTCGTTGAGGCGCTGGGGGGGCTGCCGCCGGTGAAGATGCACTGCTCGGTGTTGGCCGAGCAGGCGCTCAAGTCGGCGATCGAGGATTATCGGAAGAGGCAGCAAGAGAGCGGGGGCAAGTCGGGGTAGGTTGGACTCACCGCAAAGACGCGAAGGACGCTAACTGGCAGGGGCAAGCCCCTGCCGAACGGCTGAACGAATGGGCAGGAGCTGAAGCTCCTGCCCTACGATTGCCGCTCCGCCTGCTTTCGCCCCTTCGCTGCCATGAGCTTGTTATAGAGCGCTTCGCCCAGGCATTCCTTGGCGCTCTGGCAGTAGTCGATGCAGCCCTGAAGCATCTCGCGCGAAACCATCTGCCCGCACGAGTCGCACTTCGCCTCGATCTCGTCAGTCCAGAGCTCCACTTCGCAGTGGCAGCTCGGACACGGGATGAACTCCGGCGTCGGCTGCGTGAACGCTTTGGCTCCCGGGCACTTGTCGCAGGTCATACGTTCAGGTTCTACCACAGGCGGCGGGCTGTCAAGCAGAGCGGTGTGCAGGTGGGGCGACAGGATCGCCGGGCGGCGCACGATAACCGCTAGCAGTCGTTGCCGGGCTCGCCGAGGGCCTTCAGCAGACCGTACTCGACACCATCCACGAGCGCCTGCCAGCTCGCCTCGATGATGTTGGTGTGGACCCCGACGGTGGTCCAGGTGTCGGCACCGGAGCGAGACTCGATCATGACGCGCACCGCCGCGGCGGTCGCCTGGGCGGGGGCATCCACCACGCGGACCTTGAAGTCTGTCAGCCGGATGCCTTTGAGTTGCGGGTAGAAGCGCTCCAGCGCCTTCCGGAGAGCGTTGTCCAACGCGTGCACCGGGCCATCGCCTTCAGCGGCGGTATGCTCTTCCTCGCCGTCAACCCTGAGCTTGATAGTGGCCTCGGTGCGAAGCTCGCCGGTGCGATCCTTTTCGACGATCACGCGGAAACCCTCCAGGTCGAAGCGCGGCCGGTAGCGGCCGACGCTCTTCTGGACAAGCAGCTCGAACGACGCCTCGGCGCCATCGAACTGGTAGCCCGCGTGCTCCATCTCCTTGAGCCGCTCCATGATCTCCTTGGCCTGTGGCGAGTCCTTGTCCAGGCCGAGGTTCATCGCCTGGGCCTTGAAGACGACGGTGTGGCGACCGGCCTGGTCGGAGACAAGGTAGTGGCGCTCGTTCCCGACCAGCTCCGGCAGGATATGCTCGTAGGTGCGAGAGCTCTTCAGCATCGCGTCGACGTGCATGCCGCCCTTGTGGGAGAAGGCGCTGCGCCCGACATAGGCATCGCGCTCAGGGGGAGGCATGTTCGCGACTGAGGCGACGTAGTGCGCGATCTCATACAACTGCGCGAGCTGCTCCTCGGCAAGGACGTGCTTGCCGAGCTTGAGCTGCAGGTTGGGGATGACCGAGCAGAGATTGGCCATGCCGCAGCGCTCGCCGTAGCCGTTGATGGTGCCCTGCAACAGCACCACGCCTGACTCGACTGCGGCGAGCGTGTTGGCGACCGCGAGCTCGCAATCGTTGTGGGCATGGATACCCAGCGGGACCCCGATCCCCTGGCGCACCGCCTGGACGATGTCGCGCACTTCGCCCGGCAGCGCGCCGCCATTGGTGTCGCAGAGGCAGATGCTATCGGCGCCGGCCTCGACCGCGGCCCCGAGGCAGTCGAGCGCGTAGGTGCGATTGTGCTTGAACCCGTCGAAGAAGTGCTCGGCGTCGAAGCAGACCTCGACACCGTGATCCTTCACGAATCGCACGGTGTCCCGGATCATGGCGAGGTTCTGCTCGAGGCTGACCTTGAGCGCGGCGGTGACGTGATGGTCCCAGCTCTTGCCAACGATCGCGGCGGTAGGGGCGCCGGCCTCGACGAGGTTGCGGACGGCCGGGTCGTCTTCCGCCTTGGTACGAGCGCGGCGGGTCATGCCGAAGATGACGAGCTTGGCGTGCTCGAGCGGCTCCTCCCGCATGCGCGCGAAGAACTCCATATCGGTGCGCATGGCGGGAGCGGAGAAGCCGCCCTCGATGTAGTGGACGCCCAGCCGGTCGAGCTTCCGGGCGATCTTGACCTTATCGTCGGCGGAGAAGGAAATGCCCTCTGTCTGCGCACCATCCCGCAGAGTGGTATCATACAGCAGAAGGTCGGTCACGAATCTCCTCCGTTCCTCGCGTTCCCGTTGGGCAGGAGCCCGCCAGAGGCGGGTGAACTTCCTCCTGCCACCCCGCAGATCAGCTACGCTGATTCTAGCGGTGGGGCAGGGGAGGTGTCAAACACAGAGTGGGCTTGCGAGGGCGCTCCCCTGCGTCGGGGCCTACCTCCGGTGATGTCTCTGCAACTCCGATGCGTACCGAGTGCCCAACTCATGTGCATGACCGACGAGCCACTCGCTGAATCTGGTAGGGCAGGACGACGGCTGCGCTGAGACGAGAAGTTCCGCCATCAGGCCGCGAATCTCGTCGCGCGTGATGGCGACATCTCTCGTCAGCCAGCCAATCAGCCGAGCGGCCGCGAGAGCGGGCGGCACGTGGACGATTCGTGCTCGGCTACCGAGCCTATCCCGAACCAGCTGCAGTAGCTCCTCGAAGGTATACGTCTCCGGGCCGGCGGCATCTATGGTCACGTTCTCGGACTGCCCGCCTAGGCGGACAGCGATATCAGCAACATCGCCGACGTACACCGGCTGGAGGCGATAGCGCCCAGAGCCAAACACCCCGAAGGCAGGGAGCCGGCGTAGAACCCAGCCGATGTTGTTTATCAGAATGTCGCCCGTCCCGAATAGCAGAGTGGGCCGCACGATCGCATAGGACAGGTCGGACTCGGCGAGAGCGCGCTCGACCGCCGCCTTGCCGCGGAAGTATGGTAGAGGCGAGTCAGGAGAGGGATTGGTCACGCTGATGTGCACGAAGCGGCGAACCCCGGCCTCGGCGGCAGCGCGGATTAGCGCCTCCGAGTTAGCAATCGCCCTGTCGAACGTCATGCGGCCGCGGCTGAAGCGGATCCAGTAAGTGTTGTAGAGGACGCTCGTCCCGCGAAGGCTCGCCGCCAAAGCCGAGGCATCATCGAAGCGGAGTGGTATGACCCGAACGCTCTCCCCGAAGGGGTTGGATTGTTCAGGGTATCTGGTAAGGGTGGCCACTTCGCGGCCCTGCCGCACGAGCAGTCCAGCGATGTACCTTCCCGTGTAGCTGAATGCTCCCGTGACGACATGCATAGTGTCAGCCCTAGCGGGGGTAGCGCAGCGGCCAAGGCGTGAGGGAGAATGATCCGTGGCAGGAGCAAGTTCACCCGCCTCTGGCGGGCTCCTGCCCAACAGGTGTATCAGAGATACCCCATCGGATCGACGGGGTGGCCGTCGCGGCGGACTTCGAAGTGGAGATGCGGGCCGGTCGAGAGGCCGGTGCTGCCGACGTAGGCGATAGTCTGGCCCTGCGTGACGGGCTGCCCCTCCGAAACCGCCAAGCGAGAGCAGTGCCCGTAAAGGGTGGCCGTCCCGCCGCCGTGATCCAGGATGACGCAGTTGCCGTAGCCGCCCCACCGACCGGAGAAAACAACGACGCCGTCGCCGGCTGCATGGATCGGTGTCCCTGTGCTCGCGGCGAGGTCAAGGCCGGTGTGAAGCTTGCGCACGTTGTAGATCGGATGGATGCGATAGCCGTAGGGAGAGGTGAGCCGGCCCTGGATCGGCATTCGGAGTCGCCCGGTGTACGGCCGTGCGAGGCGCTGCTGGCCACCGCGAGTCCGCTGCAGCCGGCGCAGCATCTGCTCGACCTCGCGCGAGTTCTCCTCGAGCTCGGCGAGGGCTCGCTCGTAGGTCAGCCGGTCGCGGAGGATGCTCTGCTTCTTGTGTTGGGTGTAGACGCGCTCATCTGTGGTGCGCGCCTTCTCCTTCGCGACCTGGTTCTGAAGTGCCTTCAGCTCATCGTGCCTGGTCTGCAGCTCCTCACGGCGGGCATCGGCCTCGGCCTGGGCCGCGCTGTAATCATCGAGGATCTCGACGTCGCGGTCGACGACCTGGTTCAGCAGGTAGAGGCGGTTGGCGAAGTCGGCGAAGCTGGCGGACTGGAGCAGGACCTCGAGCGGCTGAGCCTCACCCCGCTCGTAGATCGCGACGAGGCGGTCGGAGACATTGTCCTTATGGTCCGAGAGGCGGTCGACCGCGGCCTCGTACTCGTGGGTCGCAACCTCGAGGTGGAGGCGCGTTGCGTGGACATCCGCGCTGACACGGTCGTACCGCGCCTCCGTCTGCTCGAGGTTCTCGTCGAGTTGAGCGAGTTGCTGCGAGACCTGGCGCTCTCGCTTCTTGACGCCCCGCAGCCGTTGGCGGACGCGAGCCTTTTCCTGGACAATCTCGTTGAGACGCTGGGAGAGGCCGCCGACGTCGCCGCCGGAGGAACGCGCGCCCATTGACGCGCCCGTGACTGCAGAGGCAAAGGCCAGAAAACCAAGGACGACCAGGCGAATCCGCCGCCCGCATATCAGCCGCATGAACCTCCCCCCACTGGCAAAGTGACCACCCAAGCTACCAGCCGCCCGCCCACAAAAACCCAGTCACACCCCTATACCACAGCCCGCTCGCCGGTTCCTACACCCCGGCCCCAGGGGACACCTGGGGCGCTGGAGGGCAGGATTCGCCCCTAGGCCGCCGAACTCCGCCTCGACAGGGTAAGGATGCTAACTCCAGCCACCCCCCCGATAGGCCGCGTCGATCTCTACCGCAGAGACACCGAGATCGCGGTGGCGGCCTTCCGCACGATCTTCATCCTGGTCGTCGTTCTCTCGCCCCAGTTCGTCTATGCCCAAGGCATGGCCGGAGGGCTGCTCGTCCTCGCCACAATAGCGGCCGCCGTCTACAATGTGGTCCTCTTCATTCTGCATATGCAGAGACTTCCCTTCCCACGGGCTATTATCGTCACCGTGGACACAGTCTTGATCAGTCTCTGGATCTACTTCGCCGGGCCCGGCGGCGACCGGTACTTCGTGATGTATTTCGCGGTGGTCATCGTAGCAGGGCTGTGGTTTCGGCGCGGGGGTGTCGTGGCCATCGCGCTGCTGGCGTCGGTGCTCTACCTGTGGGCGGTGTCGTCGTCACCGCTCCCGGAGGGAGTGGTGCGACTGCCTGTCGGGACGATCTGCATCCAGCTGCTTTTCCTGCTGCTGACAGCCGGCATCGTGAGCGTCGCAACACAGGTGCAGCAGCGGGAGCGAGAGGAGCTGGTGCTGGTGCGAGCCCGGCTGGAGGAGCACTGGCAGCGGGTACGCATGGCGCAATACGTGGACCGGCTGCTGCGCCCGACGCGGCTGCCGGCCACGCCCGGGTTGGATATCGCGGCGCAGTTCCGGCCCGCCGGGGCGGGTGTGTCAGGCGATTACTACGATGTCATCCCGCTGGGCGAGCGGCGCTGGGGATTCGTGGTGGCGGATGTCCGCGCGAAGGAGGAGCTTGGGCTGCTCTACCTGCCCATCTTCAAGTCTTCGCTCCGCCTCGCTGCCCGCGCCGAGGCATCTCCCGCGAGTGTGCTGACCCAGATCAACCGGGAAGTGGCGGCCGACATGAGCGAGAGGGGGGAGCTCGATGCGTTCATCAGCATGTGCTACGCAATCTTCGACCTCGAGCAGGGAAGGCTCACTTACGCAAACGCCGGCATGGAGGCGGGCGTGCTGATCCCCGCGGCGAACCAGCACATGATCTCGCTGAGCAGCCATGGTGTCGTGCTCGGCGTGCTGCCTGAGGCGACATATGAAGAGGAGAGCTGGGCGATCCATCCAGGCGATGCGCTGGTGCTCTTCTCCGACGGCCTGACCGAGGCCTTCGACAGCCGGGGCCAGATACTTGGCCGCGAGCCGCTGCTCGATGAGATAAGCGCTCACCTGGATGAGCTCAGCGCCGAGGCGATGGCGCGGGAGGTGTTCGACTACGTCGTCGAGTACGGCAAGGGCGCGCGCCGGAGAGACGATACCACGCTGCTCGTCGTGCGAGTCACCGCGACCGACGTCGGCCCGAGACCGGAGCCGAGCGCGGTGTAGGGCGCCTTCTTACCGATGGTGCCCCAGCAGGTTTGCCAGCAACACGCCCAACACAACAACGGTCACCGCGACATAGAGCCAGTCTCTCTGTCGGGCAAAGGCCGCCACCGAGAACAGCACACGCGCAATGGGCGTCGCGACCAGCAGCAGGATGCCGAACTGGATGATCGCGCGACTGTCGAGCGAAAGCGCAGCCTGCACGATCCCGGCGATGGTGCGACGGTCGGTCGGCTCGCCCCGGCGGTCGCGCCGAGCGTGGTAGCGATCTCCAGCAGCATGCCGACGCGGATGTTGCTGAAGCCCTCCCTCACATAGGCGACCGCGGAGCCCGACGAGGTCGCGATCACCGAAACGAGCGACGCGCCGATCGCGTAGCGGATGTCGACCCCGAGGGCCAGGGTGAGCAGCGGCACGATCACGACACCGCCGCCGAGCCCGGTGAGCGCACCCACCAGCCCGGCGATCAGTGACCCCGCCCAGACGATGGCTGTGAACCCGAGGACGTGCATGGCTCCACGCTGCCATTCGGTGTACGCTAGCCGACCCCTCGCGCGCGGTTCGGCGTCCGCGCAGCGGCCGATCCTACCGATGAGCCAGTGCCTGCACAAACCTCTGCGTCAGTTCGACCGGGCGGGAGATGGCGGTGCCGATGACGATGGCCCAGGCGCCGATGGCGATGGCGGCGCGGGCCTCGGCAAGGGTGAAGATGTGACCTTCAGCGATGACGGGAACCTTCAACGCTCGGATGACCGCCTCGAGCAGATCGAAGTCGGGTCCTTCGGTCTTGCGGCTGTATGGGGTGTAGCCGCTCAAGGTGGTGGCGACGATGTCGGCGCCGGCCTTCTCCGCGGCGATGGCTTCGTCGAGGGTAGAGATGTCGGCCATCACCGGGAGCTTCAGCTCGCTCTTGATGCGCTGCACCGACTGTGCCATGGTGAAGCCGTCCGGCCGCGGGCGGGGTGTGCAGTCGAGTGCGATGATCGCCGCGCCGGCGGCCGCGATGCGCTGCGCGTCCTCGAAGCGCGGGGTGATGTAGACGTCGAAGCCCTTGAGGTACACCTTATCGATGCCGATAATCGGGAGCGCGCAGACCTCGCGGATGGCGCGCATGTCCGGCTCCTTCGCGCGAATGCCGACCGCGCCGGCCATCTGGGCCGCCCGCGCGAAGGCCGCCATGTACTCGGGCCTGTAGAACGGGCTGCCTTCCTCCGCCTGGCACGAGACGATCAGGCCGCCCTTGATCTTGTCCAGCACGCTGTGTGTCATTGTCGAACTCCTAGCGGGATGGGGCGCACAGCGGTGCGCCCCTACTTCGCGCCGATTGCCGCCGAGGCCGCGTCGAGGTTCGCCAACACGTCGCGCGCGAGCGCGACGCCGGCCATCTTGAGCGCCAGCAACACCGAGCCGATGACCGGCGTGAAGCGCGGCTCCACGAACATGGCATTCGGCGCGTGCTTCCTCACCTCCCGCCGAAAGGCCGCCCTGACCTCAGCCGATCCTCGGAAGACACCGCCGACCATGCCGACGGTGACGCGACGCCTGTGCATGTCGAGGCGGATCGCCACCACGCCTGCCGCCAGGCCCAGCTCGCGCCCGGCATCGCGCAGGATCCGCCGTGCCGCGGCATCGCCGCGAGCGGCGGCATCGGGGACGGCCGCGGCGAGGGCCGCCATATCAGACCGCGAGAGCCTTTCAGAGTACACGAGAAAGTGGAGCTGCCACAGGTCGCGCACGCCGGCGGCCGCGAGCAGGAGATCGGTGAGGAGCGTCGGCTCTCCGCGGCGGTCCCATGCCCGGCATGCGGCAGTGATCGCCTGCCTGGCGATCCAGAACCCGCCACCCTCATCGCCAAGCAACCATCCCCAGCCACTCGCGCTCGCCGATTGGCGGCGGGCGTTCTCGCCATAGGTGATCGTGCCAGTGCCCGCGATCACCACAATGCCCGGCGTGCCCGCGGTCACCGACGCCAGCGCGTTCACCTGATCGTTGTCGACATGCAGGCGCTTGGCCGACACGCATCCGCGGACCGCCTCGGCGGCGCTGCCACGAGCCTTTCCTCCTGTCATGCCGAGGAAGGCCGCCTCGAAGGTCGGGGACTTCAGCCGGGCCGCGCGCGACGCCTCCCTGAGGCTGATGGTGACCGCGCGTTTCACGCGTGCGATGCCGCCCGGCTCCCAGACGTGGTTGGCCGGCCCGGCGCGGCCGACGCCAAGCAACCGCCCGCTGAGGTCGCAGATCGCCGCGGTGGTCGAAGTCTGCCCGCCGTCGATGCCGAGGACGAACCCAGGCACAGCCGATCCTCGTGTTGGTGTTCCCCGCCGCGTGTTTCGGCAACCGCCGCGCGGCCACCTTGCTGCGCCGCGGACCGGTGATTTGCCGCTCGCCAGCGACCGTGGTACAATCCGCCGTCGCCCAGGTCGCCGCCGGCGACTGGTGCTATGGCGGACAGGTCCGCCGCGTTGACGAACGGGTAAGGGATGACATGGATCGTTCGGACCGAGTGCTGATCTTTCTCGTGATCGTTGCGGTGGCGGCTGCCATCTACCTTGCGATCGGCCGCGCGAGGATCGAGCAGGCGAATCGCATCGTCGAGGTCGTCGTCGACGCGGATGATGCGCGTCTCGTGGCGGCGGCCTCGGGCAAGTCGATGGGTGAGCTGCTGGGCGAGTTCCGCGAGGCAGGCGCGGGCGCGTTGGCAGTGCGCGAGATGACGGTCGAGGACCTCGCGACCTCCGGGCGAGTGATGGCGATGTCCACCGCGGATGAGACGAACCTCATCACCCCTGACGGCCACCTTGCTGCAGTGCTCGCCACTTCGCTGGCGGCGAGGTTGCCGAAAGCGAAGATGCGGATCGCGTCGCCGCCACCTGTCATCACCGTAGCTATGCCCGAGGATAAGCTGGCCGACGTGCCGGCACTCCTCCGGCCGGAGGATCTCGACGCGGCGCGTGAGGCCGGCCTTCGCGTGGTCGCGCGATTGCGGAACTTCCAAGGCGCGACGCCGGCCGCGATCGAAGCTGCGACCGCGCTGGCGAAACAGGCCGGCGCGGGGCTCGTGATCTTCGATAGAGACGAGGTGGTCGGCTTCGACGGTCTTCTGAAGACCACCGCGGACGCGTTCACGAAGCAGAATCTGCTGTTCGGCTACGTGGAGATGGCGGCGCAGCGCGGCGATATCGGGTTGGCGCGGCGCATCATGCCTCGTGTGATCCGTGTCCACAGCATCACCGAGGCCGACATGCTGACGATGACGCCGGCAGTCGCCGTCCCGCGCTACGCCCGGGCCGTGCAAGAGCGCAACATCCGCGCGGTGTATGTCCGGCTGCTGACCCGTCCCCAGCCGGATCCGGGAGGGGCGAACATCGCCTATGTGAAGGCGGTGGCGAGCGCCATTCGGGCTGGGGGGTTCACGCTTGGGCCACCGGCCCCGTTCTCCGCGCCGGAAGGGTGGCCTCCGCGTTGGGCTCGCATGATCGCGGCGCTCGGGGTCATTGCCGGAAGCGTGCTTGCGTTGCGGCGCTTGATGCCGCTGTCGGCGGCGCTGTCATGGTTGGTCTTCGCGGGGCTGCTCGTGCTCGGGGCGGCGATAGGTGCGACGAAGCCAGATATGGTTGCGCCGCTCGGCGGCGTGGCCGCGGCCATTGCGTTCCCGACGCTGGCCGCGGTATGGCTGCTCCAGAGCGCACGCGGCACAGGCCCTCGACTTCAGATTGCGTCAGTGGTGGGGAGGGCACTGTGGGGACTGGTCGTCGCTTCGGCGACGACATTCGCGGGAGCGCTGCTGATCGTCGGGCTGTACTCGCGCGCCGGGTATCTCTCGGGCATCACGGTGTTCTCCGGCGTGAAGCTGTCGCTCGTGGCGCCGCTGGCGCTGGCGTTCGGCGCGGTCGTGCTCGACCTTCCCATGCAGCTTGAGCCGCTGCCGCGCTGGTGGGCGCGGGTGAGGGTCCGGTGCGAGCAGCTCCTGCGCCAGCCGGTGACAGTGCTGCTGGGGGTGGTCGTCCTCGTGGCGCTGGGCGCGCTTGCATTCGCGCTCAGCCGGAGCGGCAACGAGCCCGTCTTCTCGCCATCGCCCATAGAGCTGAAGTTCCGCCATCTGCTCGAGATCGTGCTGGCGATCCGGCCGCGGACGAAGGAGTTCCTGCTGGGCCATCCCGCGCTCATGCTCGGCATCGCGCTTGCCAGGCGCGGCCGGCGGAACTGGCTGCCGCTCATCGCGGTGCTGGCCGGGCTGGGGCAGACGTCGCTGCTGAACACGTACTGCCATTTCCACTCGCCGCTGTCCGTGTCTCTGCTGCGGATGTTCAACGGCCTCTGGCTGGGCGCCATCTGCGGAATCGTGACGATCATCATCTGGCGCTGGCTGTTCGACCGGCGCGCGCCGACCGAGACATGAGCGCTCCGCCGCGGTTCCTGGTTTCCGGGTACTACGGGTTCGGCAACGCGGGCGACGAGGCGATACTGGGGGGTCTTGTCGAGGGATTCCGCGAGCTGTGCCCCCAGGCCGAGCTGACCGTGCTCTCGGGCAACCCGGCGGAGACGATAGCCGAGCACGGCGTCATCGCGGTTCCGAGAGGACTGGCCTTCGCCCGCAGGCACATCGCGCTCAGCGATGTGGTCATCAGCGGCGGAGGCGGCCTGCTCCAGGATGCGACAAGCTGGCGCTCGCCCCTCTACTATCTCGCCATCATCCACTTCGCCAAGTGGGCCCGGCGTCCGGTCGCGTGCATCGGTCAGAGCATCGGGCCACTGAAGCGTCCCTGGGTGCGATCCCTTCTCCGCCGCGAGCTCGCGCGAGTGGACGTGGTGGCGGTGCGCGATGAGGTGTCGCGCGATACACTCGTGAGGCTCGGGCTGTCGAGAAGCATCGAGATCAGCGCCGACCTCGCGTTTCTGCTGCCAAGGCCCACGGAGGCGGAGATCGCCGCGGTGCGAGAGAAGGCGGGGGTATCTGATGTCAGAGAGCCGGTCGCCGCGGTTGCCCTGCGCCGCCTGCCAGGCGCGGCCGATGACGGCGGCGTTCGTCAAGTCGCGGCGGCCGTCGGCAGAGCTTGTGGTGAGCTTGGCCTCCGGCCGCTTCTCATCCCGATGCAGCCGACGCAGGACGTCGACCTCGCGCGCTCAGCCGCGGCGGCGATGGCGCCGAACGGCGCGATCACCGCGCCGGCGATGCGCGCGCGAGAGATCCTCGCGCTGGTGGCGAGCTGTCGCCTGATGATCGCGATGCGGCTGCACGCGCTCATCTTCGCCGCGCTCTGTGGCATCCCGCCGATCGCGATCTCCTACGACCCGAAGGTCGATGGGGTGATGCAGCAGCTTGGGCTGAGGCCCGCCGCGACCCTGGGCCAGTTCAGCCCGGACCAGCTCGTTCGTGCGATCGCAGAGACCTGGAGCGGCCGGGGCAACGTGAGTGAAATGCTCGCCGCCCGGGCGCCGCGGCTGCGTTCGCTCGCACTGCGGAACGTCGAGCTCGCCCTGTCTTTGCTGCCCAAGCGTTGACCCGGCGGGTCATCTGCGAAGAAGTTGCGAGCGCCGAGAACTCTTTGCGCCTTTCCCGCGTCTAATAGCTGCTCAATCCCTCAGAGGGCATGGCCCTCACGGCGAGTCGGGGAGAGGGGCAGGACGCGAAGACTTGCGGGGCACATCACCGGACCTGCCGACCGAGCCTCGATGCTCCTCTCCCTGGCGACGCCGGTCCCCGATGTAACCGGCGCGTACACCCGTCGAACAGACACTTCCCTGCCCTCATATGGTAACTCTATGCGCCATCACCGTTCCCAGAGCATATCGATGAAGCTGTGCGTCACGACGCTATTGCTGGCCTTGCTTGTCTGCTTCCTCGGGGCCGCGGCCCGGGCGTCCGATCCGTGGGAGGCCGAGCGCGAGATCGCCCGCCTCCGCATCGTCAATGACTCCAATGGTGAGATCGCCGAGAGCACGGACCGTGGGGCTAGCTGGCATGTGCTGGGGCATGTCCTGCGCTATACGACCCAGGTCAACACCAAGGGCTACACGGCGAGCAAGTGGGTCCCCGCAGGCCACGTCGCGGCGACGGCGGTCAACGCGATCCATGTGAACACTGGGTTCAATAGGGTGGACGATCGTGGCATCATCTTCTCGATCCTGCCCCGGCAATTGCTGGCGCCGCCGAAGGAGTACCGGTCATTCCTGAGCCCCGACTCGTCGATCTACACCGACATCCCGGCCGGCGAAGGCATCTTCGGCGGCGGTTATGCGCCCTTTGTGGGCAACCCCATCTACCTGCAGAACAGCGAGGGCGAACTCTCTCCGGTGACGCCCGGCTATGTTCCGCGCCGAGGCGACGAACTCGTGATCGTGGTCCTGGAGCCGGAGCCATACCCTGTCGCTGTCGAGTTCGAGAACCGGGAGGGCGGCTCGATCTGCCTCCTCTATCATGATGGCAGGCGGAGGCAGCTCGGGTGGGTGGTGCGGCCGGTTCGAGGGGTTGGGCGGTTTGAGGGAGGGCTCTACACGGGCATCGGCCGCATCCGGGCAAGCCACGCGGGTGTCATCGATATCAAGGCGTCGCCCATCGGCTTCCTTGGTGGGTTCCAGATTATCCCCTTT
>Ga0315288_10005343_pt1 | contig 16339 bp, 25 predicted proteins | sample YL17G11_20_MG_FD_203454 | JGI IMG/M metagenome (GOLD analysis project Ga0315288, IMG submission 203454) | Sediment microbial communities from Yellowstone Lake, YNP, Wyoming, USA - YL17G11_20 | ecosystem: Environmental > Aquatic > Freshwater > Lake > Sediment | place: USA: Wyoming | collected...
CGCGGTCGAGAAGCCAGTCGTTGAATTTAGTTCCGCTCTCGCCACCCACCCATGTGACCCGAAGCTCAGGACAACGACGCCACACACTTCCCGAAGCTCCTCCAGCTGATTCAGCGTGGTGATCATCATCAAAGGCTGGCGGCCATCTTCGGTGCTCATATTTGTTTTAGTCCTTCCTGACTACTCGCGGCGTGATCGACGCTGCTAAGCTGTTGTTCGAGTCTTTCGAGCCTGGCTAGCTTGGAACGAAGGTCACGCTCGATGACCTCCCAGGGGGGAGTATTGTTCCAGCCCAGCATACTCGCGAGATGCTCACAGATCTTCTTAGATGTGAGTGGCTTACCCAGGTGATCAAGAACTGGTTTCATGCGATCTCCTTGGGAAATCCGCGAAGCCCCGCTACAATCATGCTCCAAATTCGTTCGATAGCTGCCACATGAGAGTGGCTACCATCCACTCCGAAACGATGTGCAACCTCGTGGACCATTATCTCAAGGGTAAGACTCTGATTCGAAAGATTGACCTTGGACAGTTGAATCCGATTCCCTTCTCTCTGGTACATGCCAAGAATGGTAGGTGACCGAAAATCCACAACATCCACGGAATCCATGGCGGTTGGTTCAACCGCATTAACAAGAGCAATGGCACCCTCTAAACTGGTACGTTCTTCTTCGGAGAGGTCATGCCAACCGTAGAACTTCACAACCTCGTTAGCGAGACTGGCTTTGATCTGTTCCGTCGATCCCAAGATAGATTGCAAGATAGCTTTGAGCGGTTTATTGACCAGCACGCCCTTCTTGCCCATGTGCTCAAGATCTTGAGAGTCAGCCAGATTGTCCACTGGAAAGGCTTGCTCTCCATGCCGTGCTTTGAATGCCTGCACGGCATGTTGCCTCACCGCGTCTGGTAGATTCCCAGCGTTCCCAGTATCAAAACCACCCACGTCAGCGGCGTTATTTTCAACAGCCGTGAAGAACTTATTCATCAATTCGTGACGCGCCGCCACCGACTCTTGCCAGATAGAGCGCATCCGCCATTCCAGATCCCATCGGGCAATCATTCTACGATCGCGATCCAGATCTACGTCGCTGGTCAAGTCGTACCCGAACTTAAGCTTGGGGTCGTTCTCTACGAACACGCCTTTCACAAAGACTTTGCCCTGATCCTTTTCCGACAAAAGCAGAGCCCCATGGCTGGTGTCAATCCGGTACTCAGATGTTTGGGTCGTACCCAAAAAAAGGAAACAGGGTTTGATCAACTCCCAAGCTTCCCTAGGGATATTCGATACTTCTATTTGAACCCGATCCTTGGCCAGGCGTCCAGTTTCGATATAGAACACAAGAACGTCGGCGTTGAATTTTTCAGAGCGTTCAATCTTTGGGATCCAAACCTCGGACCCGGATCGAATCTTGACCGCGTGTCCGGCACGAACCAATGCGAGCACCCCAAGCTTTAACCCCTCACCAAATTTTCCGATCAGCTCGCCACGACCAACCTTGGTTGTGTGCCCAAACAGCAAAGCCTCGTGCGGAAGAGTCGCACCTTCATTCTCAATGAACAAGGTGTTGGCTTTATGGCGAACCGTCAGGGGAGCATGGTTCTCCACCTGTGCATCCCGTCCATTGCCGATCAATTCACGCAACCCCTCGAAAAGCTGCCACTTCGGGAGGTAATCAGTTTTGATGGTGAGTTCAAGTTTCATGGGTTTTCACTACTACACCGATTGGTGTCTAAAGTAAAAAGTTATTATGCCAGGCATGCACGAAAAAAGTCAGGTTCAGTTAGGGCAAGTTGAGCAAGCCTAGCCCCCATTCGTGTCAACGCCTTGTGATACTTGGCGTCTAGATGGTTTTCGGAATACTCATGTCCGAATTCATGTAGAAGAAGGTCGTTGATCTTTTCGGAGTTCTTGCTTAAGTCGAACCAAGTCTTCCCAAGTTTCGGCACGTTGAAGGTCAGGTGTGCGTTCCCGTAATTTGCTGCGTACCATTGGCTGCGTTCGTTCTCCATGGTCACCATAATAGCACGCCCGCCCATGAGCTTTAGGGCTAGGGCCTGTGCATAGGTGGCCACGGCTCGCATACCATCGGTCCACTCCGACTCAGGGATACGCCTTGCTGGGGCTCCCGCAGCGTCGTAACACTGCTTGGTAGGGAACGTGTGTCCGGATGGGAGAGCAGCACCCGCTTTCCGGATGTTCGCCCAAGTGGCTTTGGTAAAAGCCCCGCCTGGGATAACCTGATACCCATTTGAAAACGCTTTGGAGTTTGACTCAGGATCGCTCAAGTCAAAGATGGCCCGTTTGGCCCCGTACTGATGCGTCAAGATCGTGTTCACGGCTTCAACCGCAACATCTGGGCTTTCCATCGCTTCCTTAATGACTGGGAGAGCCGCATGTTCGGGCTTCATCTCCAGGTGCATTGCGTTCAGCACAAGCACGCCCAAGGCCTTGCGGTAAGCCGGTGTTACGTTATCCCGATCCGAATTTAATGGGACTTTTTGCATGACCTCCACTGACCATGGGAGGTCAATATCGACTACGGGGATCCCCATTTCGTACAAGTGCGACACCCCCTCGCGAGCGGGGTAAAGATTGATCGTTGTTTTGCGAACCGTTCGCTTCAAATAACCATCTTCGTCCGCCACTTCAGTAGGAAGGGAGGCTTCAAAAGTTTGCAGCCTAGCGACAGTAGGGAGGGTGTTTCCATTGATCGTGGTGTGAACGGGAGGTAACAAAAGTTTTGCGGCCTCCAAAATATCGGCCAGTTCCGCACGAGTCATGCGGATCTCCGCCTCAAACACGGAACCCTCTTTCATCCGTTCACGGGTTTCGCGTCTCTTCAGTTCACGTCCGTCACGCTCGAAATGGATCGTCCCCGTTGTAGAAGATAGGCGGGCCGTTTCACACGCCGCAAGAACAAGCTTTTCCCCAAGATTGAATCGTCCCCGTTTTTCTGGATCCCCCTTCTTGATCGATTCCGCAAATAGGACGTACCCGTGCGACAAGAACTTGAAACCATCCGGGTCGTTATCCTGTACACGAAGTAGAGTCATAGCTCGGCCCGGTATTGCCTCTAGTGTTACGTGCACGTCCGTAGCATGGGTGTCCCACGCATTTTGCACGAGTTCGTATAGAACAAATGCCAGACCCTTACGACGCACGAGTTTAGCAAGGCCGTCTTTATCGACCTCAAACCAGCCTACTCCGGACATAGAACTATCCCCTTGGCTATTTTCTTTGGCATTTCAGGTACTACACGCGGGGTCGCCAAAAATAAACTTTGATTAAAAAGATTACGGCGTGTAGTTCAGGTTATGGACTTCTCTTCTGCGTCCATGTGATGTCATATACTACCACGGCTACGCAGGAATTACAACCCCTCCGATTTTCCATTCATAATGTTACACATTGGAGATGTCCGATCTTGTAGTACAAATAGTCTCTAGCGTGTTGTCGGGAGGTGCTTCAGCAGCTACGGCTTTTGCCGCTGTGTTCCGGAGCATAGAGCGACGTTTAAAAGCGGTCGAAACCAGTGTTGGGGATCCGGAAGATCCTCAAACCGGGCTTCATCTCAGTCTGGATAGACAAGAGGAAGCACTACGTAAACTCAGGCGTGAAATTGAGCGCTGGCCGGATGAACCGCCGGAGTGGATGATTCGGGTCATCCGACGCACAGTTGGTACAAATTCTTTTGGGTTTGGTGACGAGCACGTTTTGGAACAACGCTTTAAGGCCTTGTCATCCTCACTACAGCGCTTAGAGAAGGACTTGAGTACCTTAGATAAGGACGTTACCTCTGTCGGGGACACTATGGGTGCTTATGTTAAAAAGGCTGACTACGACAGAGATGTTCTGGAGCGCTCCAAGGAACTAGCTGGTCTTCGTGAGCAAATAGCAACTTCGAATGGTCTTCTCAGAGGAATCATGTCCGCACTAGGTTACCTGAATAAGTAACCCTACGTTAGGAACAAACCAATGGGCTCAAATACGGAACCGCGTAACTCCGACATCACTGAACTCAAGGCGTTGTCCGCTGAGGCGGAAGAGAATACAGCGCTTGTGAAAGCGCTGTATGATATGGTGATCAAAGACCCGCGTTCAAAGTCGTGGCCGAATTTTCAAGCGGTTAACCCAGACAATCTAGAAAAAGTTCCAGATCCGGCAAGATGACTGAACCTTTGATCTGGTTACCGGATGCCGAAATGATTGAAGCCAGCCTTATCTACCCGAACCTTTGGCAAGGGTCCAAACCCAAGGGTGGTCCCTTTTTGGCCAAGGAAAATTTCGCTCTCTTGGTTTTATGCGCTGAGGAATACCAACCCCCGGCCGAGATTTTCCACAAAGTTAGAGTTGTCTACGCTCCGAATGATGATGACCCGCATCGACCCCCGTCCAAAGAAGAACTTCGGATTGCCTTGGATGCTGCTACGCAAGCTGCTGCGGCTTTACGGCTGAATCAGAAGGTTCTCGTTACATGCCAAATGGGCATCAACCGGTCCGGTCTTGTGACGGGACTCACGCTCCATAAATTGCTGAGCATTTCCGGTCGGGAAGCTTGTGCCATGATCAAACAAGCTCGTCCATGGGCGTTGACGAATCCACAGTTCGTACAATGCTTGGCACGTATCCCCTAATCATCATTAAGATGATCCCATAAGTCACGCTGTCCGTCTTTTGGCTGCGCTAATAACGAGCAGACAAAGGCCAAGATTTTATCTGCTTTCTCGTAAGAAAGCTTAGGTATGCTGATAGTTAAAGATCCAGGTTGATCCGTATCGGGCGTGAGAAGAACGGAACCAAGTTCGTGCGTTTTTGCGAGTTGTGTCGCCAGACTTTTAGCTGATGTCATGGCTAACCTACGGATGTCGTCAGCTACCCTGCCCTTAGTGTCGTTTGCAATACATTCACAAATGTACGAAACGATTCGATCAAACGGAAACCAACCGTTCGTTTCTTTGTACCGTGTCTTTTGTTCGTGTGACGGTTCAAAGATCCACGGCACCCCAGTCTCAACAACAATTGAGTGTCGTCCGGTAGGGGCCTTTGTTTTATCGAGAACATCCTGCAAGATGACGTGGATACGATCGCAGTGCCCGACGATCAAACGACCGCTTGTTAGCCCAGAAAATGACACCAATGTATTTGGGAATTTAGCGCGAATCCCCTCCTGTATTGTCCGGTTTGCCTCTTCGACGCGAGTCAAATCCATATCTCACCGTCCCACTCCATTGCGAAGTTATACACCGTTCCGAAGCGTACTGGTGTAATACTTGACCCTTAGACCTTTCACGTGATACGGCCGCACCCGGTAAGAGGACTGATGGAAGAGAACCAACAACGATCCCAAGCACCCTATACGTGTATGTCCCACGGCAATATCATTGTGCTGGGCTTCAGTGAACGTCCCAGACTATCTAGTGCGGGTAAGCGGTACAATGAGAGAATGGTTCTCTTGCGTTGTGCCTGTGGTCTAGAGTTCCTGATGCCAAGGTCTAGATGGGTCAAACGACCTACCTCTAATTGCTTGAAATGCGCAATTAAAGCCAATAAACGCCAGGGTTTCACTGGGTTTCGGTCCAGACCACCGGATGAACTTATCGAATAACTCTAGGGAACGAAGGAGTTACCATGCGCGTACTACTCGCCCTGCTACTACTAACCACAGCGTGTTCTAGTGCTTCTGAAAAGGCCGTGCCGTCTGTGGTGCCGGGTGAAGTTCCTGGCAAAGTGGTGACCGTACCCGTTGGGCACAAGGTCACCTTCAAGAACCAATGCACCGAAACCGTTTGGATGGGTTCCGTTGGCAACTCGGGGTTCTCGGGCCTAGACGGTGGTGGCTGGGCAATGCCACATGGCGGCACCCACCAGATCATCGTACCCGTAAAATGGAGCGGGCGTTTCTGGCCCCGTACCGAATGCACCTTCGCCCCGTCAGGTAACTGCCCCACCAAAGGTGTTCAGTGCTGTGCCTCCGGTTCGTGCCTCACGTCAGACAACGTGAACTTCGGGCTCAAGTGCGGGTTCTCCGGGGTACCGCCCACCAGCTTGGTTGAGGTTACTATGGATGCCCCGAGCGGTAACGGACCCTACGACACGTACGACATGAGCTTCGTGGACGGTTGGTCTGTACCGGCCAAGATTGAGCCCGTAGCGGGCACCTACAACCCGCTTCCCGATCCCGGCATCGGAGCCCCTTGGTGCGAAGTCAGTGGCTGTACCGGGGCTCCCGTGTGCCCCCCAGGCTTCGCGGTCGATGGTTCCCCAAACTCCTGCTGGAGCCCTTGCCAGGTAGCGGTACGTGCTGGGTCAGCCGACGCTTCCAAGCTCTGCTGTTCCTGCAACCTGAAGGCGGCTTGCACCTGCCCCTCGTCATGTTGTGCGGGTCAGTACGGATGTACCCCGTACCACGCTCCGGCTTACCCGGCTGACATGACTTGCGACCCGTGGAACACGGATAAGGCCAGGGCTTGGGATGCCACTTCGATCAGCTTCATCACGGCTGTAAAAGCAACGTGCCCGCAAGTTTATAGCTGGCAATTCGATGACCACGCAGCCACTTTCAACTGCCGAAAGACCGCCGGTCTAGTGGACTACACAGTCACGCTTTGTCCGTGATGTATCGGCTGTGGGATTGACATGACTCTCGCAGCCAAAGTTGCGGCTCGCTATACGCAAACCAATCTCGAAGAAACTGCTAGGAGCGTGCTATCGTACACGATTCTCAATGCTTTGGAGAAGGTCAAGCTTGATAAACACCTCAAAAGCGTTGTTCCGATAACCACAACGGGGTCTTTTTCGGATGGTAAGGAGTTGGGGGAGAACCCTGAAGATATAGGGTACTCCTTCACAGTTCACTACCCTCTGAGGGCTGTGACCACGTTTTCATTTGAGGTTGGTTTACAGCCTTCCGAGATCGAACTTGCCATCCGTGGGGAACTAGACGATGACGAGGGGGTTTCGTCTGAAGATATTCAGGGGGTCTTGAGGGGGATCGCTACTGCTGACATTGTTAGTATGTTCAAAGCAGCTACGCCTGTACTACCAGATAAATCCCTACGAGACGGCTCGGGTATCCTGGCCGCTATTGAAGCAAAACTAGACGTTGCGCTACGTATTAAGATTGAGGCTTACTCGCACGATGGGACGGAGGAGTTGGCTGAGTACCCGAACGTGGCTATTCGTTGGGATGTTCGACCAGTCAAACAAGAGTTGGTGGCACGAGGATCTGGGTTCAGGTTCAATGTTTTGCTCAGGGTTGAATGGGATACCAAACCCAACGGGTGGGCTTTCGATTCCGATTTGCATAATTGGCCAAAACCCTTGTGGTATTCTCTCTCGGTCTGAGTCGAGGAACCGTAGAAATCATGGTGTATTCCTACGACCGCACCGCTCGACTCCCCACGGATGAAAGCAAGCAGTTCCAGCGGGATGAGGCGAATCGCCTCAAGCACATCAAGGGTGCCCGAAGCGCTTTTTCAGCTTTGTTGAAAGAGTTGCAGCCCCTAGCGAGTGCGGTCAAAGCTGAGTTCCCACAGAGGGATCAACTATCTATCCAGCGTCGAGGAAAGAGTCTAGTCAAGCAGTTGAAGGTGGATCCTGGAGTCACCGCCTACTTGGACAAGTGGATCGGCCTGGACACAGACCACCCACAAGCATATTCGTGGCGTGGCGGCGTCCTCTATGCGCTTCGAGATGTACTGGTTTTCGGCAAGACCCTGAAGGAGGGGTTGGAAGATGTCGAGAAGCAGACGTTCAAGGGCTTTGAAGCTATCACGATGGCTGAAGCTCAAGCACCCTTGAAGCGAGTGGTGCCTACGGAACTGTTGGCGTTCATGCCCAAGAACATCGTGATTGAGGTCGATGCCAATGGGGCCATCGAAAGAGTCACGGACCGCTTTGAGAATGAACACTTCACCTTGGGCAAAAAGGTGGAGCGCATGCGGGATCTAGTTGGGCAGTACAACGCGATTGCCAAAAAAGTGAGGAAGGATCTGGGGTCTAGAGACGAGATAACCAGACTCGCGGCGCTGGTCACAGCAATCATCATGGAAACGGGGATCCGGCCTGGCAAAGAAGGCAACGGGGTAATCAAGACGGTCAACGGGGAGGAAATTGAGATAGAGACCTTCGGAGCTACAACCCTGGGCCCGAACCACGTTCGATTCATTCGAGATAACTTCGCTGAACTAGAGTTCCTGGGCAAAAAGGGTGGCCGTAACGTCGCTCAGCTTGTGGACCAGGATATCATCAAGGTTTTGAACGACTATGTGCAGCGTGCCCTCCAGAGTGGCAGCAAGTACGTATTCGTAACCAAAGCAGGGGTCGAATTTTCCTACGCAGATCTACAGCGGTACTTCAAGGAAAACTTTGACGGCTTTGCCCCCACGGACTTCCGTAAACTCAGGGCAACGGACGCTATGTTGACCGCCCTTAGGAATGAGCAGGTGGGTCTTTATGAGCGCATCCGGGGGTTTGCCAAGCTGGCGAAGGGTGACCTGAAGCAACGGGTGGTGCAGGAAATCGTTCAAGCTTTTAATGCGGCAGCCGCCATGGCTCAAACAGCGTTGTCCCATGACAAGGTGAACACCACGGTTCAGTCGTACCTGAACCCGGAAATCGTGCTCAGGTTCCTGGCTACCGGAAAGGTCGATGACACCTTGGAAGCGGCCATTCTAACGGGCACCCCCAAGCTGATGTTTGACCCGGAGGTGTTTCTCAGAGCTGCAACCGTACCCAAGACCGCTGGTACGGCACCCCGGGCTTTGGGCGTGTTGTTGGAGGCCCTCAAGGATGAGCTAGAGGAAGCGGGAGTTTACCAGATCTGACCCGATGGCCAAACCAATCTTCTTATAGAACAGGTAGAAGTATGAAACACCCGAACCCACTAAAAGCTTTTGAAGAGGCAATCAAGGCCTCCATTCACACCGCCGGTTCCCACAACCTAGAAGGGCCGTTCGCGGATATCAATGAGCACTACGCCGCAGTATGGGTCGCCATGGACTCGTACGGGCGAGTTCACCACTTAATCAACGACATCACGGACGCCGAGAAACTTCTCGATAAGATTCGGGCACACTTCCGGGACGCTATGAATCAACTGCGGATACCCTTCAAACCTGTAGACATCTACGTAGACGGCCTATCCGGAGGCCGCAACCGAATGGTTATGTCGTTCTATTTCGCCCCGATCGAGCATGGTACTTGGAGCGAAAGTGATCAGGACATGGTCATCACGGCCCTCAATGGTTTCGGGATCAGCGACTACCGACCCATGCCACGGTAAGTCGTCCGGATCGCAACTACGAGCACAAAGTGAGTTCAAGAAAATCTATGAGTTCAAGAAAATCTATGAGAGCAGGGAAGTACCCTCTACGTACAAAAGATGTACGCTGGACATCGGCGGACATATCACTTAAGCAACCGGGCTGGATTTGGCACATCGTGTTGTACGACGATACCCCGGTACCCGACTTTGAAGACGCTGGGTTTACGCACTCTGAGTGGATCATACCCGAGGCACTAGGGGCAACGACCGAAGAAGTTCAAATCAAGGCGTTCCTAAGAGTCTTGAATAAGGGGAAATTGCCTCTGGGTGCCAAGCATGTCGGGGGTGCTAAGTTTAAGCCACCCCATATCATGCCGTCGCGTATTATGGACGCAGCAGTCGTATTTGAGGCCGCATTAGATGCCCTCAGCAAAGAACGCCGCTAGCGATTCGGAAGGCAGCAACAAATGACGCGAGAAGAAATAGTTGCCATAATGGAGGACGAAAACCCAGACGCGCTCTTGGCCGACGGGTTTGAAGAGGCTTTCGTGGGAGTCTCCAGGCGTTGCGGGCAACCCTCGCTGATCACATACTCTTACCGCCTTGGCGTGGAGTGTCTGATCAATCGCGAAGGCATGACCTACGAAGAGGCCGTAGAGTGGATGGAGTTCAACGTCGTGGGCGCATGGGTTGGTCCGCACACTCCGGTCTGGCTTATGGAACCCGACACGGATTGAGGCTACATCCCGGTCGTTCTAGTTACGACCGTCGATCATAGCTGTACCGAGTTTTTGCCGTACGCAGATCACCCTCACTCAGAGCTTCTAAAGCATCCTTGAGCGAAAATGAGTCTAGGCGTTGGGTACCATCCACCGCAGCGGACAACAGGTCGAAGACCGATACGTCACCGCCAGCCCCGCTTAAAGCATCGTAGACGGCTGCACCAACTTGACCCTTGGTCCTGAGCCGCTGGACGACTCGGTGAGTGTCACGTCGAAGGCTCCGGTAATCCCCTATTAAGCCCTCTAGATCTCGGATGTCCGGGAGATACTGCATGTCCCGCTCTACTGGCCTGGCCTCTTTGTGAGTCATAACCCTTGCAAGATACAAGAACTTACTTAGTCAAGCTCAAGTTGGCACGCAGCGTGTTCCGCCAAGTCTAAAGCTTGGGATAGTTTCTCGGCAGCGGTTTTCTCTAGGCTCTCTCCAGGTTTCAATGGTTCCCCTGGGTTTTCTGGGATAGGACAACCACCACCCGACCCAACCGGGATACCCTTTGGATGACCCACCATTTTTTTTATGACCATACCTAGTCCTTCGAGTTTACGCTGATAGTGTATCCCATCGGGTTGGGGTATGACAACTTTCCCGAGAATTTCTGCAATGTACTCGACACACACCACGGGGATGGTCGAGGTCAGTGCTTCCACGGCGTGACTCACTTCACCGTAAACTCCGGGGTCCCGGAAGCGGTCCACAATCATCTTTTTGATTGCACCTTTCCCGGTTGCCGTACCATCGGATCCGGCGAGTCCAGTTTTGAGTCCGAAGCGGGTGGTTTTGAAAAGACTGAAGGCGACGGGGGCCTCGTCATCCAGCATCAGCGCCCACTTGTTGTACTCATTAAGTTCGTGGGTGCTGCTCACATGCATCCCGATCTTCTGGTACGATGCTTTATACATTTCCCATACGGCGGAAGCATATGGGAGTCTGTCGCCACCAGTAACCCAGATGGTTTGGATGGAGGCGCTTTTCCAGCGAGCCACGACTCTTTGTGCCGTTATCATGGGAGCACCTTTTCGTTCGTGATCCAGATTCTGTTATCGTGGAGCACAAGACCCAGATTTTCGGCATGCTTTCGAGTAACCACTTTAGACGGGATTACTCTAGCGGCTCTTGCTTTGGCGTCTTTGGCGGATGGGTGCCCGGAGTCCACAAGTTGTGGGCCAACAATTACGAAGTGTGTGAAGCCTGGATTATCTTTTTTCATTTGGAGCGTCTACTGATAGGCACACCATAAAAAGAAAAAGCGGCACTACTTCGCGTCGTTGGGGTACACTTCGATGCACGCACTCGGATCTCCAGACCACTTGGTCGGGATCCCGTGGGATGCCAAAACTTCAATAACCTCATCCCCTACGAGCTTGGATTCAATCCCAATCACCCCCATTTGGGTAGAGGTCATGTTTCCGAATCGAAGCAACAACGTTCCGCTTTCGTTGAAGCCGTCTCGGTCTTGGCGGTGATAGAACACGCACCCACGGACGGTTTTGCCTGCCGTACTTTTCTTCACGGCCTCTTGCGTAAGAGCGTAACCAGCGCAAGAACTGCAACATGAAAAACATTGGCGAGCCAGGTAGCCACGTTTACGAAGGTCGGCAAAAGCTTTGTTCAAGATTTCCATATCTATGCCTTTGTGGTGCTTGGGGTGGCGGGGGTACGACTCAGGTAATCACCGTCGTCCGCGACTTGGCGAGCCAAATACTCAGCTTCCGGTTCGCATCCCATAGGGCACACAAACGAGTTGGTTTCTCGGTTGTAGCACAGGGGCTCGCAACACTCGTCAATCCTGCGACGGGTCGTATTCGTGACTGGGGTTTTCGTTTCCATGCATTTACTACACCGGAGGCCACGGGAATATTAACAGTGTTATGGTTTAATTAATCGGGTCTTGCCGTGTAGTAAAAACATGGCAAACCACGACCACATTTGTCACTGTGTCCCGGCCCGCGAAGTCCTTAGTCTTGAGGAATTCGTGGAATTTTCGAGTGTCTGTGCTCGTAGTTTCGCGCTAGATTGGGGATTCCACCATGGACGGAATCCCGATGCTTGGCCATTCTACATGACCGTGGATGAGTGGTTAGAGGCGCATTATGCCTTCCATTATGTGTCCCCCGGATTGCTGTCCAGCGCGGCTTGAGTCTCTAGACACAACCAAGCGATCGGTGTAAAGTACCGGGATTATGATCCCACTACGTCAGTTCCATGAGGCCGGTTTGAAGCTGGAGGAATCCGCCACGCCGTTTGGCAGTGCTAGCAACCAGCATGTCTTTGGCCTGGACATCCAGGGCGACCGTTTCCGCATGTGGAAGCCGGAGCACGTCATTACGCAGGTTCAGGCCCGTGACGCGAAGATGCGGCAGGTGGTGCTCACGGTGAAGGAGCCGCTGACCACGTTCACGCTTGAGGTCCCCAAGCACATGGTGGCCCCGAGGGACCGGGTGCTTCGGACGTTCAAGTCTGGCCGCTCTGTGGTGGCTGAGGTTGAGCGCAAGACTTCCCCGGAGACGCGGTATTTCCTCTGTGGTGTCGATGAGCGTAACCACCCGTTCATCGCACAGCTTCCGGGTATTGCAACCAGCGTTCAGAAGGCACACGAGTTGCTGAAGCCACAGGAGCTTCGCGGCCAAAAGGTCAAGGGTCACGGTAAGAACGTCAAGGTTCGGGGCAAGAAGAAGACGGTTTACCGGCAGGGCGAATGGTTTATGCTTCCATTAAACGTTGATGACCTTGCGGGGGTTGAGGCATATGCCCAGAAGCACGGAACGGTGAAGGCCGTTCGGCTAGGCGGGCGTATGGGCCGTGGCAAGCCCCACACGGCGGATGAGCAGATCGTGGTTCCCGATGGGGTTGTCGTGCGAGCTGCGGTCTATATGCGGGGCAAGCTTCGCCACGTGGAGCACGACACCTTGGATTTCCCCAACTGGGTCCGTGTCGTTCGCAACACCGAAGTTGGCGGTGCAACCCAAGGTGCAACCTGGGTTGACTGATATGGCTAGGGCTCTATGCCGTTGCGTTGCCGACCACTCAAGCCGTGATGAAGGAGGCCGCGTGAGTAATTAGCCAACCATTCCTCAAGAAAATCCCACGGTATGTTTACGGCAAATGCGCCGTGGGGGACTGCGGAATGTCGCGGAATCGAGTTAGCATCCTGAGTGGGCATCCTTGAGCCTGAGTTCGGTGCGAAGCGCTTGTAATCGGCGTTCCACATCCTCGATTTCAGCCCGTATCGTCTGGACCGAACGTCCGGTCGCGGGTGCTTGATCCGGCTGAGGGCTTGCGTGGCGAACCAGGGAGACAGCCACGCGCCAGATTGTACCGGCGGGCCGTTCACTGACTTGGCCGCGAACTTCAGTCTGTTTGATCTTGATGGACTTTCCGTTGATCTTGGTCACGATCCCCTGGGTTTGTTCGCCATTAGGACGGCCGAAAACCACAAGGTCACCGAGTTTGAAGTTGCTCATGTGGTTACTACACTGGCCACTCAGTATAAATTAAACTTTGAATTCCTGTCCCATCGCGTGTACTAGGAGAATGCTTTACAACATTAACCCTAACCGAACCTGCTTTATCACCGTGGCTCGTACACTTCCTATGTGTACCCGGTGTGATGGTATTGGTGTGCACCAAGATTCCGGGTGTAGGGTAGACGCACCTCATGTGATTAGGACGCACAAACTCCGTGTTTTCGTTTCCGGAGAGATGGTCATTGACCATCTTGCCAAAAAGGGCTTTCGAGTTAACTTTCTGGGCGGCGACTTTGAGTTAGAAGCCCCTAATGAAACTTTGACTTCAGAAGAGGTAGCACTAGCCATTCAGACAATGGAAGAGAATGTGTTGGAAGACATCGATTCTGAAGCGTATTGTCAAGGGAGCATGTGATGGGAACTTTGACTACTATTGGTGTACCCATGAATCGGTCAATCGCGGAAACCCGTGATCGTGATTTTTACGCGGACCTAGATCTCACGTGTAACCTCTATGGGGTTTTTGGCACGGAGTCCGGGTTTTGTTACTCGTTGCATGCCGACTTGCGTGCGGCGGATCTGGAATGTGGGCGCATGAGGCGAGACATTTATTGATCCGCCGTCAGAAATCAAAACCCCGGGCGTCTCTAGGTTATGCAACAAATAATCGTACCTTCCAACATCTGCTCCGCCTTTGGCACCCACAGTGTCATCGGCAGCAAAGTTATTAACCACGCGGAATTCAATCGGATTCTGCTAGCAGCCGTGGCGGCCCACGACTTTTCGGCCGACCGCATCCCGGGACAGGGCTTCATTCTGATCCCCGAAGCGATCCCCTTCGTGTCTTCGGGTGTGGGCCGTCCCACGGAGAACCCGGACGATTACGCGCTGCACCTGTACCGTGGGCGGGTATCGGCCTTTCTTCGGCGGGAACGCGCAGCGGTCGCTGAGTCCTGTGCAGCTGTGATCTACACGTTGCAGGCCTACCTCGATGACCCTGACATCACACCCGAGGAAGCTGAACGGGTCAACAGGCTCGGTCCGGCATACGTTCTAGTGGCGGTCCTGGCGTCCTCAGGCCCCAGGAGTGAACTTGGACCCTACCGCTTCACCGCCAACCTCGCGGGCGGCAACCACGAGGCTCAGGTGTGGACCGCTGACGAGATCCGGGCCAAGGCGAAAGACATCATGGGCTACGACAATTCTTGGACGACGGTCGCTGACGCGGTGTGATCCAGAATTCAGATCAATTTACCGTCCATGATTCTACCCCACGGGACATCTTTAGGCCCCCAGGGCTCGTGAGTGCCGTCAGGGTGAAACACGGGCAGGACGTAACTGGCTAAGAACCCATTTGAGTTGTCAAGGTTCGCTCGTGCACACTCGTTGTGTTCGGCCCGTGCTATCGCGTATTCCTCCGGGAAGTTGTGCATCTTCTCCGTGAAGGCTTTGCGCGTCTTGTTGTACTCGGCCCGCAGGGCATCATCTGTTCGCTTAAACGGGTCCTCATGTTTGATTGAGTGGTGCCACTCGTTGGTCACCATTTCTTGTTCGAGGTGAAAGAGTTGTACCAGGGCGACTTTGCACATGAACGGGTTACCAGCATCGAGCAACTCAAGAGCTTGCTCCTGCATACGGTCGCGGTTCTGCGCGACGATACGTTTCCACACGTTAATGGGCTGCCCATCGGCCTCCAGATCGTCCGAGATTAGGTCCTCTGGTAACTGACATTCCTCAAGTTGGACTACCAGCCCCTGCGGATTGCGTGTCACCCGGAGGGCCTTGTAACCTTCCTTACGCATCCATTTAACGCTGTCCTCTTTGACCATGAGGCCGCCTTTCTGCACACCGATCCGTTGGACGTAACCGTTGCGGATGCAGTCGAGCGTGGACTTCCCGCTGTTGAACAGCCATGCCTGACGCTGCTCGGGTGTCATTTGGTCTACCGGCGTCTCTGGGTTGCGGTAGTGCTGCCCTTCAGCGATGACCAGTTCCCGCACTTTTTGATGTGCCTCGCGCTGAGCCCAGCGCTCGTCGTCTACATCGATCCAGCCGCCCTGGAACCAGCATGAGTTCTGGTCGTTGAACCCAGGCTGGTAGAACTGCCTTTTGGGCTTCTTGTGCTTCGTCTCGCGATAGAAGATAGCGGGGTAGGGCATGTATCGGGCTACACCAAAACGGTGTACTAGAAGAGAGGTGATCCCCGCTCCACTCACCGGATTGGCTATCGGCGACGCACTGGGTATGCCGTTCGAGACGGCGAGCCGTGATCGACCTGATCTCCTCGCTTGGGACGGGAAGTCTTACGGGGTTCAAGGGGGACTGTCGCGGCATCGGCAATAGCACACGACGGGCGATGGAGGCTAGCGGGGTTTCATGTCAAGATTCCGGCGTTCAGAACGCAACTGGCAATGGGACGGCGATGCGAGCCGCCCCCATTGGAGTCTTTTACTTGATATGGTTCCCAATCCGTATCCGCATCATTCAGTAGACTGAATATCAAAATGGACTGACTTTTCAATTCATCTCTACACGCCTGAGGTGAATGCAGTATCGCCCATGGCCCAAAACCTTTTTCCAGTAACGGCAGCTCTAAGTGATCGTCGGGCATGGCCCAGAATGGTTTCCGCAAATAACGCACTCGTTGTTCTAATGCTTCTTGAATATTCATGAATTTGCTCATTTGCATCTTTTCTGGTTTGCAAGCAACTCGCCAGCGGTTCAAACTCAACGAGTACGGACGATGACCCCACTACAACAACAGTACCTAGAACTCAACACCAAGTGGCAACTCACTCGTGAGCTTGAGGGGTCTTTGGAACTGGA
>Ga0315288_10005344_pt1 | contig 16339 bp, 14 predicted proteins | sample YL17G11_20_MG_FD_203454 | JGI IMG/M metagenome (GOLD analysis project Ga0315288, IMG submission 203454) | Sediment microbial communities from Yellowstone Lake, YNP, Wyoming, USA - YL17G11_20 | ecosystem: Environmental > Aquatic > Freshwater > Lake > Sediment | place: USA: Wyoming | collected...
TGACCCAAGTAGCTCACCCCGTCAACCCTCTGAATACGGATGACATTTTGGCACCCCACAGGCGATTCCCACGATTCGGAAAATGGCTGCCCGCTAGCCCGACCTTGCTTGAGGGTGCCGCCTCGCGGACCCTGCGTCGTGGGTGAGCTCCTGCCGACGGAGCACGTGATCATCGAGCGGCCTGCAACCTCCACTTCACGGCTTCATTTCACGGCTCTGCCGTAGACGAAGATAGGGGGTTCCACCATTCCCTAACCGGAATCGGTGCTCCTTTCCGCAGCTCCGTGGCTGGCTGCATTTCACTCAGCCGATCCATGATACCGCCGCGTTAGCCACAACAGCTCCGTGCCGCTATGGCCCCACACCGGTTGCTTGGCGGTGACGCTACCCCCAAGCGCCCGCCTTGCAGCCCGACTCGTTCACATCCGAAGTCGACCTAGCAGGTTCTCTGACAATAGGCAGATCATTATGTAATATTAGCGCCGTGACCTGTGGATTCTAGGTTGTTGAAGCAAGGGAGAAGAGGAGTACAATCTGAGCATGAACAGGAGCATTGACCTAGCTCTCGCCATGGCGTGGGCTCTGGCCACCACCCTGATTGTGCTCCTTGCCCCTTTTGCTGAGCCAGCTCGCATTGGCTTCGGGCTCGTCTTTGTCCTTTTCCTGCCGGGGTATGTGCTTGTGGCAGCCCTCTATCCTCGGAAGGATGATCTAGACCTTGTTGAGCGGCTGGCTCTGAGCCTCGGCCTGAGTATTGCAGTGGTTCCCCTAGTAGGCCTAGGCCTCAACTATTCTCCTTGGGGCATTCGTCTCAATCCGATATTGGCCTTCGTAACTCTGTTCATCGTCCTCGCCGCCGGTGTGGCCATGTACAGAAGATTGATGCTGCCCCCCGCCGAGGCCGTGGGGATTCCCGTGAATCTCGCCCTTCCGAAATGGCCGCGGCTCCGTATGGTAGACCGACTCCTGGGCCTCCTCCTTGTACTGGCACTGGCGGCCTTGGGGGTCGGCGCCTACTTTCTGGCTACTTCCTCGGCCGGTTCGGAAGAGTTTACGGAGTTCTACGTCTTGGGGCCGGGCGGCAAAGCTGAGGGGTACCCTAGGACAGTCGATGTCGGAGACAAGTTCACGCTTATCCTGGGTGTTGTGAATCATGAAGGCGAAGAGGCCAGCTACCAGGTGCAGGCAAAGATGGCCGGCCGGCTCGTTGTGAGCCTTGACAGCCTCCAACTCACCAACAACGAAAAGTGGGAAAGACCCACGGTATTGACGGCCACGCAGCCGGGCGGCGATCAGAAAGTGGAGTTTGTCCTCTACAAAGAGGACAACGATGTGCCCTACAGGACTCTCCACTTGTGGCTGGACGTCGAGGGTTCCCCGCCGGAAACAATCGTGACTGAGACCCCGAGCCCCGAGCAAGCGACGCCGTCAGCGACCGCTACCCCGGAATCACCGCCTCCCGGCGCTCCCGCGGAGTCACCCTTAGCGAGCCCTGAGACCCCAGCGCCCTCGGCTCTAGCGGAAGCCCTGCCGCCTGGCCCTCCTTCTTCCCCGGCAACTCCCTCGGGTTCCATCTATGTCGTGCAGCCTGGCGATACTCTGATAGGCATCGCCACTGTCTTCGGTCTCCATTTCACTGAGATAGCAGCCGTCAATGACATAGCCAATCCAAACTTGATCTACGCGGGCCAAACACTCACCATACCGGCAATAGGTCCCTAGGAGATTTCGATTGCGAACACTGTACGACGCGGTGGTAGTCGGCGCTGGGCCTGCGGGCTCGGCAACCGCGAGGGATATTGCTCGGGAAGGCTTCAAGGTTCTCCTCCTCGAAGAGCACGCGGCCGTGGGCCGCCCGACCCATTGCTCGGGGCTAGTTACGCCCAGGACACTGGAGGCGGCCGGTGTCGGACACGACATAGTGCTGAACAGAATCGTTGGCGCTCATATCTGCACCCCCTCTGGCAAGGAACTCGTGATCGGCGGGGATAGGGTTCACGCCCTAGTCGTGGACCGGGCCCGGTTCGACGACCTTCTATCCTGCCAGGCGCAAGGGGCCAACGCCGTGCTAGAACTCGACGCGCGATTCTCATATCTGGAGAGGGAAGGGAGGCTCCTAAGAATCTACGTGGATCGACATGGCAGGCGGCGGTCGTTTCGGACAAAGCTTCTGATTGGCGCAGATGGTACGCGCTCTAGGGTGGCGGCGCAGACGGGCCTGGGTCGGGAGGACGGAGCCATAAGCTGCCTCACAGCTGAGGTTATTGGAAGGGTACCTTCGCAGCAGCTGGTGGAGATCTTTCTCGACAAGAGTTCTGCCCCCGGATGGTTTGGCTGGGCGTTGCCTAAGGGAGACGGCCGATGGCAGGTGGGCACTGGCGTGGCCGGTGGGTTCAAACCTTTGGAGTCCCTTCGGTTGCTTGCTCAAGCGTTCCCCGCGCGCCTAGGCAATGCGAGGCCCGTGCGGTTTGAGGCGGGATCGCTGCCCCTATGGATGCCGATGAAGTCGTACGCCAGCAACGTCCTACTTGTCGGTGACGCTGCTCGTCAGGTCAAGCCTACATCCGGGGGAGGCATATATCCTGGTCTGGTCGGGGCCAGACTTGCGGCCGGTGTAGCGATAGAAGCCCTGAAAGAGGATAACCTGTCCGAGGCCTTCCTTTCCCGGTATCATACGATGTTCATGGACGAACTGGGGGACGAGTTCAAGCGGGCCAGGGATGTTCGACGCGTCTTCCTCAGCCTCAGCAATGAACGGCTAAAGCGCCTCTTGGGGATGCTGAACGATGAGAGACGGCAAGACATCCTGCGACGGTACGGCGACATCGACTTTCCTTCTCGCTTCTTCTACGAGCTCGCCAAGGCCGCGCCCAGCCTGCTGACCCTGATTCGGGTTCCTCCACGCTATCCATGGGCCTGGCTGCCCTGGCGCCACAAGGATGGGAAGTAGGCGGCCAGCCGCTGGGGTGGCGCCGGTGGGTTCGTTTCGCAGTGTTGGTTCCCTCGTCACTTGCGGTGATCTCGGGTTGACAACTTGCTTCTCTTGGCGCACCTAGGCTACACCACAGGGGCGGTCAGGATATCGCAGAAGTTCGCTCTTAGCCGACCGCTGGACTACCGCCTGGTCGCGCTGATGGCCATCCTCCCTGATGTCATAGACCGGGCGCTGTACGCCTTCGTCATACCAGGCGCCCAGTCAGGGAGACTTTTCGCCCACACGCTGATCTTCGGTCTCGTTCTGCTGGCCGTCTTGGTGGTCATCCGTAGGGATCTGTGGATATACAGCATACTGCCGCTTCTTCATCTGCTTATGGACTTGCAAGGGCTGTCAGCGCACCAGTTCTTCTGGCCGTTCTTGGGAGCTGACCTGAACAATGTTCATATCCCGGCTGGCCTCGCGGAAACAGCAGGCCAGTCGTATGGAGACCGGGTCGGAGATCGAATGCACGACGTTCTAGGCACCTACAGTGGAGCAGGTTTTCGGTCGTTGCTGATCGATGCCGGGGGTCTGCTTGCCCTGGTGATCCTGGCCCTGAAGTCTAGGCTCTACCATAGGAAGCGGCTCGTGCGGCTAGTAGCAACCGGGGACGTTTAGAGCCGAGTGGGCGGTGTATACTCGTCGCCCGCCCTTCGTTCCACACCAAATTGAGGGCCGGCAGGACTTGACAAACCCGTTATTCTGTGTTACAACCACAGTTGACGCGATGATTTCGAGCATTACGACAACAACGGTTTCGACGATCACCAGCACGCCGGGGTTCGTGGCGTCGCTGGGACTGATCGCCGTGCTAGCGCTGATCAGCTTCTTGGTGGCCAAAGAGCTCGCCAGCGCGACTGACGCGCCCCGATTGCACCGATTTGGCCAGGGCCTCAGCGTGGCCATCATTCCGCTTCTGATGGTCTTCACCGCCATCGTGGCGGCCAAGGTGGTGGAAGTCCTGTAGGACGGCGCAAGACTCTGTCTAGAGACGCCTTTGGCTCCCTCGGCGAGGGAGCCATTTTCGTCCTAATGGGTGCAAGGGTGCGCCGCGCTCGCCAGGCCCCAGTAGAGTTCTGCCGCCGACATGAGCCCGGCAGCCCCGATCAGTTAACGGCGAGAGCCGTGAAGGGCACTATGACATAGAGGACCGCATTCGCTATTCCGTGGCACAAGCTCACACCCAAGAGTGACCCGGTTCTGGCCACTACCCAGCCGAAGAACAGTGCTACAAGGAACACGAAAGCCACATCGGGCGCTGACTTGTAGCCCACGTGGAGCGCGGCGAACACGACAGCGACGTACAGGATCGCCGCTTTGCCCAGGGCGTCTGTCGACGCGGACTGCATTACGCCTCGGAAAACCAGCTCCTCACCGAACCCCGTGGCGACCAGCAGGATCAGTGCGGGCCACCAAGCCTGCTGCCAGGTCAGCTCGTCAATGAGGGGGTCAGGCTTCAGGATGAAGTACTCGACGATGCCCAACCCCACGCCCATGGCACCTATCAGCAACTGCACAGGGATGGCGCGGACAGTCAGCCCCAGGTCGTACCGGGTCAACCCCAGAGTCCGAGCAGCGAGGAGGGCGGCCACAATCATCGGCGCGCCCACGATCAGAAACCAGTAGACAAGGTCCACATCCCCCAGGGGCATGCCGAGGCTAAGGATGCGGATGAGAGGCGCTAGGCACAGCGCTAGGAGGAGCTTGGCCTCTGAACGTTCCTTGGCCCAGGAGAAGTGGACAAGCAGGACCCAAAGAATGGCTACGTGAAAGCCCACCCCCCAACGAGCGTCGACCAACGCTGTCACCATCTCGGCGGTGACGATAGCGGCAGCGTATGCCGGCAGGACGATGGCTGAGAACCGCGATAGCCCTGGCCACGTAGCCGTTTCGAGGCGGGACGTGACGTTGCTCATGTCCGACCTTCCGGCCCTCCTTTCCGCAACACGCGCCCAAACGATCAGCCCAGTCAGCAACGCCAATGGAAGCAAGCCTTTCCCGGCTCTGCTGTGTGGCCTCCTGGGCCCACGGGTCGCGAACGGAAAGAACTGTGACAAGAGCATAACATTATGTTAGGTTGCGCGCAATCGTCCCCATCTTGCGCTATTTTGCCCGCCCGCGACAAGGGGCGCCTGCCGAGGGCAGGGGGAAGGCACCTACGCAAGTTGAGACCAGGGGTGCCGAATACCGGAGCGGAGTGCGACTTGCCAAGGGCTTGTGGCCAGGCGGCGGTTCTCGCCAGCCAGTCTCACCACCCTGAAGCCAGCTAAGCCCGTGCGGTCGTGCACTTGGACCGCGGTTCACAAGTTATCCTCCGTCTGCCAGACTCCTGCCAGTTCAGCGGGCAGGCGCTGGCCAGCCCCGCCGTCAACTGTGAGCGCCATCGGTCGGGGGTAGGCCCCGTGACTTCTGCCCTCCCTAACAAAAGCGCCCGGGCTTAGCCATTAGCATGGGCTATCGCGCCCTCCAACGCTGGAACGCCCTGGGCATCGCCGCCCGCTGCTCGGCGCGCAGGCTTGTGTAACGCTAGTGGACATGCGCCGTCCTAACTAAGAGGTCAGACCCATTGAGGGGCAGGCATGTCCACCATATTTGACCGCTTCGTTTCTGAGCGGCGTCCCCTTGCCACGTCAGTCACAGCGAGGGTTGCTGTCGTCGACATAGCAACGGCAGCTGCCCTTACACTACTGGGCGCTCTGGTTCGCTTAAGCGCCCAGGATGGCATTCTCCTCTATCCAGACTCCTACCAGTTCCTGCTGGTGATCCGGGGCCTCGCCGAGGGGATACCCCTCGACGCTGCGATGGGAGCCGGCGGCGCTGTCTGGTCCGCCCCCTTCTACCGCCTGGGCTACCCGATCCTGGCCTCCCCCCTGCAACTAGTCCTCCGTGATCCTGAGGCGGCGGCGCAGGCCCTCTCCCTCGCGGCAGGTACGGCCACCATACCTATGGTGTACCTCCTGACGCGGCTGGCCCTGCGTTCGCGGGCGGCGGCCATCGGCGCTGGGCTGGTCGCGGCCCTCTCCTTTAGCCTGGCGACCTGGTCGAACTTCGTCATGCCCGAGGCCACCGCCGTCTTCCTGCTCACCCTGTCGATGCTGCTGGCCTACCTGGCCGGGCGCGGCGGGCAAGCCGTTGCCGCGGCGGCAGCCTTGACCACCGCCCTGCTCGTCCTCGTCCGCTTCGAGATGATACTGGCCGTACCGAGCCTGCTGGCCTTCATCGCCCTCGGCGCTCGCCAGGCCCGAGGGAACCCCCTGCCCCTTGTCCGGGTGTACCTGATGTCGCTGGCAAGCCTGATATTCGCCTTCGTCCTCGCCCTCTGGTGGGCCTTCGGCGACGTGATGAGCGGCTTCAGCCTAAACCCGATCAGCTTCTTCCACGCCCATTTCGTCGAATCTACGGCCGACGCCCAACAGGGAGCCCCCGCTCTCTCCAGCCTGCGCGACTTCCTGGACCGCGACCCGCTCCTGATCCTAGCCGGCGGCATCGGCCTGACGCTGGCCCTACGCCGACGCCGGGAGCAGCGATGGGCTCTCTGGCTCCAGGTGCTACCCCTCTTCCCGCTCTACGTCCTGCGCAACGACATGCGCTACTTCGTCCTGCTGACGCCCGCCCTGGCCTACGCCAGTGGTCTCGCCTTCGGCGAGGCATGGGCCGCCCTCTCCCGCCTCGCCACCAGCCAGCGAGCGGCTCCCGCCCTGGCCGTCTCCACAGCCACCTCCCTGGCCCTGCTGGCCCTGGTGTTCTGGCAGACGGATCTCACCAACGACACCTGGCACGCCAGCCAGAACTACGAGTATGCGGCGGCCACCGAGGTGGACAAACGCCTGGCCGACCTCGACCTTTCCGAACAGCCCATCCTCTGCGCCCACTACGCCGAGGCCTACTACTACGTGACCGAATTGCCCACCCGCCGCGCCGACGCCGACGCCCTGGCGGCCTGCCTGGACACCGACGGCCAAAGTGGGCCCGTCCTCCTCATCGTGGACGCGCCGCTACGGATGTCGGCCAACGACGGTATGGACAGCCTGGAGGAAGCGACCGGGCCGATGGTGCTGGAGGCGAGCCCCAGCGCTCCCTTCCTGCACGGCCACCATAGCTACCTGGACACGGAGCTCATAAGGGGGTACTTGCTACGTTAAGAGCGCTGCGCATCCCCTGGTCGCCCGCCAAGAGCAGTCTGGATCGGGCTCTCCTGCCGGCCAGCGCCATCATGCTCTTCGCGATGGGGCTTCTCAACGTGGGCAACTACGGGTTTACCGCCGTGGTGGCCCGCTTCCTGTCGCCTGAGCAGTTCGCCACCTACGCCATCCTGTACGGGGCGGTCATCCTGCTGGCCGTGCCGGCCAACGTCCTCCGTCTGGCCATCGTTCGTCTGAGCACCGAAAAGGCAGAATGCTCGGGCGACAGCACCATCTCCGCCGAGCTGATGGCTCTACGGCGCAACCTGCTCGTCTTCGTGCTGGCGGGAGGGACCGTGCTCCTTTTCGTGGCGACCTTGCCTATCTTTGCTGTAACAGGGGCTGCCAACCTACCGTCATTTCTATTAGCGGGATTTGCTGCAATTATAACCTTCACCCTGTATCTGGACAGGGGCTTTCTGCAAGGAGGGCTGCGATTCTCCTGGGTAGCAGTAACGGTCGTGGCGGAAATGGTGGCCCGAATCGGCTTCCTGCTCCTTCTCGCTTCGGCGCTGAACGCGGGACTGGCGGGCACCATGGCTGCCCTCCTCCTGGGCGCCCTTCTGGCCAACGCCGTCTCGGCCCAGATGGTGGAGCGCTGCGCAGCAGCGGCCAGCGAGGGGAGGCCAGCGACCAGCGGCCAGGGCTCGCCAACCAAGACGCTCCTGGCCTACACCTCGATAATGATGGCGGTCTACTCGGCGCACACCGCGCTGCGCTGGGTGGACCTGCTGGCCGTTCGGCACCTCTTCCCCGGCGACGTGGCCGGCCAGTATGCCGCCCTCTCCTTCGCCGGCAAGGCCATCCTCTTCGCCAGCCTGGGCGTCACCGAGACCCTGTTCACCTTCGCCAACAAGGCCCGCTGGCGGCAGGAACCGGGCGAGCCGCTGCTGGCGCGTGCACTCCTTCTCACCACAGCGGTGGGCCTCCCCATCCTGCTCATCTACGCTGCTGCCCCCGGCCCCATCCTGGAGTACGTCTTCGGGTCGTCCTATACGGGGCTGGCATCGAGCCTCTGGATCATGGGCCTGTTCATGTTCCTGCTGTCGCTGGCAGGAGTGCTCATCGCCTACATGCTGGCCAGCGGCATGGCCCGCGAGGCGTTGGCCTCAGCAACGGCAGCAGCGGCCTTAGAACTGACTCTGCTTTTGGCTTTTCACGACAGTATCCAAACGATAGTCATATCCCTATGTGCGATGGCGGTCTTCTACCTGGCGGTCCTATCGGCCCTGATAGCGTGGAATTCTATCAGGGTAAGGATGACTGCCAGGTAGAAGGCCGTACCAGAATAGGAGGTGGATGGTATGAGGGACGCCGTAGCCGTACTACCCGACGACCGCTCAGCCAGCGCGACGGCAAAGGAGACGCGGGCGGAGCCGCAACAGCTAGACGTCTCCATCGTGATGCCCTGTCTCAACGAGGAGGACTCCATCGCCATCTGCGTGGAGAAGGCGAAGGAGTGGCTGGAGAGGTCCGGCTACAGGGGCGAGGTTCTGGTGGTGGACAACGGCTCCACCGATCGCTCGCGCGAGCTGGCCCTCGCGGCAGGAGCCCGGGTGATCGCGGAGCCGCGCCGGGGCTACGGTCGCGCTTACCTGGCGGGCATCCCCCAGGCACGGGGCAAGTACATTGTCATGGGCGACTGCGATGATACGTACGACTTCACCAACCTGGAGCCCCTCATCGCACCCCTGCTCCACGGCTATGACCTGGTGGTGGGCAATCGCTACGCCGGCGGCATCCGCCCCGGGGCGATGACCTGGAGCCACCGCCACATCGGCACGCCCGTCATAACCTTTCTACTACGGCTATTCACCGGCGCCCGCCTGGGCGACAGCCAGTGCGGCCTGCGCGCCTTCACCCGCGAGGCCTACCAGCGCATGGGGTTGCACTCCACCGGCATGGAGTTCGCCTCGGAGATGATCCTCAAGGCGACGCGGCGAGGCCTGCGCGTCGCCGAGGTCCCCATACCCTACTTCCCGCGGTTGGGCGAGACCAAGCTGAACACCTTCCGCGATGGCTGGCGGCACCTGCGGTTCCTGATGCTCTTCACGCCAGCCTACGTCTTCACCGTGCCAGGCCTGATCCTCTCCCTTCTGGGGGCAATAGCGATGGCGACGGCCATGCTGGCCTCGCGGGGAAGCATCGACGCCTGGCCCCACTGGCCGGCGGTATTCATCGGACCGATCCTGATCATCGTGGGGTTGAATGCCCTGCTGCTAGGGCTAGCCGCCCACATGGTGGCTGTCGGCAAAGGCATCACCAACGAGAGCCGCCTGCTCCGACTCTATCGACGGAACCTCAGCCTGGAGGGCCTACTGGCAGCGGCGGCAGTCTTGATCGCCGGGGGCATAGGCGTCTACGCCTTCCTGGGCCTGGCTCCCGATCTGGAGAGCCCCCTGCAAGAGGCTCAGGTGGGAGCTCTCGCTCAGTGCCTGACGGTGGTGGGCGTGAACGTGGTGCTGGCCGCCTTCCTCCTGGGGCTTCTGAAAACCGAATAGGAGGCGAACGCCATTAAGATCGCCCTAGTCTACGATGCGCTGTACCCCTTCACCACGGGGGGTGCCGAAAAGCGCTACTGCGAACTGGGCGGCAGGCTGGCCGCCAGACACGAGGTCCATTTCGTCTCTTGGCAGCACTGGCAGGGCCTGCCCCGGATGGAGAACGGCAACGTTTTCTACCACGGCGTTGGCCGGCCGCTTTCGTTCTATGGCGGCGACGGGAAGCGGCGCATCCGGGAGGCTATCAGCTTCGCCGGCCATCTCCTCAGGGCCTTCCCCAAGGAGCGCTTCGACGTCATCGATTGCTCCACCATCCCCTACTTCCCGGTCTACGCCTGCCACCTCGTCTCCCTGTCCAGGGGCATCCCGCTGGTACTCACCTGGCACGAGTTCTGGGGCGACTACTGGCTGGGCTACCTGGGCTGGCGGGGCCACTTGGGGCGAGGGGTCGAGCTCTTAGCCACCGGCCTAGGGGATATGGGGGTCGCGGTCTCCCAATTCACCGCGGATCGAGTGGCGCGCCTGGGCCTGAAGAAACGACCCATCGAGGTGGTGCCCAACGGGATCGACTACGAGCTGATCCGCACCATCCCTCCCCAGGGAGAAGAGTCAGACATCATCTACATGGGACGTCTCATCGGCCACAAGAACGTGTCCACCCTCCTGGCAGCCGTCCGCCTCCTGGTCAACGAATTGCCCCACCTGCGCTGCCTCATCGTAGGCGACGGCCCCGACAGGGAGAGCCTGGAGCGCTACAGCTCCGAGCTGGGTCTGGATGGCAATGTCGCCTTCCTCGGCTTCATCACTGACCAGCGAGACCTGTTTGCCCTCATGAAGAGGTCGAAAGTGTTCGTCTTCCCCTCGACGCGGGAGGGCTTCGGCCGCTCGGTCATGGAGGCCCAAGCTTGTGGGCTGCCGGCGGTAGTCGTGAAGGCGCCCGACAGCGCCTCCCCCACGCTGATCCGCCACGGCAGAAACGGCCTCCTGTGCGAGAACGACGCCCGCTCCCTGGCCGCCACTCTTGGCCACCTGCTGGGGAATCCGTCCCGACGGCAGCAGATGGCGGCGGAGGCGCTGGCCGAGGCGGCGCGATATGACTGGTCGAACGTGGTCGGCCGCATCGAAGGAATATACCGACAGGCGATCGGCAGGAGGAATGGGAATGGGCTATTTGAAAAGGCTCTTCCTACAGACCGGCCTAGCCAATAACGCCGAGATACTGAACACCCTTGAGCCGCGCCCCGGCGGCCGCCTGCTGGACTGCGGCTGCGGCAACGGCGAGTTCACCGCCCGCGTGGCCCGCCGCGCCCAGGTGTCGGAGTCCTACGGCATCGAGTGCGTGGACCAGCGCATCGAGGAGGCCAGCGAGCGGGGGATCATCGTGACCAAGGCCGATCTCAATGAACCTTTCCCCTACCAGGACAGCTTCTTCGACATCGTTCATGCCAATCAGATCATCGAGCACCTGATCAACACCGACCTCTTCCTGCGCGAGATCAAGCGCGTGCTGCGGCCCGATGGCTACGCCATCCTGTCCACCAACAACCTGGCTAGCTGGCACAACGTATTCTCCCTGGCCCTCGGGATGCAACCCATGTCCATGCACGTCTCGAATGAGGCGCTGGTGGGCAACGTATTCGACCCCCGTCGGGGCGAGCGTCACCCCTTCGAGGGCGACGCCCACCTCCGGATCCTCAGCCATCGAGCCATGCGCGAGCTATGTCTGTATCACGGCTTTGAGATCGATGGTCTCAAGACGGCGGGCTACTATCCGCTTCCGCCTGGCCTGGCCCGCCTGGCCTGCAAGATAGACAGCGTCCACGGCGTTTATCTGATCGCTAAAGTCCGGCTGAGGCACAACGGCCTATGACCCCGGCAGGACTGAGGGAAGAGCGGACCCGGCGCTGGTTCATCGCCGGCGCCTTCTTGCTCATCCTGACCCTGGGACTCCTCCTCAGGGCAATCGTCCTGTTCCGGCACGCGTATCCGCCCGGCGCCGACTACGGTCATGTGCTCCTCTACACCAACGAGATCTTGGAGAAGGGGGAAGTGCCCACCTACTTCCCCTATCACCAGTTGGGGGGCCTTCGCTTCCAGTCGCTGCCCGGCTTGCCCCTGCTCCTTTCGGCCCTCTCCTCCACCACGGGCCTTACGTCTATCCCCCTGGCCTACTACGCCCTGCTGGGGAGCGGGCTCCTGATAGCGACCGTATTCGTCTTCACCCGACTCCTCGGCGGCGATGGCCCCGCCCTCCTGGCCGCTCTCATCGTGGCCTTGCTGCCGGCAGACCTGGAGATGCTCGCTTGGTCCGGCTACTCCAACATCTTCGCCCTGGCCCTCATCCCCATGATGGGCTGGGCACTCCTCAAGTTCCGCGCTCCCCGCCTGGCTGCCGGCCAGGCAGGCTCGCTCGGCTGGGTTGCCCTAGCCGCTCTGATGGTGGTGGGAGTAGTGCTGATCCATCACCTGTCCGCGGTGGTCGTCCTGCTGGCATTGGCCGCCTTCGCCCTGGGGGACATCGCTCTCGCCCGCCTGCGGCCCCAGAGGGTAGCCTCCTACCTCTTTATGGCCTCCTTCGGCCTCGCCCTGGGTCTGCCCATGCTCCTCCACCTTCTGGACACCTATTTCGGCACCGATGCCGTCCAAACCACCCTGGGAGAAGGAACCTCGGTCACCACCACGATCACCTTCGCCAGGGTCCAGCATACCTTTACTCCCGTGGTGGTTCTGTTGGCCAGCGCCGGCTTCGTCGGTCTCCTTTTGGCCAACCGTTCCGGCGCGGCTGGACGGCTGCTCATCCTGGCCCTGGCGGGAACCATCGCCCTGTTGGGCTATGCCTGGCTGTTATCCCTGAACTTCTTCTATGTCCGGGCCCTCTACTTTGCGCCCATCATAATCGCCCCGGCCGCGGCCTACGCCGTCTGGCACACCCATAGGACCTTCGTCCGGCCGCTTCTGGTGGCTGTCATGATCGGCTACCTGACGCTCGTGGGCATGGTTAGCGTTGAACGTGATAGCGATTTCTACCTGAATCTTACCCCCGATTCCTATGCCGCGCTGACCTGGCTCGCTGACAACACCCAGGAAGACGACGTAATCCTCACCGACTATTGCCTGGCGTGGCCCATCGATTTCCTTTCCCGGCGGCCGACGGTCGGCGCCTTTGCTCCGGAACTTTTGGCCTCTACTCAAGAAGAAGCTATCGCCGCCGACGCTCGCACGATGCTGCTGGAAAAGCGGTCTCAGAGGCGCCTCTTCGATGAGTATGGCATCGACTACGTTGTCTTCAACGCCAACTGTCGCGCATTCAATCCCCTCGTGGTGCTGCGCAACCTGGATGCGGAACCCTTCCTAACCCATGTCGCCGATTTCGGGCCCGTCATCATATACAGAAACCTGAGGCAGGCGGGAGGGACGGTGTGGATGTATGAGACGCCCTAGATACCTCGTCGGCGCCCTGGCCATCGGATTGTCAGTCCTGTCGGCCTTCCTGTCCCTCTACGTGCTGGGGCTGTGGCCGGGTACGGCCACAGGCGGCCGGGGAGCCCCCGGTCCCGTTCGGATAGCGAGCGTGAGTATCGAGCGGCTGCCAGACGCCTCCTCACTCCAGATGAAAGTCGCCGTCGAGATCGAAAACGACAGCCAGGCGGGGCACGAGGTCAGGGCCTGGTGGTTTCTGACCAGGCTCCGCAGTCCCGAACCGTGGAACTTCTTCGCCTTTCGGTCTTCTACGCGGACGCAAGCGCTCGCCCCCGGGGAGAAGACTGGCCTGGAATGGGACGAGGAGGTAACCGCCGAGCCCGGCAGCTACGAGCTCAGCGTCTGGGTGCACACTGTCGAGGGCGATGTCACCCGCCACTCCGACGGCAAACGGCTGGGGGACCCAATCATACGCATCGACAGCGAGTGGTCGCGATTCAGCCGCCGAGCCACGCCGCCTCCCGGCCTCAAGGTGTCAGCGGTCGATCTGCCCGCCGCCGCCCTCGACAGCGGCCTGAGCGTGCCTGCCGAACTCCCCCTGATCATCGGCATCACCAACGACACCGCCGCGGAGACGGTGGCCGACGTCCAGTGGTTCCTGTATCGCCGAGCGTCTCGCCTCCCCTGGAATGAAAAGCCCGTGTACACCTCCAGTCAGTTGCAGCACCTGGCTTTCGCACCCAACCGCCAGACCACCATCAGAACCAGCGAGCCGATCTCCCTGTGGCCGGGCGAGTACATGTTGCGGGTGGTGGTGAGGGAGACCGGAGGCGAAGGCAGCATGGCCAGCGATGATCTCTTCCTGAACGACGTCATCACGCTGCGGGAGAGCGCCTATGGGCCCAACATTATCAGAACAGCCCCCGCCTCGGGACCGGTGGAGATAACAAGCCTGGCAGCGGACACGGCGAGCTTTCAACGCGAAAGGGGAATAGTGATCGTCAGCCTGCACAATCGCAGCGAGAGTGAGCAGGAGGTCGTCCTCTGGTGGTTCCTGAGCCGTCCGGGCAGTCTCGAGCCATGGGTGGAGTTCGACCGCCAGTCCAAGGTGTTCAGTGCCAAGATCGACCCCCAGGAGCAGAGCGCCATCGACCTGTCGGACAGCGTCTCTCCGCCGCCGGGCACCTACGACCTCAGTGTCTGGGTTCACACCCTGGACAGCGCCGGAGAGGAGCACCACAGCGACGGCGCCTGGCTCAGTCAGCGGATAGAGATTCACCAATGAACGAGATGAGCATCCAAGAATTGGCAAACGCCGGCAAGCGACTGGCCAAGGGCTATCGCCTCCTCTTCGGGATAGGCGCGGTGGCCGTAATTCTTGCTCAGACCGTGCTGACCCCCGAACTCACGGCAGGCTGGGCCACACCCTGGCTTGGCAGTCTGGCCCTGACCGTCGCCGTCCTCGGGGCAGTGGGGATGCTATCCAGCCAGGGCCGGGAAGGGCCGGCCACGCTCTGGCTCGCTTGGGCTCTGGGCTGCGCCGCCGGTCTGGCTTCCTTCGCCATCGTCGCCTGGCGAGCGGAGGTCGAGCCGGCCATCGCCTGGCCGACGGCCACCCTGGCCGGCATCGCCACCGCCGTCCTCGTGGCCTTCTCGGAAACGGCGGCCGAGGACACGCCGGCCCAGGCTGGCAATGCCAGCCCACCCCACGCGCCTGGCCGGCGAAGGTTGCTGCCGGGTGGGGCGGCAAGGTCGGCCGTCACCCTTGCTCTGGCGGGAGTCACCCTGGCGCTCCATGCCTGGCAGACTGACGCCGGCTGGTACCAGCCAACGCGAGTCATCGCCGGTTCCCTGTACGTGATTGTGGTGCCAGGATGGCATCTCTCCAGCCTGTTTGACGGCGGCAAGCTCGACCTGATCGAGCGCGGCACCCTAGCTGCGGCCCTCTCGTTGGTTACGGTGCCGCTGGGATTGATGTGGGTCAACTTCCTGGGCGGCCACATCGACTTCTGGGCCACCTGGGCCCTCATCCTGGCCCTGGTGGTCATCAGCGCTCTGCTGAACCAACTGCGTCTACTGCTTTCAGCGACCGCCCAGGAGAATAGCGCAAGCCGCAGAGCCGCCCCGCTGGCTTGGTGGAACTCCCGCTCTGCCGGCGCGAAGTCGATGCTTCTCTCAGTGATGCTGTGGATGCTGGCCATAGCGGGTCTGGCAACCCGAGGAAGCCTGTAACAGATGCTCTATGAGTCATGTCCGTATGTTTGCACAAACAGGGCGACGTCCTACTGCGGATGCCCCTCAGCGACCGAAGCACCAGTGGCGGCTGCCGAGAACGGCCGGCCCCCTCGACCAGGATCGATGGGCCTGTCACCGCTGGGCAGCCCGGCGAACGAACGCCGCGCGAGAGAGAGCGCAATATGGAGCGAATCGCCGTCATCGGCGAGCTCAACAAGAGGTCTGGCGACCTCCTGGAAGGTCTGTACAGCCCTCTCTGCCAACGCAACCACACACCCATCTTTCGCACCGACCTGCGCACGGCGGAGATGGCGAAGTACGCCCACAATCTGTTCAACGCTGCCAAGATCTCCTTTGCCAACGAGACGTGGCTGGTGAGCAAGGAGCTGGGCATCGACGGCAACCAAGTGATGGCTCTCGTGGCTCAGTCCGCCGAGGGGATGTGGAACCCTCGCTATGGTATCCGCGGTGGTTTCCCCTACGGCGGCAACTGTCTACCCAAGGATATCGAAGCTTTCGTTAACCTCGCCCGGGACCTGGGCTGGCCCACGCCCCTGCTCGAAGCCACCATCGCGGTAAACCAAAGAACGCGAGAGGCCGCCGGACGGCGACCGGCCCTGGCCGAAAGCATCACCTCAGCAGCCAGCTAGAACCGAAGATTCAGCCCCCGCCTGGGAGACTGCCCGATAGGAACGCCGCGGGCCGCTCTCCACACTATCCCCTGCCAGGGACCCTGCCCCCAGCCTGTTCTATCACCGGCTTGCAGCGAAACCCGGGCGCGGCATGCCATCTAGAGCGAGACCCTTCGCTATGCTCAAGGTGACAGCATGGCCTGGCGTCATTCTTGTATCTTGTAGAGGGGCAGGGGCGTGACAGGCCGTTTCATTCTAGGTCTTCCAAGACCGTTGCTCAGCATGGTCGTCACGTCCCTTCCTTCCTGCCAGAGCCCGAACAGTTGTTGGGGCCCAAGAGCCCGTATCTTGCAAGACTGGGCCAGGGCAGGAAAGTCTTTCCGAGAGGAGGAG
>Ga0315288_10005345_pt1 | contig 16339 bp, 13 predicted proteins | sample YL17G11_20_MG_FD_203454 | JGI IMG/M metagenome (GOLD analysis project Ga0315288, IMG submission 203454) | Sediment microbial communities from Yellowstone Lake, YNP, Wyoming, USA - YL17G11_20 | ecosystem: Environmental > Aquatic > Freshwater > Lake > Sediment | place: USA: Wyoming | collected...
GGCGGGCGGTTCACGTATGACGTCGATGGGGTGACCCGCTCGAATATCGCCCGCTTAAACCCCGACGGCAGTCCTGACCCTTCGTTCGATCCGGGCCCCGGACCCCATGCAATGGTTTTTTCGGTCATCGAACAACCCGATGGCAAGATCCTGGTCGGTGGCAGCTTCAGATCTTATGGAGGCACCGGGCGTGCAGGATTGGTCCGTCTCCAGCATGACGGCCAGCTCGACACGGGCTTCCAGTCCTTGCCTTCGTGGTCCATCGCCTCCGTGCAGTCGGTGGCTCGCGCGCGGAATGGCCAGATCCTCATCCAGGGCTTCTTTGCGCCCAGTTCCACCAACTCGCTGCCAGGCGTTCAGCGACTGAACTCCGATGGATCCGTGGACGCGACCTTTGCACCAGATATCCCGATGATGCTCACCAGCATGGCCGTGCGGCCGGATGGGAAGGTGCTGGTCGCCACGGGCTGGTCCGGCCAGGACGACCTGCTGCTCCTGAACACCGATGGCAGTCGCGACACCAACTTCGTCACCGATGTGTATGGTCCGGCCAGCGACATGAATCCGCCGGGGGTTCAGGTGATTGCCCTGCAGGCGAACGGCAAGGTTTTGATTGGGGGCAAGTTCACGAAGATCAACGGCGTGCCCCGCAGGAACATCGCCCGGCTTGAACCCGACGGCCGTTTGGACACGAGCTTCGACGCGGGAGCCGGCCCGGCTTCATCCTTTGACACGGTCAGCTACAGGGTAAGCGCGATGACGCTCCTGAAGGACGGCCACATCCTGGTTGCCGGTCCCTTCCAGACCTTTAGCGGGACGCCGCGGGGTGGAATGGCCAAGCTGCTGGGCGATCCGCTGCCACACCTGGAGACGGGTACTCTCGTCGGGGACAACTTCCAAGCCAGGGTCATCGCGAACCTGGGAGACGTGATTGATATCAAGACTTCGAGCGACCTGGCCTCCTGGGTACCCTGGACCACGCTGACGAATGACAGCGGGACCGTTTCGTTCACTGACTCCAATGTCGGCATACGCTTCTATCGTGCAGCCACGCGGTAGCGCAGTGACACCTACGGGAGCAACCTCACCGTTGAAGCTTCCAGCGATTTCATTGGCTGGACCATCGTGACCAATCTCGTGCCAAGCCTTGAGGCGGCGCGAGTGGCCGACCCCTCCGCGGCTTCGCACCCGTATCGATTCTATCGAGCGGTGCGCCGCTAGCGAAAGCCGTCCTTGGCAAAAACGCGGTCTGAGGGGGAGGGCAGGGGAGCAGTGCAAGTCTCGTGAGTGGGAGGCGCGATGAAGTCAGGAGAGTGGCCAGAGGCGAGGCGCCCGGGGCGCTCGCTCCCGCCCGTCGGAGCGGCTACTTCATTCGGACAAAAACGACGTCGAAACTCTCCTGGATTGCGGCTTGGTAATAGACCCCGTGGAGCTGATCGCTGGCGGCATCGTACGTCAGCGTGTAGTTGGAGCCGGGATAGCCGACGTCCTGCAACTCCACGAAAACCTTCGTCGTGTTGGTTTCCCGGGTTGCCTCCGCCCGGGAGACGAAGATGGGACGCGGATTGAGGTACGCGGCTTCCAGTTTGCCATTGTCTTCAACGTGTTTGAATTCGAGAACGTACCCGCCGTCCGGCCGGAGCCACCGGCCCAGGAGCTTCCGGAACTGCGGGTTGGCTTCGATGGCGGCCGCAGCCGTCGCGTTGGTGAGATTCGACGGGTGGGGGGGCGAGGCGGGCGAAGGCTCCCCCGCCGGAGGCCGCGTGATCAGGTAAACCGCGAGCAGGACCACCCCCACCCCCGCAACTCCTGCCAACCATCGGCCAACGGAGCCTCGGCCCGGCGGCTGGGCGCGCACGCCGCGCACTCGACCGCCCTTACGATTCTGCTGGCCCATGACGTGCCAACTGATGGCAGCGGCAGGGGCAAAAGTCAACCGGCGGGCGTGGCGAACCCCAGCGGCCTAGGCTGCCGGCACCTGCTCGACGATGACCTTCGCGATCTCGAGCGACGCGGTCGCGGCCGGCGATGGCGCGTTGCAGACGTGCAACGACCGCGGCCCGCGGACGATGAGGAAATCGTCCACCAGCTTGCCGTCCGGCTGGAGGGCCTGCGCACGGACGCCGGCCGCGCTCGGCACCAGGTCGTCCGCCTGGACCTCGGGGATGAGCGCCTGCAGGCTCCGGACGAACGCCGCCTTGCTGAACGACCGGTGCATTTCCTTCAGCCCTTCCCGCAGGTTCCGCTCCACCATCCTCCAGAAGCCGGGGAACAACAGCGTCTCGGCGGCGTCGCGCAGGTTGAAGTCCGTCCGGTGATACCCCTCGCGCTTGAAGCTCAGCACGGCGTTGGGCCCGGCATGCACGCTGCCGTCGATCATCCGCGTGAAATGCACGCCCAGAAATGGAAAGTCGGGGTTCGGCACCGGATAGATCAGTCCCTTCACGAGGGCGCGCCGCTCCGGTTTGAGTTCATAGTACTCGCCGCGAAACGGCACAATCCGCGCCGCCGGCTCGGCGTCGGCCAAGCGCGCCACGCGATCACTGTGCAGCCCGGCGCAGTTGATGAGAAATCGGGTTTCGAAGGCACCCTCGGGCGTCTCCAGCGCCAGCGAGGAGGCCCGTTCGCGAACGCCTCGCAGCCGGGTGTTGAGCCGCAACTCGCCGCCCTGCGCCGCGATCAACTCGGCGAGCTTCGCGCACACCTGCTTGAAATCGACGATGCCGGTCGAGGGCACGCGGAGTCCCTGGAGACACCGGACGTGGGGCTCGATCGTTTTCACCTGCTCGGCGTTGAGGCGTTGCACCTCCAGACCGTTCGCCTGTCCGCGCTGGAACAGGCGGTCCAGCAGGGGCATCTCGCGCTCCTCAGTGGCGACGATGACCTTGCCGCAGACTTCATGACGGAGGCCGTGTTCCTGGCAGAACGCAACCATCGATTGATTGCCGGCTCGTGACAGCCGAGCCTTCAAGCTGCCGGATTGATAATAGATGCCGGAGTGAATGACGCCGCTGTTGTGACCGGTCTGGTGCCGCGCCCACGACGCTTCCTTCTCCAGAACCAGAATCCGGGCTGTTGGCTGGCGGTGCCCCAGCGCCCGCGCCACTGACAGTCCCATAATCCCGCCACCGACCACCGCATAATCGTATGAAGACACGGGCGATCCTAACCCGGTGGCGCGGCTGTTTCCACGCAAATCCGCCCCGGCCAGTAATGCCTGGTTAACTCCAGTGAGTGGCTGCCCGCCCTGGGGTCGCCTCCGTCCTCGTCCTCCTCCGCGTCGTCGTCCTCGGAAGAGAGTGCCCGGAATCGAGGACGACGACGCGGAGGAGGACGAGCCAATGCCAGGGAAGGGTGACGCCCCCGTGAGGCCGCGTTTTCCGCTGGCGCGGCTCGCCCTGGCCGCTAAGCTCGCGCCGGTCACACATGAGCGGTTACCGCACACAGCCTGGCAATCAACCTCCAACCCCGGCAAGCTAACCATGGGCGGATTCTTTGGCGTCGTTTCCCGATCGGATTGCGTGAGCGATCTGTTCTTCGGCACGGACTACCACTCCCACCTGGGCACCAAGCGCGGCGGGATGGCGGTCCGCGACCGCAGCGGCTTCACGCGCTTCATCCACGACATCACCAACGCGCAGTTCCGGTCCAAGTTCGACGACGACGTGGCGCGGATGAGCGGCCACCAGGGGATCGGCGCGATCAGCGACTACGAGGACCAACCACTGCTGATCGGGTCGCACCTGGGCAATTTCGCGATCGCCACCGTGGGTGTGGTGCGAAACCTGAGTGCGCTGGCGGAACGCGCGTTCGACACCCGGCGGATTCACTTCTCCGAGATGGGCGGCGGCGGAATCAATCCGACCGAACTGGCGGCGATGTTGATCAACGAGGAGGCCACGTTCGCCGACGGCCTGCGCCATGCTCAGGAAGTCATCGAAGGCTCGTGCTCGATTCTCCTGCTGACCGACGACGGCATCTACGCCGCCCGCGACCGGCTGGGGCGAACGCCGGTCATCCTGGGCGAAAAGGACGGCGCCTACGCGGTCACGATGGAGACGACCGCGTTCCCGAATCTGGATTACCGGACGACGAAATTCATCGGGCCGGGCGAGATCGTGTTGCTGACGCCGGAAGGCGTGCAAACGGTCAAGCCGGCTTTCGACCGGATGCAGATCTGCGCGTTTCTCTGGGTCTATTACGGCTATCCCTCCTCGGACTACGAAGGCATCAACGTGGAAGACGCCCGCAACCGCTGCGGGGCCGCGCTGGCCCGACGCGACCAACTGCAGCTCGACTGCGTGGCGGGCATCCCGGACTCGGGCACGGCCCACGCCGTGGGCTACGCGAACGCTGCGGGCGTTCCGTTCCGCCGACCGTTCGTCAAGTACACGCCCACTTGGCCGCGCAGTTTCATGCCCCAGGAGCAGTCCATCCGCGACCTGGTGGCGCGCATGAAGCTCGTTCCCATCCGCGCCCTCATCAAGGGCCAGCGCATGTTGTTCTGCGAGGACTCGATCGTGCGCGGCACGCAGCTCAAAGACATCATCCAGCGGCTCTATGACTACGGCGCCAAGGAGGTCCACATGCGCCCGGCCTGCCCGCCGCTGGTCTTCGGGTGCAAATTCTTGAACTTCTCGCGCTCCCGCTCCGAACTGGACCTGGCCGGTCGCACGGCGATCAAGGAGCTGGAAGGCATCGACAACAAGGACCTCGACCAGTACGCCAATCCCTGCTCGGACAAGCATGGTGCGATGGTCGAATGCATCCGGAACCGACTGAAACTCACCAGCCTGAACTACCAACGGTTGGACGATCTCGTGGGCGCCATCGGCCTGCCCAAGGAGAAACTCTGCACTTATTGCTGGGACGGGGTGGAGTGAACCCGACACTCCCATGAAACCCAACCTGGCCCCAGAAAATGAGTTTCTTCACCGGATTCCGGGAGAACGAAGCCCCTCAACTCGGAGTGGCGGGTCAGAAGTCGCGCCAGCGTTTGGACTGCGCGTGCTTGCAGCACCGCTTTCCCTTGGCCGCGACACGCCCAGCCTCGCCCAACGGCAACCGGTGCCCCGAAGCCAAAGCGCCGGTGAAACCGGATGCACTCCACACGCTAGGGCGAGCCATCAACCGCCTTTCCAACCGGCCCGCCCGCCTCCATCCGTTCACCCCGGAATTCCGCGAGCAACCGAGAATGAGCGGGTACTCACCCGCCGCCGGTTCCTTGGTCGCGCTGCCCTGACCACCGGCGCGCTGGCTGGACCGTGGAGTGGATGGCTGCCGGCGAGTGCGCAGGGCGACGTCAGCGCCGAGGACCAGAGGAAGATCGAGGCCGCGTTGCCGGCGCAGGCATTCGTCCCGCCGCGCAAGCCCAGGAAGCTCCTCATCTTCGACCTCAATGTCGGCTACGGCGGACACGGCTCAATCCGCACGGCGAATCTCGCCTTCACGCTGATGGGCCGGAAGACCGGTGCGTTCGATACGGTGGTGAGCCGCGACCCGGCCGTGTTCCAGCCGGAGAGCCTGCGGCAGTTCGACGCCGTGTGCTTCAACAACACCGTTGGCAACTGCTTCACCGACCCGGCACTGCGGCAGAGCTTGGTCGAGTTCGTTTATGGCGGCGGCGGCTTGATGGGCGTGCATGGGACGTCGGTGGCGTTCACCCAATGGCCCGGCGCCATCGAGGACTGGCCCGAGTTCGGCTCGATGATCGGCGCCCGCGGCGCCAATCACCGTGCCAGCGACGAGCGCGTGTTCGTCAAGCTGGACGACCCCACGCACCCGGTGAACCAATCGTTCGGCGGGCAGGGCTTCGAATACCGCGACGAGTTCTTCCGCGTCCACGAGCCCTACTCGCGGAATCGTGTGCGTGTGCTGCTCAGCATCGACACGGAGAAGACCGATCTCAAGCAAGGCCCGGCCTATGGCAAACTGGAACGTGCGGACAACGATTTCGCGCTGGCCTGGGTGCGCAACTACGGTCGGGGCCGCACGTTCTACTGCACCATCGCGCACAATCCCTACGTGTTTTGGGACCCGAAAATGCTCCGGTTCTATCTCGCCGCGGCACAGTTCGTCCTCGGCGACCTGCCGGCGCCCACGATTCCGAGCGCGAGGCTGACTCCGGCCCTGCGCGCGCAGGAGAAGTTCGGCTGGCGGCTCGGCATCGAGGCCTACACGTTTCACAAGTTCACGCTGTTCGAGGCCGTCGACAAAACCGCGCAACTCGGCCTGCCGTTCATGGGTGGCCTGAGCTTCCAGCAGGTCAGCAAAGACATCCCCAAGAACCTGGAAGCCGGCCTCTCGGACGACGAACTGCGGCAGATCCGCCTGAAGCTAGATACCGCAGGTGTGCGCCTGCTCACCTATTACCTCCACGACATCCCGGGCGACGAGGCCGGGTGCCGGAGGGTCTTCGAGTTTGGGCGCAAGCTGGGGATCGAGACCCTCATGTCCGAGCCGAAGCCCGAGGCACTCGATACCATCGAGAAGTTCTGTGATGCCTACGAACTCCAGGTGGCGCTCCACAACCACGACCCGAAGGCCTCGCCGCTCTACTGGAACCCGGAAGGGATCCTGAAAGCCTGCAAGGGTCGCAGCCAGCGCCTCGGCGCGTGCGCGGACCTCGGCTACTGGATGCGCGCCGGCATCGATCCGGTTCAAGCCGTGACCACGCTGAAGGACCGCCTGCTCACGGTGCAGATGCACGACCTGCACGCGCTGACTCCCGAAGGACACGATGTGCCGTGGGGCACGGGCGCCGGACGGACGGAAGCGTTTATCAAGGAAGTCCATCGCCTGGGTCTCAAGCCCACAATGTTCGGTCTCGAATACTCCTACAACTGGCTGGAATCGATCCCGGACATTGCCCGGTGCATCGAGTTCTTCAACCAAGCCAGCCGGTCGCTGGCTAAAAAGGCCCCCGGATGAAGACACCGTTATTCGCCACGAAGAATCGCTTTCGCCCCGTCACGCGCCGCGCTTTCCTGGGCAGCACCCTGAAGACCTCCGGCGCCCTGATCGTTCCCGGGATCCTTCCCGCATCGGCATTCGGGGCGGAAGGCACCGTCGCGCCCAGCCAGCGGCTCACGATGGGCTTGATCGGCAAAGGCGCCATGGGCAGCGGCCATCTAAGTCGGCTGATCGGCGACCCGTCCGTTCAGCTCCTGGGAGTCTGCGATGTGGATCGTGTTCGCTGCGAGGAAGCGAAACGTCGCGTGGAGGAGAAGTACGCCGCCGACCGCGCCAGTGGCGCCTACAAGGGCTGCGAGGCTTACAACGACTACCGCGAGCTGCTCGCCCGGCCGGACCTCGACGCCGTCGTGATCGTCACGCCGGACCATTGGCACGCGCTGCAATCGATCGACGCGGCGAAGGCGGGCAAGGACGTCTATTGCGAGAAGCCGGTGTCCATGACGATCCAGGAGGGGCGCCAGTTGGTGGAAGCGATCCGGAAGCATGGCCGGGTGTTCCAGACCGGCACACAGTACCGTTCGATTCCGACGATCCGGCAGGTGTGCGAATTCGTGCGCAGCGGTGGCCTGGGCAAGGTGAAATCTGTGTTCACGATCTGGAACACCCTGGCCGGCTTCGTCGGCGCCGAGCGCTTCAAGCCGTATGCGCAGATCATGAACGTCGAGAAATTCGGCGCTTCCTATGTGCCGCTGGAGTTCCCGCTCCCGGCCGAGCCGGTGCCGGACGGCTTGGACTGGAAGCTCTGGGTGGGCCCGGCGCCGTGGCACGAATACAACCGCCTCTACCATATCAACCCCTCGCCCGGCGTCGTGCCGTGGTCGTTCTGCGACGCCTTCGGACTCGCTTCAGTGACCTGGTTTCATTCACACAGTGCGGACGTCATCCAGTACGCGTTGGGGATGGAGAGAAGCGGCCCGGTGGAAATCCTGCCGCCGGGCAGCGGCGGCTTCCCGACACTTACCTGCCGGTATGCCAATGGAACCCTGCTCCACCTCGTGGACCACTGGGGGCAGGTCAAGGAGCTCTACCAGGCGGTGCCGGCATCGGCCCGGCTGGCAGGGCTCTTCGGAGGCGTGTTCGTCGGCGAGCGGGGCTGGGTCACCTCCATGACCACCGGTGGGCCGGTGGAAGGAGGACCGGAGAGCCTGTTTGACGAGATGAAACTCAAGACCCGCGAGGTCAGCCCGGGCGTGAACGACCATCACGCGAACTGGTTCCAGTGCATCCGGACTCGGAAGGCACCCAGTTCGGACGAGGAGATCGGTCACCGCTCCGCTTCGCTTGGCCAATTGACCATCCTGGCCTACAAGCTCGGTCGGTCGTTGAAGTGGGACCCTGTGAAAGAGGAGTTCGCGGGCGATCCGGAGGCCAACCGTCTGCGATCCCGCCCGCTGCGCGCGCCGTGGCGGATGACGATCTGAGCTGGACAACTCGGTGAACAGAATGCCGCGCCGGGCCTCGTGGCCGGCGTAACACGAGCGTTCACACGAGAACCTGTATTCCTGAACCCTCTTGCCAGAGGCGTACCCAGTCCCAGGTCGGAACACACACGGGCGCCAGAGACGCACAGTCTCGGCGCCCGCGGCTTGTGTGACCGGTTCTACTTGGCCTTCGCGGTCTTCTCGCCGGCTTCTTTCCAGCCGGAGATGCCGGCGGAGAAGTGCTTCACATTCGTGTAGCCGCGCTCCTTGGCGGCCTTGGCCGCGGCTTGATAGGCGCCGCATTTCGGGCCCCCGCAATAAGCGACCACCAGCGCATTCTTGTCCTCTGGGAGGATCTTGGCGAGGTCGCCTTTGACGGCCTCGAAGTCGAGGGCGCTGGGAATGTGACCCTTCTTGTACGAGTCCGAGCCATTGACGTCGAGGAGGGTGACCTTCTTGGCCACGATGGCGGACTTGAGCTCTGCGAGGGTGACGTCCGGAAACTCGCCAGCCAAGGCGGCGGAGGCGAGGCACAGAACGGCGGTGAGGGTGAGGAGTTGTTTCATGGTCTTGTGGTTCGATCGTTTGTTCGCTGTCATGGTCGCCTCGGTCGTGAGGCCATCTGGCGCCGGGTGTTGGCCCCGACCGACCCAGCAGGCGGGGCTTGCATCCAAGCGCAAGAACGTCTAATCTACTGCACAATACATCCTAACCAAGAATCCGCAACTTCTCGGAAGCACCTTGGGCGGTCTGGGGAAAGGATGTGGGCGAAAGGCGGGCTTGCCAGGAGCCTCCCGGAACGGCTACAACCTCGGTGTTATCGCGACGCAGGCTGAGGGCGTTTGCCGCGAAGCGGAGGCCGGGTTTGCTCGCCCTTCGACCGTCGCGCTGGCCATGAAACGCATTCTGGTGATTGACGACGACGCCGCGGTGCTGTCGCTGACGAGCAAGGCGCTGCAGGCGCGCGGCTTCCAGATCCTCACGGCCGGTGACGGGATGGAGGGGTTGGATCTGGCCAAGACCTATCTGCCTGACCTGATCATTTGCGACGTGCAGATGCCGCGGCTGAACGGCTACGAAACCCTGGCCGCGTTGCAGCAGGATGCCCTTACTTCCACCATTCCCTTCGTTTTCCTGACCGGGCTCTCGGAGCAGTGGCAAGTGCGTTACGGAATGGGTTTGGGGGCGGACGACTACCTGAGCAAGCCGTTCACGGTGAACGAGCTGTTAACCGCCGTGAACACGCGCCTGGCCAAGAAGGCCGCGTTCGAGCGGGTGTCCGAACGGAAGCTCGAGGATTTGCGCGGCAACATCGGCAAAGCGCTGCCGCACGAGTTGCTGACCCCGCTCAACGGCATCCTGGGCCTGTCCGACCTGCTCGCGAACGACCAGGTGCTCCCCGACCCGGCCGATCTCCGGGACTTTGCCAAAGGGATCCAGATGTCCGCCTTGCGGCTGCATCGCCTGATCTCGAATTTTATCGTGTATTCCGAGCTGGAGCTGATGGCCACCGACCCGAAGCGGATTGGCGACTTGCGGCCGGGGACGCCCACCCTGATCCGAGATCTCGTGATCAAGGCCGCCCGGGAGAAAGCGGAGGCGGCGGCGCGGGATGCCGACCTCGTGCTGAAGATCGAGGAGGACGTGGTGGCCCTGGCGATTGAGCGATGCCGGAAGATTGTGGAAGAACTGGTCGAAAACGCCTTCAAGTTCTCCAAGACCGGCACGTCGGTCCAGGTGACCGGGCAGCCGAAGGACCAACACTACGTGTTGACGGTGCATGACCGGGGCCGCGGCATGACGCCCAATCAGATCGCCAGCGTGGGGGCGCACATGCAGTTCGAACGCCGTTTCTATGAGCAGCAAGGCGCCGGCCTCGGCCTGATCATCGCCCGGCGACTCGCCGAGTTGCATGGCGGCGAGTTCAGCATCGAGAGCGTTCCCGGCCAGGAGACCACCGTGCAGGTGCGGCTGCCGCGCGGGTTCCCTGCTGGCGAAGCCTGAGGATTCCCAATGAACCTGATCACTCGCAGCATTGACAAGCCGGAGCCGCTCAACTTCATCCTGGGTCAGACCCACTTCATCAAGAGTGTCGAGGACATTCACGAGGCGCTGGTTACCGCGGTGCCCGGCATCAAGTTCGGCTTGGCCTTCTGTGAGGCCTCGGGGAAGTGCCTGGTGCGCTGGAGCGGCACCGACCCCGCCCTGATCGAGTTGGCCCGCAAGAACGCCACCGCCCTCGGCGCGGGCCACAGCTTCATCCTGTTCCTCGGCGAGGGATTCTTCCCCATCAACGTGTTGAATGTGGTCAAGCAGGTGCCCGAGGTCTGCCAGGTGTTCTGCGCAACGGCGAATCCGGTCGAGGTGATTATCGCCGAAACCGCTCAGGGCCGGGGCATCCTCGGCGTGGTGGACGGCGCGTCGCCGAAGGGAGTCGAGGGCGAAGAGGACATTGCCTGGCGCAAGAAGTTCCTTCGTCAGATCGGCTACAAGCTTATGCCATGAACCACACGGCCGGAGCCCTGGCGTTCGCCGCCTGTCTGGCGTGGCTGGCGGGGGCCTGCGATGGGGGGCCGGCCGGGGCGCGGGAGGGAGTGAGCTTGACTGACGCGCGCGCAAAGATGGTGAGAGAACAACTGGCCGGGCCCGGCCGGGGCATCACGAATGCCCGCGTGCTGGAAGTCATGGGGCGCGTGCCGCGGCACGAGTTCGTGCCCGCGAGTGAGCAGGATGAGGCCTACCACGACCATCCGCTGCCCATCGGTCACGGGCAGACCATCTCCCAGCCCTACATCGTGGCCTTCATGACCGAGGCCCTGGACCCGAAGCCGACCGATCGGGTGCTCGAGATTGGCACCGGGTCTGGCTATCAGGCGGCCGTGCTGGGCGAACTGGTGGCCGAGGTCTATTCGATTGAGATCGTGAAGCCGCTGGCGGAACAGGCCCGGGAAACCCTCCAGCGGTTGGGCTACCAGAACGTCCGGGTCAAAGCCGGTGACGGCCACCAAGGTTGGCCCGAACACGCGCCCTTCGATGCGATCATCGTCACTTGCGCGCCGGAACACGTGCCGCAACCGCTCATCGATCAGCTCCAGGACGGCGGGAAAATGATCGTCCCCGTCGGAGGCGGCTTTCAGCAGGATCTGGTGCTGCTGGTGAAGCAGGGCAAGGAGGTGCGGCAACGTGCCGTCCTGCCCGTCCGCTTCGTGCCGATGACCGGACAAGCAGGCGATCCGCCGACCCGTTGACGCGTTCGGACCGGCACTGCCGGGAACGCGCCGCGGGGCGTGCGGCAACAAAGTGTTTCTCTCCCGCTTCAACTTGTGGCAGAGTGGGGCAGAACTCGGCAAAGCCTTTGCCCTATGAGAAAGATCTTCTACGTCGATCTGGCGATGTGCGGTGGGGAGAGCCTGCCGGAGGACTTTGACCTCGAGGAGTTCTGCGAAGTGTTGCAGGGGAAGGTCACGGCGGAAGTGGAAATTGTGCCGGTGGCCGATCCGACCGGCGAGGCGCGGAACCTCGATCGCGCCTTGGTCAGCGACGCCGTCTTCCGCGAGGCCCTCGGCGAGTACTGCCACCGGTAGCTGCCGCGGCGCGGAATTGTCATCTCGATTCCCTGTGCCCAACCAGTCAGCATGCGATGACGTCGCGCGCATTGCCGGTGGTGTTCCTCCAAAGGCCGTGCGGCCGTAACTTCCTTCCGCGTGGTCCGCGTGGTCCGCGGTTCCTCCTGCACCGTCGCGGCGCAGTCTACCGCCGGCGCAGACGATAGATCCGCTTCGAAGCGCTCAACGGATCAGTCACCACACACTCGTCGTTGGTCACGATGAACGGCTGGGCCACCTCGGACCAGTCGGCGCTCGCGACGCCCCCCTTCGCTTCGAGCATGAAGTTCGTTCCCGTGGCTGGCCACGACACCACGGCCGCCTCCCCTTCCGGTCGGATCTTCAGGACGTGCGGAATGTGCCAGATTGCCAGCCCGTTCGCTGGTTGGCCCCCCGCAGTATCAAAATAACCTCCCACAAAGAGCTCGCTCCCGCTCGCGCAGAGTGCGTTCACGCTCCCTCCGAACGGACCCGTTATCCCTTGACCAAGAGCACACCACTCTTGTCCGGTCCACCTCACGATGTTCGTTGACAGTACCCCGCCCGCGCCGGAAAACTCGAGGCCACCTACATACAGATCATCACCGTTTATCGCAAGAGCAGCAATCCCAGGGGTTCTGTCGCTGGTGAGACCTGAGCCCAAGGGCGACCATCTGGTTCCATCCCATAGGGCCACGTAGTGGGCCGCGAGACCGCCAGCTTGGTTGAAGTTGCCTCCTGCATATACGCCCGTGGGCACGGCCGCCAAGGAATGAACCGTCGCGTTGACGCCTGTCCCGAGGGCAATCCAGTTCGTCCCATCCCATTTGGCGACGTTCAGAGCTGGAGTGGAACCTGCGGCCGCGAAACTTCCCCCGACATAGACCGTGGATCCCTGCACTGCCAACGCCGAGACGAATGAAGGGCCGAGCGAACCACTGACGCCTCCTCCAACCGCAGTCCAGTTCATTTGGCCACACCGCTCACCGCAGCACTCCCGGACGCAGTGGATTGACCGCCGGCGAAAAGCCCGTCGACGCCGATCGCCAATTCGAAAACGATATTGTTCAAACCCGGACCTAACGGATTCCAATTCGCCCCATCCCATCTCGCCACGTTTGTCACGGCCACCGCCCCTGCCTCCGAAAACTGTCCGCCCGCAAAAACACCCTCGTCGCTGGCGACAATGGCCTCGACAGTACCGGGAATGCCACCGCCCAGAGCAAACCAGTTTGTGCCGTCCCAACGAACGACATTTGTGGCGCTCACTCCAGCGACGCTCTCGAAAGCGCCACCAGCATACAGATTCCCGCCGTGGAGAACTAGGAACGAACTACTGCGTTTGTCTGGAACACTCCAACCGATTGCTCAAAGTACTCATCCCCAGAAGCCCCGAGACCGACAACCGGCAAGACAGCCAAGAGCGCTGGAATCTTGCAGAAACTCCAACCGGCTGTCATGGCGATAAACTACCACTTCCCCAGGGGGCTACAAGTGCACCGAAAACGTGATCGCGGCGGACGGGGCCCTCGAGGACGCGCGAAGCGAATGGCGATTCAACGCGCCCAGTCTGCAAGGCGACGCAACTGCCAGTCTGGTCTGGCTGCCGATGGACCGGACCACGATGCAGCTCTGTCGGTGGGGAAGGCGAAGCTAACGCCGGCGCAGGCGATAGAACTGGTTTGAAGCGCTCAACGGATCGGTCACCACGCACTCGTCGTTGGTCAGGGTGAACGGTTGAGCCACCTCGGACCAGTCGGCGCTCGCGACGCCCCCTTTCGCTTCGAGCACGAAATTCGTTCCCGTGGCGGGCCAACGGAGGATCACCTCATCACCGCTCCGGGTCGCGGTCAGCGAATGCGGAATGTGCCAGAGCGCGACGTTGGTGGAGCGATTCGCACCGGCAGTGTCGAAGAAACCACCCACGATGATTTCTGAACCCGTGCTGGCCATCGAATGGGCACTGCTATCATTTAATCCACGACTCACCCCGCCCCCTAAGGCTGACCAGCGGGCGCCATCCCACTTAGCGATGTTCGTTGCATCAATGCCCCCGACCTGCAAGATGTCACCACCGGCAAGGAAGATATCCTTCCCGTTGCCTAGTAGCGACAGAACGTAAGGGTATGCTCCGCGCGACCCCGTGACACCTCCGCCCACGCCAATCCAGTTGGCACCATCCCACAAAGCAACATTCCTAACTGAAACCGCTGCCGACTGGCTGAATGCGCCCCCGGCAAACGTTTGACTGTTCCCGACAGCCAGCGCGTAAACCGGGTCGGGGCCTAGGCCGGCACCGAGAGCTGTCCACTCCGCGCCATCCCATTTTGCGATGTTCGTGGCTGCAACGTCCCCTGCACGAGTGAACCGCCCCCCGACATAAACGTCCGGGCCCGAGGTCGCGATTGCATGAACGAAGGCCGAGCCGACCGGATTCGCCACTCCCTCGCCGAGGGCTGACCAACCCACCCCATCCCACTTGGCGATACGGTTCGCAGCGGCGGTGCCGGCCACACCGAACTGGCCACCCGCATAGAGGACGCCGTCGCTGGTTGCGAGCTCGAAAACTATGTTGTCAAGACCATCCCCCAACCCAGACCAGCGCGTCCCATCCCAGTTGGCGATGTTCTGGGCGTACACCGAACCTGCGTTCGTGAATCTCCCACCCACGAAAACGCGGGAACCTACGATCACAATCGAGTTCACTTCTGTCGCGAGATGGAGGCTCGGATCATATACCCCGATCCCATCTCCAAGAGCCGACCATCTCAGCCCATCCCAGGCTGCAATGTTCGTCGCCTTGGCACCGCCTATCTCGGAGAAATAGCCGCCAGCGAACATGTGCCTGCCGTCAGTGGCGACCGCAGTGACCGGCCCGTTAGCACCAGGAACCCCAAGTGAGCTGTCCCAGTGTTCATCCCCAGTCGCTCCGAAACCGACAACGGGTAGCACAGCCAAGAGAGCTGGAACCCTGTAGAAACTCCAACCGGCTTTCATGCGAACAAACTACCATTTCCCCGGGAGGCTACAAGCGACGGTCCGCCGATGAATCGGATCACGCTGTGGCTCTGCCGGCGGCCGTATCCATTCAGTCGGGGCGACCGCGGAATACGGGAACTACGCGAAAAACCTGGGGACCCGACTACGATTTCCTGCGCCCGACCGGTCGCCAGCCAATGACGGTGCGCCCAATACCAGCGTTGTTCACCCGAGTGCCGTCCGGCCTTTGCCTCCTTCTGCGTGGTTCGCGTGGTCCGCGGTTCCTCCGGCGTCGCCGCGGCTCAGGCTACCGCCTGCGCAAGCGATAGATCCGGTTCGAAGCGCTCAAGGAATCAGTCACCACACACTCGTCGTTGGTCAGGGTGAACGGTTGAGCCACCTCGGTCCAGTCGGCATTCGCGACGTCCCCTTTCGCTTCGAGCAGGAAGTTGGTACCTGTGGCCGGCCACGACACCACAGCCGACCCACCCTCCTGCCTGATCCCCAACTCGTGGGGAATGTGCCAGATAGCCAGCCCGTTCGCTGGCTTGCCACCGGCGTAGCTGAACGATCCTGCCACGAACAATTCGGTGCCGTTGCACGCTAGGTCCCAAGCGGCGCCATCGACCCCACTTCCTAGTGCAGACCAGCTCTTGCCATCCCACTTCGCAATCCCGCGAGCCGGCCCAAGCTGTTCGAATCCAGGACCGACGAAGATTTCACTGCCATTCGCGACAATCGTCCGGACACCCTCGAACGCTGGTCCAGGAACCGCTGTCCAGTTTGTTCCGTCCCACTTGGCCACACCGGGACCCAAGACCCCAGGCACCCAGCGGAGGTTTCCTCCCACGAAAAGTCCATCTCCGTGAACCGCCAGCGCATGCACCCCTTCGCTGTTGCCCGGCATGCCGCTTCCCAGAGGCGACCAGTTCCGCCCATCCCATTGGGCAATTACGGGAATCGGCAGCCCACCCGCGCGATCGAAATCGCCACCGACATAAAGAAGGTTGCCTGAGCGGGCCAAGGCTCGCACCGTGCCGAATTCGCATCTTGAACCGGGAGGATCACAGGGAACCCACTCAGTGACACCATGTCCAAGGGCGCTCCACTTTGTTCCGTCCCATTTAGCGATGTTGGTGGCACCAACGCCTCCAGCGGAATGAAAGTTACCACCAGCAAACAGCTCTTCTCCGACGAACGCCAACGCCCGCACTCCACCGTTTACCCCAAGTCCGAGCGCGGACCAATTCGTTCCGTCCCATCGCGCGATGTTGCTGCCAGGGGCACCACCCGCCTCACTGAAAAGACCTCCCGCGTACAGGACGCCACTTGCATCCGCCAGAGCCAAGACTGTCGAGAAATCAGCGCTGGACAGCCCGC
>Ga0315288_10005346_pt1 | contig 16339 bp, 14 predicted proteins | sample YL17G11_20_MG_FD_203454 | JGI IMG/M metagenome (GOLD analysis project Ga0315288, IMG submission 203454) | Sediment microbial communities from Yellowstone Lake, YNP, Wyoming, USA - YL17G11_20 | ecosystem: Environmental > Aquatic > Freshwater > Lake > Sediment | place: USA: Wyoming | collected...
CAGGACACCAAAAGTCCGTTTTTCATTAAAGGTATATTTTGCAAGGTGCTTCATATTCCCTCCCGTCCAGATATATGGTTCAATTTTATGGGCTTCCAGTATCCTGCTTGCATGATTCTGAAAGCATTTTACCGAACAATGTTTACACTGGTAGTCAAATCCGTTCTTTGCCGATTTGCAGCTAACCGAGAAGTCCTGCAAACAGTATGGCATTAAGGCAATCTTTCTGTCCGCTTTTAAGAATTCTTCTCTGGACAAACGATTGGTCAGCTCAATCTCAAGCATATAAAGGTGATACTTCTCTCTGGTGGTCGCAAGCCTGCGATCCCAGAATTTAGAAAGTGGTAATGTCCTGAGATGCTCTTCGACATTCTCTGTGTATTTCTTAAGATGAAAATCGATTAGATTCAGAATAACCGACATCGGATTGAATTTATTGTTGGTACTTATGCTTTTCTTCAGTATCCTCTTTTTTGATGAAAACTCCCTGATATCCTCTACCAGCTTCCTCATATTCTTATTCGAAGCAAGGACATTATCGGCAAGCAGTTTTATGGTCTCAAAATATCCTGAAGTCGAATCCGAATTCCCGAATAATGAATAAGTCTTTCCGTTAATAGGAATATATTCAGGCCAGAATGATTTCATAATTGAAATCAGGGTTAGTTATGGAGCTGCAATCTTAAGAACATCATTCCATACTCTGAGAAAATTTCCGGATAATATTTTTGCAATATCCTTCTCTGTATAATCACGTTTCAGCAATTCAGATACAATTACGGGATAGCCTGACACATCGGGTACATCAGTAGGTTTTAAAGGACCTATGCCGTCGAAATCAGAACCAAGTCCGACATAGTCTATTCCTGCCACTTTTATTATATGTTCAATATGGTCAACCAGCATTTTAGAATCACAAACTAACCTGTGGGTTTTTCCATATTCCATAATTAAATCGTTTCCCTCTTTTGAATCATAACTTAAATTCTTAGAGATTAATAATTTCTGGATTTCAGCGGTATTATTCTTACAAACTGAATCGAGGAACTGGGTACAAAAATTCACCATAATGACTCCCTTTTTCTTTGCAATGGCTTTAATAAGATTATCAGGCAGATTCCTTTCGAAACCCGGAACGAAATACCTGCAAGACGAATGTGAAGCAATTATCGGAGCTTCAGATAATCTGACCGCCTGGGAAACCGAGCTGTCGGAAGAATGCGAAATATCAATCATTATCCCGAGTCGGTTCATTTCCTTAATTATTTCAACACCTGACGGACTTAATCCATTCCATCTACGGTCAGTATCAAAATTGGAATCGCTTATCTGATTTGTTTTACTATGGCAAAGAGTTATGTAAACAATTCCCTGATTTTTAAGGTATTTCAAATATTGCAGATCATTGCCGATGGGTGAACCGTTTTCAAGGCAAGGTATCAATGAGAATTGTTTTTTGTCAAAATTCCTTTTGACATCCGCCGGCGTAAGTGCCAGTACGAATTTATCAGGATAGGCATCAGGGTAATACCTTATAAGTTTCAGCACAGAATCAACCATTTTGCGTCCTTTACCGGCATCAAAATCAGGACTGATATAAACCACTGACAATGCAGCATCCAGTCCGCCCTTGCCGGCCCTGACAAGATCAAAATCACCATTAGCAGTTTGCATTGAAATATCCTCAGGATTGTCAAGGATAAATTCCGGCCAGTCAATATGAGAATCCAGAATAATATTGTTTTGACATATTTTCAGAGCTAATTGCCTGAGCTCTTCATCAGGTCGTTCTTTAGTTGTGTTTTTGCATGAAGGAAGCATGACAATAAGCATGATCAGGATTATATTTATAAGATTTATTCTTTTGATAAATACTGCTTTAAGGGCACTTTCAGAAGTTTTCATATGTTTATGTGATTTACTATCTGTCTTTTTTGTAAAATCTCCGTTTAAATCCGCCCTTTCTTGATTTTGTCAGGGAAGGCTGGTGCCCTGGTCTCCTGTCATGGTTTTCGGCTACAAAGGCAGGCAGCGGTGCGTTATAAATCCTGTTCCCGATTAATTTTTCAATACGGTGCATTTTCTGTATATCGGCCTTGTTTACGAGCGTAACAGCTGCACCGGTGGTTTCGGCCCGGGCTGTACGCCCAACACGATGCACATAATCCTCGGCATCTGACGGGGCATCATAATTTATTACAAGATCGATATCTTTTATATCGATTCCACGGCTTAAGACATCGGTAGCCACAAGGACACGGGTTTTGCGCGATCTGAACCTCAGCAGCATTTCTTCCCTCTCCTTCTGTTCAAGGTCGGATGAAATACCTTCAACCAGATAATGTTTTGAGCGGAGCCCCCGCACTATTTCACTCAATTTCTTTTTGGTCGAACTGAATATCAATATGCTTTGGTAATCAGGATTGTCGGCTAAAAGACTATTTATGAGAGGTAATTTCTGATTGTCGCTTAACATGTATAAAGCCTGTTTAACGCCTTCAGGAGGCTTCGACATTTCCAGAGAGATTTCCGCCGGATTCTTCATAATATGCTTCGACATTGACCGTATCTTCGGAGGCATAGTAGCGCTGAACATTAAAGTCTGCCGCTTTTTAGGTACATATGAAGTAATGTGCATAATATCGTCATAGAATCCTATATCGAGCATCCGGTCAGCTTCATCAAGAACCAGTACCTCTATCTGGCTGAATTTAACATAGCCCTGGTTAAGATGTGAAATCAGTCTGCCGGGAGTAGCAACTATAATATCAGCCCCCCTGGAGAGGGCAGCTTTTTCCTGGTCCCATCCGCTGCCATCACCGCCACCGTAAACAGCTAAAGAAGTAATGTTCAATGTATAAGCCAATCCCTGAATTTGCTGGTCAATCTGTATGGCCAGTTCACGCGTCGGGACAAGTATAAGTGTATGAGTATGGCTGGGTCGTTTTTCTGAAATATAGTTCATTATGGGTAGCAGAAAAGCGGCTGTTTTTCCGGTACCTGTCTGTGCACAGGCAATCAGGTCCCTGCCCGACAGGATGACCGGAATGGCCTTTTCCTGGATTGGTGTGGTCTCCCTGAAGCCCATATAATCAATTGATTCCAGCAGTTCCGGATTCAGGTCTAAATCATCGAATATCATTTATGTCCTGTGAATTTTATTGCATGTATGAGAATTGGCAAAGGTAGTAAAAAAGGTTTAATGGTGTAAAGGCGTAACGGCGTACAGCATAACAGCATACATTCAGAGTAGACACTGCGGATTGGCATAATATGCTAATGTTATGTAGTTTAATTTATAAAATTCCCTGCTATCCCACATAACTATTAAATATTCTGTTGCCTTATAAAATTTTAAAGTAAGAATCTTAGCTATTGTTTTTTCCATTCAAGGTATTCATCTATAGCAATCTAACCAGTTACTTCAGGCTCAAAAGAAGAAGCAGTTATTCTGACAATTTTACTGTTAATTTATTAACAGCATGATTTTCAGAAAATTATTTTGATAAATGTTGTTTAAACAGAGAATAATAATATACATTTACAAATATCTGAATTAGCAGATACAGTATATAAGAATGTGCCAGTACAATAAATATGTATTAATTAATTCTTTTGTGTATTGGCATTTTCCCAGAACAATATTTTTCTGTAAAAATCAAAAGGAAGTATCTGAAAATCCTTTAACAGAGTAAGAAAATTATTAATACACAATTTATTATGAAAAAGACAATTTATTTTAGTTTCATGGCATTCCTTATCGTATCGGGATGCTCAAAATCTGATGATTTTACGGTTAATCAGGGTGCAAATCAGTTGAAATCGGCAAGAACTGCATCGCCAATTGCAGCCTGGACAAAACCTGCAATCTGGGATAATAATAGTATGCTGCAAACAGCTTTATGGCTTCCCCCATCAGCAGGCCTAACATTGCCAAATTATAGCTTTGCTCAATTTCCGCTTTATGACTTTTCTTCTTACTTTGAAAATGGAGGGACAGAATATAATCCTGCTAATTATGATGTGATGACTCATTTTGGGTATATAAGTCCTGAAGCAGTTACTGGTGCTGTTGTTGAATTTACATTCCCACATATTAAATATTTTCTTCCCCATATGAATAATAAAAATCAACAAAGGATTTATGCCGTAAATAATGTAAATAATCCAACGGTAATAACTTGTACTACAGATTTGGTTAAGGGAATGAACCCAATGTTTTGTTTTTTAATTAAAGTAGATTGTGATAAAGGGGAAAGTGGTTATACAACTTTTTGGACAGACATGAAAGTGAATGGTGTTTCCGTTAAAGGAACTATAAAAAATAAGGTTTTTGCCTGTAATTAAAGATACTATTCTATAATTTGCAGTTAATCGCGAACAGCCGCAATAAGGCAAAACAGGAATATTTTTTTAAGGAGCAAGGTATTTACGATATTTGATACAGCGGCATTTCCTACCTTAAAGCCACGCATTGGCTGACGGTTTTAAATGCCGCTTCTTTATCTGCTTAAAGACAAATGGCTTTGTTTATTTCCCCAGACTCTTTTGCAAGAAGGCGGATCCGAAGATTAAAAACTTCAGTACTTTGTTTGCCTTTTGATAAGTGAGGCAAGATACCGCGACTTAAATTGCTGGCTTGCAAGCGCCTGTTTCAAAGGAGGTAATTTAAGAATCACACCCAGCACTGCTGCCATGGCCCTGTGGCTGAACATAACCTGTCTGTCGAATATAAGGTTTTGAAGTTTCCCTCTCTCAATGGCCATTGTAACAACCCTGTGAACAGAATTAACCGGTGTGATGACCCTTTCTTTACGCGACCGGAGCTCAATAGCTTTCTTTTCGCAACCACCGATACATATACCGCACCCAAGACAACTCTCCTGCTGCAATTTTGCTTTCTTCCGGTTTGGTTTACCAGGATCATTTGACGACACAAGGGTCATTGCTTCCACCGGACATAATGAAACACAATTTCCGCAACCATTACACTTCTCCTCATCGACTGAAGGAATAAAACCGGTTGTATGTACGGGATTAAGAAATCCGAACTTCCTTGCAGCTATAAGTGCTTCACAGCAGCATCCGCAGCAATTGCAGATGAAGTTCACATTTTCCTGCACATTTTCACCGAATTGAACAAGGTTATTATCCCGCGCTTTCTGTAAAAGATCAATCCCTTCAGCCGCGTCAACTCTTCGTGCAATTCCATGACGTGTTAATGAATCTGCACTGCCGTTAAATGTCATACAGATATCCATAGGTGCATCACAATTTTTCCCGAGATGTTCCATCTTATGTCTGCAATAACAGAGCCCGATCCCGATAGAAGAAGCAGTTTTTATAACCTCTGATGCTCTTTCATAATCAAGCACATGAAGAGCATTTTCGTTTGAAAGAACCTCTTCGTTGACAAATACTCTTCCCAGCTGGGTTTCCCCCATTGTAAAGAGATTTTTAATAAAGTCTTCCTCAACATTCATGTATTGATAAAAAAGTTCAGAAAGAGTCTTCTGATCAATATCATTTCTGTATCTCATCAGGGAAAACTCGAAGAAACCCGCCATTGGAGGAGGCATGGAGTAAAACACATCATCTTTATTACAGGCGTCAATCAGTATCCCTCTGTCAGCGAGATCATTTAAGATACTCTTTGCTTCTGATTCTTTGATTTTCCAGATGCCTGCTGCTCTCCGGGCATTAAAAGGCTTTATTGGCAATGATGAAACAAGTCCTGCCTCCCTTTCTGAAAAGAGGATTTTCAATATTTCAAAAAGCAGGTCAGAAGCTACGGCTCCCTGGGGAAAAAGATTTAACCTGCCGGTAAGTCTTTTATAGTTATTATTCTTTATGGTATTTTGATGGGCCATATTTTATAGCTGATACCAGACCTACGCGGTGTACCCTACAGTCTGGGCAAATTTCCGCTGATATCGTATACATATAGTTTATCTGAATAGCGTATATAAAGGCGCCCGCCAAAAACAACCGGATGAGCCCAGAACGGGCCCTTGCCTCCTGCAGGTACTTTAAACTCACCATGAAGTTCATATTTATCAGGGGTTGCCCTGACAAGTTTCATGGTTCCTTTTTCATCAAGCAGATATAACATGCCACCGGCAAAAGTCAGCGATCCTTTTCCATCACTGTTCCAGATCTGTTTTCCGGTTTGAAAATCCAGACAGAACCAGCCTCTTGAATTGCTTCCTGATCCATAAAGGTACCCGTTATGAAGAATTATGCCCCCATGATGATTATCCATCAGTTCAGTTTGCCAGATGGTCTCCGGGATTATCTCTTTTCCTGAAGATCTGAGCTTGAATAGCATACTCCCTTTTCCGTAGCCGCTTGTTATAAACACATATTCATTGAATACTGTAGCATCGGTAATATTGAGCTCACGTTGATTTGCAAAGTTAACTTTCCAGAGCAATCTGCCACTCCCTGCATCCAGTCCAAAATAACAATTTGAACTCGACCCGATAACCTGGTGAGATCCAACGGATTCATTAATTACAAGGGAAGAGTATCCTTCTGATCCCGGGATTTCTGTATTGGCCCAGATTAGTTTTCCGTTGAGTTTGTTCAGGCAAACCACGAATCCTTTTTTCCCTGCAGGCCGTGTGTATAAATAATCACCATCAATAAGGACTGATTCGGAATAGCCATATTCAGAAGGTCCGGCCTCAAAATCTTTAACCAGATCCCTCCACCAGATCTCCTCTCCGTTTTTTGAATTATAAGCGGCAAGCCGACCCGTTTCTCCAAGATGATATATAATCCCGCCATCATAAGTAGGAGTACTTCGCGAACCTGTATATGAACTGGCATAAGAGAGGGTTGTTGACCATGCTTTTCCATTTGTCTTTTTCCAGACAAGTTTTCCATTGAGATCAAAAGCATAAACATAAGTTTGATTGATTGTCGAACCTGCTGTATAAAGAAGGCCGCCTGCTATTGAAACACTACTATACCCATTTCCCAGTCCCTGGAAAGTCAGGATTAGTTTCGGACCATCTTTTGGCCAATCTTTTATCAAACCGGCCTCACCTGATTTATTTGTTCTGTCTGCGCCATGAAAGCCTGGCCATTCATCTATTTTCTGGGCTGTTGAAGAAGGGACGGCAAGTGTAAATAGCAATCCGAATGAAACAGAGGAATTCAAAATCCTTTTCCAGGTCCTTCCCGATATCTGATGATATAGATTGCCGGAAAAAGTATATATAGTCTGATATAAATTCATTATTTAAAGATTTTTAAAGTGTCCATGGTAACATAAAAGCCATTTTAATAAAAGGTTTCCAAGTGTCGGTTTAATTTACCTAATGCGTACAATATATAAAAAATCTGTTAAAAAAGACATACAACTACGACTCACGACTCACGGATTACAAGACTTTTCTGATTGAAATACCTTATACTTAAGCCTGTTCACTAATGAAATTGCAAAGTACAGGGAGCACGGGGCTCAGATATTTTACCAGCTGATTACTAATTAAATAATTTGTAATTTTGATATGCTTCAGAAATATCATAAAAACTCATTTTAACAAAACAATAATTTTAACCTTATGTCAAAAATTTCTCTAAAAGTGACATTGCTTGCCTTAGCAGCATTAAATGCAACTTTTCTGTTTGCACAACCCGGCCAGATTGAGTCGTGGATCACAAATCCTGACCGTTCCGCTTTATTTGAAAAGCAACCCGGGAACATTGCCTTTTCAGAAAAGAATAACGGTCGTGGTCCGACAATAGTTATTGATGATTCACACCAGATGCAAACCATTGATGGTTTTGGCTTTGCCCTTACCGGAGGCAGCGCTGAACTCCTAATGAAAATGAATTCAGGAGAACGGACTAAAATAATAAAGGAGCTATTTGCCTGGGATGATAAAAATATTGGTGTAAGCTACATACGATTGTCAATCGGAGCATCTGACCTGAACAGTTTTGTTTTTTCATATGATGATCAACAGAAAGGAGAAACAGATTTTGAACTGAGGAAATTCAATCTTGCCCGGGATTACAACGATGTAATCCCTGTAATGAAGGAAATCCTGGCCATAAATCCTGCTATAAAGATACTTGGCAGTCCATGGTCAGCTCCGGCATGGATGAAAACCAATAATGATGTCAGGGGAGGAAGACTGAAGACAGAATGTTACGGAGTGTACGCCTTATTTTTCGTAAAATATGTTCAGGAGATGAAAAATGCGGGTATTACCATAGATGCAATAACTATTCAGAATGAACCGGTGAATTCCGGAAATACTCCCAGTATGACCTGGTTTGAAAATGAACAGGCCGAGTTTATAAAAAATAATTTAGGGCCGGCTTTTGAAAAGGCAGGGATAAAAACGAAGATCATTCTTTTCGATCATAACGGCGACAGACCCGATTATCCTTTATCTCTCCTTAATGATCCTGAAGTGGCTAAATATGCCGATGGCTCCGGTTTTCACAATTATGCTGGCGATATTGCGGCAGCATTGAGCCTGTTACACACTGCCCGTCCTGACAAGAACCTTTATTTTACGGAACAGATGGTAACAGAAAGACCGGGAAGCCCGGAAATAAACATTTCAAATCCTGTTAAAAACCTGATATTAAAGACAACTCAAAACTGGAGCCGAAATGTGATATTGTGGAACCTGGCTGCTGATCCGCTTAACGATCCGCATACCGATAACGGGGGATGCTCGATGTGTCAGGGTGCGATCACTATTAACGGCAATATTGTTACACGTAACATTGCCTGGTATACTGTGGCCCATGCTTCGAAATTTGTCCGTCCAGGTTCTGTAAGGATAGGATCAACAAACCGGGGGGATAAAACTGTTGGCCTGTATGAAGATGAACAGCGGCCCGGTGTATTCCGTACGGCTATTATTGAGAACATGGAAATATTGCCCAATGTAGCCTTCAGGACGCCAGATAGCAGGATTATTCTGATAGTTGTAAATGATACTAATTCTGCAAATTCATTCAGGATCCAGTGGAACGGGAAATTTGCCGTGATAAGGCTTAATCCAGGAGCTGTGGGAACATATATGTGGCAACTGAGTGCTTAAATATTATTTACTATTCAAGTTTTTGAAATAAATACTTATCTGTATTTTCTTTAAAATTTTTCATTTCAATTACCTTGCTATATTTGCCATCGCTTAAAGTAGCGAAAGTGCTGGTTTGAACCTCTTCAGCTTTTACAAGTTTGCCGTTAAAACTTAAATCTCTGGTAGCACATGCTTCCTGCACAACCATACATTCAAAGCCATAATCATGTGCCGCACGGACAGCCGCTTCCAGACACATCTGTGTCTGCATGCCAATAATAATCAGTCGGTTAATATTTTTAGTTCTCAGATATTCCAGCAAATCTGTCCCCTGGAAGCTGTTGACTTCTTCTTTTGTTATTATTTTTTCATTTGAGAGGGGTTCGACATTTTTATGTATTTCACTTCCTTTTGCTGATTTATGGCGAATATGTACGACCAGCTGATTCTTATCCCTGAAGATCTGAAGGATTTCCTTAGCTGTTAAGCTTGCCTGTTCTGCATTAACCAATCCGGGTCCGTCACCGGGGAAATAGAAATTTTGAATATCCACGATAAGCAAAGCTGTTTTGGGGTTATTGCTTTTTTGCTGGGAATTAACAGTATACTGAAAGAGTAAAACTGTCAGGATTATACTTAATAATCTTTTCATTATTTTTTTCTTTAATGTTAAAGTCAGCCACGCATCGATGCAACCTGAATATCTGGTCACTAAAGATATAAAATTGACTCAAAACCAGAGTTCCTGACCGCATTATACAAGGCAGATCATTAAAAAGAATCTGATCCGGAAAGTTTTTTTAAGGATTTTGTCAAATATAATCCAATAGTTCATAAATTACGCAAGTAATGTTTGGATTATTAATCAATCTTAATCTTTCACAGTATGTCATTCGATACAATTTTACTGAATAATTCTTTGCAGGGTGTCATGATCAGGTTTTTTTTCAACCTGATCGTCCTCTTTGTCCTGATCAGGCTGATCTATTACAGGTTCGTAAAGAAAGAGGAGTATGTATTCTCTTTTTTCCTTATGGGGATTATAATCTTTCTGCTTGTCTCCCTGCTTACAACGGTTAATATCCAGCTCGGGATGGCGCTGGGTTTGTTTGCAGTTTTCGGAATTCTCCGCTTCCGTACAGTAAATTATACTGCCAAAGACATGACTTATATATTCACTATCATAGGAATATCGGTTATTAACTCGCAGGCGAACATTCCCCCACCCATCCTTGGCGCAATAGTTGTTAACTCTATAATAATAATTATCGCTATTGTTCTGGAATTATTCCTGAAGAAGAATACACTGACACCTGTTGTTGTTCTTTACAATAAACTCCAGTTACTCAATCCTGATCTCAGAACCGACCTGTTGAAAGATCTCACAGTCCAGACAGGACTGAATATTGAAAAAGTCAGAATCCGCAGAATTGATATTGACAAAGGTAAAGCCGAGCTGGAGGTATTTTTCAAAGATAAGAGTACAAGCTGAAAGAATTCCAGGATTAAGCTGGCAAATTGTGATCCTGAAGAAATGAAAGCTAATTTTAAGGGATCAAGCTAATCTTATAACCATAAAGATGGACCGGTACCTGAAAAAGCTGATAGCAGAGGGGGAAAATCAGCATCTTGATTTTAAGTACTGCATTTCTGACTGCAGGAAGATAGCCAGGACGCTGTCAGCCTTTGCAAACAGCGATGGAGGAAGGATACTTATTGGCGTGAGGGATAATGGCAGTATTGCAGGGATAAAGTCTGATGAGGAAATTTATATGGTTGATACTGCAGCCCATCTTTTTTGCAGACCGGAAATTACTTATTCAATAAAACAACATACGACAGTAGGAAAAACTATACTGGAGGTTGAAGTAATAAAAGGAAATAAAAGACCATACCAGGTAAAGAATGAAAACGGAAGATGGCTTTCATACTTCAGGCATAACGATCAGAACCTTGTGGCGAACAGAGTATTGCTTCAGATCTGGAGAAAGGAAGGAAAGGGATCCGGAGTGCTTGTAAAATTTGGCAGAGCAGAAAACACCCTTATGGATTACCTGAAGAAAAACGGATCAGTTACTTTGTCTAAGTTCAGAAAGATTGCCGGGATCTCATCATACAGAGCCGAAGCTGTGTTAGCTAACCTTATAATCTTCAAAGTCCTGATTATGAATGCATCGGAAAGGGGATTCACCTGTGAACTAAATTCGGAGGAACCCGTAAACTTAAATCATTAGCAGGGGGCAGAGAGCAAGGTACCGGGAGCAACGCAGATTTTTGCAGACAAGCCTATCTTAAACAGAAATATTTCCTAATATTATAGTCCTGAAAAAATTCTGAAAATATAAAATACCGGGTGAGAAAAATGGGAGTTCGTGATCATATCGGTTTTGATAATGATAAATATCTTAAAGAGCAGACATCTGCCATTCTTGAAAGAGTGAACAGGTTTTACCATAAGCTTTACCTGGAATTCGGGGGAAAAATCTTATACGATTACCATGCAGCAAGGGTACTGCCCGGATTCGACCCAAACGTAAAGATGCGGCTCCTACAAAAACTGAAAGACAAGATTGATGTTATTCTCTGCATTCATGCAGGCGCCATTGAAAGAAACAAAATCAGGGCCGATTTTGGGATTACATATGATGTTGATGCCCTGAAAACAATTGATGATTTCAGGGAATGGGGCATAGAGATCAAAGCAGTGGTTATTACGCGGTATCAGAATCAGTCGCCAGCAAAAGCTTTTAAGAACAAGCTGGAGCTGAGGGGGATCAAGGTGTATCTGCATTATCCAACAGAAGGCTATCCTACGGATATTGACCTGATAGTAAGCGATCAGGGGTACGGGGCTAATGAATATATAGCGACCACCAAACCCATTATGATAGTCACAGGACCCGGACCAGGCAGCGGTAAGCTTGCAACCTGCCTGTGCAACCTTTACCATGAGTATAAGAATGGAATCAAGGCCGGATATGCAAAATTTGAAACATTTCCGATATGGGACCTGCCTGTCGATCATATGGTTAATCTTGCCTATGAAGCCGCCACTGTTGACCTGGAGGACAGGGTGCTCATTGATGAGCATCACTTAAAAGCCTATAATGTAAAGACGGTGAATTATAACCGGGACATTGAGGCGTTTCATCTGCTGAAGAGGATCATTGAAAAAATAACAGGCGGTGAATCAATGTATCAGTCTCCGACTGATATGGGTGTAAACAGGGCAAGCGCGGGTATTGTGAATAACAAAATAATCACGGAAGCATCATATCAGGAGATTATCAGGAGGTACTTCAGGTGTGCCGTGGAATATGCAATGGGACTGGTTGAAAAAGAGACCCTCGACCGGATAATTGCAATCATGAACAGTGTAAGGGCAAAAGCTGAGGACCGGAAAGTGGTTTTGCCTGCAAGAGAAGCTGCAAAAGATGCTGAAAAATGTGGGAAAGGCAATGCCGGGATCTACAGCGGAGCAGCCATTGAATTGCATGATGGGAAAATTGTTACAGGTAAAAACTCGACGTTATTACAAGCCTCCTCAAGCCTGATCTTAAATGCAGCTAAACAACTTGCAGGGCTGCCCGACAAAATGTATCTTCTTCCCGAAGCAATAATTGATTCGGTGACCCATCTTAAAAAGGACATACTTAATGGCAAAATGGTAAGTCTGGATGTGGACGAAACATTGATTGTGCTTGGCATAAGCGCTCTGTCGAATCCGGCTGCAAAAATGGCACTGGAAAACCTGAAATTGCTGCGAGAGTGCGAAGTGCATCTCACACATATCCCTACTCCCGGGGATGAAGCAGGTTGGCGGAAGTTAAAGGTGAACCTGACATGCGATCCTGAGTATTCAGGTAAAAGCCTGTTCACGGGAGGGTAAAGCCAAGAAGGTACGAGGTTTGGGGTTGTAAAAATTAAGATCATTTGAAATGAAAACTTTGATTGGTTTTTCGGCAGAGGCTCCCAGCACATAAATACAGAACAGGTATTATCGAAGCACTTTATTTTGGTATAAAAAAGATGTAACAATAATGATTGTCGAGTCCTAAAATAGTCAACTTATTTTAGGATTCGACAGGTTATTGATATACTCTTACATAATCCACTATCATATGCTGGGGAAATACTGTTGCCTGATCAGGAGAACCCGGCCAGTTCCCTCCAACAGCAACATTGAAAATAAAAAACTGCGGGAGGTCAAACGGAAATCCACTGATTTCAGTACGGGTCAGATTAAAGAACTCACGATTGTCAACAAGCCACCTCAGTTTATTCGGAGTCCATATCAGGCTGAATTTATGAAAGGACGAGCTGAACTTTCCTTTGTCAAGGATAAAATTGTTTGTTCTGCTTACGTGGCCATTTGAATTCCAGTGCACTGCCCCGTGAGTAACAGAAGGAGAGTCCCCGAGAAGCTCCATAATGTCAATTTCACCGCATCCGGGCCAGCCAACCGATGAAAAATTGCTTCCAAGCATCCACAAGGCAGGCCAGATTCCTTTGCCTTCAGGCAGTTTGGCCCGTAGCTCTATTCTCCCATAGGTAAATGCCTTTTTGTCTTTAGTGGTTATCCTTCCGGAGGTATAGGAGGTTCCTGAAGGATTAAGCGCTGAAATATGAAGATAGCCCGAATCGATATGTACATTGTCAATGGAGTTTGTATAATTCTCAAGTTCATTGTTACCCCATCCGGTGGCACCCAGCTCATAGTTCCATGTTGCAGGATTAAGAGGGCCCGTACTGAATTCATCACTCCAGATAAGCTTTGCATAATCAACATTTACTATCCTTATAGTCGTGCTCTTACTTTTAATAACGCCATTCACCGGGTTACTTAAAATAATCCTGAAATAAACATCCTGTTTCTGGGCACTATCCTGAAGGACATCAATATTAATTTCCTTTGAGGTATCTCCAGCTTTAAAAACCAGCTTTCCGGAAGTTTCTGCCACATAATCCTTTCCGGCAAATGCAGTGCTGTCTGCCGTCATATAATCAATGGATACTGTTTTACCGGTGGCACCGGAAAGAATCACCTGGATTTGGACTACGGGAGCAGGGGCGTCTTCAAAAACTGAAATCAGGGTATTGCTAACATTAATTTCAGGAATGGAGGATGAAGCAGGATCCTTTTTGCATGAGATTATTAAGCCTGAAAACAAAACAACAGTGCCAATGAGGTGTAGAATATATCCTGGATTATTATAAAGTTTGCTGAACATAATTAAAGCAAATGAAAGTTAGGTTGCTGAATTTAATTCCCCGACCAAGATAATAAATTCAGGCAAATTCATGATCAGTACCGGCTTTACCCGGCTTGCTATTCAACAAGATGTCTGGCAACAGCCTTTTTTGCTTCCTCGAGGTGAAGATAGGCAATATGTTCATAACCCTCTCTCTGTCTTCTTATATCCCAGCTTTTCTGAAGAATGTCATAAGCCTCCTGGTATTTGCCCTGTTTATATAACCCCCAGCCTTTTGTATGCAGAAATATGTAGTTGTCAGGTGTCAATTCCAGGGCCTTTTCAACCAAATCAAGGCCTTCATTGATATTTCTGTCATTATTAATAAAGAACCAGGCAAGATTATTTAATCTAACCGGTTTTTCAGGTTCCATAGAAAGAGCTTGCCGGAAATATTGCTCTGCCAGATCGAGAATCCCTGCCTCTGAATAGATCATTGCCAAATTGGTTATTATACTAGGTTCAGAAGAAGAATTTTCTTTAAGTATGGTTTTTAACTTCTCTATATACCTGGAAGCTGCAACTTCATCTCCTTCATAAAATGAAAGAACAGCCTGTCTGTAGACTAAGTCATTGTCATCAGGGAAATCTCGTTCAGCTTGTCTATAAAGTTTTTGCTCTTTCCTTTACTGGCCAGTTTTATGATATGCCAATCCTAACATAGTATAATTAGGAGCCCACAAAGGTTTTGAACCCCATTTATTGTAAATCTCAAGTGCTTTTTCAAATTCAGGGATTGCTTCATCATACTGATTGATCCTGATATAGGCTTCACCTAAATTGTAATAATTTCTAGGTTCCTGATCATCAAATTCCTGAAGTTGCTTTAAGCATATGATTTCTTCAAAAGGCGTTTCAAAACAGTAGGCATAACATTGTTCTAACTTGGTTTTAAGTTGAATAGGCAACTGATCTCTTTTATCATAAAATTTGAGTACCAGTTTTGCTGCTTCCTCCAACATACCCTGATTTCCGTATGAAGTACCCAACGAAAAATATGCGGCAACGAAGATTGAGTCGATAGCTATCGAATGAGACAAAAACTTTATTGCAGTTACAAAATCCTTTTTATAAAATGCTTTCAGTCCGTAAGTATAATACCTGAATGCTTCAGGAGAATTTGTGGATGCATAATACGTGTATCCCACAGGTAATTCTTTTTCCAACCTTGATATTACAAGATAATTTTTGACCATCAGTTTAAGCGAATCTATAATTTGAAAAATCATATTTTCGCTAGCGGGACCATCTATTTCAAAAGATTTAATTGATTCTTCTGTTTTTGAGTCAATCAGTTGTGCATTTACACGCAGCTTGGCACCTGCTTGTTTTATGCCTCCATAAATGAATACATTTGCATCAAGCTTTTGTGAAATGTTTCTCGCAAGTGAGGGAGTAAATGAGGAATAATTCGTAAACCCTTCACTTTCAATCAGAGCATTTGTCGACTCTGTTTGCCGGACTTTCAATTCTTCAGAGGAGTTTGAAAGAAAAGTGACCAGTATATCCTGTATCCCGTTTTGCCATACATTCCATACAGTATCGTTAGTCATGTTCTGAAATGGCATTACTGCAACAGAAATTCTTCCATCAGAAGATCTCATATTTACCAACTTGTCTCGCTTAAGTATTTTTGGGAAAGCGATTACAGCAACAATCAATAATATACTTGTAAGTATCAGAATTAGATTTTTCTTGAATTTAGAGGTTACTTCAGCAGGAATATCTGCGTGCTTTCCAACGAATTTTTCCTGTTCTGATTCTGCGTTACTATGTGATTTTGCGTCCTTATATTTCAGATACCATTTGATAATTGTTGCCAGGTTATTAAGGACCGGCTTAACCTGTTCAGGGTCAAAGTCTTTAGGATGGGCACCATAAGTAGATAATTCATTCAGCCCGTGCATTGAAGTTATTATATGCGAAGGAACTTTTTCTTCCTTATGCAGCTTATCAATGATACCTTTCAGAGGTTCGGTTTTTCGAGGTCTCTTAAGTTCACACTCGCACAGATCAGTGATAATAACTTCAAGG
>Ga0315288_10005347_pt1 | contig 16334 bp, 14 predicted proteins | sample YL17G11_20_MG_FD_203454 | JGI IMG/M metagenome (GOLD analysis project Ga0315288, IMG submission 203454) | Sediment microbial communities from Yellowstone Lake, YNP, Wyoming, USA - YL17G11_20 | ecosystem: Environmental > Aquatic > Freshwater > Lake > Sediment | place: USA: Wyoming | collected...
ACAAGTAATTGTCACTTCATAATCCAATCATTGGTTAGATCATTGTAGCTAGCTACATTGACTACCTATTTGTGTTGTTTCCTGAGTTATGTGTGATTTACATCTAGGAATAGGACAACGAGTTCAAATGAATTAAAGAGAGTCTACCAGTGGATAAAGAGCGAGTATGAAGCGACGACACGAATTACTCCAAATCAAGCAACGCAGTTGTTGAGGTACAGTGGTTTGGTGACACATTGGCGCCTTTCTTCTACTCTGCGAGCTAGCAACTGAAGCGCGACTCCTGTCGGACAGGAATTTGGTTGAGGCCTCTTTCTGGGCGACTGCTAGCGATAACCACGCGACTATGGGTGACCGCCTAGTTACTTCAAAACAGGGTATGCTTGTCTGCTGTCATCGCCTGGTCGCCAATTGTAGTAGGGACCGGTAATCTCGGGTCTTGCGGCGTATAAGCCCCACAATACCTCCCGGCATCAGCAACATTATGACGACCAGTATTACGCCCTGAATAAGCAGGCTCAGTTCGCCATATCTTGCAAGCAGGAAGTGCAAGAAAACGACGATGATTGTTCCCACAATCGGCCCTTCTTCAGTTCCTATGCCACCTATGACGGTGGCAAGCAGGCATGTCATCAGCCATCGGATATTGAATGCCCCTACTGGCGCTATATAGCCCTGGTAAACAAAACAAATGGCCCCGGCTGCTCCCATTACGAATGCGGCAATGACAAAGGCGTACAACTTCGATCTGAAAACATCTACACCGGAACTAGCTGCAGCTCTATCGCTATCCCGAATAGCGGCCAGTCCCAATCCCAGCTTCGAGCGCAGAATCACTCGCATAACTATGATTGATACAATCCCGATAGTCAGAGCCAGCCAGTAGAACTCTGTCAGGGAAAGCCCTTCTATGCCTTTTATCATATAGCCCGCACCCCCGCCGATGAAGTCCCCAGGAATGGGCTTCCAGACATAAAATACATTCCTCAATACTTCAGGCACAACCAGTGTTCCGATGGCGAAGTATATGCCTCTCATTCTGAAGGTGGGAATAGCCATAAGCGCGGCAAACACCGCCGCTACCACGCCCCCTCCGATTATTCCCAGATAGAATGGCAAATCGTTCCAGGTGACTATCACCAGAGTGTACCCGGCCAGCCCGACAAGCGCAGCCGGACCCAGGAATGTCAGCCCGGTATAGCCGGCAAGCAAGTTCCACATATTGGCCATAGCCATGTATACAAAAAAGAGAAAGAGGTAAAGGAGCCAAGCAAGAGGGATTCCTATTATCGGAAATATCGCCAACACGACCACGAGTACTACCGGCACGATGAGTCTCCACTGGTTGATAGACACCTTCATGTTCCGTTCAACGCCCAAATATGCCCTGCGGCCTTACAGCTAATACTACAAACACTATGAGATAGACAAAAAGCATCTGCCATGCAGCACCCAGGAAATGGCCGCTAAGAGTCTGGGTCAATCCTAAGACGATGCCCCCGATAAATGTCCCCAGCATACTGCCCAGACCTCCGATTATTATCACGCCGAAGGCGATGACAAGAAAGCCGACTCCTGACGTGGGGGTAAAAGGGAAGGTCAATCCGAAAAACACACCAGCTATGGCAGTAGTTGCCATGGCGATGGCGAAAGCGAAAGCATACACTCGACCGGTATTTATTCCCACCAGTTCGGCCCCTCGCTTATCCTGAGAAGCAGCAACAATAGCCTTGCCTAAATAACTCCTCCTCAAGAATTCGCGAAGCACAAGCATCACCACGAGAGCGGCAATAAAGCTGAGCAAATATGTTCTCGGCACAGTGGTGATACCAAGGCTAATGCCTCCCAGAGCATAAGGTGCTGTTAAACCCCGTGAATATGGCGACCAGATGATCTGGGCAAGACTTTGCAGTATCAGAGAAATGCCAAAGGCAATTATCAAGGGAGCTTCCATCGATATTCCGAAGGCCCGGCTCATGACATATTTTTGAATGGCAAAACCGAGGCCAAACCATAGAGGTATGCCCATGGTTAGGCTTAGAATAGGATCTATCCCCCAGGCGGTCATGAGCGCATAGGCAAAGTAGGCGCTGAATATCATCAAGTCTCCGTGAGCCACATTTATCAGTTTCATGACCCCAAAAACCATGGAGAGCCCCAGGGCAATCAACGCGTATAGTCCGCCCAGCAGAACTCCCATGATTATGGGACGGGATAAACCAGCTAGAACTTCCATGTTCATTTGTCACACACTCTGGTCAACTGCATACTCCGAAGTAAGCTTGTCTGATTTCCTCTTCCTGGCATTCGGCCGCATTCTTGCTCAAGACTATATGCCCCGCTTTTATGATGTAGGCTCTGTCAGCTTCTTTGAGGCTTCGCCTTACGTTCTGTTCGACAAGGAGGATAGTAATACCCTTAGCTCTAATCTCCCTGACAGCCTTGTATAGTTCCTCGGTGACTTTGGGGGCAAGGCCGAGCGATATTTCATCAAAAAGCATAAGCTTGGGGTCTGACATCAAGCCGCGCCCTATCGCCAGCATCTGTTGCTCGCCGCCGCTCAGCGTTTTTGCTAGCTGATTTTTTCTCTCTTCCAGTATGGGGAAATGTTCATAAACTCTTTTGAGGTTTTGGTCCCTGTTGGGCCTGGCCTGACGGTTGTATGAACCCAATATGAGATTGTCCGATACGGTCATCTCGGGGAAAATCCTTCTCCCTTCGGGAACTTGAGAGATACCAAGTGTGACTATTTGGAAAGGATCCAGGGTTGAAATGTCTCGGCCGTCGAATTCAATAGTGCCCCTGGCCGGATGAATAACACCCGATATTGTGTTTATCAGGGTAGACTTACCCGAAGCATTGGAGCCAATGAGAGCTACAATTTCACCGGGTTTGACTACTAATGAGACATCCCACAAGGCTTGAAATGTGCCGTAGAACGCATCTACATTGCTGATTCTTAGTAATGCATCTGAGAACGTTTCCTGGCTATCTTTCTCCATTGCAGTTCAGAAACAAACCTTTCAGTCTCATTAACCGAAGTAGGCTTCGATAACCTTCTTGTCCTTCATTATCTCTCCGGGTGTACCTTCGGCGATTTTCGCACCTTCGTTAATCACCACAATCCTGTCAACTGCCTGCATCATTACGCTTATGACATGTTCGATCAAGAGAACGGATATGCCCATGGAGCGCACCTTCTTCAGCGTGTCCAGAAGCCTTGGTATCTCCGCTTCAGTCAAGCCGGCCGCTACTTCATCGAGCAGTGCCAATTCTGGCCTACTGGCCAAGACTCTGGCTAATTCAAGCAGCTTGAGAGTTATTGTCGACAAGTCTTTGGCCAGCACGTCTTTCTTTTCGGAGAGGCCAATGATATCGAGTATTTCACCGGCTTCTTTTTCAGCAGTTGCTTTTCCCAGACCTCTGCCGAATCTAGCCGCCACCACCACGTTTTGCCGGGCAGTCAAATTGACAAAGGGCTGAGGAATCTGGTAGGTGCGGGCAATGCCAAGGTGGCAGATCTTATGCGGAGGAAGACCGGTGACGAAGTCGCCCTTGAATCTTATTGCTCCAGAGTCAGGTCTGTATTCGCCGGCGATGACGTTCAGCAGCGTCGTCTTACCGGCACCGTTGGGTCCCATGAGCCCCACGGCTTCATTTCTCTGTATGTCAAAACTCAAGTCCCTGACAGCGACCAATCCTCCAAAACGCTTAGTCAGTCCGCCGATAGAAAGAATCGGTTCGCCCAACGTTACAACTCTCCTGAGCACTGAATTGGGCCAAGAAACCGCTGGTCCTGTTGCCTTCACCTCTGGGGGGACTCGAGATGATGATTGGTTGTCATCACCTCGTTCCCCCATTGTTATTACCTAGCCCACTTCATGGCTCCTAGGGGATGGGGAATAGCACCTCGCCTGTTTTGGGTATGAAGGTATGCTTGGAAAGAACGATGGGACATACCCAATCCTCTTCCTCCTCATCCCATTGCCACTGGCCATATACGAGCGGCCCGCGGCTGAACTGGTTCTCATCAAAAGCGACGCGGTGGCGAATTGTCATCAAGTTGGCATCCTCCAGGGCGGCGCAGACCTCGTCTGCGTCCAATGTGCCTGCTCTTTCAATAGCGTCAATCAGGACCTGGATTATGCTGTAGCCCGCCCCGATACTGCGATTTACTGGAGTGGCTTTGGCGGCAGTCCATCTTGCAGCAAGTGATTCCGCGGTTGTGTTGCCAATGCCCGGCGCACTAACCCCCGCGGACTTTCCCCATGCCGGATCCCACCATATCTCCACAAGGACGCCAAGCGATGTGTTACCGACCCATGACGATACATCTTCGTAGAAAAGCGGTGCTCTGCCGATGGAGATTAGCTTAGGTGCGAACCCTTCCGTGGCCCAAGCTTGTTCCAGTAACGTCTTCACGAACGGGGCCGGAGCATTACCCCAGATTATCTCAACATTATTATCCACCCATTCATCTATGAGGGAGCTAAAGTCTGTGGTATCCATCGGCAACAGGCTCCTGGCGTCTTCTTTAGCGACAACGTTACAACCCCAGCCTTCCAGTATTCCTGGGAACCCTCCGTGCCATCCGACCCCGTCTGGGTCATCAGAGGCGAAGACACCAACTACCTTATTAGTCGAGTTGCCATACAAGTCAAGCATAGCTAACCACGTGTCGGCTATCGTGTACCCATCCGCTGGCCTGTCACCCGGGTCCCCTATGGCAAACAAGCCCGTGGCCCAGGTGTATGACCAGTTTCCAGGGGCCGCCGCCCGCATAGCCAACCAGGGCTCCGCAGGGCCGGTTGTACAGATGTACGGGATTTTATGTGTCTGGGCTTTGGTAGCTATAGCAGCATTCATTGGCGGCGGTTGGTCACCATACGCCAGGAAGTGGACCTTATCGGTAAGAATCAGGCTTTCAGCAATGCTTACTGCCTTTGAGTCGTCGCTCTCTGTATTGCGAACTACAAGCTCGAGGGTTAGATTCTTGCCGTACTCTTCTACGTATACCCCACCCAGCGCATTGATATCAGCGACGGCCGCCTGCATCCCCCAGACACCGCCCGCTCCAAACCCACCATACATGCCGGTTTGCGGAGCTGGTACGCCGATGAGGATTTTTGTCGGCACCGTCGGTCCGCCGCGATTTAGCAGAGCCACCACCACCGCTACAATGACAACGACGATAATGATAGGGATTACTACTGACTTTCGCATTTTGTTTCACCTCCTCGTACAACATCTTATGATTTCACCCCAAAAGTATTTGGGGCGTCGTTCCTTGCCCAAGACCGACCCGCCCCCCCCCTTGGAAAAGGCTCCATGGGCAGGAATAATCACGCTCACTTGTGAGTCATATCACCCTTCCATCCCTTGCCAGAGAGACACATGAGACACCGCCATGAACCGAGTGAGCCTACTCGACCATTGCCAGCATTAGACGTGGAGACGTGTTTTAGGGCCTAGCCCTGGTCAGAGTCACAGTTCCCAGGTATTTGTCACTTTTCAGGTCAACAGCGGCCGTCTTCGCTCTGTATCCCTTACATTCGAACTTTACGGAGTACTTTCCCGCGCGGAGGCCATCAAACTCGAAGTCTCCGAAGTTGTTTGTTGAGGTTTCCTTTGACTTGTGGGTAGACTGGCCCGTCAGGGTTACCGAGACTCCCTCAGCACATTCATCCACGTCACCATATACAACGGAGCCAGCAATGAAGAGCTTCGGCACACCCACGTAGTACACTCTCGGCCTGGTTTTGTGTTCAGGGTTGAGGACCTCAGTTTTCCGCGAAGCCACGATTTTGGAAACGTCGCTCTTAGGGTCCTCCAGGTCGCCGAATAGTAAGGCCTGACTGGGACATACCTGCACGCACTTGGGAATCTTCCCCTTCTCAAGCAGGTGTACGCAGAAGGTACACTTTTGCGGGAGTTTCCTTTCCTCATTCCAGAATATTACGTGATAGGGGCAGGCATCCACTATCTGTCTTTGTCCCACGGCCTTCTTCGGGTCTATTATCACTATCCCATCGGGCCTTTTGCAGACGGTACCTTTCTTGGCAGCCTTAACACAGGGCGCAGCGTCGCACTGCATGCAAAGTACAGGTATGTATGCGACCTTCACCCACGGATACATTCCACGCTCCTTCTTCACGAGGTCTATCCAGAATTGTCCATGCTTCGGCTGGCCTGCAGAATAGGGAGGATAATCGTTATCCCAATATTCGTCTTTGCAGGCGGTGAAACAACAATAGCAGCCCGTGCACCTTGATACATCAATTACCATAGCCCACTTAGCCATGTTTACTCCCTCCACTTTTCTACTTCAACCAGGCATGAGTTCGGAGCCATGCCGCAGGCGTTCTTAGATATGAAGCGGTGAGGTGTCAGCAGGTTAATGCATCCACCTCTATCTGGCGATTCACCAGGCTCTCCGATTGGCTCATAAGTAGCGGAGGACTCCCAGGAATGGACTACTCCAGGTCGAATGCGTTCCGTAACTTGGGCGGCACATAAAACGGCTCCCCTACCATTGTACACTTTAACTATGTCGTTGTTCTTAATACCTCTCCTCTTGGCGTCCTCCGGGTTTATCCGAATCACCCAGTAGTAATGTCCGTCTTCCATCTTAACCCGGTGTTCCGGTATTTCATTTATCCAGCTTTCTTTGCCATCATAATGGGTGTGAAAACTGAACCTTGGATGAGGTGAAATCAGCTGCAGAGGATATTTGGATACAAGTTCCTTGGTATGATGACCTTCCCATGAAGGAATATACTTGGGGACAAGGGGTCTCTCATCGTCATTGGGATCAAAACGTTTGAGGCTCTGCGATTCAAACTCTATTTTGCCGCTCTGGGTTGTCAGGTTTCCTTCTCTGTCGGGCAGTCCTTCTATTCCTCCTCCAACGGGCCCCCAGTCCGGTGTATCCCGTTTTCTATTCTCAGCGAACCATCTTAGAGCCGGTGTGGGCTTATAGTCTTTGGGCATTGGAACGACGAAGTAGCCCTTCTTCTCAAATTCCTTCCAGGAAGTGTACTTGGGTAGGTCGCTGACTTCAAACATTCTCTTAACCCAGTCTAATTCTGTTAGGCCTCCTTCTGTGAACTTGTCGTGGAACCCGAGCCTGTCAGCCACCATGGCGAATATCTCATAGTCCGACTTGGACTCTCCGAGCGGTTCAATACACTTCTTTTCCAGGACTATCATCCGATGGTTTGTGCCATAGGATGAGTGGGGTATATAGCCTGAGCAGTGCGCCCACTCACCGATATCCCACCTTTCAAAATTGGTGCAGGCTGGAAGCACCAGGTCAGCAAACTTAGCTTCCCCCTCCATCCAGATGGACTGGTTAACCACAAACTCAAGCTTGGGACTCCGGTACATCCTGACCCACCGGTTCGTGTTGGTCATGGTGCCAAAGTAGGCACCACCGTACCGCCAAAACATTCGTACCAAAGGAAACCCGTCTTCAGGATACTTGTACTCCTTAAACTGAGTTTCGGTGGAGGCGCCGCAGAAGCCCTTCCCTCGCCACGTCTGGGGGGCATCCAAAATACATTCAGGAACCAGAAGCCTGGGAATATGTTGCCCTCCGGGATCGTTTATGGTCGACCTCACCGGATGTTTCGTCATTCCTCGCGAGACCATTTGGAAGTGGGCGGCAGAGTTTAGCGGGTCACCGCATATTCCACCCTCAGCATACCCTGGAAATACGAAGTCAGCATTGTATGGGGCACCTCCCGTGGTCGACCATATATTGATGCCCGGTTTGCCCAGACCCTGCATCGCCTGGAGCAGAACCATCATTCTCGCCCATTCCGTTCCATAGGCCGTTCTGCAGGCTCCTCCCCAGCCACCAAGCCCCCCCGCCGCCAGCATAGTCTTCCTCTTCGCCCATTCCCTGGCCAGGGCCCTAATATCTCGTGCCGGTACTCCTGTTTCTTTTTCCGCCCATTCCGGGGTCTTGGGAAAACCATCCTCCTCGCCTAGAATATAGTCTCGCCATTTCTCAAATCCGTGAGCTCGCTTCGCGATGTAGTCTTTGTCGTATAGGTCTTCGGTGAGCCAGACATAAGCGATGGCTGCTGCCAGAGCCGTGTCAGTTCCAGGTCTGGGAGCAAACCATTTGTCAGCAAGGTTCATGGCAGTGAAGTTATAGTGAGGATCTACTAGGACCGCTCTCACTCCCAGCTCCTTAAGCCAGAAACGCCATATGGTTGACTCCTGCCCGCAGTATATTCCGCTTGTGGACTCGGGGTCGGCGGACCAAAAAACTATCATCTCCGTGTTCTTCAACGCGTCTTCTAGAAGGTCGTATTGTTCGGGAACTCCCAACCTCCAGGCAAACCCCCACGTATGCATTGCCCCCCAGTGCCATCCCTCCCAGCTATCGGGGTTGTGGTCGGCGTAAGTGTAGCCAAGGATTCCCATGAACCGGAAGTAGGTACTGTGTCTATAGTCTACATTCCCCCAGTTGTGGTGGGAAGAAGCCGTACTCAAAATAGCTCCCGGCCCATAACTCGAGTGAACACGCTCTATTTCGTGAGTGAGAATATCTAGAGCTTCATCCCAGCTGATTCGCTCATAGCCTGATTTACCTCTATTTTCAGCGTTCCTATCTCCTTGAGGGTCAAAGTCCACCCTCTTAAGGGGATAAAGAATCCTGTTGGGTGCGTATATTCTTGACCTCTCAGCCAGAGTATACGGAGAGGTTCTCGCTATTCTTGGAGGAGAGAACTTTCTTCCTCGTGCCTTGATTACCCAGGATTCAGCATCATCAGGGCCAAGCTGCAGAGGCTCAAGGCGTGTTATTCTTCCATTCTTGACGTAAACATGAACCGGCCCGCCAACAGTACAATTTGTAAAAACTTGTTCGTCTTTGGTAGCACGCGCCATATTCTTCCTCCTCCTTTTTTCGTTTGACTTAGTCTATTATTCTAATACGATGGACTCGAAAGAGTCAACACATATTGACTAAATATCTCCGTTTGATATACTTAATGTGCAAGCTTTCGAATCAGGAGGCGGAATATGCAGGTATTCAACAAACTGCAAACACACTCACAGTCAGGGAACGTTTTGAGTGCGATCGTCGGGATTATCCTCTTTGGTTCAATTTGGGGCCTTGTGGAGGCCACTCTGGGCGGGTTTTTACACCTTATCCACTTCACATACAAAGGGGCAATTACAGGGGGCATCGGCATGGCAATCATGGCAACATTCCTCGTCATGTATCGGAGGCCCAAGCTCGTATTCTGGCTTGGAGTGATCGCCGCCCTGTTCAAGCCGCTGAGCGCCGTCATTTATGGCCAACCTATCTTTGCTCCCTTCGTGATTAACCCCGCCTCGGCAATCATCCTGGAAGCACTGGGCTTCACCCTGGTGGTCAGCCTGTTGTTTAAAGGTTTTGAGAGCAGTATCAAGACGCGCATTGCTGCTGGTATTTCAGCAGGATACCTGAGCGCCATCCTTTACGCCGTCCTGGCATCGGCCGCAGGTATGGGTAACTGGGCATCCTGGGGAGTTAGTGAGAGACTCACTGCGGCACTTACCGATGGCACAGGTCTGGCCATTGTAGGCACTTGTCTGCTCCTTGTGGGACACCTTGTGGGTACAGAGCTCCGACCCAAGTTCTGGCAACTCAGTAGCACAAAGCCAAGTTTGCTTTATGCTAGCACTACAGCTACGATAGTCTCCTGCTGGATTATTGCAGCAGTTGCCTTCGCATCAGGTCTCTAGTGGGACTGCTCGTTGTAGGTGAACCAAGGTCAGGCAAGACCAGTTGGTGCAGGCAATACATCGACTGGCAGCGAAGATGTGGTTCCAGTGTCGGTGGAATCCTCTCCCCGGCGATTGAGAAGCAAGGACAACGAATTGGCTCTAATGTAATTGACCTCCTTACTGGCAAAGAGATCCCTTTCGCCCGGCTGTCACGCTATAGGTCCTTCAAGGGAGGTGAAGTCGTGGGTGACTATACCATCAGCAGGGATGGAATATCGTTTGCCTGCGGTGCTATCAAACGGGCGGTCGAGAGCAGATGCGGCCTGGTAGTCATCGATGAATTCGGCCCGTTGGAACTGAGTGGCAAAGGGCTTATGCCCGCAGTCGAATCGGCCTTGGCCTCACAAGTCAACGTGCTCATAGTAGTAAGGAGTTCATTAAAAGGAGCACTTCAGAGGCGTTTCCCTGAGTACGAATTTGTGGTCGTCGCTGATTTGACACAAAGCCCTTCAGACGTGTCCGACCTTACAGACTGCAAAAGACGTGAGTAGCCGCTGCGAGTCGCCCACAGACGGTTGCCAGGCTCAGAAGAACAAAAAGGAATCGAAGAGACTTTCTTGTGGGTATTATGCCCAGTTCCTCTAATAGCTGACCTTGTCCTTCCCTTTCAGGCCAAGGATCTGTCTTGCTTCGTCGGGCGTGGCTATTTCCCGGTCGAGCTCCCGGGCGATTCTGACGACCTTCTCTACCAGTTCGGCATTGCTCTTAGCCAATACTCCTTTGCGCACAAAAATATTGTCTTCCATGCCCACGCGGACATGTCCACCCATCATTATGGATAGAGTCGCCAGGTTGAACTCGGCGGGATAGCCGGCGCCAATTACCGACCACTTGTAGTTTTCCGGCCCGAACAACCGGTCAGCTGTTTGTTTCATGAACATAATATTTTCCAAATCGGCGCCGATCGCCCCCAAAATTCCGGTGACAAATTGCACCCAGATGGGGAACTTCACCAGCTTTCTCCTGATGCAGTACTGTATATTGTAGAGATGCCCAACGTCATATGCTTCGTGTTCGGGTCTAGTATTATTCTCAGTCATGGTCTTACAAAAGTGCTCAATATCACCAAAGGTATTTCGGAAGATGAAATTTATGGTTCCGGCGGCAAAATCCTTCTCCCAGGGATACTTGTAGTCCGAGTCCTTATATCGCTCGACTATGGGGTGGATTGAGAAGTTGATCGAGCCCATATTGAATGTAGCCAGCTCCGGTTTGAGGGCAGGGACAACCCTTATCCTTTCCGCCGCTGTCATTTCCATGGTCCCGCCGGTGGTTACGCAGACAATGACATTGCTCTTTGCCTTGATGAGAGTGGCGATCTCCCGGTACACCGCCGGGTCAGTAGTCGGCTTGCCGGTCTGCGGGTCTCTACCGTGGACGTGTACCGAAGCTGCACCCGCATCGGCACACCTCACCGCCTCATCGGCGATTTGTTGTGGTGTCAACGGTAGATAGGGCGTCTGAGTCGGCAGGGTGATGTTGCCGGTCAGAGCCGCGGTGATGATGAGCTTGTCCATTCTATGTATTCCTCCTTACATTGTTGATCATTGATATCTTGTGTTCTATCTCAAGTTTGTTGCTTGCGGGAGTAATCAATGAGATGCTTCATAAGCCTTTCTCTAGTGCGCTTTATCCTTTCCGGTGTCCAGCTATCATAGAGGCCCTTTCCAGATTTGAATCCAAGCTCACCTTTACTTACCTTGTCCTTCAAGAGTGGTGAGGGGTTGGCAGAAGCCTCTAAATCCTGCAAGACGGTATTGTGAATGGCCAGAACCAAATCTAGCCCCACCATATCGGCATTCTCAATTGGCCCCAGAACAGGAATCCGGATGCCAAAACTCTGCTTAATAGCATCGTCAACAGTAGCTGCATCGGCAATGCCTTTTTCTACGATTGAGATGGCTTCCCGCCACAGGGCATGCTGGAGACGGTTTGCGACGAATCCCGGGACGTCCTTCAAGCATTTGATGGGATGTTTCCCGGCCTTTTTCATAAATTGATAGGTTGTCTCCATTGTCTCATTAGAGGTGTCCCTTCCCTTTACTACTTCAACCAGAGGGATAAGGTATGGCGGAAACCAGAAGTGCGTTCCAATAATTCGATCCCGGTTCTTAGCTTTGGATGCTATCGCGGTTATACTGATTACCGATGTATTCGTCGCCAGAATAACATCCCTGGGGCACATCTGATCTAATTCCTTGAATAGGTCCTGTTTTACCTTCAGGTCTTCAGCCACCGATTCGATAATAATCGTGGCCTTCGCCACTGCTTCGTCTATGTTTGTTGTTGTTCTTATTCTGCTTATAATCTTCTCAATTTCATCTTCTACGTTAGCTTGTCCTTGCATTAAGGCGGGGAGATTTGACCTAATGTTTTCAATAGCTTTGTCTAGTGTTTGCTGAGTCCGGGAGTAAAAAGACACCCGATAACCTGCCTTCGCAAAATGCAGTGCCAGTCCATGCCCTACCATGCCCGCTCCCAGCAGACCAACGTGATTAATCTCTTCTGCTTTCATAAGCTGCTCCCTATCCTACTCAGGCAGGAATCGTGACAATTGCCCGGAACAGAGAAGACTATTGATAGTTAATAACTACCAGCATGCTCACAGGTTTATTAGTCTTGTTGATGATTTCCCTGCCCTCGTTGGGACCGATGTAGACTGAATCCCACGGCCCCAGGGTAATCTCTTCCTTCTTGGTCTTAACGGTGATTTCTCCGTCCAGGACAAAATAGTATTTCTCCGCCGGTGTAGCGCCGAATTCGGCTCCGCCCCCGGGCAGAAAATGGGACATGCCCACCCAGAACTTCTCAGCTCCGGTCTCCTCTTTGCCGCTTAACCTGAGGGCGACCATCTTGAAATGACCGGGAGCCTCATAGGGCTTGACCTGAGCTAAACTAATCTTCTTCATATTTTCTCCCTCTCAATTGCAGATTACTCGGGTCGTGAATAGTCCGTACTATTGTGTGCCGTACTTGTAAACGCGAGACGGGACATCATTGATGTCCTTCTCATCAATAAAGGCAACCATACGCACGATGGAACCATCCCCCATGTACCATCGGATCGGGAAACCGGAGATTTTGCATCTCTTCCCGACCACTTTGGAAATGTCGCCACCGACATTTTCCCAGCCGAGGATACCGTTTCTCATTATCAGGTTATGGCAGGGTTCCCACTCCGGGAAGTCCTGCAACACATCATGTCCGGTCTCTCTTTTATATTCGGCGCATATGTCTGGGCGCAGCGGGCCCGGTCCATGAGGTCCGATAGCGGTGTGGAGTGGATGGTCCAGAGCTTGCTGGTCCACCCCGACAGCTTTGACTTTATGCGATATGAACCATTCACCGGCCTCTTTGCCCAATCCCGGTGAATAGCAGAAATAAGTGGTGTTATCGCCCCAATATTTATTCCAGCCGGTATGGACAATAACGATATCGCCTGGCTTCATAGGCAACCGCTTATTGGCCGCGTCGAGATCCCTGCCGGTGATGAGCTCCCATTTCTTCTTTGGGATATCCCAGATTACAGCATCGCCATAGTAGCAAGTCAAGGGAATTTCGTGAGTAAACAGACCACCCTCAAATACGTGCCCTGGTGAATCGGCATGGGTGGTGCAATGCATGACGGTCGTTACTTTCTGAGACAGGACGCCGGATTTTGCCATATAGTGCATTCTTTCGATTTTTACATCTTCGAAATACGGCCACAGCGGTGAACCAGCACCAAACGGATGGCTCAAATCAACCAATACTTCTTTTCCCATAACACATACCTCCTTAAGTCTTGACTATCGACTATTTCTATTACCAGGTAGTCACGCCACCGTCAATGTACAGGATTTGCCCGGTAATGAAGTCTGACGCCTTTGAGGCAAAGAATATGGTAGCTCCGACAATATCCTCCGGCATTGCCCAACGGCCGAGCGGGATACGAGACTTCATCTGCTGGGCAAACTGCGGGTTAGCCAAGGCGGGACGGGTAAGTTCTGTTTCCACAATGGTGGGCGCGAGTGCGTTCACCAGCACGTTGTACTTGGCCCACTCGCAGGCGAGCGTTCGTGTCAGGCTATCTACAGCTCCTTTGCTCGCGCAGTAAGCGGCATAATCAGCAGGAAGGCCATATCTGCCTCTCACCGATGATAAGTTTATGATCTTGCCACTGCGCTGCTTGATCATCACCCTCCCAACCGCCTGGCAGGTAAGGAAAGTGCCGCGGGTGTTGATATCCATGACCTTCTGCCACTCATCAATGGGAAAGGCGTCCGCAGCCTTGCGGATCGCCAGACCATGAGCGTTTACCAGAATATCAATGTGAGGGAATGTCTTCACAACACTATCGACCATAGCCGCTACTGATTTCTCGTCGGTAACCTCCACGGCGACAGCCAGTGACTTTCTACCCCGGGCTTGTATCTCTTCGGTTACCGGTTTAAGATGCTCAAGTTTACGGCTAGCCACGATGACGTCAGCACCAGCCTCTGCCAGGCCCAGAGCCTGTGCACGACCGATGCCACCAGCACCACCAACCACTATCGCAATCTTACCTGTCAAATCAAATAAACTGCCGATATTGCACCTCCTTTTTCAGAATTTCCTGCAGTTAAGCAGGACTGATGTGATAGTTAGAGACACCCAGATTGTGGTTTAAGCTTTGGTTCGTCTCTTACCTCTATTGCCTCCCATCTGGATGATTTCACGACCAGAGATGACCTGTCTCAAGCATATCATCGCCAGGTAGTAAGCGTCAACCGTCGGCTGACTTCATAGCATATTCTGTGGCAAGAAGAATGCGTTGGCTGAAAGGTCAATTCAGCGTTTCTTCCAAGCAGCCCTTTTTCGGTGTTGCCTTTCTGTCCGGGTGGCTCTCCTTCTACGTAAGAAAAAGACCGCCAGTCCCGCTGCCACCGCCACTGCCCCTATAATCCCACCGACTAGCGGCCAGTTGAGCCCAAAGTTGGCAGTTATGGCGTAGTCGCCATGCATAGTGATGACGCTTGTGGCGGCGTTCACATTGGCGATGGTGTCCACATCACCTGTCCACTTGACAAGGCGGTAGCCTTTCTCTGGCTTGGCGATTAGGTGCACCAGCATCCCAGCATTATAGGTGAACCCGCCTTCGCCAGGTGTGGCTACGGAACCGCCAGAAGTGCTGGATATGGTAAGGGCATAGTCGACGACTCCCAGATTCCATTTCGCAAGCTCGATCTCAGGGCCTGCAGCGACCACAGTGCCGTCTTTCTTAAGCCCCACCGAGTGAAATTCCCCTGCGGTGACCTGATTGATATCGGTCCAGCTATTGATGGCATACTGCCCGCCGGCATCGCCTCCCACGGCGACCACGGTACGGTCGGCTTTAAGCCCTACCGTGTGACTGCCGCCTGCAGCGGCTTGGATGATATTTGTCCAACTGCCCACATTGCACTGCCCGTAGTAGTTCTGTCCTGTAGCAGCTACGGTACCGTTGACTTTGCGCCCCACCGTGTTATAGCCGGCTGCGGCGATCTGGATGATGTCGGTCCAGGTGCTGACAGCAAGCTGCCCGTCCTCGTTGGCTCCCGCGGCGACCACAGTGCCGTCAGCCTTGAGCCCTACCGTGTGCCTGGAGCCTGCGGCGACCTGGACGATGTCCGTCCAGTTGCTGGCATTGCACTGCTGGAACTGGTTATCTCCCACGGCGACCACAGTGCCATCGGTCTTAAGCCCCACCGTGTGGCCGGAGCCTGCGGCGATCTCGACGATGTCCGTCCAGTTGCCGACGTTGCACTGCCCATAGCCGCTATCTCCCACGGCGACTACTGTACCATCGGCCTTAAGCCCCACTGTGTGACCATAACCTGCGGCGAACTGGATGATGTCTGTCCAGCTCCCGACATTGCACTGCCCGTAGTAGTTATTTCCCGCGGCGACTACGGTGCCATCGTTCATAAGCCCCACCGTGTGCATGACATTTGCGGCGATCTTGGTGATATTCGTCCAGCCGGTGACATCGCACTGACCGTAGTAGCTCCTTCCCGCGGCCACCACGGTGCCATCGTTCTTAAGTCCTGCTGTGTGCCAGCCACCTGCAGCAATTTGGACGATATCCCTCCAGCCCTCGACGTCGCACTGCCCGTGGTCGTTCTTTCCCACGGCGACTACTGTACCATCGGCCTTGAGCCCCGCTGTGTGGTCGTAGCCTGCAGCGACGTTGATAATGTCCGTCCAGTCCCCGACATTGCACTGCCCGGAGGAGTTATCTCCCACAGCGACAACCGTGCCATCGGCTCTAAGCCCTACCGTGTGATAGCTGTTAGCAGCGACCTGGACGATGTCTCTCCAGTCGCCGACATTGCCCTGCCCAGACCCTTTGTATCCTACGGTGACCACAGTGCCGTCGTTCATAAGCCCTACCGTATGACCGTAGCCTGCAGCGACTTGAATGATGTCTGTCCAATCCCCAACATTACACTGACTGCCGCCGTTCCATCCCGCGGCGACCACAGTGCCATCGGCCCTAACCCCTACCGTGTGATAGACACCAGCGGCGACTTGAATGATGCCTGTCCAGTTGC
>Ga0315288_10005348_pt1 | contig 16332 bp, 21 predicted proteins | sample YL17G11_20_MG_FD_203454 | JGI IMG/M metagenome (GOLD analysis project Ga0315288, IMG submission 203454) | Sediment microbial communities from Yellowstone Lake, YNP, Wyoming, USA - YL17G11_20 | ecosystem: Environmental > Aquatic > Freshwater > Lake > Sediment | place: USA: Wyoming | collected...
CAGTGGCCTCTACGACCCCACAGGGAGAGGTGTCACCCTTAGAGAAGGCTTATGGTGTAAGTCAAAACTTTGGCAACTACAATCCCGATCTTTATGCGGGGAAGACGGCTGGTTCTCGTCACTACGGCCTAGATGTGGCTACCCCAGAAGGAACCCAACTTAGAAGCCCTTTCGCTGGCATGGTTAAGACTGGAGAAGATAAAGACTTTGGCAGGTTCGTAGAGATTAAAACCCAAGATGGTCGGTTGATGCGCCTCTCCCACCTTAATTCGATTGATGATCTAGTAATGAAACTAGGAGCAGCTGGACAAATGATTGAATCCGGACAACCTCTAGGAAAGACCGGCAAGACCGGCTATGCAACTGGACCACACCTGGATATTATGTACCAACAAGGGGGGAAATGGGTGAACCCCCTCAACTATGAACCCTTGAAAAGAACCTTGGGTTAAGGAGAAATATGGATTACGCCAACCAATCAATCGAATCTTTAAGTGATCGCTTGAGCAAATTAGACCAATATTCACAAGAGGTAAATCCAGAGTCTTTGGGTTTCCTAACTGGTCTACAGCGTCCTGCTGGAGCTAATCCACTCCCTATAGAAGCCCAGAAACTGGCTGTCGGGACTAATGCGATGGAACAATGGAACAAGGGTTGGGCCATGTTGAGCGACCTCTTAACTAAAAAACAATCTTCTGAACAGTTTGATAAGGAGTTTGGTTTGAAGGAGAAAACCCTAGCCCAAGATAGGGAACTAAAAATGCTTGAGCTTCAAGGAAAATATAATCCTTCTAGCGTGGTGTTGAAGGGAAACGACAAAACGGCCATGCGTTTTACCAGAGAAATATACAGTGCAGCCAAATTACTAGAGTCAACCTATGACCCCAGTTTAAGCGGAGCTGGAGACTATTTATTAGGAACCTTTAAGAAATCACTTAACGCTCCTGGGGGAGCTGAGGCTGCTGATTATAGAAAAACCATTGCCCAGGTAAATAGTGCTATTAGGAATAAACTTTCCGGTACGGCTGTGTCTGAACAGGAGGCAAAGGTACTAAATGAGTTTTTAATCAAGAGCACTGATTCTGACACAACTGTTAAAAGTAAAATCAGTGGTTTAATTGATTATTCCAAGCGATCAGCCCAGGCTGTTTTAGATACCAATAATTATGATGTTGATGCTGGAGAATATTTATCTATATCTGGTTCCAATCAATCTGGAAGCAAGGTAACAATGACTGCTCCTGACGGACAACAGTACCAAGTTGATGAAAGTGAAGTAGAGGAAGCCAGACAAAATGGCTGGAAATAATATGTATATGCCTAAATCGGCTGTCAAGGTTTCTTCAGGTTATATGCCTAAGTCGGCTACTCTGATTAAACCAGAAAAGACTAAAAAAGAGAAACTGCTTGAGTTTTCCAGGGGAGATACCTTACCAAACATTTTTCAAGCTGCTGGAGGCGTAGCTTCGCTTCCTCTGACTGCTCCTTTATCAATCGCAAATCCAACTGCTGGTAAAGCTGTTAGAACTGGAGTGGGTGCTTTAACTAGAGTTGGTGGTGAGATGGTCAACCAAGGGATTAAGCAACTAGCCAGCCCTGTTAATATGTTTACTCCCAAATCACCAGAAACCCATGCCAGAGCTGCCGAAAATCTGCAAAGTCTAGGAGAACAAGCTGGAGTGGGTTTGGCTAGTGAAGCTGCTGGAGAGTTTGTAATAGGACCATTATTAAATAAAACAGTTGAATCCGTTGTTTCCCCATTCTTAAAAGGGAGTGCAAAAATAATCGGGAAAGCTGCTTATAAGATAACTGACTTACCTGTTATAAGAACAATTAGGGATTTGGCTGTTTCTACTACCAAATCTGCAGTTAAATTACCCAGTGAAATTAGAATCAGAGCTGCCAACACTTTTCTTAATCTGGATTCTAGTAAAAGTATTCTTAAAACAGGTGAGGGTAAAGAAATCAATATTGGAGAGGCTTTTCTTGATGACACCAAAAACTTTGGTTGGAATGGAATTGATAGAACCTCAGTTCTAAAACAGGTCAAAAATACAATGAAAAGCGTTGGTAATAAGCTCGAGGCTACTGAGGCCAAAGTTAAGGATGTCATTCCCGTCAGTAAATTGGGAACCCAGGTCAAAAAACAGTATTCGAGTTTATTAAAAACTGCTCCAGAAGTCGCTAAAGATTATTTGGATGAAATTAGCAAATTCACTGAAGAACATCGGTTGGGAATATCCTTTCTTGATGCCCAGGATATTAAACAAACATACGATAAAATATCCCATACCGCATCTGGAGGGCTAACCAAATCAACCGCTACTAATGGTGAAGTAATGGCTAAGAACGATATTGCCAACTTTTTAAGACAACAGCTTCATTCCAATAAGCAAGTAAGTGAATTATTGCAACAGTGGGAGAGAATGAAATTGTATCGGGATTCACTGGCCGGAGTTAAACCATCAGTTTTTCCCAAGAACTTTAACCCATCACAGTTAATAATGTCGCCTGTTCAAAATCAAGAGTTTCTTATCAGACAAATAAACAGACCGGAGGGGATTCCGTTTGGGGATAGATTTGGAGCTTTAGAGCGATCTATCGGCCAGGCAGCAACTCCTTATATAGGTTCCGCAGTCCTGAATAGATAAGTTTCCCTGCTGATGCTATCAGCGCAAACGGTAGAAGGATTATGTAGACGGTTGCCATCATCAGCCCCGCAAATAAATAAAATCCCAGAATTAAGGCGTATGGAAGTAAGCAGATAATTATGAAAATTGCTGCAATTTCAATCATATTCCCCCTATTATAACCCTATCGTAGCTGTAAGTCAAGTGTATGGCTTTATTAACTGGGTACTAGGAGTCCCTTACCTGATATAAAATCGGTCAAATTTCGTCCAAGCAGCTAGTTACTACGGCTTTTAATTTAGGGACAATAAGTGCAGATGTACTAAGTAACTGCTCAAATTTGTCTGTAGGCTTTTGGGGAACGGAGGTGCGGTTATCCCTCATGTCCTACGAGTCCGGTCTTCTCGACCCACCTCGGGCTGTATTTCATCTCGCCAGCTTCTTACGGCTCACCTACGACAGACTTCGTAGGCTGTTTAGCGTTCACTAGCTTTTCTGTTATAGCTCCCCATGAAATGCTCTTTTCATGGACTATATTTTTACCATAAAAAAAGACGGCCCATTGTTCAACCAATTGCCGTCGTGCTTCATTTGTGGTAGATTGTTATTGTCTTTCATCAGATCCAACATAGCCCTTCGGGGCTATTGTTGTCAATAAGGGATTACAGTATTTGACAAGCTTATAAAACCTGTGTATAAATGTTCTCAGTTCAAACTTTAAGGGCTCCTATCGGGAGCCATTTTTATTAAGGAAGGCTTATGGCATACCTATCAGACCTGATTAGGGAAAACGGTTTAATCATAACTCCAGAGTTTAATTGGGCGTATGTGACTGCAAATTCAATCATTAAGTCTGGTTCTGGTTTATTGCATACGGCTACTTTTACTTGTGTAGATGCGGCCCCGACCGCCGGATCAATCGTTTTGGCTGATGGAACATCTTATGGTATTACCCTGTCTCCATCGGCTTCAACTTCTCCCTCGGTATCTATTTCACCCTCTAAGAGTCCATCTACAAGTCCGAGTGTGTCTATTTCACCTTCTATTTCACCCTCAATATCTCCTTCTAAATCACCATCAACTTCACCTTCGGTTTCCAAGAGCCCTTCAAAATCTCCCTCAACCTCTCCTTCAGTTTCAACCAGTCCGTCTGTTTCTATATCCAGATCGGCTTCTCCTTCTAAAAGTCCATCAGTCTCGGTTAGTCCTTCGACTGGGTTCTCTAAATCACCCTCTACTAGTCCTTCGGTTTCCAAGAGCCCTTCAAAGTCTCCAAGTCTTAGTCCGTCACTTTCTCCAAGTAAAAGTCCGTCTTTGTCCCCCTCCCACTCTCCAAGTCCTTCACCGACATTTAGCCGAGTTAGTACGGTCATTTACAGACAATATTTCGGGACTACGGCCTTTATTGCTTACACCCTAACGTTTGATATTTCATTCGTTAATGGGTTGTATGTGGCCTTTAGTTCGGCGATGTCTGATATTGGTGTAACCTTGGCTTACAAATAACCTTTGATATTCCTCTGAAAATCTTGTATATATGGTTATATGGTTGTCTCAATCATTGGTTTTGGCTGGGTGGGAACAGCCCAGAAACAATTATTCCCCGACGCTTACGTTTACAGTCATGGTATAGGAACCAAAGAAGAAGCTAATAAGGCTGATGTCGCTTTTATCTGTGTCCCCTCCCCCTGTTTAGATCATGGTGCTCTGGACACTTCCATTGTGGAGGAGATTGTCTCCTGGTGTACCTGTCCTCTTTTAGTCATGAGATCCACGGTTAATCCGGGTACTTGCAAGATGTTGCAAGATAAATACCACAAGCATATTTGTATGGTTCCAGAGTATTTGGGTGAAACTCCCCAGCATCCTCTCCTAGATGTGACCAAGACCAAATTCTTAATTATTGGTGGAGAACCTGAAGATAGACGAAAACTGATTGAACTTTACCAAACAGTCTACAATGCCAACATAACCATTAGACAGGTGACAGCCTATGAAGCCGAAGTTATTAAGCTCTCGGAAAATCGTGCTATTTCATTCAAGGTCTCCGAATGCCAGGAACTCTACGATGTCTGTGAAAAAGCGGGTGTTGATTATTACACTATTCGTGATGCTGTTTACGGTGATGATCCTCGGTTTAATCTTTGGTGGAGTTTCGTGTATGAGGGGAACCGGGGTTTTAATTCCTCCAAGTGCCTTTATAAGGACGTTCCAGCATTTTGTGCATGGGCTGAATCATTTGGCTACAATCCAGAAATAACTCGCTTAATTGTTAAAAAGAGTGATGAATATGCAAAAAATACCCCTTACGCAAGGTAAGTTTGCTCTAAAGGGAGTTTCTTGGAAGAAGGTCAACCATAAGTGGTGTGCTCAAATACGGTTTAATAATAAGGTTTACCATTTGGGTTTATTTATTGATATTAAGGAGGCAGCCAAGTCATACGATAAAGCTGCCAAGAAATACTTCGGGGAATATGCCAGGACTAACCTATGAAGTTAAGCGCGATTATCCCGAGTTATGGCGATCCCCTAGTTCACAAAACGATTGATTCCTTATTGGAGCAATCTGGTTTAGGAGACCAACTGGAGATTGTGGTGGTTTTAGATGGACGCTGGCCCTCAGAGACTATTAAACAGAATGACCAGATCAAAGTGGTTCATCTGGGAAGTAACCGAGGCATGAGAGGAGCCATAAACGCTGGAGTTCTAGTTTCTAACGGTGAATACATTATGAGGACTGATGAACACTGTAAATTCGGAGATCGGTATGGCCAGATCATAACCTCTCAAATGGAAGATAACTGGATTGTAACCGCTAGACGTTATTTCCTAGACCCGGTTAAATGGGAAGTTATGGACATCCCCTACATTGATTACGAGAAATTGGTGATTCAGGAGAATAAGAAGTTCTCTGGTCAGAGATGGGATAGTCGTCTGCAGGAACGGGTAGATATTCCTGTAGATGAGACCATGGCCATGCAGGGTTCTATGTGGGTTATGAAGCGTTCCTGGTGGGATAAGGTGATTGGCGAACTCCAAACCGAAGGCTACGGGCCAACTTATCAAGACAGTCATGAGATGGTCTTTAAAACCTGGAAAGCTGGAGGCAAACTGATGGTCAATAAGAACACCTGGTTTGCACACAAACATCGAAGTTTCCCTCGAACCCATAACGAGGGCAGTCCAGAGAACCCCTCTAACCGAGAAGTTGGCTGGCAGTATTCCCTGGACACTTGGAGAGATTATTATAAGAAGGAAGTTTGTCCCAGATGGAATATATGAAATTTACAAAATACATTACATGGGGCGATTATCATTGGGATTGGTATGTAAATAAGAGAAAAACTAGATATATTAGCATTGTTAATTTTATTAAAGATTGGGTTAAAGAAAAGAATGTTATCGATATTGGAGCTGGTGATGGTTTAATTACTAGCGTTCTAGGCATAAAGGGAATAGACAATGAGATTTCAGCAATAAATATGGCGGCTAAACATGGGGTTAAAATAGACCTTGGTGATGCTTATGATCTTCCTTATAAAGATGAAGAGTTCGAGTCTGCTTTAATGACTGGGACGATTGAACATCTTGAACATACAGAGAAAGCATTGGCTGAAGTTCATCGGGTTATACAAAAGTATTTTTATGTTAATATCCCCTATCATGACAAGGGGTATGAGCCATTTCATTATCATAAATGGGGAAATAGGAGATTTAGAAAACAAGTTGAATCTTGCGGATTTAAGTTAATTGGGAATGTTCATCTTGAGTTTGACCTTTATTTCTTTAAATTTAAGAAAATATGAAACTATTCTTAAGCCAAGGTGGAAAATATGAGCGATAAAGTTAAAGACAAAGCCTTTGTTAGAAACATTCTTAAATACCACACCAACAATAAGTACCATATCTGCGAGATGTTGCGGATGGTCTATGACCACGTTGATTTGATGACCGACGAGAAAGAGAAGGAAGCGATCACCGTCCTCTTAGTGGATGCGATGATTGCAGCCAAGAAGATGCAAGATAGGCTTTACTATTACCAGAAGAAATACAGTGATGACACAGGCAATAAAGCCCAGGAAATTGTGGGTTTACGGGGAGTCAGAGCTAGATCCAAGATGAGGAAAGAAAGGAAGATTTACGACCAAAACAATCGGTGAACTAATTGATGAGTTGGGGATTGTAAACATTAAGATCTTCTATTTGGTAGACAGGGTTCAGAAGGATGAACATACTAGGGAAGATGCCAAGAAAATACAAGATTTAAACCGTACTAGATCGGAATTAAGAAATGCTATTAACGAATATTTTAAAGAAAGCCAAGTAATTAAGCTATGATATCCATTTTCGCTCATCCGGCTTATCTAGGGAACCGTTACCATGGACACACTAAAGAGGATACCCTTCAGCGAGTTTCATCCAGAATCAGGGGTGAGGAAATCTCCGAATATCTGGGAGCTAACTTTAACTCTAAAAGAGGTGATGTAAATATTTTTGTTAAACCATATAGCCTAAACGAGGTTAATAATGGAGATTGGGTTGATTTCTTGGATGGGGGACGGATCTTTAACAAACTTAAAGAATGTCCCATGGTAAACATAATTGCCGGCTCTTTAATCAGTTATATTTACCTGAAGGATAATTTACCCAACACGGTTGTCCTAATCCCCCAGCACCACATCAATTTTGAGCGCGCTAGACGGTTAAGGACGGGCGTTCTGACTGGTGGGTATATAGGCAGTCCTTCTCCAGTGGCTACCGCCATCTATGATGAGGTAGGTGAGCGGTTTAGAGAAAAAGAAATGGATTTCGCGACCTGTTTCAACTTTAAAACCAGGCAGGATGCCATTAACCTTTATTTAAAATTGGACATTTTTGTGATTGCTGATTTCTCTCCAGACACCAATCCCCACAAAATCCCAACCAAAATAATCAATGCTGCCTCATTTGGTGTGCCTTCGATTGCTTACCCATTAAAGGGTTATGAGGAGATTGAGGGTTTCTACATTCCAGTTAACAATCTGGATGAGTTAATAACTGAAGCGGAGAAGTTTAAGGATTGGAACTACTACCATAGTTGGTCAGAGAAGGTTTTTACAATGGCGGAGAAATATCATATTAGTAAAATAGCTGATCTATATAGGAAGCTGTGAAGAATCTTTTAGTCTATATTTCACCGACAGGTTTTGATAAAGAACGGGAAATTCTTGCCAGAGTCCAGATTGATAACAGTCTCAACTTGGGTTGGAAACCAGACGATATTATTCTAGTAACTAATTTTACCTACGAATACAACGGAATTAAATCGTTGTTGGTTGAGGACAGTAATTGGTACGCCGAAAGACCGAGATCAATTAAAACAGCTATTATTCCTTATTTATTTGATGAGGGAATTATTGAGGATAATGAAACCTACTGGAATCATGATTTTGACGCTTATCAGATGAACCCATTTGATTTGATCTTAGAAGACAATAAATTAGGTTTAACTGATTATGGTTGGAGACCCAGATGGTGTCTGGGGAGTTACTTCTTTAAGTCGGATACGGCTGATCTGTTTAGAAAAGCCAAAGACATAATTTATCAGAACATTGAAGACGAGAGAGCCTTCTTAAATTTGTGCCGTGATCCTGCATTAGCTGCACGATGTCTTAGATTAAACATCACCTATAACTTTGGGATGCGTCAGGTAGAGGCTAATTATGAGAGAGCCGAAAAACCAATTAAGGTGGTTCACTTCCATCCCTGGTATCCTCTAGTTCCTACTTTGGATATTTTTATACATGGTAAGAATGGCTTGGGGAGACCAATTATTAATGAACGACTTAAAGGGATTCTAAATAAACATGGAATCAAATAAGTGCATTATCTACTACTCGTCTAATCGTGAAGATCCCGGTTTTGAACAACGGGTGATTGATAATTTAATAAAGAACTCGGACGTATTACCCATTATAAGCGTCACCCAGACTCGTCCTGGGCCAGGCAGGAGCATTTTGGTGGGTGATGTGGGGGTTTCTGGCTTCAATATGTTTAGACAGGTTCAAATTGCCCTACAGAATACAGAAGCCAAGTACGTTATCTCGGCTGAGGCTGACTGTCTTTACCCTCCAGACTACTTTGAGTTCACACCACCAAGAGACGATATGCCCTACCGAGACTCCAATCTCTACGTCATGCCTGATTTAAGAGATTACTTCTTTTACAAAGAAGAAGGAGCCACCCACGCTCAGGTGGTAGATCGTCTCTACTATCTGGCTGTATTGGAGAGTTTGTTTGCAGGAGCACCCAGATGGAGTCCCGAGGAGAAGAACTTTCCCAAGGAGCGTTGGAAAATGGACGATGTTTTTAACAAGGTTGAACACTTCAGAACAGAAAACCCCGTTTTTCAGATCAAGACCCATAAGGGAATGAGGTACTACACAAGATCAGATCGAACTCCTATACTTGGTTTACCCTATTGGGGTCCAGGTAAGGAAATTAGAAAATATTTTATTCATGGAAAGGTTGTATGAAATTAAAAGATGCACTTGAACAAAAAGGTACTCCGTATCTAATTCCTGATGCCAGTCGTGATGACATGCCCCAGTTCTTTGTAGAGATGGGTTATAAGGAGGGGGTAGAGATCGGTGTTTATAAGGCCGAGTTTACGAACCAGTTTTGTGAGGCTGGTTTAAAAATGTATGGAGTTGACCCCTGGAAAGCCTACGAAGATTATGCCACTTCTCCAAAGTATAACCGTTTTCAGGACAGGCAGAACTTTCTCTATGGTCATTGTCAGCGGGTGATGGAGAAGCATGGTGATATGTGTCAGCTTATTCGCAAGACATCAATGGAAGCAGTTGGTGATTTTAAAGACAATTCGATTGATTTTGTCTACATTGACGGTCATCACGGATTTAAATATGTAGCTGAGGACATCTGGGAGTGGACAAAGAAAGTCCGTCCTGGCGGAATTATCTCCGGTCATGATTACGGTGATTATCTAACTTCTTATCTTGATCCTTATGTAATTCATGTACGGTACGTAATAGATGCTTACGCTAAAGCATTAAAAATTCCCAATTGGTATGTGATTGGCACAACCGAGAAAGTTGAGGGCGAGAAGCGTGATGGTTGGCGAAGTTGGTTCTGGATTAAGGAGAAATAATTATGAGGTTGATAGAAGCCATTAAACACCAAGGAAGCCCTTTTGAGGTTCCTGATGCTGTTAGAGATGATCTCCCCTCCTTCTTTAAGGAGATGGGATATAAGACTGGTGTAGAGATTGGGGTTTACAAGGGGGACTTTACTAATCAGTTTTGCCAGCAGGGACTAAAGATGTATGGGGTTGATCCTTGGGCTGTTTACGAAGATTATCAAACCACACCCCAGTATGCCTCAAAGAAGTGGAAGGAATTACAGGATAGGCAAGATTTCTTATATGGTCACACCCAGAGAACACTGGCTAAATACTTGGAAAGTGGGCAGGCAACTTTAATCCGTAAGTCTTCTATGGAAGCTGTAAAAGACTTCAAAGATAACTCATTGGATTTCGTCTTTATTGATGGACATCACGGCTTTAAGTATGTTGCAGAAGATTTATGGGAGTGGACTAAAAAGGTGAGGGGGGGCGGTATAATCTCAGGACATGACTTCCATGACTACCACAATCCACGTCTGGACCCCTATTGTATCTATGTTCGGTATGTTGTTGAGGCTTACACCAAAGCTCTAAAAATCGGCAACTGGTTTGTAATTGGAACTCTTAAAAAAGTACCAGGGGAGATGCGGGAGAGGTGGCGTTCCTGGTTCTGGATTAAACAATGAAATATTTATGTACCGGCGGTTCAGGTAAATTAGGAACCGAACTTAGGAAATATTTAAAGGGAGAATATCCAAACCATCAGGAGTTGGATGTTACCCGACCTTTTGTCATCCCTGAATGTGATGTAGTTATCCACATGGCCTCTTATACTAATGTGGATAAGGCCGAGGAAGAACCGTTTGAATGTTTCAGAACAAACGTTTTGGGAACCTACCGTTTACTTGAGGAGGTGGCAAATAAACCATTTGTTTTTATTTCTTCTGAACACTCAAGAGCTAGAGGAGTTTACTTTGAATCAAAATTGATCGGAGAAATGTTAGTGGAAAACTTAACCAAACACCACCTCATTATTAGGACTTTATTTAAACCAAATCCTTGGCCCTGGAAATATGCTTTTACAGACCAGATAACCCAGGGAGATTATGTGGATGTGATCGCTCCCCTGATTGCTAAAACCATTCAGGAGTGGGATTTTAAATCCAAGAATATTTTGGTGGGAACCGGTAGGAAGTCCATCTTTAACCTAGCCAAGCGAACTAGGCCAGATGTTAAACCAAATTCAGTTAAGGATTTGGGACTGGAGAGGCCAAGTGATTACCTCTAGTATTCTTTACTACACAGATAATATTTTAGACGAGAAGATTGATTCCCTGGTTAAGGAATATCTGCTGGCTTCGGGACTACCAATTTATAGTGCTTCATTAAAAGCAATTGATTTTGGAAACAATGAGGTAGTCTTGAGTCCTAGAAGTTATCCCACCCTAGTGGAACAGATTATCTCTTGTCTCAAAAGAAGTCCTACCAAGTACGTGTTCTTCTGTGAACATGACGTTCTCTACCCCAAGTGTCACTTTGACTTTACTCCGCCCAGGGATGACATCTTTTACTATAACGAGAATACCTGGAGATGGAAACTTGGTTCAGACACGGTGATAAGGCATGACCGAATGTTCTCCCTTTCGGTTCTTTGTGCCAACCGTGAGTTTGCTCTAAAGCACTACACCGAAAGACTAAAGAAGATCCTAAGCATGGGCTGGGACCGTATTGAAAGCCGGGAGCCGGAGTGGGCAAGGATAATGGGCTATGAACCCGGAACCAAGAAGAAAAAGCGGGGTGGTTTCTCAGACGATGATTTTGCTACTTGGAGTTCTAAGAAACCAGTGATTGATATTCGTCATTCAGGAACCTTTTCCCGTCCCAAGACAAGTTTAAAAGACTTTACCCATCCCCCAGTCTGGTTCAAAAAGATTCCAGTAGATTGGGTAGAGGGTTGGAATTTAAAGGATTTATTCAATGGAACTTAGTCTATTAATTCCTTCCCGCAACGAGATATTTCTCTTAAATACAATCGAGGATGCTTTAAGAAATATTGAAGCCGATACTGAGATTATCGCTGTCATGGATGGAGCCTGGTCTAAACCCGCCATTCCTGACAATCCCAGAGTTAATTTAATCTATGTGAATAAACCCATCGGCCAGAGGGCAGCCACTAACCTTGCCTGTAGACTTTCTAAAGCCAAGTATGTGATGAAACTGGATGCCCACTGTTCTTTTGATAAGGGATTTGACCACAAAATGCTGGATTTCTTTAAAGTGGTTGGAGATGACATCACGGGTATTCCCATCATGAGAAATCTTTGGGCTTATTCGTGGAAATGCTACCACTGTGGTTGGAAGAAGTATCAGGGGCCAACTCCGGATAAGTGTGAACAGTGTGGCCGAACTCATCGGATGAGAAGGAAGATGATGTGGGTGGGTAAGCATAATCCCCAGTCAACCTCGTTTTGTTTTGATTCAGAACCACATTTCCAATATTTCGAGGACTACAAGCATCGAGAACCATACATCACCGACAAGAAAGAAAAGCAGATGACTGAAACCATGTCCTTACAAGGAAGTTGTTTTATGTTGACTAGGGAAAACTATTGGAAATGGGATGTCTGTGATGAGAAGGCTGGAAGTTGGGGCAACCAAGGCTTAGAGGTGGCCTGTGCAACCTGGTTGTCTGGGGGTAGATGCTTGGTCAACCATAAGACCTGGTATGCCCACATGTTTAGGACTCAGGGAGGAGACTTTGGCTTTCCCTATGAACAGCATGGCCGTGAAGTCCAGAAAACCAAAGATTATATTAGGGATAAATTCTGGAACAAAAAGCACCCAACCCAAATTTATCCAGTCTCTTGGTTATTGAAGAAGTTTGCTCCGGTTCCCGGTTGGAAGCCTGAAGATTTAGCTAAGCTTATTTGACACTAACCAGAATAAAATATATTATTGTCATAGTTCGAATTAATATGGACACCTAATTTGGGTGTCTTTTTTTATGGAGGTTTTATGTGGACTGCTAGTATTGGAAAGGTAGAGAAGGCGGACGGTATTATTGCCTTAGAGGTTAGTTACACTGACGGAATTCAGATAATTAAACGTACTTATAAACCAATGATGGATAATGCCAACACGGATTGGTTGGCTGACCAGGTAAAACAGCAGATTGATGAATTGACCAAATTAGATGCGGTGAATGTTTCGGCTGGTTCCATAAACCCAGTAGCCAAACCCCCGGTTATTTCCGATGAACAGAAATTCATTAATGAACTGAATAAACTTAGGAACATTAACCTTCTAAATGAATTAAAAGTTACAGCCATTGATGCGACTGATTTAATCACCTGGCTAACGACTAATTTTAGAGAAAGTTATCTGGATCGAATCCTGTTTTAAAATATGGCTATTGCAAGAGTTGCTAGTCAAAATGTTGGTAAAGCCTACGCTGGAAATTCCACTACCCTGGCTATGCCGGGTAATGTTACCTCTGGAAACACCATTATTGTTGTTTCTATCGGTATTAGAGAGGAATCTCAGCCTGGCAGTGCAGCTATCACTAAGAGTGCTGGCACAGCCACCATTGGAACTGTCGTACAGGATAAAACTTATCAGGCATTAAATGCAGGGACCAACTACTACTTTAACCTGGAAATTAATCGGGTTCCCATTACTGGTTCGGGGACTTTAACCTTAAACTTTGCCCAAACCAGTGCTGAGGCCTTAACCTTCAGCTTTAATGAATATTCTGGTTTAAATACGGTTTACGGAACGCCTGTTAATAACACTGGTTCTGGAACCACGGAATCTTCGAGCAACATTTCTGGTCTTACGGGGGGATTAATGGTGATGGGTGGCACTGAAGTAGAGGGTGGAACGATTGCTCATTCCTCTTTATCAGATACCCTGGTTTATGAGAACCAAAACAATACCTCTGCCCAATCCTTTATTAGTCAGGATCGTTTAATCCCCGGAAATGAAACCCGTGCCTTAACCTGCACCATTCCTTCAAAGACTTGGTATGCGGTAGGTGCTGCTTATACCATGACTTCAGTTGGTTCCTACAGTCCATCAATAAGTCCGTCTATTTCTCCCAGTGTTTCACCTTCTGTATCTGAAAGTCCTAGTGTCTCGATTTCTCCATCCAAATCTCCATCTTTAAGTCCCAGTATTTCTCCAAGCGTAAGCCCGTCTGTTTCCATTAGCCCTTCCAAAAGTCCATCTTTAAGTCCATCACTGTCTCCCAGCATTTCTCCTTCAGTTAGTCCTAGTGTGTCTATTTCTCCCAGTAAGTCTCCATCTGCAAGTCCTTCAGTTAGCCCCTCGGTTAGTATTTCTCCTTCTATATCACCAAGTAAATCTCCCTCACTCAGTCCATCCATAAGTCCATCCGTTAGCCCTTCAGTGTCAATTTCGCCGTCTATTTCCCCATCACTTAGTCCATCTTTATCACCCTCCATATCCCCATCAGTTTCTCCTAGCGTGAGCATTAGTCCCTCAGTAAGCCCCTCCATAAGTCCAAGCGTATCTCCTTCAGTTTCCATCAGCCCAAGTGTTTCTCCTTCAGTAAGTGTTAGCCCATCGGTTTCTCCGTCTGTTTCTATTTCTCCCAGTGTTAGTCCATCAGTTTCTATTTCCCCCAGCGTTAGCATCTCGCCCAGCATTTCCCCATCCATAAGCATAAGTCCATCAATTTCCCCCTCTGTCTCGCCCAGTGTTTCCATTAGCCCGTCAGTTTCTCCTAGTGTTAGTGTTTCTCCAAGTGTTAGTATCTCTCCATCTAAAAGTCCTAGTGTCAGTCCATCTATTTCACCTTCACAGAGTCCAAGTGTGGGGGGGAGTATTTCTCCTAGTTTAAGTCCTTCGGTTTCCCCGTCAGTAAGCGTTAGTCCGTCCATTAGTCCGTCAGTGTCTGTTTCTCCTAGTGTAAGTATTTCACCATCACTAAGTCCAAGTATTAGTCCAAGCGTCAGTCCCAGTATTTCAATTAGTCCTTCAAAATCTCCAAGCGTGTCGCCATCAGTTAGTCCTTCGGTGTCACCAAGTGTTAGTGTTAGTCCGAGTATTAGCCCATCGGTTAGTATTTCCCCAAGTATTTCACCATCAATCTCTCCCTCGGTAAGTCCTTCTAAATCACCCTCGGTTTCTCCCAGTGTTAGTGTGTCTCCATCTTTGAGTCCCAGTATTAGTCCTTCAATTTCCCCCTCTCAAAGTCCGAGTGCTGGAGTGAGCATCTCCCCATCAATAAGTCCGTCAGTCTCAATTAGTCCTTCTAAAAGTCCTTCGGTTAGCCCCTCATTGAGTCCATCTATTAGCCCATCAGTTTCCCCAAGCGTCAGCATTTCCCCCTCAATAAGTCCATCAATAAGTCCTTCCGTGTCACCAAGTGTTTCCATTTCTCCAAGTAAATCACCCTCCATTAGTCCTTCAGTGTCTCCAAGCGTGTCAGTATCACCCTCGGTTAGTCCATCTATTTCTATTAGTCCATCCGTTTCTCCAAGTATTAGTATTTCCCCATCACTTAGTCCATCTATTAGTCCCTCCGCATCACCCAGCATAAGTGTATCTCCCTCTAAATCACCATCGGTATCCCCCTCTATTAGTCCGTCGGTGTCGGTTTCTCCGTCAGTTAGCCCGTCAGTTTCTATTTCACCTTCAATTTCTCCCAGTGTAAGCATTTCTCCATCTGCTAGTCCAAGTATTGTAACTAGTGCCTCTCCAAGCCTAAGCCCTTCGGTTAGTCCAAGTGTTTCTATTAGCCCATCAGTTAGCCCTAGTGTTTCTATCAGTCCATCAAAATCTCCGTCCCAGAGTCCAAGTGTTTCGGTTAGTCCTTCAGTTTCGATTAGTCCGTCAGTTTCAGTTAGTCCATCAATTTCTCCTAGTCCATCATCTGAGTACAAGAAGAACGCTCCATATTACAAGGATATTGGAAGCGGTTTATCGATTATGCTAGGTAAACAGAAAACGAGCACTTGGAATACATCTGGAAGACCCAGTTCTCCTAAACGTGGTTATGCTGGTTTTAATAATGAGACAAATTCTTGGGAGGTTTATGATGGTTCAGCTTGGTATACAGTATTAATGACTGTAATATAAAGGAGTTTATATGCCATTTAAATCTAAAAAACAGAGAGCTTGGATGTACGCTAATAAACCAGCCCTAGCAAAGAAATGGACAGCTAAATATGGTGGTAAGATTAAGAAGAAAAAGAGGAAGAAATAAAAAAGACTATGACCAATCAAAACATTAGTCGTCAAAACACCAATATCCAAAACATTGACGTTATTGCCACCAAACTTGATTATATATCAAGGGATGTAGCTGAAATTAAACTGAAACTAGAAAAAGACTACGTTACCCAGAACGAGTTTGCGCCGATCAAACAAATCGTCTACGGCATGGTCAGTGTTGTTTTATTAGCCGTAGTCGGGGCAATAGTCACCCTAGTATTAAAGGCATCATGATTAAAGTTAATATAAATAAAGTCCTACCCATCGTTGCCTACGTTACCATCTTAATATCGCTAGGGTTGATGATTTTGTTCGGCTTCTGGATGCTCTATCCCTATAATC
>Ga0315288_10005349_pt1 | contig 16328 bp, 8 predicted proteins | sample YL17G11_20_MG_FD_203454 | JGI IMG/M metagenome (GOLD analysis project Ga0315288, IMG submission 203454) | Sediment microbial communities from Yellowstone Lake, YNP, Wyoming, USA - YL17G11_20 | ecosystem: Environmental > Aquatic > Freshwater > Lake > Sediment | place: USA: Wyoming | collected...
GCCATTCAAGACCTGGGCCTTGAGCACTTGTGGGTGATTTATCCCGGCCATGAGGAGTACCCTCTCGACGACAAGATCTCTGTCATTCCCATTGATTCTCTCCCACATATTGCGAAGGGCCTCCATTGACCATCCGGGTTTCCCGTCGTCAAATCAATGCCATACACGTTTGAACTTATTATGTCAAAGTCTGAGGACTTCATTCCCTTTTTTTGGCTCGCGCTTCTTCTATAATTTCCACACCGCTGGATTCCGTGATGTTGTCGAACCGTATCTCCGGAGGCGTAATTGCCATCTCCATGACCAGGAGCACCCTATGGTAGCCTTCCGAGCGCAGGTGGCGCTGCAGGTCATCATTGCTTCGCCACTTTTCTTCGAACACGATCAGGTGCTCGTTTTCCGTGTCCTGGTAGACAGAGCAGCTGATGCAGCCTGTTTCAGCCCTGATCCGCTCGATGATGGAGCGCAGGATCTTCAGTGCCTCATCCATTTTCTGCGGAGCAAAATCCATTCTCAGCGTTGCCTGGATCATTTCACGCACCCCCTTTCGAGCGGTTGTTTGATTTCACGTTTGAAACTGCCCACCCCTCATCATGCTTACATCGCAACCGGCTCCACCCGCTGTGGACCGGTGACGGTTTCTTGAAAGTATAAGACGTGCCAGAGAGAAGCAGGCCGTCGGACCCGGCCATCGTGCGGACAGCGTCTGTGTATCGGGCAAGGGGATTATAAGCGAAACGTCACCCCGAGCGCCGGACCGCTGAAGCGCATGTCCTGGATAAGCTTGTCGCCCTTCTGGTCGTAGTAAAGGTGACGGTAAGCGAGCGTCACTCCACCCCACTTGTACGAGTAGGCGACGCCGAGCATGCCCTGCCAGGTCAGGCTCGACGAGCCCGTGCCCACATCGAGGTAGTAGGGAATCGCCCAGTTGCTGCTGCCGAGCCAAACCCGCCCCTTGACGCCGATGATCCCATCCCATAGATCCTCCCTTTCGGAGATGCTGCCGGCCCACGGAAAGGTTTGCCCGTCACCCGGCCCGGTGACGTCTACCGCGAGTTGCCAGTCGGTCGAGGCCTTTAAGCCTAAATAACGCAGGCCGCCGAAGACATTGAGATCCACCGGCCGGCCGGGGAGGACCTTATAGCCCGCGCCGAGCGTCCAAACCCCACCCCTCAACGAGGAGTCGGTCGAGACGTTCGCGCTGGCGCTGACGCGACTGCCGTTGAAATCAACTTCCTTGACTGCGCCATCCTCGCTGGAAAAGTCCAGGTAAATGAAATCCATGAACGCCGACCACCTGTCCTTGCGAACCTCGCCTGAGATCATCATGGCGAACCTGAGCGATTCGAGATAGTCGTTCGGGCCGACCTCGACATCCGGGCTCCCTGCTCCCCCCGGCGGAATGCTGTACTTCAGCGTGCCGCCGATGTTCGGCAGCCAGAGGTATGGCGTGATCGAGAACGTCCACTGGTTGCCCGGCGTCTGTGCTGCGGCGCTCAGCGGCCAGCACAGCGCTAAGGTCGCGAGCGTCACGAGGGTGATGCGTCTGACTCTTTTCATGGGTATGGTTCCTCCTTGTTCATGGTATGCCTTGTTTTTTTCGCGTTCAACATGCCCTTTACTTTCGCTCCCCCAGGTGTGGACAAACAGCATTTCACACGCAATAAAAGTTTTCGGCTCCAACCCCTTTCCTTCCACACGAGGCGAACCTACGTCCTATGATAAAGCGAAATGTGTGCCAGAAAACGACAGGTATGCGTTTAAGGGGTTAACTGATGAATACCTATGGAGATATCCAAGATTGCAAGAGACCCGGGGGGATCAGGTGTCCCGTATTGCTGCCGATATATCGGCTGATAGACTTTATATCGGCATTGCTTACCGGTGATCGTGAGGGCCAACATCTGCATGCTTAACTGGAGAGGGTCTTCTTTTAGGTTCATCCGCTAGTTGCGTACTTTATCTGCCGGGCATGTAGGTCTCTTATCCGATGGATGACCCCCTCTCCCTGTCCCTCCCCCACAATCGGGGGGGAGGGAACCCGATGCGGTCGGATTGGTAGTCATACTAATTTGCATTCATAATGCGTACCCCCTCACCCCTTCCCTCTCCCCCAAAATCAGGGGGAGAGGGTGCGGGTGAGGGTCCCCCCCTGTATGTTATCGTATTTGTTTGCATGCAACTTGGTATCAAGCCTCACTCTTTGGTGGAAACCTCCTTCTGAAAAAGTCCGGGTATAATCAAGAACAACCAGAATAACGTCCCTTCTCCCCCTTTTCAGGGGGAGGGAGCGCGACAGGGAGAGGGGGATAATGGAATGAGAAGGATCCCCACATTCCTGAAAATGTATGCAAGAACCGGATGAACCATAAAGATAGGGCATGCGGGCGACAACATGAACATGACGTCAATCTTATGGATACGCTGCCTGCCTATTCAGTCTTATCCCATGTCTTATCCGGGTTGAACGCCTGCATGGTCTTGGCCACTTGTTCTGTCTGGGGTCCCAGGTCTTTCTCATACACGATGCCTGCATGGTTCACGATAAACGTTTTTACACCGGAGACGGCGTATGTTGCCGGGTATGCCACGACTGCAAATCCGCCCACCATTTTTCCTTTCACCAGGTAGCCGTATTCGCCACCCTTGGCACCTTTGCCCTGGGCCTTCAGGATCCGGAAGAAATAGCCATTGTAGGGCACAGGCTTTTCCCCCTTGACGTAGCCCTCGCCCTGGGCCTTCGCGACAAGCGGCCCGAGGGGGCTCGGTTTCTCGCCCGGCTTGACCTCCCAGTACAGGCCATCCATCTTGCCCCCGGCACTGTGGAACTTCTGCGCATATTCCAGCAGGCCGTCGCCGTCACGGTCCACGGCGGCATACTCCCGCTGTGCATCGACGATCGCCAGGCACGTCTGGATGGCGCCCAGTTCATTCTCCCCGATCCGGCGGTTGAGGATTTCTTCCCTGCCCTGCCTCGTGTCGAATCGCCAGCGCCCGCCGGTCTTCACGATCGGGATCGGGAACGGCCAGTCATTGTCCCCCGCGTGGAGAATGACTTTTGTCTCGCCCTCCTTTTGCAGGCGGTTCTTTTCGCCGTAGAGCCGGAGGAAATTTTCCCTGCGTTCCCGGTCATCCACCTTATCCCCCGACGAGACCAGCGTCTCGCTGCCCGGCCCGAAGATCACGACAATCTCCTTTTCATTGTTGTCGCGCAGGGCCTTGACCAGGGCTTCCACAGCCGCTTCCTGGGTCTCGAAGGTCTTCTGCATCGGCTTTGCCGCCAGGGCGGTTCCCTGGAACATCACGGCAACAAGCAGGCCAAGCGCACAGCTCAGGAGAGACCGGGCTAAAGGATATCGCATTCGTAATAAATACATGGATCTGTCCTCCATTGATGATATCTTGATCTTAAAAACTCGTTTCAACGTACTTCTCTCGAATCCTATCTAGAGCGTCTTCCGCCGCCGCGAGAGGCACCAGCGGAAGGCCGGGAGGATGCGCTGCCATAGGACCTGGCCGAAGACATGCTCTGGCTGCCTCTCGCGCTGTCCAGTTGCACTTGTCCCCCGCTGCGGTCCGTCCCGCCGAATGCGTTGTTCTGGCTCTTCGCCCCGGAACCCGATCGATCGGGCGTTCTGTCCTGCACCTGGGCCGGCTGCCTGTCGGCAGACCGATCGGCTGTGCTTGCCGCCGGCTTGTCGTAACCACGGTTACCCTGACGGTTGTCCACTGCGGCACGGTCTGTCGGTGAATACTTGTCGCGTGTCCCCTGGTCCCGGTAGGCAACCCCTTGCCGGTGCTCCGGGTTGTGCTTCCACTGCTCTGCCTTGGCCCCTCCCCCGGAGGGTCTCTGCTCCGGCCTGCCCGACCTGTCGATGTTGACGCTCCTGTCGATATTGACGGTTCCCCCGTGATAATCGGCATGGCACCCATGCCCCCACCAGGCCGCGCCTATGGCGACACCCATCGTGAATGTGAATAACGCGGCGCCCGGCGGGTACACGTAAACCGGATAGGGTGGATAGGCCGGGTACCACCATGTGCCGTAAACCACCGTGGGGTTGTAGGTTGGAACATAGACCACCTCCGGATTGGCGGACTGAATAATGATGATGTCGCCCTCCTTCTTCACCTCCTGTTCCTGCGAGTTTTTCAGGTTGCCCGCCCCGACTGCCTTCGCACGCAGCTTCTGCACCGTGTCCATAACATCTTTCTGCTGCGCCAGGAACGCATCGCCCACTTTCTGGGTCCATTCGAGCTTCTCGCTCATCATGGCGAGAACATCCGGGAACGGGACGAGCGCTTTCACACTGTTGTCCCAAGTTTGTTTCTCTAAGGCGGCCTTCAGGGCATCCCCTTTCAGACTCTTATTCTGTTTCACCCACCGCTCCGCCTGCACCACCTCGAGCGGATAGGTGGAGGCTATAAGGATCTGGGTCAGGATATCATCGGGGTGTAGCGCAATGGGCGCCAGCAACTGGTCGAGTTCCTCCTGCTTGAACGCCTTTGCCGGCTCTTCCTGCGCGCAGAGCGGAGCCGGCAAAGCCAGGTAAATCACCACAAGCCCGATCACCGCATATTGCCATAAGCCTCTCGTTTTTATGTTCATACCTTTCTCCTCGCACACGAGCAGGTGCTCGTTTTCCGTGTCCTGGTACACAGGGCAGCTGATGCAGCCTGTTTCAGCCCTGGCCCGCTCGATGATGGAGTGCAGGATCTGGAGTGCCTCATCCATCTTCTGCGGAGCAAAATCCATTCGCAGCGTGGCCTGGATCATTACGTTAGCCTCTTTACAGCAGTTGTCTGATTGCACGTCTGAAGCATACCCCCTGATGCTTTATACACCATCCACCTATAGTTTGCATCTTTTTCCCAGCCCATTGTTCTCACCACGCAGGGTTCCTTTCGGTGTGGCCTTTATGCCCTTCGTGTTGAGGTAGTATTATCTGCATTTCCCTTGCGGCCATACCTGTACCAACTGTGTTGCGCAAAACGCCGTTTCATACGATGATGCAAGTCCGTTGGTCGGCTTTTGTATGCATGTGCCGGCGAGGATCATGAAAAGAGCGGTGTACGGCTTCGGGTTTGGCAGTGCTGTGCCATATGCTGAAAGAATATCTTTTAGAGCTGGTGAGCTCCCTGCAAGCCAGAGGGATTTTTTCTGTGCACAGGGCAAGAATGATCGCACCTCATGGCCTATCGTGACCCAGCCCTCCACCACCTGTTCTCCCTTTCCGAGCGGTTCGATTGCTGCCAGGGTGAGAGCCTTCACCTTCAGGTATTTCGTCCTGCCCACGGTGGGCGGGGCAGTCATCGGCTCGGTTGGTCCACGCTCGGCAAAATTTACGACAATGACCCCGTTGCGTATATCGAGATCATGTGGGGCGATTCGATCGCCGAGGAGCACGGCATTCGTTCCCTGATACATGCCATTCCTGTTGAGGGCGGCCGCAACAGAGAAAAAGGTCCCGCTCCCCCCAGGATTGTGCACCAGAATCAGGCCTGCATCGTCGTCACCGTCACCATCCAGGTCGCCGAAAACCGGCCGGCCGAAGACCGCAACCGTGCTCTTCATCATTGAGCCGGGTATGGTTTCCTCTTCCGCACGGCCATGGTACAGCAGCACGTTGCGCCCCTCGATACGATAGCTCGCATCCATGGGAGCGGTTGAAGATGCCTTCATCACCGGGATCAGACCTGAGTCGGTCTGAATGAACTGTACACCGATGCGGGGAATAACCGCCAGAGCCATGGCAACCTTGTCCTCAATGGGCAGGGAGGACATGGTCTCGATGGCAATGACCTCGACAATCCCGTTTTTGAGAACAACCCTGGCAATCGAGGTTCGGTTGTAAAAAGCAGTGTTGCGAGAGAAAACGACGACGTTGACGGTGAAATCCACTTCAGGTAGGGCCAGGGAAGGCTTCATCGCCTGCCACACAGCAGTGAAGGTCGCCTTGTCACCGATGTATCCCACCCGCTCTTTCACCTGGTCCACAGGCAGCCGCCCGAGCTCGGCTACAGGATAATCGCCGTTCCATGCCTGCATGATGCCCAGGTCCTTTCCTGCAGGCTTCGCCTCCATGGCGCGGTCCTGTGGCAGGTGGGGCGTGATCGTGCTCTGCGCGCAGGAGGACAGACCCATTATCAACGCTACGAGCAAGGAACGGGCCATGGTGAAGACATGCGCTCTGTTTATACTCATATGATATCCATTATGAGACGGGCCGCGTAATGCCCAGGGCCTTCATCTTTGACTGGAGGGTGGTTCGGTTCATGCCGAGGATCTCCGCTGCGCTGTTCTTTCCGGAGATGCGCCAGCCGGTCCTCTCAAGCATTGCGAGGATATGCCTGCGTTCCATGTCTGCAAGGGTATTGGAACCCGATTGTTCTTGCGGTGTTCCACTCGGCGGCTCAACATCAAGAGTTTTGGAAGAGTTCATGATCATGGCGTACTCGATAACATTCCTCAGTTCCCTGATGTTCCCGGGCCAGGGATAGTGCATAAGGCCTTCCATCTTCTTCTTGGGGATGCTGTCGATCCGTTTGCCCAGGGTTTTTTCGAACTGTTTCACAAACGACCAAACCAGGGACGGGATATCCTCTTTCCGGTTTCTGAGCGGCGGTATGGTAATGGGAAAAACGTTTAGCCGGTAGTACAGATCTTTCCGGAATCTCCCTGCATTGACGTCCTTGGCAAGATCGCGGTTGGTTGCTGCAATGAGGCGGACATTGACCCGTATGGTCTTGGTGGACCCCAACCGTTCGAACTGGCCTTGTTCGAGGACCCGCAGCAGTTTGCTCTGCAGTTCAAGGGGCAGGTCTCCGATCTCGTCCAGGAACAGGGTGGACCCGTCTGCAAGTTCGAAGCGACCTATCATCTTGGTGAGTGAGCCGGTGTAGGCGCCCTTTTCACGGCCGAAGAGCTCGCTCTCGATCAACGTGGGCGGCAACGATGCGCAGTTGACCATCACGAGCGCCCGGTCTTTCCGGTTGCTCATATTATGGATCGCATAAGCGAGCAGCTCTTTGCCTGTGCCGGTCTCGCCGAGGATGAGCACCGTGGAGTCGGTGGCGCTGACCTGCTCGGCCTTTGCCAGGACGCCTCTGATGGCCTTACTTTCACCCACGATCTCAGCATGCTTGTACAGGAGCTTCACTTCTTCACGCAGACAGACATTCTCCCTTTCAAGCTTCTCCTTGAGCTGCTCGATCTCCTGCAACTCCTCCTCTGCCCGCTTGCGCTCGGTGATGTCCTGGACGGTGCCGACAGAGCGGATGGGGTTGCCCGCGTCGTCGTACGCGGTACGGCCGATCTCGTTGACCCATTTGACGCGGCCATCTTTCATCAGTATCCGGTGTTCGATCTCGTACGGCGTTTTGCTTTCGACGGATTCGCGGTAGACCCGGTCAACCAGGGAGCGATCGTCGGGATGAGCGAACTCCAGAAAGGCCTCATAGGTGGCGGCAAAGGTTTCACGACTGATCTCGAACAAGGCGAAGATCCCGTCCGACCACATGAGTTGGTTGGTAACAAGGTCCAGTTCCCACCGACCCATGCGGGCGATTTCCTGAGCCTCGCGCAAGCTCGCTTCGCTCCCCTGCAGCGCATCCTCGGCCTGCTTGCGCTTGGTGATGTCGCGGATAAGAAGGTTAATACCGACGATCTCTCCTTCTGTTGTCCGGATCGGATTCCAAAAGAATTCATACCATATATCAAGGTTTGGTTGCCATTGAATTTCGGTAAAGCTTTCCCCTTTAAGTACGCGGTCACAGCTTGCTTTGGCCAGGAGTTTAACTTCAGGAATAGTAATGAAATCCAGCATGCATTGGCCGATCTCGATATCGACGTTGTAAACCGCTTTCATTTCTTGGCGATGTCGTTCGTTAAAAGCCACATAGCAATAGTTCTTATCAAGTGCTACAATTATGATCTCTTTCGCACTGTTGATGACAGCATTAAGCAGAGCATTCTGATTTCTTAAGTCTTCCTCCGCCCGGTGCATCTGCTCGTTCTGCATCTTCAGCTCGATCTGTTGCACCCGCAGTTCATGGAGCGTCTGCCATATTTGTTCGGGCGACAGGGCCTCCAGGTCTTCCGGCGACTGGCCCGTTTTTTCCCGGGCGATCTCTTCATTTTTTATATTCATCATGACAGACCCTGAACATTCCATTACTGCAGAATAGAATCATGAAAGGATCAAAGTACATACATATATAATAACCTCTTCAATGGTTTTTTTCAATACCCTCAATTACTCACAATCACAGGGTTTCTTCAGTGCTTGTTGCTCATGCATGTATGCTGATGCACAACGGGAAAACATACGGGCCCTCCTCAACCTCTCTGATGTGCTTCTGGAAATAGCTTGACAGAAGATAAATCGTGAATGGCCTGCGTTGAAATTAACCTATTGAAATTAAGGTTCTTCACACGGAAGCGTACTTTAGAGGAAGGGCATGCTGGCGGTGTATGATCTCGTATGGGGCAGGATGGCGGAACGAACACGGACCAAGGCAGCAATGGGTATTTTTTGCCAAGGGGAGGCCTTATTGGAAAGCACGCTCTGGTGAGAGAGATTTCCACAAGCGGTATTATTCAGGCTGAAGGTTATTCTCCAAGACAATAAGACCAGAGTCCCCTCGCCCCTCGCTCGGGAGGGGAGAGGGAAAGGGAGAGGGGTGAAACAGACGGCCCTTAACCCCCTCACCCCCGCCCACATTTCTGTATGGATAGCAGAAATGGATGTACTTTACGTTCACCCGAAGGCCGAAGGCCATGGATGGCCTGAGTCACTCCCCCTTTTCAGGGGGCGAGGGGTACAGGTACAACATGAGCGAAAAGTACGCTTCCGTGTGAAGAACCGAAATTAATCTTGGCCGCCATTGATAGTCATGCGAAAACTACCCGGGGCGCTTCCCCTCACGAACCGCTTTCCAAAGGCGGTTTCAATTGGGGATGGGTGCTGTCCGGCGGGTTAAAGAATCTGCGTGGCACACCTGTGGTTTTATGGTAGAGAATCAGCTCATACCCGGAGATGTTCGGGCTTGTGAATCCTTTGTGTGCGGTAGGGGTATGATGAAGGTCCTGAAGGGGATAACCGTGGTGCTCTGTGCAGGCCTGCTGCTCGTGGCGGGTCTCATCGCCGGTGCCCACCTGTACCTTGGGACCGAGGCCGGGACAACGCACCTGCTCGCCTTCATCAACCGGCTCCTGCCGGGAGAGATCACCGCACGCAACATGGATGTCTCCCTGCTAGCCCAGGAAGCGGTCCTACGCAATGTCTTGCTCAAGGGCCCGGACGGACAAACCATCATCCAGGCCGAGCGTGTTGCCCTCAAGATGAATCTGCCGGCGCTGGTGCGGCATGCGCTCATCTTCACTGCCATCGAAGTGTCGCGTCCCACCATCGCCCTGGCAATCGACAAGGACGGCCGCCTCAACATGGTGAGTGCCTTCATGAAAAAGAACGCCGCGCCAAGCACCCTGAGCGTGCAGATCGGAGCGCTCGCCGGCTCAGACTGCACACTGGTCATGCGGCTCGCGGACGGAAAGGAACGGCTGCGGATGGAGCGTTTGCGCATGAGCCTCGCCGCCGTCTTCAGCCAGGATACGTTTCTGCGCCTTAGAGCCACCTCAGCGTCGTTGGCCCTCAAGGCGGGTGAGCGATCCATCGACTGCGGGGCGAGCACGATCTCAGCCACGCTCGTCAACGATCGTATCGAGCATATCCGGTTCTCCACGCAAAGAAATACCTCGCGCCTGACCATATCCGGGGCGGTCCGTGATCTGTCGCGCAAGGCCCTGCTCGAGCTTAACTTGACCTTTGATGCGGATGTCGCCGATCTCAGTCCGGCCCTGGCCTTGCCCCCCGAAATTGTGGGACGGCTCGTCGGAAAACTCTCCGCGCACGGGATCTATGACAATCCCGCCCTCTCCGCCACCCTCGATTATGGGGGCGGGAACATAAAAGGTCTGACGTTCGGCCCGACCCGGCTGCAGGGGTCCCTGTCCGATCATATCTTCACCTGCGACGTGCTCCGCGTGCCGGTCGCCGCGGGCGTAGTCACGGTCAAAGGCAGCGTGGACCTCAGGCCCGTCTTTCCACACGGGTACTTCGGTGAACACGTCGATGCCGACGCCGTCGCATACGACTTCGCCGTCACGGGTGCCGGCCTTCGTCTGGCAGCAGTACCGCACCTTCCGCGCGACCTGCGCGGTGTGGTTTCGACCGCCGCGGCAGTCCGCGGCCGGGGATTCGGGCTCAAAACAATGGCGGCCGAGGCCGCCATCAGTGCACGTGCCACCGGTTTATCGGCTAGCCGCGCGTTCAGGAACGCTGATCTTGTCCTGAAGGGGCGCGTGACATATCGCAACGGCACCATGGGCCTCGATCCCCTGCGCGCCACGGCCTTGGGGAGCGTGCTCACCACCCGCGCCACGGTGGACGTGGCCTCGCATGCCATACGCGGCACGCTGGAGCTTCAGACGCCCCAGATTGAGCGGTTCCTGGCCCCCTATACAGTCGATGCCCGCGGGGCCATTACCGGTACAGCCGTGATTGCGGGCACCTTCGATCGGCCGGAGGCACAGATCGCCCTGACCGGCACACGCTGTGCCTGGAAGGACTTCTCCCTGGGCGATGTGCGCCTAGACTCCCAACTCGCTCCGAACGGCACTTTGGTTGTGCGCCGGTGCACCATCACCAGTCATGCCTCAACGGCCTCGGCTACCGGCACGGTCCAGCTCTTCCGCTCCTTTCCGCACCTGGACCCGGAGCTGCGTACGACGTTGACGCTGGATCTCGCGGGGGTGAATCCGCGCGACTTCAGTGCGCGCCTTCCGCTCGAGGGTGCCTTTACCGGCAGTATCAAGGCCGACGGCGGCCGATCGTCACTCGATGGGGAGTTCGAGCTGCAAGGCCGCCGGATCGCCTATGCCGGAGTGCCGCTGGGCGAGATCAAGATCGAGGCGCGGCTCAGAGATGGCCTCCTCAACGTGGCCAGCCTTGAGCTTGCGTGCGGCCGTTCCACGGTCAAGGCCTCGGGGACAGCACGTGTCCTGGAGTACGGGCGGCATCTTGCCCTGGTGGCTGATCCGGCAATCGATCTCCGGATCGAGCAGGGCACGCTCTACCTGGAGGACTTCGCCGACGAGGCCAGAGGCGGCATCTTGCTGAGCGGCGCGGTGCAGGGGAGCATCAGACACCCACAGGGTAACCTGGCCCTGGCCGGGCAAGAGCTGAACTTCGGCCTGCAGCGTTTGAGCGGATTGAACCTGGCGGTCAGGCTCGACGGCGAGCGGGCCTGGATCGAGCCCTTCACGGCCGAGATCGCCCCCGGTCAGATCATCGAGGCCAAGGGCTGGATCGCCCCGGATGGTGCCTATTCCATGACGGCAGCATCGACAGGGATCGCCCTAGCGTCGCTTGCCATCCTCTCCCAGCAGCCGGACATCAGTGGTACGGCCGTCGTCACACTCACGGGCACGGGCACACTCGCCCATCCCGAACTGTCAGGACAGCTCACAGTACGGGACATCCACTATCAGGACAACCCGCTCCCGGACTGGCGGGTGGACCTCGATCTCCATGAGCACCGCCTGAGTTATACGGGCGCACTTGATTTCGCCCTCAGCGGTGACTACGATTTCGCCAGCGGCGCATACCACACCGAGGCCGTCTTCGATCGTACCACCCTCGCACCCTACTTTGCCCTGGCAGGCAGATCCCATCTGGCCGGGACCGCCACCGGCCGTCTGAAGGTGGGCGGCAGGCGCGGTACCATCCGCGACATCGATGTCCGGGCCGCGTTCTCTCAGCTCGAAGTCTCGCTCGAGGGCAAGCCCGTGGTACAGGCAAACGATCTGACCGGTACCTACCGCGACGGGATTCTGGCCATCCCCAGACAGCATATACGCCTCGCCGAAGCGGGCGGAATCGATGTAAGCGGCAGCGGCACCCTCCACGAATCGCTGGTGTTCGATGCCGAGGGCAGCATACCCGCCCAGGTCATCGGATCCTTGGTCGAGGACCTGGAAGACGCTGTCGGGAATATCCGGTTCAGTACCCAGGTCAGGTCGCGCAGGGCCCACACCGAGGTGAGTTCCTTGATCACGCTCGAGGACATCGGCGCCCCCCTTGCCTGGAACGGGCAACGGCTGCAAGAGGTGAACGGGCGTATCCGGGTGGAAGACGCCGCGCTCACGTTGGAAGGGATCACAGGTCGGCTCGATACGGGCTCCTTCAGCATGGGCGGCAGTGCGCTCCTGCATGACTACACGACCATCCAGGAGATGCACATAAAGGCACAGGGCAAGGCCCTACCGCTGGAGATCCCGAACACGATGGACCTGACGGTGGATGCGGACCTGACGCTGGCTGCTGCTGACGGAAAATCACATCTCGGCGCCGATGTGGCCGTGCTCGACGGTACGTATTACAAGGACGTGGATACGAATCTCTTTTCCGGCGTGTTTAAGCGCATCCTCGCCAAACCCAGGCCCAAGGCTCGGCCCGTTGAAAAGGTGCCAGCCTTCCTCAGTGACCTTGCCCTGGACGTGAATATCAAGCGCCGGGGTGATGTGCTGGTCGAGAATAATATCGCCGTACTGAACCTCAACCCGGATCTGAAGGTGACGGGGAGCTTGGCTTTGCCAATCATGAGCGGGCGGATAACCGTCACGGAGGGGACCATGACCTTTCAGGGTAAGGAGTTCAAGGTCACACGCGGGGTTATCGATTTTCTGAATCCCACCCGCACCGAGGCCGAAGTCGACATCAACGGCCAGACCACAGTGCAAGACTGGACCATCACCATTGCGCTCACCGGGAAGCTCGACAATCTACTCGTAGAGTTGAGCTCCAGCCCGGTGGAAGAGCAGGAAGACATCCTCTCCCTGCTGGTGGTCGGCAAGACGACCCGCGAGCTCGCCGAGAACAAGCGCGGGGTGAAGATCTCGCCCTCGGCTATGATGGCCGAGCTGCTCGCCAATACCTATGGCGAGAACATCAAAAAGACCGCCAGCCTGGACATCCTTAAGCTCGAATCAGCCGATTTCACCACCGCACAGCAGGTCGAAAACAACCTCAAACTCACCCTGGGCAAGGAACTATCGCAGCGTATGACCATCAAATACGAGATGGAAACCAGGAGTACCGGGACTATACAGCGCGGCATCGCCGAATACAAGCTGCTCGACAATCTGCTCATCAACGGCTATCAGGGAGACGATGGCATATACGGGACAGAAATCCAGCTCAGGTATGAATTCCGCTAGGTCCGATCGCCCTACCCGACGCTGGCTTGTGGGGCTGCTGGTCTTCGCGGCGCTCATGCCCGGCGTTCTTCACGCACAGGACGGCTCCACGCCGGAGGTGTCGGGGGTGTCCAAAAACGCTGCCTTCGCGGGGGCGGTCATACAACGCCTGCGCATTGAGATCACGGACTTCCCGTGGTGCACGGCCGAGATCGAGTCCCTGGCGCGCGAGCTCATCCGCCTGCACGAGGCCGAGGCGTTCAGCCCGGAACGGCTGCAGCAGTCCGTTGCCGAGCTTGAGTTGAGTGGACGCTTTGAGGAGATCCTTCCCGACATCACGGCTGCCGAAGGCGGCGTCATGGTCACCTTGCGCCTCAAGCCGGTGTGGGTGATCCGGGATATCAGGGTCGCGGGCAACTACCCTTTGTTCGAAAGCGATATCCTCAAGGCTATGAGCGTTTATCCCGGCGATGGGCTCTTCCCCGCCACGCCGGCCGCCCAAGAGGCGCTCATCGCCGATCTCTACCGGCGGGAGGGTTACCTCAGCCCTGCGGTCACGGTCACATCCGTCAAGGACGCCCGCCAAGGGACCGCCATCCTTGACGTGCGTATCCAACCCGGGATCTACTATGTTCTCGATCCCCTCACGATCACCGGCAATACCGCGATGACCGAGGCCGAGATCAAGTCGCGCATGCGCATCTGGCGTTCCTCGTTTTTCTTCACCTCGGCTGGACGCTTCCGGGAGACTGATCTCGCACAGGATATCAAGGATCTTACCAGTCAGTACCGGAAGCGGCACTACCCGGAATGCGCGATAACCTCCAGCGTACAGAAGGATGCAAGGCAGGCCAAGGCCGCGGTCGCGCTCACCATCGCCGAAGGGCCGCGCTATGAGGTTCGGTTCACCGGCAACCGGCGCTTCTGGTCCTATACCCTAAAAAAGGACCTCGTGCTCTTCACGGAAGGCAACCGCCGTGACCGGGGCGTGCGGAAGAGCATCGAGAACATCCGGCAGCGCTATCGTATGGATGGCTACCTCTCCACACAGGTGGTGGTTCTGGAGGAAAAGATCGCCCTCCAGGACCGCGCAACCCGCCGGCTGGAGTTCTCCATCGATGAGGGCCCACAGACCCAGGTGGGTTCCGTGCAATTCGTCGGCAACACGGGCTTCGACGCCGCGACCTTGCGCAAGGCCATGCAATCCGGGCAGGGAGGCCTGCTCCGCAAGAGGTTCTTCATCCCCGACCTCTTGGATGATGATCTTGGACGGATCCAGGCCCTCTATGTCAAGGCCGGCTACAATGAGCTGCGGATCGAGCATGCGCTGGCCTGGAATTCTGCCCGGACCGTCGTGGATATCACCGTGCAAATCTCCGAAGGGATCAGGACCACGGTCGCGGGCGTGAAGATCACGGGCCTTGCGCGCGTGGGCGCAGACGATGCCCGGCAGGTGCTGCAGCTCAAGACGGGCGAACCCTTCCGGAAAGGCCTCCTGGTAGCCGACAGGGCCGCCCTTTCCGAGTACATCTCGGAGCAGGGACACCCGTATGTGCAAGTGAAGGGGGACGTGATGTACACCCCGGACCCCTCGCAGGCGCAGGTGCTCTACCAGGTTGAGGAGGGTCCCGCCGTTAGCATGGGCACGGTCTACTTCCGCGGCAATTTCAAGACCAGGCCGCGCGCCCTCAACCGCGAACTCGGCATCAAGCCGGGCCAGCCATTCTCACTCAAAACCATGCTCCAGGGACAGAAAAACATCCGCGACATGGGAATCTTCGATACGGTGCAGTTCAAGACCATCGGGCTCAAGGAAAAGGCGGACCGTATCACGTTACTGGTCGACATGGAAGAAATCGCACCCTACTATATACAGGCAGGTGCCGGGTATACGAGCGACCGCGGACTGTACGGCAACACCCGCATCGGCGACCGCAATCTCTTCGGCCTGAACAACGATGCCTGGCTGGGGGGCGAGATCAGCCAGATCGGCTACCATAGCGAGCTCAGCCTGACCCAACGCCGGATCTTCGAGACCCCCATCGCAAGCACCTTGGCCGTCTCCTATGACCAGAAGGAGGAGTTCAACAAGGACTTCGGGACCAAGGTATGGGCCTCCTCGGTGAGCTTCCGGCGGGAGCTCAAGCCGCAGCACCTCGATGTCTCCCTGGGGTTCAGGTATGAACGGCGCGACGAATATCCACGGGGATCATCCCCGGAGGCCATCGACACCTATGACCCGCGGAGCATCCTCGTGACCACGCCGGCCGTCGCTTTCGATACGCGGGACAACTTCGTGCGGCCTACCAAGGGGGTCATGACCTCCCTATCCGTGGACATTTCCAAGGGGCTTCAGAATTCTATCGACAATTTTCTCAAGTATTATCTGGATCTGCACCTCTATTGGCGTCCCGCGCCGCGGATCACGTTGGCCTGGCTCGGGCGGGGGGGCTATATCGAGACCTTCGGAAACGGGAGCACGCTCCCGGATGATCAGTTGTTGTACCTGGGCGGGACCTTCAGCGTGCGGGGCTTCGAGGAGAACATGCTCAGATACGATGCCAGCGGCAATGCCGTGGGCGGCCGCATGTCCATCGTCGGGAGCATGGAGGCGCGCTTTGAGCTGCAGCGGAACTGGGAGCTCACGCTTTTCTCCGATACGGGTGCGGTCCGGCGGGCGTTTATAGATGCCGGCTCAGACCAGTTCCGGTCTTCCGTGGGGCTCGGCCTGCGCTACATCACGCCGATAGGCCCCATGGGCCTACTGTACGGCCACAAGCTCAATCGCAAAGGCGGGGAGAGCGCCGGTCGCGTGCACTTCTCGATCATGTATACCTTTTAACCCCGAGCCGCGGCGTGGGCGCGGACGCGCTCGTGGCGTGGGAACCGCGCCGCTACCCGCCCTGCTTGCGATCCTCCAGCTACTGCTTGATGGCGTTGAAGCACTCGCGGTCGATGGGCAGGCTCTTGACAAAGATGACGGAGATCAGGAAAATGAAGGTATCAGTCCTTGACAGGTTGTTGCCCAAATGCCAGACTCCACGGAATGCCAAAGAAAGAAATGCTTCAC
>Ga0315288_10005352_pt1 | contig 16325 bp, 14 predicted proteins | sample YL17G11_20_MG_FD_203454 | JGI IMG/M metagenome (GOLD analysis project Ga0315288, IMG submission 203454) | Sediment microbial communities from Yellowstone Lake, YNP, Wyoming, USA - YL17G11_20 | ecosystem: Environmental > Aquatic > Freshwater > Lake > Sediment | place: USA: Wyoming | collected...
TGGTTGAACCTCTTCTGGCTTGCGTTCCTTCCCATATAGGCGCTCGTTGCCAGGACACCGTTGAACAATGCTGCAACCGACGCGCCAGCAGCTAAGGCGAAGAGGGCAGGCATATTGAAGGCCGTGATGAGTGTATAAGCTACCATGGCTGCCGTAGTTGCCCAAAGGGCATTGGCCGGCGGTTCCCCAGAGATCGCCTTATTATAGATCCTGTGGGGGTTGCCCACCTGGGCTGCCAGCTGCACCTGCGAGTTGGGATTGCTCTGAGAGCCTATGTCAGATTCAATGTCCTCAGAAGCACCAGCAACTGTCGCAAGGGCACCCATAGCAGCTACGAGCCCCATGCTAAATGCGTCCATTTTTCCTCCTCCTTTTCATTTAGCCAATTTCATAATTTTGCTCGATAAAATTGGCTCCGACGCTCTTGGTATCAATTACCTAAACTTATAAAGCTTTCGCGATGCTTTCCGCAGCAGAGCCCAAACCAGCAGCTGGCCCTGGCAGTGAGCTACCAGGGCTCCCTTTTTGCCCCCATCCTGTATCCCAGGATGTTGACCATTCGGTGTAAAACTGGCGTTATTATCAAAACTATTATTATTATAGTTAGCGTAAAGTTCTGCCAGAACCAGCCCGGCGCCAGGGCCAGGGTGAGCAACCAGCTTCCCAGCACGAAGTCAAGCTGATCTATGATCGCCAGAGGAGCGCCGCGCCCCAGTCCCAACCGGCGCTTGAAAAAGGCGGCGCCCATGTCTCCCAGCATGGCTCCCAGGGACAGTCCGAAGAGAACGGGAATCTGGCCCCAGCCCTGTCCAAAAGCCGGAAGGCCGAGCGTGGGGGCCAGCAGGTTGAGAAAGAGACCGAATAAAACGCCGCATATCGTTCCTGCGATGGTTCCCCTGAAGGTCTTGCCGTCTCCCATGATGCGTTTTCCGTCCTGTAGAGTCAGTCCCAGGTCCAGAGGCAGGCCTCCGCCGAAGAGGGCAGCACAGTTGTTGGGAAGATAGGCCGGGAGCATCAGCCAGAAGGCGATTATCAGTTCATTCATGGGACCTTCAAATCCTCGGTTCATATCCAATATATCAAATTATCTGCTTGTCGGGCTTATTTTTGTCAATGGGGGCCTTTTGGTTTTTTGCCGCCTTTCCTCGCCGTCCTTGCGCTCTCCTCCCCTTAGTTTGTGCCTCCTGCAGGCCTTGGATCGAAACAGTTAAGTTCCTCCTGAGAAAGTCAGGTCTCAGGCGTCGATGGTCTAGTGGCTATGACTTGGGCCTTCCATGCTGCCTAATAGCGAAGCAAGCCTACAACCCGGGTTCGAATCCCGGTCGACGCATCAAAGAATTTATCGGCTTACGTTGAATGCCGAATTGATTTTCGCTACATTTATATTCTAGTTTGACAAGTCAGTGATTATGAATTCTGGAGGGGAGATCTCCAACGCAAAAGGATTGCTGGCAGAGAAGATAGCTGGAGAGATTACCCTATCCCATAATCCAGGCGAAACCCTCAGGAAATGGCGGAGAAACTTCGGCATCACCCAGACGGATCTCTCCACATATCTGGGCATCTCTCCCTCAGTGATCTCCGATTACGAGAGTGGCCGGAGGAGGTCACCCGGCATAATGATAGTGAGCAAGTTCATAGATGGCCTTCTGAAGATAGACGAGAAACGCGGCTGTAATGTCCTCAGAGCCTACGAGAGCATGTTTGGAGACATCCTTGGCCTGGATTCCATCTGCAGCATCTGCGAGTATCAGGAGCCGATTCTCCTCTCAGATGTTGCCCACAGGCTGGAAGCTGCAGTAGTATTCGGCAACATCAACATCACCATCTGGGGTTATACCATCATCGATAGCATGAAGGCCATTGTCGAGCTACTGCCGGAGCAGTTTCACAGGATCTATGGGCGGAGCACAGCCCGAGCCCTGATCTTTACCGGAGTGCGGTCGGGAAAATCTCCTATGGTGGCCGTGCGCGTCAGCAACCTCAAGCCCGGCGCCGTTGTTCTTCAGGGAATTATGCCTGCCGATGTGGATCCTGTGGCCATAAGGATCGCCAAGGTGGAGAATATTCCTCTTCTAACGACACCTTTTTCTGCCGAGGAGATATCCATCGCTCTGAGCGAAGGGTGAATTCTTTTGGCGGGCATAGTCAGCTATGGCGTCTATATACCAAAATTCAGGATTAGAGTAGAAGAAATTGCCAGGGTCTGGGGCGATAAGAGCAACATCTCCCAGAGCCTGCTGGTCTATGAGAAATCTGTGCCCGACATGGACGAGGATACAGTTACTATAGCAGTGGAGGCGGCGCGCAATGCCATTATGCGCGCAAACCTCGATCCCGCGAGGATCGGGGCCATCTATGTGGGTTCAGAGAGCCATCCCTATGCCGTGAAGCCCACAGGAACGATAGTGGGCGAGGCTATCTGCGCATCCTCGGCCTTTACAACAGCGGACTTTGAGTTCGCCTGCAAAGCAGGAACTGCTGCCATACAGGCCTGTCTTGGCCTGGTGAGCTCTGGATTGATCGATCTCGGTCTGGCCATCGGCTCAGATGTGAGCCAGGGAGCGCCGGGGGACATGCTGGAGTACACGGCGGCCGCTGGCGGCGCAGCTTTTATCATAGGGCGCAAAGACCTGGCCGCAGAGATAGAGGGCTTTTACTCCTTCACCACAGACACCCCGGACTTCTGGAGACGAGAGGGGATGCCCTATCCCGAGCACGGAGGCCGTTTCACAGGAGAGCCGGCCTACTTCAAGCACGTCGCCAGCGCAGCCACTGGCCTGCTGGAGCGGCTGGGAACAACGCCCAAGGACTATGACTATGCCGTCTTTCATCAGCCCAACGGCAAATTTCCATTGAGAGTCGCCCGCAAGCTGGGCTTTACAAAGGAGCAGATCGAGCCGGGCATGATGGTGTCCATGATCGGAAACACCTACTCGGGATCGAGCCTGATTGGCCTCGCAGCAACGCTGGATGTAGCCCGGCCGGAAGAGAGGATCTTTCTCACCAGCTTCGGCTCGGGTGCGGGAAGCGACGCCTTTAGCATAACCGTGAGGGACAGAATTGAGGAGATTCGCGGCAAGGCCCCGTCGGTGAGGGATTATGTGGGAAGGGCCGAATATCTTGATTATGCCATGTACGCCAAGCACAAGGGCAAGCTGAAGATATGAGATCGGTATCCATCATAGGAGCAGGCTGCACAAAGTTCGGGGAGCGGTGGGACGTCTCTTTACGCGATCTGGTGGCCGAGGCCGGAGTCCTGGCCATGGAGGATGCGAACCTTGCCGGTGAGCAGATCGATGCCCTCTACGTAGGGAATATGAGCGGCGGTCGATTTGTGGAGCAAGAGCATATCGGGGCACTGATCGCCGATTGCGCAGGCCTCTCGCGCCTCCATGTGCCCAGCACCCGGGTTGAAGCCGCCTGCGCCTCGGGAGGTCTGGCTCTGCGCCAGGCGATCCTGGCGGTGGCCAGCGGCTATCACGACATCGTCATCGCCGCTGGAGTGGAGAAGATGACGGATGTCTCCACTGGCGCAGCGGCAGATGCCCTCGCCGCAGCCGCCGACAGAGAGTGGGAATGCTTCTTCGGGGCCACCTTTCCGGCGCTCTATGCCATGATGGCCAGGCTGCACATGCGCAGCTATGGGACCACCCACGACCAAATGGCCATGGTGGCGGTCAAGAACCATCATCACGGCACCCTCAACCCATTGGCCCAGTTCCAGACGGAGATTACCGTTGCCGATGTCAACCGTTCTCCGATGGTGGCCGATCCCCTGCATGTGCTGGACTGCTCTCCCATAACTGATGGGGCTGCAGCCGTTGTCTTGACCCCTACGGAGATGGCCGGCAGATTTGCTGAGACGCCTATAAAGATAATAGGCAGCGGTCAAGCCAGTGACACTCTTGCCCTGCACGACCGCCGGGATATTACAACTCTAGAGGCCACCGTCTGCGCCGCGCGATCTGCTTTCAGTCAGGCCGGGACAGAGCCGAGGCACGTGGACGTGGCAGAGGTCCATGACTGCTTCACCATCGGCGAGATCCTGGCCATAGAGGACCTGGGATTCGTGGAGAAAGGGCGGGGAGGGATAGCAGTAGAGGAGGGTCTGACGGCGCTGGACGGGGCTCTTCCAGTCAATACCTCCGGGGGCCTCAAAGCATGCGGCCATCCCGTGGGAGCCACGGGCATCAAGCAGGCCTATGAGATCGCATTGCAGCTCCGGGGCGAGGCCGGGCGGCGCCAGGTGGAGGATGCAGAGATAGGGCTGACCCATAACGTAGGGGGTTCCGGCGGGACGGCCATAGTCCATATCTTCTCGAGGTGAGAAGCTACGACCACACATGCTCCGCGGTTCTGGAGGTGCATCCCTCAGAGGTATACTCTGAAGGGCACACACTGTGTCAGCTGCGATGAATACTACTTTCCTCCCCGCAATGTATGCCCCAACTGCAGGCGGGCGGCGCAGCTGGAAGATTGCAGGTTCAAGGGAACGGGCACGGTCATCACCCATACCACCATCTACACCGCCACTGAGGATTTCGAGAGATTGACGCCCTATCACCTGGCCATAATAGAGCTTGATGAAGGACCGAGGGTTACAGGCCAGATAGTCTCTTGCAGTAGCGTCAGGATAGGAATGCGCGTTCGGCCGGTGTTCAGAATACTGGGCAAAGAGGGCGACAGGGGCATCATTTACTACGGCACAAAGTTCGCCCCCTCTGAAGAGCAATAGCCCATCTGGCTAGCTGCAGCAGACTCTACAGGGGCTGGGATTCGAAGCCGCAATAAACATGTCCTGGTCCGAGGAGACCAGGAAGGGTCCTGTTTTCAGGACATGATTCGCGACCTTAATCTCTTCGAGGAGCTGGATGAGCCGAGGTCTTTCTCCAGCCTGTAGGACCAAGAAGAAGCTGAACTCCCCAAAGAGCCGGTAGACCTTCATTACCTCCGGCCTGCTCTGAAGGTCCATGTAGACGGACCTCTCCATGGCAGGTGCGACCTTGATCATTATCAATCCGATCATTATATCTATTCCCCCACTCTGAGGCCTCGCATTTTGCAAGACTTCAATTTAAACTTTTCGCTTCCTTTAAAAGGTGGCAATTCGCTAATTTGCCAAAGCCCGCTAAGATTTCTCTTTTCAATGCATTAAAACTGAGCTTTATTGGCCGGACTGTAGGGTTGCAGAATGCCATAAAGAGAAGAAATTGATGACAAATATAGGGAAAAGCTTAAATTCGCACAGGTTATTTCATTAAAGTCTTAATTATTCAGGGGGCATAATCGGTTTTGAGCGATGCAACGGGCTATGATGCCAGCCATATCCAGGTCCTGGAAGGGCTGGAGGCGGTCAGGCGCAGGCCGTCGATGTATGTGGGCAGCACTGACGCCCTGGGGCTGCACCATCTTGTCTATGAGGTAGTGGACAACAGCGTAGATGAGGCTCTGGCAGGCTTCTGCACGGAGATAGATGTCAGCCTGCACCAGGATGGCAGCGTCACCGTCAAGGACGATGGTCGCGGAATTCCCGTGGACATCCACCCCCAGTTCGACCGCCCAGCTCTAGAGATCGTCATGACCATCCTGCATGCCGGGGGGAAGTTCGACCACGAATCCTACAGCGTGTCGGGCGGCCTGCACGGCGTGGGTGTCTCAGTGGTCAACGCCCTTTCGAAGTATCTGGAGGTTGAGGTCTGGCGGAACGGAAAGGTCTACTGGCAAAGGTATGAGCGCGGCAATGTGGCCTCTGAGCTGGAGGTGAGGGGAGAGTCGCAGCATACCGGGACGACCATAACCTTCATGCCCGACTCAGAGATCTTTGAGGAGACGGAGTTCAACTTCGACCTGCTCTCCTCCCGCCTCAGAGAGCTGGCCTTTCTCAACAAAGGCCTGAAGATAACCATAAGAGACGAACGCTCCGGCAAGGAGAATGCCTTCCAGTACGAGGGCGGCATAGCCTCTTTTGTGGAGTACCTGAACAAGAACAAGGAGGCTTTGCACAGCCCTCCCATCCACCTATCCAGCAGCAAGAATGGCACATCGGTAGAGGTGGCCCTTCAGTACAACAGCTCCTACAACGAGAACATCTTCTCCTACGCCAACAACATCAACACCCGAGAGGGCGGAACCCATCTCATGGGCTTCCGCGCCGCCCTGACCAAGACCGTCAATGAGTATGCCAAAGCCAACAAGCTCCTGAAAGGCGACGATAAGCTCGGCGGAGAGGACTTGAGAGAAGGCCTGGTGGCCGTGGTGAGCGTGAAGCTCCCCGACCCTCAGTTCGAGGGCCAGACCAAAGCCCGCTTGGGAAACAGCGCCATACGCGGCCTGGTGGAGTCCCTGGTCTCTGAAGGCCTGGCAGAGCATTTTGAGGAGAATCCACTGACGGCTACGGCCATCGTGGAGAAGGCCTCAGAGGCCCTAAGGGCCAGAGAGGCGGCTCGCAAGGCCAAGGAGCTCACCCGACGAAAGAATGCCCTCTTTTCCGGAGGCTTGCCTGGCAAGCTGGCCGACTGCTCGGAGAATAGTCCGGCAAAATGCGAGATCTACATCGTAGAGGGCGAGTCCGCGGGCGGATCGGCCAAGCAAGGCCGCAACAGACACTTCCAGGCTATACTGCCCCTGAGAGGCAAGATCCTCAACGTGGAGAGGGCCCGGCTGGACAAAATCCTGAAGAACACCGAGATCAGGAATATGATCGTGGCCTTTGGGACGGGCATTGGGGAGGATTTCGATATCGTCAAGGCCAGGTATCACAAGGTGATTATCATGACCGATGCCGATGTGGACGGATCCCACATCCGCACCCTGCTCCTGACTTTCTTCTACCGCTACTTGAGGCCCCTACTGGATTCGGGCTACATCTACATCGCCCAGCCTCCCCTGTACCAGATCAAGAAGGGAAAGCAGGTCAGCTACGCCTACTCCGATGACGAGCTAGCCCGGCTAGTAAAGGATATGGCCAAGCCGGCCATCCAGAGGTACAAGGGTCTGGGAGAGATGAATCCCGATCAGCTCTGGGAGACGACTATGAACCCCGAGAACAGGACGCTACGAAAGATGACGCTGGAGGATGCTGTGGAGGCGGACCGCATCTTCACCATCCTCATGGGCGACCAGGTGGAGCCGAGAAGGGAGTTCATCGAGGCCCATGCCAAGGACGTAAAGAACCTCGACGTTTGAGGGAGAGAGCTTTGACTGAAGTTCTGGTCAATATCACAGAGGAGATGAAGTCCTCCTATATCGATTATGCCATGAGCGTCATTGTGGGAAGGGCGCTCCCTGACATCAGGGACGGCCTGAAGCCTGTGCACCGGCGCATCCTTTACGCCATGTATGAGCAGGGCATGACCCACGACCAGCCCTACAGGAAATCTGCCCGCGTGGTGGGCGACGTGATGGGCAAGTACCATCCCCATGGGGATGTGGCCATCTACGATACCATGGTGCGCATGGCCCAGGATTTCTCCATGCGCTATCCTCTGGTGGATGGCCAGGGCAACTTCGGCTCCATTGACGGCGATCCGGCAGCGGCCATGAGGTACACTGAGGTCAGGCTCGCGAGGATTGCCGAAGAGCTGCTGGTGGACTTGGACAAGGATACAGTGGATTTCCTGCCCAACTACGACGGCTCCTTGAAAGAGCCCTCAATTCTGCCCGCCAAGCTGCCGAACCTTCTCCTCAACGGCTCTACAGGGATAGCAGTGGGAATGGCCACCAACATCCCTCCTCACAACCTGCGCGAGACCGTCAGGGCCATGATCCACCTCATCGACCAGCCGCAAGCCTCCTTGAGGGAGCTGATGGAGCATCTGCCCGGCCCCGACTTCCCCACCGCAGGCTACATCATCGGCCGGGCCGGAATTGAGGCTGCCTACCTAACGGGAAGGGGAAGCATTCTCATGAGGGCCAAGTCAGAGATCGAGGAGGCCCCTCGGGGGACGCGGATTCTCTTCACAGAGCTTCCCTACCAGGTGAACAAGGCCAAGCTCATCGAAGATATGGCCGAGATGGTCAAGGCCGGACGGCTGGAGGGCATATCCGACCTGCGCGACGAGTCGGATAAGGATGGCATCAGGATGGTGGTGGAGGTCAAGAGCGGCTTCAACGCTCAAGTGGTATTGAACCAGCTGCACAAGATCACGTCCCTTCAGACAAGCTTTGGGGTAATCAACCTGGTCTTGGTGAACGGCCAGCCCAGAACCCTCTCATTGAAGGAGACTTTGGAGCACTACATCCTCTACCGATCCCAGGTCGTTGAGAGGCGAACTCGCTTTGAGCTTGAGGCTGCGGAGAAGAGGGCCCACATCCTGGCCGGACTGCTCATTGCTCTTGGAAATATCGACCAGGTCATCAAGATCATCAGGGCAAGTCCAACTCCCATCGAGGCCCGGGATGGCCTGATCATGGCATTCGGCCTGAGCGAAGAGCAGGCCAAGGCCATCCTGGATATGAGGCTGCAGAGGCTGACCGGTCTCGAGCGGGACAAGATAGCAACTGAAGCCAGTGAGCTCGAGAAGACCATCGACCGACTGCGGAAGATTCTCGCCAGCCGTGATGAGATATTGAATATCATCAAGCAGGAGCTGACGGAGCTCTGCGAGAGCTACGGGGATGAGCGGAGGACGCAGATCGTCGAGCAGGAAGGGGAGATAGGCCACGAGGATCTCATCCAGGAGGAGGAGGTGGCCGTGGCCATGACCAGCAACGGCTACATCAAGAGGCAGCCGCTGACGGCCTACAGGATGCAGAGGCGCGGCGGCCGGGGCGTGATTGGAGCGGAGACCAAGGACGAGGAGCATGTCACAGACTTCTTCACTGCCTCCACCAAGGACTATCTGCTCTTCTTTACCGACAAGGGAAAGGCCCACTGGCTCAAAGTCTACGAAGTTCCCTCCCTCGGGCGCGCCTCGCGGGGGAAGTCCATCGTCAACCTCCTGCAGCTCGAGCAGGATGAGCGGCTGGCGGGAGCAATGCCAGTCAAGAGCTTCGAAGCTGACGGATTCATACTCATTGTGACCAGGAGCGGAAGCATTGCCAAGATGCCCATCCGAGCCTTCCGCAACCCCAGGAAAGGGGGCATCAAGGCCGTAAACCTCAAGGGCGACAGCCTGGTCGCGGCAAGGCTGACCGACCAGGGCCAGGAGCTGCTGGTGGCCACCAAGCAGGGCAAAGCCATCCGCTTCAAGGAGGGCGATGTCAGGGCCAGCAACCGCGGCACTATGGGCGTGAAGGCCATGAGCCTCTCCCCCGGGGACGAGATCATAAGCATGGATGTGGTCAAGCCCAGCTGCACTCTCCTGACTGTAACCAGCCGGGGGTACGGCAAGCGCACTGAGCTGGAGGAGTACCCCCTGCAGAGGCGCGGGGGCAAGGGCGTGAAGAACATCGATATGAAGAAGGGCTACGTCTGCTGCACCACTACCGTCTCCGGGGAGGAGGAGCTCTTGGTCACCACCAAGGACGGAGTGGTGATCCGCATTCCGACCGGCGAGATCCGCGTCCAGGGAAGGGCCACCCAGGGAGTCAGGATCATGAACGTCAAATCAGGGGATGAGGTCTCGGCTGTAGCCAGGATAACCCAGGGGGCGGAAGAATGATTTTTAGGGGAAATTTTTTATTTTTCTGTTCGTGAACCTCTATTTTTTTATTTTAATTTTATAACGTCATCGTTCCCAACTCGCTGCTGCCAGGTTTGATGTGCTCAAGTGTGATGTGGCATGGCGAGCGTGCTGGCTCGGCTCTCCTCTTCCAGAGTCTGCTGTCATCGTTGCTCCTCAACTAGAAAAGCTATCATGCGTCTTTGTGTGTCGCCCCGGTGCCCTTAGCTCCCGCTCGAGGCCGCGGGCGCACGCCCTTCGCGTTCACGGGGAACACTACACGTCGGGGCCTGAAAACGGTTGATAGATTGATTTTCTCATTCGGACAAGCCAATCAGAACATGGGGGTCGTGAATAAGTTACGGGTTGGTATTTGGATCTATTGCAGAAATCAGGATCATTAGATACTGATTTTCTCAGGATAGCACTTGGTGGGGGACGTTCATGGAATCACTCTCCGTAAACGAGTTCAAAAAACTCCAACCACCTATTTGTTCACTACCGAACATGGGAGGTCCATTATCAAATCCCAGCTGGCAAGTTATTTAATTGGAGAGGCCACTGGTAAGCTAGTCCAAACTACTATGTTTATAATTGCCAATCGGGGAGGATTGGCCTTGACGATGAGCAGATCGACTCCAAGGAAGGTCGCCGTTGTCGGCGCAGGAATTGCAGGCGCAGAGCTGGTGAGAAAGGCCCTGCCGGGCCCCCAGGAGATCACCCTGATTGAGCCAAAAGGGCAGATAGAATGTCAGGCCCTCTATCCCGAGTATCTAGTGGGCTCTGTGAGCCTGGAGGATCTCACCGCTCCCCTCAAACCCTTCTGCGATCGAGTGGGTGCGGAGCTTGTGAAGGAGCGCGCCATCCGCCTGGATGATAATGCGGTGATATGCGACCGCTCCAGGGTGGAGTTTGATGTTGCTGTCATAGCCACAGGCGCCACCCAGAACTACTTCGGCATAAAGGGCGCCGATAAGACCTTCACCGTCAACACTCTGGAAGGAGTGGTAAAGGCCAGAGAGTTTCTGGAGAAGAAAAAGCCCGAAAGCATAACCATCATAGGTGCGGGGCTGACAGGCATAGAGACCGCCTGCGTTCTTAAAGAAAAGATAAATGCCGAGATTGGGATCCTGGAGGCCAAGGACAGGATCCTCCCCCAGTTCTCACCGAAGATCTCCCCGTACCTGGAGAAGGAGCTGGCCAGAAGGGGAATCGACTTTCTTGTCTCGAGAAGGGTGCAAGAGGTGGAAGAGCGCAACATTCTCTTGACGGATGGGAGCACCATGCGATGCGACATGGCCATCTGGACGGCCGGCATAAAGCCCCCCGAATTCATCCAAAGCCTGCCTTTTGCGAAAAAGGATGACGAGTGGATCATGACCGACGAATGCTTGCGTGCCCTAGGGCGCGCCAGCGAGAAGGTCTTTATTCTAGGCGATAGCGCCTGGATTGAGATCGGAGGTCATGTGGCAAGCAAGACGGCGGTAGAGGCCGAGCACCAGGCAGGGCATATGGCCGGCAACCTGATCAGGCTGGCTGAGGGCAAGCCTCTGCAAAGCTACTCCATAATAGCCCCAACCAACGCCCAAGTAGCATTGATCTCTCTGGGATGCAATCGCGCCATGGGTGTATACGGGGATAGGTGCTTTACCCTCCCCTCCCATCTCCTTCACTCTCTCAAGAGCTGGATAGACAAGTCCTTCATAGAGCGATTTAAATAAAAGTATGTGTTTAGCTCATCGGTCGTGAACCTCTAATTAGCATGAATTTTATGATTGCCATCCCCTCCATGTCTGGCTCTCCTTCCGTGCTTCTCCTCCAGACAGAACAACTTACTACTACTATGCATTCTATTGTGTCGCCCCGTGGCCTTTTAGCTCCCGCACAGGGCAGCGGGCGGTTTCCCTAAGCGGTCGCGGGGAACACTACACGGCGAACAGGGTTGATAGATCGATTTGCTTTTCTCCTTTTGACTGCCAAAGAACTGGGTGCCAAGGGAGGCGGAAATATCGATAGAGAGTTTTCCATGAAGCTAAACACATTCAAGTAAAGAAAGCTTTAGATATTTTGTCGATGGCCTGTCCGTGCTCGCTGCGGACAAATGTAGGCATGAAGGATAAATAGAAGGGATATTTTTCTATCATATGGCGATGAAAAGGCTATCTGGAAGGATCTGCGCTCCTAAAGTGGCACTGCCAGCTCTGCTGGCTCTGCTTCTTCTGCTCTCTGCCGCGCTAGCCCAGCTGCCCATCCGGCCGGAGACGGGCAGCTTCATCCGGGACTCGGAGAGAAACGGCCACGGTCTTCTCATAATACACAACAACTGGAGGATGGACACAGTGGCCGTGCTGGCCGACTCCGGCCTGAAGCCGCTATGCGCAGTCTATATCCGCTCCCGGGACTCCTTCAACCTCACAGCAATCGAGGACGGCGCCTACGGGCTGTACTTCACAGTCGGCACTCTCTGGAACTCGAAAGATGGCAGGTTTGACAGCCTCCTGGGATACTACCGCTACAACTCTCCTCTGGTCTTTGAGACGGCCGAAACCGACCAGGAGATAGAGTACTCCGTATTCGAGCTGGACCTCTACGAGGCCAAGGCCTCCAACTTCCTGCCCGACAACTTCCAGTTCCCCGACCTCAGGGCTTGAGGAAGACGGCCTCCAGCTGGCGGCGGATCAGATCCCGGCCGCGCACGCGCATCATCCATTCGCTAGCCTTGATGGAGGACGCCTCCAGGCCGGAGAAGAGCTCCTCGACCTCCTCCCCGCTGAAATAATGAGTGACTGTGCCCTGGCCCCTCAGGAAGGTCCCTGGTTCGACCTCCTTGCCCTGGCCCGCTCTCATGTCTCCTGCATCAAACTCCCGCAGCATTAGCCTTCCTCCTCTGCTTAGAACTCTTCCTGCCTCGCGGGCCAGCAATTCTCTCCCCTCCTCGAGCAGGTGGCCAGCGACGTGAAATGCCAGCACGGCATCGAAGCTCTCCTCCCGGAAAGGCAGATGGCAGGCGTCGGCAAGCAGCAGCCCGGCCTGCGGTGCCTGGAGGCGGCAGAGCGCGACAGCCTTGGGAGATATGTCAACGGCCACGACTTTTAGGCTCAAACCGCATATGGCCAACAGGGTCTTGCCGTTGCCGCAGCCCAGCTCGAGCACGCGAGAGCCTGCGGCGAGCTCTGGCGGCCTTGCCACGCCGCCCCAAAGTCGGCCTCGCGCCCGGTAGTCCCTCTCCCAGGCCTCTAGATGCACCTTCACAAGAGAAGTGAATCGCCCTTGGAGTGCATTAAAGCTATCATCTCCGATGGATTTTAAAGCGCTGAGGACATGCTCCTCCTCATGGCAGAGATGCTGGAGGGATTCCGTGGCTGCCTCCTCGGCCTGGCCGTCGGTGACGCCCTGGGGATGCCCACAGAGGGCTTCAGCGCCCAGGAGATCAGATCCAGGTTCGGACAGGTTCGGGATATGCTGCCTGCCCCTCAAGGCCACTTTCACAGCGGCCTGGAGGCGGGCCAGTACACGGATGATACCGAGCAAGCGCTGCTGCTGGCAGAGTCTCTGATAGAGAACGCGGGATTCTCGCCGGACCGGTTTGCAGAGTTGCTCGCTAGATGGGGAGCATCCTGGACCCTGGACGAGAAGCTCAACCGGGGCGTGGGCTTCACCTCCCGGTCAGCAGTGGAGAACCTCCTGGCCGGCATCTCCTGGAAGGAGTCGGGTCTCGCGCTGCCTACATGCGGATCGGCCATGAGGGTGGCCCCCTTAGGACTGCTCTACCATTGCGATTTAAGCGTTGTCAGCCGGTATGCTGAGCTGCAGAGCCTGCCCACCCATAGCGGCCCGGCAGCGCGAGCAGGAAGCATAGCCGTAGCTGTAGGGATTGCCATGGCCCTAAAAGGATTCTGCAAAGAGATGGTGCTGAGAACTGCGGCCTCTCTGGCCGGCAGAGCAGACCGGGAGTTTGCCGAGAAGCTTCTATGGACGCTGTCCCTGTTCGATCTGCGCTCGGAGGACGCTCTCGGGCTGATAAGGAACTCGCCTCACGTCTCCGAGGCAGTCCCCGCCGCCTTCTACTGCTTTATGAAGTTCCCGCCGGAGGAGGCTTTGATAGCCGCGGCCAACGGCGGAGGAGACACAGACTCCATAGCCTCTATAGCCGGAGCCCTCTGTGGAGCTTCCGCGGGCGCCGCCTGGATCCCGGAGAGATGGCTCTGCTGCCTGGAGGACCGAAAGCGCCTGGAGAGGGTGGCTGGGGATCTGGCAGAGCTGAGCGGTGGGCTCTGCCCCTGAAGCGCGGTGGATTTATTACTGAGGCCCCCAACTGCCTTAGCTCATATGATAGACGTAGGAATTGTCGGTGGATCGGGCTACACCGGCGGGGAGCTCTTGCGCCTCCTCTCATATCACAAAGAGGCCAAGGTAGTGGCAGTGACCTCCCGCAAGCTTGCCGGCAAGCCGGTCAGCTCCATTCATCCCCATCTGCAAGGTCTTTACGACCTGAGCTTCGAGGCCGCCACAGCCAAGCAGATCGCGGAGCGCTGCGATTTTGTCTTCACAGCCGTCCCCCACGGCACGGCCATGGACTGGGTGCCCGATCTCCTGGACGCCGGGACCAGGGTGATCGACCTCAGCTCCGACTACCGTCTCGCGGTTGATGTCTTTGAAAAGACCTACAACATAAAGCACCGCGCTCCCCGTCAGGCCGTCTTCGGCCTCACAGAGCTCCATCCTGAGGTGGCCAAGGCCAAGCTGGTGGGTAATCCGGGCTGCTATCCCACAGGGGCCACCCTGGCGGTGGCGCCTTTGGCCAAGGCCGGGCTGGTGGAGAGGGTGGCCTTCGACTCCAAGTCGGGGATATCCGGAGCCGGAGCCGAGCCCACGGAGACCAGCCACTACCCCAGCATGGCCGAGAACGTTATACCCTATAGGCTCACCACCCACAGACACACGCCAGAGATCAAGCAGGAGCTAGAGCGGCTCTCTCCCGGGCTGAAAGTGAGCTTCACCCCTCATGTAGTTCCCGCCGTGCGTGGCATCCTCACTACTGCTCACGTCTTCGTCAAAGCTGACGCCCTCGAGACCGTACAGGACAGAGCCGCGATTGCAGGGATCTACCAGGAGTTCTACAAGAATGCCCATTTCATCAGGATGGCCCAAGGGATGCCCAAGCTCAGCTCCGTTCGCGGCTCCAACTTTTGCGACATAAACTTCGAGACAGAGCTGGGCGGAGACAGGATAGTGGTGATATCTGCCATCGACAACCTGGTGAAAGGCGCATCGGGACAGGCTATCCAGAACATGAACCTCATGGCCGGCCTGGATGAGAGGTCAGGACTCTGGTTCCCCGGCCTGGCTCCCTAGGAGGAGGACAGGAATGATAGTAAGAGATGTGATGAACGTCAAGCCCGTCACCTGCCAGGCAGACGCCTCAGTGACGGATGCGGCCCGAACCCTGCGCGAGGACATGATCAGCGGCATGCCGGTTCTGGACGGGGAGAGGCTGGTGGGAATAGTCTCCGAGTCCGACCTGCTCCGCCTCCTCGCAAGGGAGGATGAAGGCGGACTGTGGCTTCCCAGCCCTTTTGAGATCTTCGAGGTGCCCTTTCGGGACCTGGTGAAGTGGGAGCGTCTGCATTCCGCAATCGATGATCTCTCCACGAAGAAGGTGCGGGAGGTCATGAGCAGGAATGTGCACGAGGTGAGCCCGGAGGACTCCATCGAGGAGGCGGCCGGCATAATGACCCGCCACAGGATCAACCGTCTGCCAGTGGTCGAAGAGGGCCGCCTGGTGGGGATAGTCACCAGAGGAGATATCATCTCCAGCCTGGGGCTGAGACATGTTGAGGATTGAGGGCGGGATCTGCGCTGTCAGTGGAGTCAGAGCGGCAGGGGTAAAGGAGGGCAAGTACGGAGTGGCCCTGATCGCTGCCAGTGGCGTTGCAGCGGGAATGTTCACCACAAACCGGGTGCGGGCGGCGCCTCTAGAGGTAACGGCGGAGCACCTGCGTGCAGGCACGCTGGAAGGCTCAATAGCCAACAGCGGCTGTGCCAATGCCTTCACGGCCGACAGGGGCGTCGAGGACGCCCGGGCCATGGCCGACCTGATGGCCGACCTCCTGGGCGTCGATCGACGCCACATTGCCGTGGCCTCCACGGGAGTGATTGGCAGGTACATGGACATGCCTCTTATATCCCGGCTATTCGAGCAGGCAAAAGGCAGGCTGACCAGCTCTCCCCAGGCCAGCCAGGAGGCGGCCAGGGCCATCATGACCACCGACACCAAAGTAAAGGAGATAGCCGTCGAGCACCAGGGGTTCCATGTGGCAGGAATTGTCAAAGGCGCAGGAATGATCGAGCCCCACCTGGCCACCATGCTCTGCTTCCTGTACACTGACGCCATCCTCACCCTAGCGGAGCTAAAGGGCTGTCTGGCCGATGCAGTCGAAGACAGCTTCAATATGCTAACTGTGGATGGCGACACCAGCACCAACGACATGGTTCTGCTCACCGCCACCGGAAAGAATTGCTGCGACCAGGAAGCCTTCCGCGAGGCTCTGAAGTATGTCTGCATAGAGCTGGCCAGGATGATGGCCAGAGACGGGGAGGGCTCAAGCAAGTATTTTGAAACTCGGATCCTGGGCGCAAAAACAGAAGAAGATGCCCGGGCAGCGGCCAGGGCCGTAGCCAGGAGCAACCTTGTCAAGGCCGCCGTTTACGGTGCCGATC
>Ga0315288_10005353_pt1 | contig 16322 bp, 17 predicted proteins | sample YL17G11_20_MG_FD_203454 | JGI IMG/M metagenome (GOLD analysis project Ga0315288, IMG submission 203454) | Sediment microbial communities from Yellowstone Lake, YNP, Wyoming, USA - YL17G11_20 | ecosystem: Environmental > Aquatic > Freshwater > Lake > Sediment | place: USA: Wyoming | collected...
CTCTTCCAAATGAGAAGGAAGAGGAACGGATAAAGTGGTCATATGTATACTATATTATAATATGATTCTATAGTATATCCTCTCCATTTGTTTGTCAAACGGTTATTTTTTACCGAGCATCGCGATATTGCAACCGTCTCAATGGAGGCGGTCTCTCGATTTGCCACATTTTAAGAGTTTTCGCCAGCCTACGCCAATGCTACGGCTTGGTAAAGCAAACTAAAACAGAATAAATGTTATTTCTGAAGCTTCCGCAGGCGTTTTAGCATGGTTTCAAAATGTAAGTGTCCGACCGATCGGTTTTATACTTACATTTTGAATAAAACGATTTCATCGGACAGCGAGTCCCGCGCTGGCGGGACGAGCGCGCGAAGAAATAATGTTTGTTCTGTTTTGTGGGATAGTGGGATAAAAAACGGCTAAATCGCTGATTTAGCCGTTTTTTTATTTCCCCACTTATGCTATCCGAACGATCGTTTCAATAGCATAAATACAATATTCACAAGATATTTATATTTGCTTTCGAGCGGGTTATGAGCCCGAGCGGGCAGGGTTTGCGAAGCAAGAGTGAGGGCGAATCCTCTCGGTCGCCTCGCTGGGGCGACCGAGAAAAGCGAGAAAGTGAATATAAATATCTCTTTATTTCCTCAACTAATCAAATTTGACAGATTGCTTAAAATTATCAAGAATAATCAGTATTATGTCCGGACACTCCAAGTGGTCAACGATAAAACATAAAAAGGCCTTGACTGACGCAAAAAAGTCAAAGGTTTTTTCTAAGATTTCGTCGCTTATTTCTATCGCCGCCAGGAAAGGCGGCGATCCGGAAAAAAACCCGTCGCTTCGGGCCGCTATTGATAAAGCCCATGAAGTTAATTTACCTAAAGAAAACGTTGAGCGGGCGATAAAGCGCGGCACGGGTGAAATCGGCGGCGCGTCTTTGGAAGAAGCGGCTTACGGTGCCTTCGGCCCCGGCGGAGCCGCCATTTTAATAACCGTCATTACCGACAATAAAAACCGGACCTTGGCGGAAATTAAAAAAATACTGCAAGAGCACAACGCTAAATTCGTGGAACTTAATTCAATCCAATGGATGTTCCGTCGCGAAGGAGCTGATTGGGTCCCAAATCAGCCGATGAAGATAGAGGATGAAAAAACTAAAAAAGAACTTGAAGTGTTATACGAAACACTGGATGACCAACAAGATGTAAACGAAATTTATGATAATACTGGGAATTGATCCGGGGACAGTAAGAATTGGTTACGCGATTCTTGAAAAAAAGAACGATAATGCCAAATTATTGGTTTGCGGTTGTCTTGAAGTCAAAAGTAAATCTCAAGCAGAACGCCTTAGCGAAATCGCTGATTTGATTTCTGAACTTTCTTTAAAATTCCGGCCGCAAGTCCTGGCGATTGAAAAGCTTTTTTTCACAAAAAATGCTAAAACCGCTCTTAGCGTGGCTGAAGCCCGCGGGGTTATAATAAACTCGGCAAATGTTTCAGGCCTTAAAATTCTGGAATTTACGCCTCTTGAAGTAAAAGTTGCTACTACCGGCTACGGCAAAGCGGAAAAATATCAAGTCCAAAAAATGGTTTGCAATATTTTGAAACTTGAAAAAATCCCGCAACCCGACGATGCCACCGACGCTGTTGCTATCGCCTTGACAGCTTGCTATACTAACCCTAAACTAAAAAATTAGCATTTAAATATATGGCGAAAAACAATTTAAATAACACGGACGACACTTTGGAAGAATTAGAAGACGAAGAACTAAAAGAAATGGGGGAAGATATTGGAAAGCCGGTGAATGCCGAAGAAGCGGCTTATAGTGAATTTGAAGATGAATCCGAAGAGAAATCGGGGCCGGAATTAGAGTTGTAGAAACTTTACTTTACCTTTACGAAATGTCTTTTACCAACCTGGACTATCAATCCTGGATTAACGTTAATTTTCATTTTAATATCATTTATAACTTTACCGTCGATTTTTACCGCGTTTTCCAAAATTAAGCGGCGTGCCTGGCCCTTAGATGGTACAAGTTTAGTAGCAATTAATAACCCCACAATGTCACATTTTCCTTTTTTGACCGCAACTTTGGTTATTTTTTCCGGTAGTTCGTGTTTTCCAAAAACTCTTTTAAATTCCGCCTCCGCTTCTTTGGCTTTTTTCTCGCCGTAATAAATTTTCACAATTTCATAAGCCAGTTCAGATTTAAGATCCCGCGGATTTTCACTGGATTTTAACCTTAGTTCAATTTTTTTAACTTCTTCATCCGGCAGGTCGGTACAAAGTCTAAAACATTCCACAATAACCTCGTCGGGCAAAGCCATTATTTTGCCGAACATTTGACTTGGCAGTTCGCTAATAAAAATCGCCCCACCTGAAGTTTTCGACATTAACATTTCACCGGTTTTTGGATTGGCTAAAATCGGTTTAGTTATTACAAACTTTTCTTTCTTCAAAATAATTTTTTCCAAATCTCGGCCAACCAACATATTAAAAAGCTGATCGCTTCCTCCTAATTCCGCATCCGTTTCCAACGCCACCGCGTCATAGCCATGAAGTAACGGATAAAGTATTTCTTTTTCAGTTATTGGTTCGCCCGAAGAAATACGTTTTTGAAACATTTCGCGTTCAATCAATCTTTGGTGCGTTATGAGGCCGCATAAATTTAAAAGAAAATCTGCACTTCTTTTTTTCCACCATTCGCTGTTGAATTTAAAAACTGTTTTTTTAGAATCGAGAATTTTAAGAACTTGCCCTTTATAGTATTTTAAATTTTGCATCACCTGTTTTTCTGTAAGAGGCAGGCGTTTTTTGTATTTTCCGGTGGGATCACCTATACGAGCCGTAAAATCACCTAATAAAACTACTATTTTATGACCCAGTTTTTGGAATCGGCGCAGAATAAAAAGATTGGCACCATGAGCAATGTGCAAACTTGACGCTGTTGGATCAATGCCCCAATAAATGGTTAATTTTTTCCCCGATTTCAAAACTTTTTCCAAGGCCTCGCGACTCGGATAAATTTTATCTATTTGCTTTGTCAGAACTTCCTCTATTAATTTCTCTTGCGATTTTTTTACTCCCATTGCAATCACAATATCAAAATATTTTAAATTTGGCAATTCAAGTGTTTTTATTGTAAATTATAACTAATGAAAAAATACTCTAAAACTTTGTCTCATATCGTCTTTTGGGGTGTTATTTTTGTCTTTGCCTCGGCCAGTTTGCTTATGGCCGCTTTTTTTTATTATAGCCGCCACCTCCCCGACCCAAATGCCTGGCAAGACAGGAAAGTAATCCAGTCCACCAAAATTTACGACCGAGAAAATAAAACCCTGCTTTATGAAATTCACGGCGAAGAGAAAAGAACGGTTGTTGCTTTTGATCAAATTCCCCAAATAGTCAAAAATGCTACCGTCGCCGCTGAAGATATTGATTTTTACAGCCATTCCGGAATTAGTTTTAGGGGGATTTTGAGAGCGATTATTGCTGATATTAAAGGCCAACAAATTTTGGAGGGGGGTTCCAGCATCACCCAACAGCTTATAAAGAACACTTATCTTTCTCCCGAACGCACTTTTAGCCGGAAAATTAAAGAAATAATTTTAGCCATTGCTTTGGAAAGAAGATACTCAAAAAACGAGATTTTAAACTTTTATCTCAACCAGATTCCCTATGGTTCAAATGCCTATGGCATCGAAGCGGCAACCCAGACCTATTTCAACAAGTCGGCTAAAGAACTTAATGTTGCCGAAACCGCCTATTTAGTGGCTCTTCCGAAAGCGTCTTCTTTTTATTCTCCTTATGGCATCCATACTATCGAGCTTAAGGCCCGGGCAGATTATATTTTAAATCGCCTACATGAATTAAAATACATATCCGATGACGATTACGATAAAGCCCTGAAAACTGTTGTCATTTTTACAGAAAATAAAACCGGAATTATAGCGCCTCACTTTGTAATGTTTATCCGAGAATATTTGAACAATAAATATGGAGAGGATTTTGTTGAAAAGGGTGGTCTTAAAGTAACTACCACTTTAAATCTTGAATTCCAGAAAACTGCCGAGACGGCCGTTGAAGAAGGCGCCAAACGAAACGAGGCCTTCAATGCCAAGAATGCCGCTTTGGTGGCTATTGACCCAAAGACCGGCCAGATTTTAGCTATGGTCGGCTCAAAAAACTATGATGGCAAGCCGGAACCGGAAGGTTGCGAACCGGGAAAATCCTGCCAATTTGAACCCAATGTCAATGTTGCCACCCGTTTGCGCCAACCGGGCTCCGCGTTTAAACCATTTGTCTACGCTACCGCCTTCAATAACGGCTATACGCCCGACACGGTAATTTGGGACATTCCGACAGAATTTAATCCGCTTTGTTCCTGGGATGGAAAAGCGGAAAGCGGAATTGATCCAGAAACATGTTACAAACCAAAAAATTATGATGGTAAATTTCGAGGACCGGTTACTTTCAAACAGGCCCTGGCTAATTCTTTGAATGTCCCTTCGGTAAAGGTTTTGTACCTCGCCGGCATTAATGATTCTATCAATACCGCTGAAAGCATGGGTATTACTACGCTTGCTGATCGCTCACGCTACGGGCTTTCTTTGGTCTTGGGAGCTGCCGAAGTGAAACTTTTAGAAATGGTCTCGGCCTTTGGTATCTTTAGCCAAGAAGGTATTAAAAATGAATCAACTGGCATTTTAAAAATTGAAAGTGGAAATGGACAAATTTTAGAAGAATACCATGACGCCGGTCAAAAAGTAATGAGCGAACAATCAACGCGATTAATCAATGACATACTTTCCGATAATAACGCCCGAGCGCCGATGTTTGGCCTTTATAGCCCGCTTTCTCTCGGCGGAAGGCCGGCAGCGGCTAAAACCGGCACTACCCAAGACCCTAACGAAGAGACCAAAGCGCGAGACGCTTGGATTATCGGCTATACGCCGTCTTTAGTTACTGGTGTTTGGACCGGCAACAATAACAATGTTCCAATTGAAAAAGGCGGCGCCGGCGTAATGGCTGCCGGACCTATATGGCATGATTTCATGATCAAAGCGTTGAAAAATAGCCCAATTGAATCGTTTAGCAAACCCGACCCCATAATCACCGAAAAACCCATATTGAACGGCCAATATCAAAACATCGTTAAATTAAAAGTAAATAAACTTAATGGGCTTTTGGCGACAGATAAAACGCCTCAAAATTTAATTGAGGAAAAAACCTTCACCGAGATTCATGAAATTTTATATTGGATCGATAAAAAAGATCCTCAAGGAGGTTTTCCAGACAATCCGGACTCGGATTCCCAGTTTAAAAACTGGGAAACATCACTTCAAAATTGGTTGGAAACAAACTACCCAACGGTCTATAACAAATTACCAAAGGATTACGACAGATAATTAAACATTTTTAATCGGCATAAGAATGTAGAAAAAACTGCTTTCTTTTGCTGGCCTAATGACTGCCGGTTTTTGATCACCATTAAGTTCAAAAATTAATTCTTCTTCCGGAATGTTTTTTAAGCCATCTAAAACATATCGCCAATTAAAAACAATGTTTGCGTCTTTTCCTTTTATTTCTGAATCAACTTTGGCTTGATGGTTCCCAAATTCGGCATGAGTTGAAGTAATTTCAAGCAATGATTTTACTGAATTGGTTTTTAACGTAATATCATTTAATTTTGATGAGAAGCAGCTGGCTAGTTTTACTGCTTCCTCTAAAACATTTTTGGAAAGATAACACCTTGTTTCAAATGATTTTGGAATTATTGCTTCATAATCAGGGTAATTTCCTTCAATCAACCTTGAAATAATTTGAATATCATTGAAACTAAATGAAATTTGATTTTTATCGACAGCAATATTGACATCAAAGTTTTTGTCTCCCAAAGTTCTCAAGATTTCAGAAATAGTACGCAAAGGAATAATAATATTTTGTGATTTTTCAAAATTAATCTTTATTTTTTCTTTCAATTCATCTTTACCGATGAAAATTGTTTTGTGGGCCAAACGAAAACTGTCAGTAGCAATAAGTTTAATCTGGTCTGGTTCTATTTTCATGTAAACACTCGAAATTTCTGGCCGGGCATCCGACGAAGCAGCTGAATTAACGACACTATTTAGCGCATCTTTTAGTATTTTTGAATTAATCACCAACATTGAAGTATTTTTTATCTTAGGAATAATAGGAAAATCATCAGCACTTAAGCCATTAATTGACGCTTTAATAGTGTCGCAATTCAAATAAAGTTTATTATCTTTAGCTTCGAGTTCTATTTCTTTATTCGGTAAATTTCCGATGAATTGGCTTAATAATTGCGCCGGTACCGTGATACCACCCTCTTTAGTTATTTTTGAAGAAATCCAAGAAGTAAATCCAATTTCCAGATCGGTTGAAGATATTTTTAAACGTCCCTTTTCAGTCATCAGAAGAAAATTATTTAAAACAGGTAAAGTTGGATTGTACTTTACAATCCTTAAAGCATTATCAAGGTTTTCTTTTAAATTATCTTTTAGGCAAGTAATATTCATTATTTTAATAATACATTAGTAATTATTTTTTAATTTAAATATAATTTTTATTATTAATAAACCTTAAATACTGTGGAAAGTTCTGTTTAATGTTTCATAAAGCCATTAATCAACTGTTTAGTTTGTTAATAAATTTGTTAATAACTATTTAATAAACTGTAATTGTTTTTTTATTTATCTTTTTAATTAACAATTAATCTCCCAGTTTCTCCCAGTTTCCCCTATGTTTTTCCCCAACTTAGGCCTACACAAGATAAAGTTTCTGGCGGATAAGATTAATTTCATCATTAAAATTAGAGTCCAGTTCAACCTCTTTTCTAATTTTTTCGCAAGCATGAATTGCTGTAGTGTGGTCACGGCCACCAATTTTCATCCCGATAAATGGAAAAGAGCTTTTTAATTCTTCCCTTAAAAGATACATTGCTATTTGACGAGGTTTAACAATTTCTTTTTTTCGCGAACGTTCCAAAAGTTCTTTTTCACTGATGTCATAAAATTCTGCTACTAATTTAACAATGTTTTTAAAAGTAGTGATTTTCTTTGGCGCAGTCAAAATAGAATTTAAAAACTTTTTAGCATCGGATAAAACAATTTCTTTCTGTTCATGGTTGCTAACTATTAAGCGATTCAATACTCCTTCAAGTTCTCGAATATTTTTTTTAACGTTTTGAGCGATGTATTCGAAAACATTATCCGGCGCTTGAAAACCTTTTTCAGCGGCCTTTGACTTCAAAATAGCAACTCGAGTCTCGAGATCAGGGTAAGAAATGTCAGCCAACATTCCTCCTTCAAAACGAGAACGGAGTCGCTCTTCAAGGTTTTGAATTGATTTAGGCGGCCGATCAGATGATAAAACCATTTGTTTTTGGTTGTCATATAAAACATTAAAGATATGGAAAAACATTTCTTGAGTTCTTTCTTTTCCAGAAAAAAATTGGACATCATCAATAATTAATAAATCAAGTTCCCTCCATTTTCTTTTAAAATCATCCATATCCTGCGGCCTTACAGAACCGGTTTTAACAGCAATGAGAAATTCAGAACAAAATCTTTCCGAAGTTACATATTTTATTTTCTTGGAAGGATTTGCTTTTTTTACAGCATTTCCAATAGCTTGAATGAGATGGGTTTTGCCTAAACCAACACCGCCATAAATAAAGAGAGGATTGTATTGTTTTCCCAGATTATTAGAGACCGCCGTTGCTGAAGCATGGGCTAAATCATTAAATGGACCGACAATGAAATTCTGGAAAGTATATCGGCGGCTAAGACCAGTTTCGGTATCAACATTTAATTCCTGAAATTCCAATTGTTTTCCCATCATTGAATCTTCTTTTGGAGGCTTTTTATCTCTTGTTTCCTCTTTCCTATTGATATTCTGGTTTATCTGATAACCAACCTCTTTTATCTCTGTATCCAAATTCCGTAAGGCCTTTAAAATAAACCTATGGTATTTATTTTCAAGCCATTCTTTAGTGAAACTGTTGGGAACAGCAATAGTAATTACTCCTGCTTTTTTATCGGCAATAAAAGTATTTTGAAGCCAGGTTTTAAAGTTTGCTTTTGAGACCTGTAACTCTATTTCGCCTAAAGCTGCCTTCCAAAGTTCGTCGAGTTCCATTTTTTATTTAGTGATTATTTAAAGAGTATAACATCAAACTGAAATGCTTCAATGATTATTCTTATCTTAAAAGAGTTAACAACATGTGAATTATCTGTGGAAAATCATAAGGCCACTGAAAAGATTGACGCAAGATTATTTTTTGTGTTAAAATAAAGCAATATTAAAATGAGTAAAACTTATAATCCTAAAAAAATAAAAAGAAAAAGAAAACATGGATTCTTGAAACGGATGAAAAGTCCCGGAGGAAAAAAAGTTGTCAAAAGAAGGCGTCAAAAAGGCCGTAGGAGATTGATTGTCTAACATGTTGCCGAAAGTCAATCGTTTGCGGCTTGAGAAGCATTTCCAAAACGTTTTTAATGGCGGCAAAATGATGGAGAACCGATTTTTCAGAGTTAAGTTTTTAAAAAACCGAAATAAGTATACTCGATTTGGCTTTATTGTTGGCATCAAATTCTCCAAGAAAGCGACTCAAAGAAACTTTATCAAACGCCGTTTGCGGGCTGCAATAAGACTTTTTCTAAGAAACATAAAACCTGGATTTGACATTATAATCTGGCCAAAAGTCAGCGTTAAAGACGCTAAGTATCGGGAACTAACTGAAAACTTAAAAAATCTGCTAAGTAAAAATGATATCATATCTCTTTAATGAAATATTTTACAGGCCACTCTTTAATGGGTTAATTTTTTTATACAATATTATACCTATTCATGATATAGGAATTTCGATCATTGTTTTAACTATTGTTATTCGCTTAATACTTTGGCCCTTGACAACCAAGAGTATTAAAAATCAAAAAACTTTGACGCAAATTCAGCCAAAAATTGAAGAAATCAGAAGAAAGTTTAAGTCAAATCGGGAAGTTCAAGCAAAGGCATTAATGGAGTTGTACTCTGAACATAAGATCAACCCCTTGGCTGGTTTTTTACCTATTCTCATCCAAATTCCTATTATCATCGCCTTGTGGCGGGTGTTTTTAAGTAGTATTAATTTTAACGCTTCATTCCTATATTCTTTTATAAAAGCACCTGATAGCATCCAAGCAGTGTTTTTAGGGCTGATTGACTTAAGTCAAAAAAGTGTGGTATTAGTTATCGCGGCTGGAATACTACAATATTTTCAGGCAAAAATGATTATGCCCCCTGCTAAGGCTACGGAGGGCAAGCCCGCCGGAAATCCGGACTTTAGCCGAGTTATGTCTAAGCAGATGCTCTACTTAGCGCCGGTTTTGAGTGTTGTGATTTTCTGGTCGCTTCCGGCTGCCTTGTCTCTTTATTGGGTTGTTTTCAATATACTTCTTATACTCCAGCAATATTTTACTCGATATGACAACGGAGAACTTAAAAAAAATTAAAGATATTGCGAACGATTTCTTCAATCGGGCTGGTATTATTGATTTTGAAATCAAAAATGTTGAGATGGGCGGCGACAAGTCGCTTCATCTTGATATTTCAATTGCCGATGCCAGTTCTTATATTGGCGAGCAAGGCCGCAACATAGGTGTTTTTGAAGTTGCGCTACGCTTGATAATTAAAAAGCAAACAGGCGAAGATGTGTTTTTCCATTTAGACATTAATAATTACCGCAGTTTAAAAGAGACCGCTTTAAGGGAGCTTGCTAAAAAAGCGGCTCATCGCGCCCGATTTTACAAAAAAGCGGTGGCTTTGGAAGCAATGTCGGCCTATGACAGGAGGATTATCCATACCGAACTTGCCATCCATCCTGATATTAAGACCGAAAGCGCCGGCGAAGGCGAAAACAGAAAAGTGGTAGTGAAATTTATTGGCTAAACGAAAATAAATAAATTGCTCCTCGCTATCTTATCCAAAATGTAAGTATAAAACCGATCGGTCGAATACTTACATTTTGAAACTATACTAAAAAGATTTACATAAGCCTAAATCTATGAATATTTTTGAAGAAATACAAAAACTTAATTTTCCCTCTGGACAATATGTGGTAGTGGGAAGTGGCCCGATGGCCGCGCGAGGCATTAGAGAAGCCCAAGACATTGATATTGTTGTAATGCCAGAATTTTTTGAAAAGTGCAAACAAGAAGACTGGGAACAAATTCCATGGACATATGAAAAACCTGAACAAGTTTATCTAAAAAAAGGTCTCGTCGAGCTTTATCTTGATGTAAATTGCGGAAATTTTAATCCGACGACCGAAGAACTACTACAGAGAGCAGATATGATTAATAACATCCCATTTGTCTCGCTTGCAGATTTAATAGGATTTAAAAAAGAGTATAACAAACCAAAACATCTCCGAGATATTGAATTGATTGAAAAATATAAAAAAGGTAATTCGACCAATATACCGCTTGTATACTAGGGATAATTTTGTTACTCTCCAACTAAAATGTAAGTATAAAACCGATCGGTCTCAGACTGACATTTTTAATAGTCAGGATTTAATTTTTTAGAGATTTATTCTAAATTCAATTGATACAAAAACTGGCTGTTTCTTTGGATGAAGTAAATAGCATTTTCTCCGATTAAAAGATTGGCCAGATCGCCTAAGTCGGAGGCAATTAGGTTTTTTTCTCCGGTTTCCACGTTGATTTTCCAAATTTCGTCATTGGTCATAAATGTCTTTTTGTAAAAATCATCAGGCAGAACGATTGACTCGGGCCACGACTTTGGAACAGCGCAGTAAATTTCCGTTGAATTTTTAGCCCAAACGCATTTTGGAACAATGGTTGAAATTCCGCTTATAATGTTTGAGTTTCCTTTTTTATTAAAAAAAGATAGCTTTGGATTTCGGCCAATAGAATCGGTAAAAGAATAAATTAAAGTCGCGCCGTCCGGCGACCAGAGCGTTTCCAGCCCGAAAAAGCCGTCCAATGGTTTTGAATAAGAAGAAGTTCTCGTGTCTAACACCCATAAAGAGCCGGTAATTAAACCGGACGGTTTGCTGGATAGACCTATTTGGTTTGTTTTCGGCCAGCTCAAGACGATATCGCGGATTTTTAAAGGATTCGCCAGCGTCCGTTGATTTCTGCCGTCCGGGTCGCTGGTGAAAAGAGCGTTGGTTTTAAGGTCGGAGATATAAAAAACAATTTTGCTCGCGTCCGGTGAGAATGCCACTGACTTAATGCCGCTTTTAAGATTTGTCAGAAGATTTTTAGTGAAATCGGAGGAAATATAAGTTGCGTCCGATTGGCTTAAGCCGTTTTTCACGACATTTTTGAGATTTTTTGACCAGATAATTTCCGCCGGATTTTCAATGGCTTTTTGGCTGATAAGCGAGGGAGTAGTTTCTCCGGATTTTAATTGCCAAAGTTCGCCGGAAAAATTGTAGAATAGAATTGAATTTTCACTATGATTTAATGAAGCGGAAACAACAGAACTGCTTACAAGTTTTAAGTTTCCTTTTTTCTGAAGCGCGCCGCCATTGACGGTAAATCCGGCGCCTGGCGAAGTTGTTGTTTCTTTAGGATAGAAAATTAAATACCAAATTAAACCTCCAACTAAAACAAGAACAGCGATAATTATTAGAATGATGTAAGAAGTTTTTTTAGGCATGTTGAATAGCAAAAATATTTTTAAAATCCTAAAGGCGTGCCCAGCACGCATATGCCATTAATGCAAGTATCGGCAGGCGGGCATTGGCAGAGATTGCTTCCTGTCGTTATAGCATTTTGGGATTGGAATTCCTTCGGTGTAATGTCTGGATTTCTCAAATTCACCAAATCGGGGTTTATCGTGTATAAGAGCAAGTAGGAAACCAAGAGGAAACCCATACCGATGAGTGCTTGAAGTATTTGGTCTTTGGCATCCGCCGTTTTTGCCATATTGCCGGCCGCCAAGATATATTGGATGCCGCCGGCTGTCATTACTCCCAAGGCCACAATGCCAACTATGCCCAAGCCGAAGACAAATAAGTAATTGATGTATTGGGGAAGCCCCTCGCTGGGCGACGGATAGCCAGGAATAACGGGCAGCGCGGTTTCAAGCCGGTATTGAGCAAGTACGGGAACGGCAAACAACAAACAGCAAGCAGTAAGCAACAAAACTATGCAAGAATTTCGTTTCATATTATATCTATGTGTTGTGTGTTTCATGATTATTGCATTTGGAAATTAATGTTTACCGTATCAATCTCACTTAGTTTGTTGGGATTTTGGGCAGTAACTTGAATCAGGGCATTGAAAGGTCTCACTATATTTGCTGGCACGTCGAATGAGGCAAGCCAGGGGGAATTTGTTCTTCCGCTCACTATTTGATTATTTATTATCCAATTCAATTTAAGTTGGTTATTGGGCGTGTTGAAAAAATAACTCTGGGCTGTAAAATTGAGGAGTTTTGCCGTATTTATGACAATATTTTTTATAGCTGCACCAATTGGTATACTGGTTTTAGAATCGGCAAGATAAACTAATATCTGCGGTCTGGAAATCGGAATCGTTATTGATTTAGTTAGAGCAATTACCCCTGATTCGTTTTTCACATCTAACTGTATAGATGTGTTACCACCCGCCGGATCGCCAATAATGAAACCAAAATCTTGTTTTCCCAAACCGGAAAGATTGACACTAAATTTATCGTTCACATACCAGTTGTAAATCAAGCCATTTGAACCCAAAAGAGTTTTTGTTCCCGGATTGTAAATAGAAGAAAACGCAGAAATCGAAACCACCGAATCCTGTGTCGGAAAGATTTTCGCCGAATATCCGACCGGCGCTTCGTTATTAGAATTCCAAGTTAAGTCGATATCACTTACGGTTACAGAAACTGAATCCGAAAGATTGTCGCCGGCCGGAGTTGATATTGTCACGCCGATCCTGTAGATCGTTCCTAAAACGCCGGCTCGGACTGCAAAAGCATTCTTATTGAGGCCGGAGGCATTAGTTTGTTTTACGCCATTCAAAAACCAGGCGTAGTTTGAATTATTGACATTGGTTATCCCCGAAAGACTGGCAGTGACAGTAATAGCAGAATTCGGCAGGGGCGTTATCGGGTCGGCGGTTAAAGAAAGCGTCGGCGCCAAATTTAAATTCGGCAAGTCGAATTGGGCCGAAACAGGCATTATGGAAAATAGAAAATGGAAAATAGAAAATAGAATTATTTTTTTCATTTTACTTTTGGAGTCGCTTTAGAAGCTATTTCAATAACTTTACCAACCCACGGAACCTTTTCAGCGGCCGTTACCAGTGTGTAGAGAATTATAACCGCCAAGGTCCAACCAAACCAATTTACGACCGGAATAAAATTGGCCAATCCCCCGCCGAAAGCCAAATACCAGTATCCGCCAAGACCTTTATTATACAAATACATCCAGAAAATTCCGGCTACCAGAAAATTAAGCCCGGGATCGCATATAGCGTAAATCACTTGACCGATTATGGGAATAAGCCCGATAACCGTAAGGATGACAAAAAGAATGTCAACATAAATTGAGGCCAAAAACAGAAGAAGCCAATCTCCCGATTCCAGGTGGGCGCCTTTGGGAATTCCGGCCGCTTTTGATTTCTCGGCAAATTCTGCCGTTCTTTTTTCTAATTTTTTAGTTAATTTTTCCGCCAGTGCCATTGTTTTTATTATATCATTTTTAGGGAATCACTGCTTCGGCGCGCGCTAATTCCCTTTTTGCCTGTTCAATCTGCAGTAATTGGGCCGGATCGGAAGTGATAATCTGATCTTCGGTATAGGAAGCGATGACTTTTATCGCCACGTGCTTTAAGCCGGCGAAAAATAATCCTTCGCCCACTTCCGATTCCAAAAGCAAAAATTTTTCTTCGTCGGTCAGGTTGAAAGTTTTTTGCAGGACATCAATATTTGCCGGCGACTGTTTAAAAAGAAATTGAAGCGAAGAATTGGTTAAAACCGGCTTGCCGTATGGGCTGTTTAAAAAATCGGTGACGTCCTGCGTAATGGTGGTCACTCCCAAAAAATATTTTCTGGCCCGTTTGGCGATGCCAAACATAAATGATGCGCCGTCCTCGGATTTCATCAGCCACCAGGCCTCGTCAACCACCAAGATTCTTTTTTTAAGTTCCGAACGAACAACGTTCCAGACGAAATGAAGAATGACGTACATAGCGATTGGGCGCAGTTCTTCTTCCATATCCCTGATGGAAAAAACGACCATTTTGTTTTTTATTTCAATGCTGGTCGGGTTATTTAGAAATCCGGCGTAAGAACCGGTGACATATTTTTCAAGGCGGCGGGAAAGCGATTCGGCGTCGGTCATGCTGTCTAAAATAATTTTTAAATCGGACATTGTTGGTGTTGTATCGCGGCTGGCATAGGTTTGGGTAATGGCCGAATCCATAATGGCGTCTTCTTCCGGAGTGAGGCCGCCAAGCATTATCCGTATCAACCCGACAAGATTAATGGTATTTGACCTTAAAATGCTAGCCGGATCTTCATCTTCTTTAGCCGGCGGCAAATCAAAGGGATTAATATGATTTTCGGAAGTAAGGGAAATTTTTACAAAAGCGCCGCCGACGGTTTCGGCCAGATATTGGTATTCGTTTTCCGGGTCGATCACAATAATGTCGGTGCCGAGCATCAACGAACGGAGAATTTCCAGCTTTGAAGCGTATGATTTGCCGCCGCCGGATTTGCCGAAAACTACCGTATTGGCATTTTCAAGAGAAAAACGGTCAAAAAGGACTAAAGAATTATTATGGCGGTTGATGCCGTAAAGAATGCCATTGTCCGAAGTTAAGTCGGAAGAAACGAAGGGAAAAGTGGCGGCGGCCGGCCCGGAATTCATGGCCGTGTTGATTTGAAGGTGGTCGTTGGCAAGGGGCAAGGTTGATTTGAAGGCTTCGGTTTGCTGGTAAATCGCCGTCTTGCTGTAAACCAGTTTGGCGTCCAAAATTGAGCGGATGGTGGTTTCTATTTTGTTAAGTTCTTCAATGTTATCGGCGTAAACAGCGATATAAAGCCCGAATTTAAAAAGTTTTTCCCTCGCTTGCTGGAGCTTGTCGCGTAAATCTTCCAGGTCTTTGTAAGCTGTTTCAAGCATAGGATCGCGCACAATGCCTTTTTCCTCCTGCATGGCGATTTCCGATTCAACTTCAGCCACTTTTTTCCGCAAGTTTTTTAAAGCCGTGCCAGTATCAACCGGATGGATAAAGAAACTGATGTCCATTGTTTTATCCAAGTTGATTATCGGCGCAAACCAATTGGTGTTTAAAAACCTCGGATAATTAAAAACAAAGAAAGTTCGCACCAGTTTTTTATTGAGCCGCAGGTGATTCGGGGTAACCTCCAGAGCGGCCGGCGCCAGAATATCATGGAGCGCTTCAAGCCCGCTCCGGTAAGTATCGGGAACCGTCGTTTCGGTTACTTCTTCTTTTTTGCTAAAGAATGGTAAGGGCATATTCTTCGGGATTGTATAAATTATAGAAAAGTTCTATAAGATCGTCAGTCTTAAGTTGCGATGCTTTAATGCCAACGTGAGCTAGTGCCATAATGATGTGTTCGGTGCGCTGTGAGAGCTGGCTCTGGCACTCGGCGAATTTTTCCGTCGAAAAAATAGATGCTTCTTTTGGGGCGCGCCCGACAAGTGAACTGATTTTTTCAATCGGACTTTCTGTTTTTGACTCAATCGGGTCAAAAGGGATGGCAATAAAAAACCTTTTAGCCATAACGTCGGAAAGAGACACGAAGCTTCTTATAAAGTCAATATATTCGGCGGTCTGGATTTTTAGAAGTTCATTTTCCTGTGTTTTTGTTTTTTCTTCAAGCATTTTGAGGTAAGGGTTAATGTCAAGGCGGCGCGAATGAATAACTATTTGGAGCGGCCAGTCAAAAGAATTTAAGAAATCGGCGTAAGCGCTGATTATCGCGTTCTGACTGTCTATTGACTCAAGCTCCAAGTTTCTGGAACCGCACATTAAAATCGCGCGCAGCCCGCCGTCTTTTAAAATCAAAACATCGTCGCGTATCTCGGCAATCTCAACAAATTCTTGAGTAGCCGGCCCTTTTTGAATTTTATCTGTTTCTGCCATTTTGGTTTTAATTCTGGTTTTTTTTAGAGCCAATATTTAGGTTTAAGGCCAATTCTTTCAATCGCGACCTGGTAACTCTCTTGCCTTCCGGGGCTTCAGCGGAGGGAGGTTGCGGCGCTGGCGCAGTTATTTCCCCCCTGCCTTCTCTTGTAGTGGAAAAAAGGTATAATTTCGGTTTGAGATGGTAA
>Ga0315288_10005354_pt1 | contig 16316 bp, 38 predicted proteins | sample YL17G11_20_MG_FD_203454 | JGI IMG/M metagenome (GOLD analysis project Ga0315288, IMG submission 203454) | Sediment microbial communities from Yellowstone Lake, YNP, Wyoming, USA - YL17G11_20 | ecosystem: Environmental > Aquatic > Freshwater > Lake > Sediment | place: USA: Wyoming | collected...
CCGTGAAGTATCCGCGCAGGTGGTTGAGTGAGGTAGGCTACAAGCGCACCCACTAGAAGAAATGAACGAGGCTAAGGGCGGAACGGCGCAGTGCGATTCCGTAACCCTCGTCGGGTACTTCGAAATAAAATTGGAGGTTTCAATGACAGCACTCGATAAGAAAATCACCAGGAAGGCCGCAGGGTTGCTGAAGAATGGAATGGTCGTCACGTTGTACCCGACGAACATAATTGGAATTCGAGAGGCACGTTGTCACAATGAGTATACACTGCCCCTGATGACGGTCTACAAGCTGGCGATCCAAGCGGAGTATGCCGCCGCAAAGGCTCGCAAGGCCGCAGAAAGAAAAGCAAAGTTTGGTAAGTAAGTTCTGTGGGGATTAGCTCACGGCGAGCACCCTGGTAGGCTCTTGCCCTCGGAGGTACCTTCGAGGACCTTCATGAAGCTGATCCCTTCATGAAAGCCGATAGGGAAGGATTAGGGTTCGATTCCCTTTATCCCCTGCTCATTCTTAAGTCTAACGAGGCGTCAGCACACGCCTACAATGCCGGAAGGCAAGAGGGAATGAGGTACACATGAAAGTCAAAAAGTTCAGCGCAGTCAAAGAAGTGAAGCGATTGAGCAGGGAGTTAATGAAGACTCGCAAAGGTCGAGTGATTCAGCCGAAGAAGCGGGAGCTTCTGGAAAAGGCCGAGCGCGAGGACTTGACAAAATTCGGAAATTAGGCTAGGGTGTAAAACATGAGAAGTATACTTGATCCAATTAAGACAGCAAAAAGACTCCTCCGGCAAAACCGCGAAGAGAAGGCGCGGAAGGTTGTAGAGCGCCACGAGACTGAAAAGAAGTGGAACCGGCTCGGACACTATGAGGCGGAGAAGTCATTGCTCGAAATCATTCGAGAACCAAAAGTTGTCAGTTCGAAGTGACACAGTTTGTCACTTTTCGTTTGTCCGGTTTCTGGATATCAACGGTTTGCAGTTTGGCAGGCAACTTGCTCTATAAAATGCCGAGGTGAAACAAAATGAGCAAATTTGAACCGACAGTAGTAGAAGCTTTGAAAGGTCACACGAGTCAAGAGACTGCTTTCCTGGTTAAGGACTATCCGTATGGCTTCAGGCTTCGCTGCCAGATCCGTTATTGGTTGGAATATAAGAAAGGAAAAGGTTTTCGATTCTGGAGTCAGACGAGTAACCCAAAGGCTGAGGCAGGTAACGGAACCCCAGCGGGAACCGTTTGGAACAAACCGAAGGCGAGCACCTATATCGAGAATGGTGCATTCATGTATCTAGATCAGAACGGGCACGTCGAATGGCTCGGCCTTGGAATCTACAACACCGCCGCCGAAGCACGCGAGTTCCTGGAATTCTACCGTGAGTTCATCAACCCCGAGTGGTTGCCGGTCCTGGTGCAGTGGGTGGAGCGCAAGGAAGCTTATGAGAAAAAGAAGGCCGAGCTTGTTGCAGCCGAAGGCCCGAAGCCTGGAATGACTCAGGAGCACGTCGCCGCCGTTCATGCAGTTCAAACGGTAAAGTTCGATGTTAATTATGGTGGTGGTCGAGTCGAGCAGATCGAGGTGAAGAAATGAGAATCGAAGAGATTAAATCCTTAACCGAAAAAGCAGGAAATAAATTCTTCACCCCTGGAAATATGCGGTTTGCTAATAGCCGGATATCCGCAAAGACCTTCGAAGGCCCTGGTGGAATCTACTTTATTACCTCGGAAGCCAGCGAGCACATGGATCGTCGCTACAGCGTCCGGCGTTTTAGTTTGAACCCCACAAGGATTACAACGGTAGCGTGGCACGTATTCCTTTACCTCGGGGATGCCTACAAGCACGCTGAGAAGCTTGCGGCAGGGGTTCCAATCCCTGAGCCGGTTGCAACACTTTACGCAATAGGGGGAGAGAATGAATCCTAATCTCCCGTTGTGGGTGAACGCCCTCCTCGAAATTCTCGGCGTAGGCGAGGATCATTGCGGCTGTGAAATTTGCAAGGAATTAAAGAGAGGAAAATTTAAAACTAAATAGGAGGAAACAAAATGAGAGAAGTGAACCAAGCACCCCATCTGGGGGCAAAGTTGTTTGACATTACGAAGAGCCTAGAAGTCCTGGAGTCCATCATCGTCCAGGCGAACCCGATTTACGATCATTATCTCCGGCTACACGGCCAAGAGATTGCTCTGGAATTGTCCCGAGTGGACGCTAAGTTGGACGCGATCCTCAAAGGAATCCGCGAGGCCGCAGTGGTGCCGGTTCCTGCGGGGAGTACCGATGACGGTGTGCCGCCGCAATTTTGCTAAGGGGAGGATCGTATGACTCTATTAAAAAGAATTGTAGATTGGTTAAACCGGCCATTTAAGATTCTATGCAGACACCGATGGATTAAGCAGCTAGATTCGACCGAGAACTATGCCTATAACATCTGCGTAAAGTGCTGGAAGAGAACTCCGAAGCTAGACCTATACGCAGATCGAATACCCAGCACTCACCGATACCGAAAATAGGCGGCTAGAAATGAATCTTTGTTCTGACGATCATGAGGAGGTTTGCTACGAGGGAAGAAATTGTCCGGCCTGTGAAGTACGGACGGACCTGCGGTCGGAAGTCAAAGACCTGGAGCGGAAGGTGGACGACCTGGAAAACCAGATCCAAGAAATAAACGAGCGAGACGACTAATGAAAAGGAAACTAAACCCCGACAATTTCTACCAAGACGTTGTGGACTTCGCCGATCCGGAATCCGAGAAGATGAAGAAGGCTCGGCGATATGCCTATGAGTCCGACCGCAAGCTGTACGAGGTTACCCAATACCCTACCGGCGCAGTCTATCATGCTGATAGGTTGCAAACTCCTCAGCTACGGATGCACCGCGAGATCCTAACCTTCTTCCATATCAAACCTGTTCCGCCGCAGAAAGTTCTGAGGGTGAAACATTATTTGTCATTCCTCACTGACATAAATTGTCAACTTTCCCAGGACCTAACACCTGAAATCAATCGGTTGAAGTTTGGCAAGAGACTTGCTCTATAGAAACCGAGAGGTGAATATGAACTTAAGCCAAAAGAACTTCCTCAAAGGTAGCTTCAATTTTAGGTCGCAGGGCACCGGAGAACTTCATACCCGCCCCCGATATAGCTATGAGACGAAGGACAAGCTTTATGACGTGATTGTCTTTCGCACCTTCAATGAGTATCAGGTCAACGGAAAGTCACACATGGTGCCTACCCCAATCCACCTGGAAATCTTGAAACACTTCTCAATCGAGAGTTATGGAGCGATAAAATGAGCCAACCACTCTATACGGAAAACGGACTAACGGCGGAAGGCTTCAAGTTCTACACGGCCAAAGCTAAGGGTATGACGGTTGAGGCCCTGGAGTTCGCGGTAAAAGATTGTCACGAGTGCATCGAGAACGGTATCAACGAGAACCGTTATAAGGATGAATCAAGCTGCTACTTCCAGGAGATTGAGAAGCGCAATCGGAAGAAGGCCCCGAAGCCTCCGATCAAATTCTTTGTAGATATGGAAGGGTACCCATTGTGTGCCAGTTGTGCGAACCAGCGCAAGAATAACCCCTTCGAGAAGACTAGGCCGGTCAAAGAAATTCCAGACCCTAAAGAGCCCTGCTATTGGTGCGGGGTAGAAAATAAACAGGAGGTTGTCAATGCCTAAGTTTGAACCCCATAGCCCGAGAGAGTTGCGAGCCCATGTGCATTATTACTTTACAAACGCCCGTCACTACATTACAAAGGGTGACGAACACCGAGCCGCACAAAGCGCCCGTAGACTGGCGCATTTCGGATTGCGGTTGCTTGAGTACCCAACGATCCAGAAAGAGTTTGAGAAAGCGCTGAAGCTGGCGGAACTGGAAGCAAAACATAGAACCATTGCGGAGTATGAGAAGGCCGTCGCGGAAGCTGATGCTGCCGTGGTTGCAAGATTGACCGAACCTGTGGAGGGGTAAAATGAGATACTGGTACTTGCGGAAAGCAACATCTAAAGGGGGGTGCCGTGGTGGAATCAACACGAAGGACGGCGAGGACTGGTCGTTAGAGATCGGCCAAGATCAACACGCCGACCCAGATGTGTTGGCACTAGCGGTACTGCACGACGAGATTGTCGAGTTCCTGGAACTACACCGAGACAGATCCGTACTGGCGCACGCACTCCTCAGCAGCTATTTGAAACTAAAGGAAGAGATTTCGGAATCACTTCGAAAGGAGGGATAATGCTAATTGGCGTCAACTCATTAAACGAAACCCACGGGGAATACGCCGGTTCAATATAGGAGGAGCCAATGAAATTCTTGCTTAAGCTTTATCACCTGTTCAACCAGCTAGTATGTCCGCATCGGGATAATATCCGCCGAGTAGTTCTGATTGAAGAGACGGCGGTCACGCCTGCTGAGATCCATGTTTACCTGGAGTGTATGCACTGCTTGAAGCGCACGCCAGGAGTCTACTTTAATCCAACAAGTTGCCTAGTTGCTGGGGTGCCCTGGCGCACCGAAGAGGCCGCTTGACATTCCTGAAGATTTGTGTATACTGAAGGCTGCTTTCCTCTATTGGGGAAAACCCCCTGGGACGGCTTCGATATGCCGCCAGTGAACAGTGAAAATAAATTGGTTTATCCCAGGGGGATCTAAATCGGAGAGACTATGAGACAAATCATCGCGGAGCTTGTAGAGGTGAATGAAGAGTTAAACCGACTGCGGGACGTGGAGGCTGAGAACTATTACGACCTGCTTGACCAGGCTGAAGCACGCTGGGGAAAGGACTATCGGGCTGTGAGCCGTGAAGAATTCGGAGCTTTCTTAGAATCCCGCTGGACGCACCGGCCAACGAGAAGCCTGCGGGAACAGAACATTAGTCTTAGAAAGGCCGTGGCCGACGTGAAGGAAAACCTTTCCGATGTTATGGTGATTCTAAGGGACTACGATGGATATGACCCCTCCGACGCCGCGCAACTGAAGGGATTAATCGATGATGTGGTGGACTGGATCAATCGAGGATGCCCGTATGTAGGTTCAAAACGCTATGGAAAGAGGCACAGGATATGATCGAGAAATTGATAAGCCAAGGTGTATGGCAGCAAACTATCGAGGCGGTAGCCAGTCGAACGGATGACCTGCCGGACGCTCTAGGTGAAATGAGCAAATCTCCTATGTCTAATGATTATATCGAAGGCTCTCTTGTTGGAATGCTTTCCTATGCAGAGGCTCTAGTCCGAGCGAAAAGAACTGATCTTGGATATATTCATTGGCTCGCCCAACAAGTCTCTCGAAATCTCATTTTCATTCTTCATAAGCGAGGGTTCGATCCTTACGTCACCAAATCGGAAGGTCCTACGCAAGCAGAGATTGATGATGCTGTTAGAGAGATGCTGAAGCAGCTTTCAGATCCTCCACCGGAGCCGACCACATGAACAAGCAAGCGATAGCGATCCGAAAAGTTGTTGCTCAACTGGAAAGAATTGCGAAGGCCCTAGATGATGTGGAGAAGTCGGAGCCAGATCCACGACAAGAAATGCTGTTCCGAGGTGTAACCTTAATCGACGTATTTACGAACAAGGAAGAAGTCAAAAAACAAATCATGGGAATCTATATCTGAGGAGAGTGTTATGTTTGATTCAATTGGAAACGTACTTCACGAGGGGGATCAGGTGGTAGTTCCTATCGGATTTGGACAGTTAGCACTCGGTCAAGTCCTTCATATTAGTTCTGGCTTGATTAATCCTGCCCAGCCTAATCAACCGGCTGTCCCGACCATCACCATTCAACTCAACTGGCAGATCCCCGCCCTGCCAAACAATGCGGTTCCTGGTGTAGTCAAGGTGCCAGGGCAGGCCGAGCCGAAGCCTGAAGAGAAGGGGGTAATAACTCCATGACTAAAACTTTGAAGATGCCTAATACAACCCCTAAGAGATTTCTATTTTCGGTTCTTATGACGGCGAAGGGGGTGTTAGTCTACTCTGTCGAAGGTCCGGATCAGGCCACCGCCTTAGCATCTTTAAAAGCCGGAGATAAAAACTCAAAGCTGGTGTACGACGAGATCAATATTCAATCGACCGAGGAGCCGGTATATGGAGGCCCTGATTTCGGGGGGCCTCAGAGGAGACCCAATGTTTAAATATGTTGAAAGGTTGTTAGGTTTAGCTATCGCAGCAGGTTTGCTGCTTTCGATCTTAATCTTCGGATTGCTGACCCTCAGCGCCGATACCCCAACCAACAAGTCGGCCCCAAAAACGGGAACACCTGTTGGTGTTGTAGCTCCGGCTGTTGAAGTCGATGACCTAGTAAAACAAGATCTTTCCGACATCAAAAAGGACTGCCCGACCTGCACCTTTCTCATTACGAAAGGGTACCTTTTAAACGTCGAGGGGGACCGCCAAGAAACCGCCGTGGTTTACGTGTGGCACCCAGGAACCGATCTGCTATTCATTCGGGCTCGCCACTTAATTTACAACGTCGTCTACATCTTTCTGCCAAACGGGACCAAAGAACCCGAGCTTAAGAAGTTCTTATCCAGTCCACCAGCGGAGGTAAAATAATGAGATCGATACTTCGTTTAATTTACCTTGCTGTATTGCTTGGCGGCGTCGCCCTGCTTACTTTAAATGCTGGTGAAGGGGTAACTACCCCAGAAAGCAACCTGGCGCATCTACCGAGCCCCGCTGAGATCAAAAAATCGGTTCAATGGGAACTGGATTTGTTCACCAAGAATTGTCCAGAGTGCTCATACTATGTGACTTATGGCAAGCTGGCCCAGGTAGGCAATTCTAACACCGAGACCGGCATCATTTACATTCGATATCCAGGGTTCTTTCATCGGATCATACGGGTACAACGAGATAACTGTAACGTTGTCTTTGTGTTATGGCCTTTGGGCATTAGAGATATTCAATTCGAGAAGTTCTTAACAAAGGACGGAAAGTGATGCTTTCACGACTCTACCTTGACTTTGAATCAAGATCGGAGCTTGACCTGACCGAGTGCGGCCTGGACAACTATGTCAAACACCCATCCACCCGAGTCCTTATGTTGGCCCACGCCCTGGACGACGAGCCGGTTGAAGTTTGGGAGCCCCACCTCGGGCCGATGCCCCTGAAGTTAAGGGGGGATTTAGAAGATGTTACGATTACTAAGGTCGCTTGGAACGTACCGTTCGAATACAACATATTCAAGAGCGTGCTAAATATCAAGCTGCCCCTGTGGATGTGGGACGATCCCATCAACCGCGCCAGGATGCTTTCGATGCCTGGTCATTTGGAAGACGCCTGTAAAATTCTAAGGCTCCCTCCTGAACTTTCGAAAAATCCCGAGGGTAAACGCCTTATCAAGCTGTTCAGTGAGCCTGCGGTTGCGAAGAAGGATGATACCTTATTTGGAACAATTGCCGCATTCTTCCGTGATTGGATGACCGACCCCGAAGACTGGGAAAAGTTCAAAGCGTACTGCGTTCAAGACGTGGTTGCAGAGCGAGAGATCGACAAGCTCCTCACCAAGTTTCCATTGCCGGACTCGGAGTATCAAGCATGGCTCCTCGATCAGATAATCAACGAGCGTGGTCTACCTGTGGACCTTGAATTGGTCAAAGGTACCAACGCCGTGGCTGAAGCAGAGAAGGAAAGGCTACGCGCCGAGCTTCAAGAGTTGACCGGCCTGGAGAATTCTAACTCAGTCCCGCAGCTTTTAGCTTGGGCACAAACAGAAGGGTATCCATTCGGCTCCCTTGCCAAGCACCTAGTCAAGCGAGCACTAGCCGGTGAAGGCAACATGACGCCAGCAGCACACCAAGCATTGACCCTTCGAGGACAGACGGCAAAGACTTCAGACAGCAAGCTTGATAAAATCTCCGAGGCCGTGGGCTCCGATGGTAGGCTCCGGCACCAATATGTTTTCCTGGGCGCTGCAAAGACTGGCCGGTGGGCATCATATCACGTCCAGCTTGCGAACCTTCCACGGCCAACCAAAGAAGTGGAGAAGAATCTTGATAGAGCGATTCATCTACTTCGAACCGAGGATCGAATCGGATTGGCGTTAGACTTTCCCAACACCTTGGAAGTTGTGGCCTCGTGCATTCGCTCTATGTTCAAGGCACCGAAGGGAAAAAAACTTCTGATCGCGGACTACGGAGCAATTGAAAATCGCATGGTGGGGTGGCTCGCTCAGTGCGATAGCATTCTTAAAGTGTTCCGCGAAAAGCGAGATCCGTACCTGGACTTCGCTGCTATCCTACATGGCCGAGACTACGAGGAACTTATAGCCGCCTACAAGGCGGGTGACACCGAGCTCAAAACCATGCGACAACAGGTGAAGCCTGCCGTCCTGGGTTGTGGGTACCGCTTGTCAGGTGGTGAGGAAGTAGAAAACAAAGACGGCGACCTGGTGAAGACGGGCCTCTGGGGATACGCCGCGAGTATGCACATCGAGATCACGCAAGAGTTTGCAATCAGCGCCGTGAAGCTCTGGCGCGAACGGTACAAAGAAGTAGTGAGCTTCTGGTACGCCCTGGAAGAGGCCGCAAAGTGCGCCGTGTTTGGAAAAGAACCTCAGCGTGTCGGCTTCGTGGAATTCAACTGCACCAGCGACAAGCTTCTCAGTATCAAACTACCCTCGGGCCGGAGCCTACACTACATCCGGCCTCAATATCAGATGGTGGACTTCAAAGGTAACGAGAAAGAAACGCTTACGTATGAAGGCGTCGATTCGAAAACGAAGCAATGGACGAGACTGAAGACCCACGGCGGAAAGCTTCTGGAAAATCTCAGTCAAGCAATCAGCCGAGACATCCTGCTTCATGGTATGATGTTGGCCGCGAAGCAAGGGTACTCGATCATCGGACATGTCCATGATGAAATAATTTCGGAGGAGGAATGGGACTCTCCGCGCACGTTAGAGGGATTAATTGAGTGCATGACCACTACTCCAAGCTGGGCTCCTGGTCTACCGCTCGAAGCCGAAGGCTTCACTTCAGAGGTTTATCGAAAATGAAAAAGTATTGTAGAAAGTGTCAAACAGAAACGCATCGCAACAAGGGCGGAGGATGCGCGACGTGCAATACAAACCGATTAGCTACATTACGCCGAGATCATCCTGAAGTAATGAAGAAGTACGCGACAGATTGGTACGCGAAGAACAAGAAAAAAGCGAATGCTTGGAGCAAGGCGTATCACACGGCTAATCCGAATGCAAACCATAAGAAGAATCTTAAAATAGTTTTTGGATTGACGCTAGAGGATTACGAGGGAATGTTGAAGTCACAAAACGGAGTTTGCTACCTCTGCAAAAAGCCGGAATCAATGAAACGAAAAGGAAAGACAATGCGGCTTTCCGTAGATCATTGCCACAGCACTGGAGTTAATAGAAAGCTCCTCTGCAAAAGTTGTAACAGTGCTTTGGGGTACGCAAAAGACGATCCACTACTTCTCCGGCGTATGGCCGACTATCTTGAGGAATATAAAAAGGGGTGAGACTATGACACAGAGTGAAAGGAATCAAGTTCGTAAAGCAGTAACGGTTGCGGTAGCTCCAACGTTTGCTGCAATGGTCGCAGCCAATCCGAGTCGAGGACATCAGAACATCGTTCACAGTCTTGTGTCTTTTGCAGAGACTATCGTAGTTGAGTTGATGGAGTATGAAAAACGTGACAATCAATTTTATGAGGACGAATCAAGGGGGTGACGTATGGCAAAGCGAGGAAAGAATCGACCGCTGACTGTGGAGGTGAAGGGAAACGAGCTTGTGATTAAGATCGGTATCAATACCCTTGCTTGGGCCTTCGAGCGCAGCGAGTACAACAACCCGTGGGATGAAGACGTAGCAGACTTCATACAGACCTGGAAGGTGGAAGACCCCGAGCAATTCGCTCAAGACGTAAGCCATGAAATGCTGAACGAGCAGTTCGTAGACCAAGCTTGCCAGGATGCTTTGAATGAGGGAAGTGTAGCTATTGAGAAGTACGGAAAAAAGTATGAGGGGTAGCACCCCCTTGATAAAGGAAGAGTGACCTATGAAGCTGACTGTAGCATGTGATGTTTGCGGAAACGTTCTGAACGCGGACGAGGCGAAGTACGATCAGGGTGACGAGCGCGACTTGTGCCAAAGGCATTTCATCGAAGCAGAGATCGTCAGAATCACCGAAGAGCGCAGGCATGTGGTAAAGATCATAGAAGTCCGGCAACACCAGTTGACAATGCTTGACGCGCAGGTTGAGAAACTACGGAATACACCCACCTCTTGACAAAAGCTTCGAGTTGTGCTCTAATCTTAAGTGAAAGGCAGGAATACATGGTAGCAACAGTAGACAAAAAGGCAACCTCTCCGGAATCAAAGACAGCGCGAGCTAGTCGCGTAGGAGCCAAGGGTCCGAAGTATGTGAAGCTCTGTTCACAGTGCCATACTCCGATGACGGCTACGCTGTTGGTCTCAGAGACAGGACGCCGGAGAGGAATTTTTTGGGTTTGTGAACAGGGGCACCAGATACCTACGAGATAAGGGGGCATTGCAATGACGTTCGCTGAGTATTCGACACAATGGGAAAGCAACATTCTTCCCCTCGCCAAACCGGCATCAAGGAATACCATGCGCTCGCACCTGAAACGGTTGAACGCCGCCCTCGGGGACCAACCAATCGATATGAAGTACCCCGTCGTGCAAAGCTTCTTCACCGACCAGGCAAGTACCAATGCCCCGAAAACTGTCCGGAATCTGTACAGCACTTTCCACAACGTCATGGCGTCCGCTCTTCGAGAGGGGCTGGTAGACAAAATTCATTCGGTATCCTTGCCGAAGCCTACTGGAGCCGCGCAAGAATGGCTATCGGTGAAAGCTATGACACAAGTCATAGCCGCCTCGCAGCCCACCCTTAAGCCGTTGTATGCAACGCTCGCCGAGACGGGCCTTCGAATCGGAGAAGCACTTGGTTTAAAACTGGAGGACTTCGATGAAATAAATTCCACTCTGACAATTCGGCGCAGTCTATACGGGGGCAAGGTGCAAGCGCCAAAGACGGCAGCGTCCTATCGGACAATAACACTATCCCCTTACCTGGTTGACTTATTGAAGTCTGTAGCTACAGGGACCCCCGAGGATTTTCTATTCAGATCTTCCTCGGGTGCGCCGTTATGGCCGGAGAAGATTTTAGTAAGCAGCTTGCATCCATTGCTGGCGGATCTTAAGTTAAAGCCTGCCGGTTTCCATTCACTGAGGCGCGGAAATGCAACGCTCATGTGCAGCGTTCTGGGTGTACCGGAGAAGATAGCCGCCTACCGGCTCGGCCACCGAGCCCCAGGCTTGACACTCGGCTTGTACGCCCAAAACTTTTCAGGTATTGACAAAGACTGGGCACCAAAGATTGGGGAGGCCCTTTTCAAATGACTATAGAAAGAGCGACGGAGATCCTTAAGGATTCAATCCGAGGCACTGGTTTAACATCTCTCGGAGACTCCTACCTGGACTGGGAGTCTTACTCATTCGGCCCTACCCGAGCATCTTTGGACGGATTTTTCACAGCGGATGAATTAGAAGCTATTGCTATTTGGATGCGAGCACATAACGCACCGGAGGAAGGGAAATGAAAAAGAAAAAGATCTATAAGAAAGCACTCGAAAAAATAACCAGTGTCGGCAATTTTAGCCGCACGGAGCTAGTGGAGATCCTTACCCCCGCTGAGTACAGGGCGAACAAACGAGCGGTCGAGATTGCAAACGGCGTGCGAGAGCTTTTTGTTGAAATTGCAGCAACAGCTTTGTCCGGAAAACGGACGGAGGAGAAATGAAGAAGGGATTCATCTGCGAGTGTGGAAAGTACCATGAGTTTGGAGGCTACGTTGCCGCTCATTGGCGCGAAGTCCTGGTCCATACCTGCGAAGCATGTGGTCGAAAACATTCGGTTCTAGCCGGAAACGTTCGCCTCATAAAATCCCCGAGGAAAAAGGAACTGGACGCGGAGGAGAAATGAGAACGTCTAAAATTGGTGAGCAGGAAATGATTGCCTTCGAGTTCAGGGAATTACTTGACCAGATTGTCAAGGACCTTGACCACATAGAGAAGCTTATACCAGCCGAGTCGAGTAGGACAATCTGCGATCTTAAAGGTGAACCGCTTTACATAGTCGAGGGTCGTAAAAAGAAACTTCTTAGCTACATCCAGGTAGTGCTTCGAGATCATATCTACTGGGGAAAGCGCCTCCTGGACAAGGGGTGGTTAGCCTCTCAAAGGAAAGCGAAGGGGAGAAAGAAATGAAGAAACCCTTTCACCCATTCAAACGGGACGCCGAAATTTACGACAGTGGCTATAAGCAAGGCTATGAGGACGGGCTCCGAAAGAACCTGGTCTATACCACGTCGCTCGAAGAGTGTGTTTGCGTGGCCTGGGATTATCTGAAGGGGCACTACAACCTGAAGTCGTGCCCGTTGCGGGAGATCGGAAAGGTAGTTCGTAAAATTATAGCGAGGGACAAACGAAATGGAATACAAAGGTCAAAATAAGGATCGACGCAGAGAGGAAGGCGAAGCTCGCAATGAGAAGTGGCAGAAGCTCACGCCGTCCCAACAGCTTCAAGAATTAGATCAACGCCCTGGTGAATCGAAGAAGCAACGGGCAAAGATCCAAGCTGGCTTGACATCTTAATCGATTTATGCTCTAATATAAACAATCTTACGAGGAGAGACAACATGGAATTTACAGACAAAGAACTAAAGGCTTTACGAACGGAGTACGCATCGAATGCAACCGATGCCCAGTTCGATTTCTGGATCGAGACTTGCAAGCGCCGGAACCTGGTGCCGGTCGAAGACATTGTGATGCAGCTTCGATCCGTTAAGGAATATGACGAGACCGCAAAGGCGAAGATCTACAAGTTCAAGGTGATTTTCATTACCACGATTCGCGCCCTGCTCAAACTGGCCGAGCGAACGAAGAAGTACAAGGGGTTCGTTCCCGCTGAGTACATCTACCTGGACAAAGATGGATTCCCAAATGTTGTTTCCCAGATCCCGCTCCCCGATGCAAGCAAGGAAGGCAAACCGAAGACCCCGTGGGCCGCTCGTGTTGGAGTCAAGAGGGACGGCTTCGAAGATCCTCAGTATGCGATTGCCCGATTCGGCGCGTATGCCCAAAGTTATAAAGATGCCGACGGCAACAAACATCTGAATGAGACCTGGGCGAATCGAGGCCCCGAGCAATTAGCCAAGTGCGCGAAGGCCGCAGTCCTTCGTGAGGCATTCCCTGAAGAGCTTGGTGGTTTGTTCCTGAAGGAAGAATTCCAGGACGACGAAGAGACTCCAAAGGCAGCACCGACTCCTACACCGGAACCGGCTGCACCTGTGGTTACTCCACCTGTAGCCCCCGTGGCTCCTCCGGTCGATCAGAAACCAGCCGAGGGTAAAGTTGCCCCGAGACCTGGTGAAGGACAAGAGGTACCTCTACCCTACACACCGCCACTCACCTTGCAGAGTAGACAAGAGCACGACAAGCAAGCACAGACTGCGCTGAATGCCGCGACAGCACCGGCCCCGTTTGGTGTAAAGGAATCGCCTACCGATACCCCGAAAGAACCGGACAAAAAGGCGGACACGAAGGGTGCCAGTAATCGCCCTAAGACTAAGAGAAGTCAGACCCCTGTGGCTCCAGCAGCACCGGCCCCAGAACCGGCCACGAAGGCTCCGGAATCTCCGGATGGTTCGAAGGAACCGAAGGTAGACATTGGCGATGCGAACCGGCTACCTACGAAAGCAGAATTGTCGGCGGTTCATACCAAAATTGCGAAGTTCCGAGACCGTCTTGGTGGTGCCGGAAGTGAAGGCAGTCAGCACTTGAGGACGTTCATCTTGACCAAGAGCAAGAAAGCCGATACAAAGGACGTGCTCGTGCAGGAGTGGCTGGACATCTTCAAGGTCTTAGAGGCCGCAGTCGATGACAAAGACTTGTTGGAGATCCTTTCCAAGTAGTTAATTTTAAATCAATATTCCAAGAGGAGAACACATCATGGCGTCAGTAAACAAAGTAATCCTGGTAGGGCGGTTGGGTCAAGATCCTGAACTGAAGTACACCCAAAGCGAAAAGGCGGTAGCCAAGTTCAGCGTGGCGACCGACGAAACCTGGAAGGACAGACAGGGAGAGAAGCAGCAGAAAACCACATGGCACACTGTCGTTGCCTGGGATAAGCTGGCTGAGATCATCGGGCAGTACGTGAAGAAAGGGAGCCAGGTCTATATCGAAGGGAAGATCCAGGTTCGAAGCTGGGAAGATACAGACGGCAACAAGCGGTACGCCACTGAGATCGTAGCCAACAACCTGGTCATGCTCGGTGACAAAAAGGATTCGAACGGTGAAGAGAAGCCGAAAGCGAAACCAGCACCGAAGCCGAAGGGCGAAGGCACAGAGATCAACGACGACGACATTCCTTTCTAACGAGCCAGCGGTCTAAACGTACACCGACCAGCATGAGCCCACACAAATTTGGAGCGGAGAACGTAAGACCGACAAGTGGGGCAAGGCATAGTGCGAAACAGCGTGCGTGACAGACGGGAGAGAAGCCGTCTAAATTTTCTGGGGGTGTTAAATGCGAGGAATCGGACTATGGATTGTACTCAACTTGCCGCTCGGGCGATTCACCCCATACGCCATTGCGATCATTCTTGGAAAACGTTGTCGGAGAATAAAATGACAACCCACTATGATCCGACAAAAGATTTCCCTGGTATAGTACACCGAGGGGAAGACGGCAAGTGGTACTTCTGGGGTGAGGATTGGTGCAGTTTGAACGGGCCTTTCCTCACCGAAGAAAGAGCCAAACGAGAACTGGAGAAATACATTGAGCACCTTGAAAAGAAAACCAACACTTGAGGAGATAGTCGTGGCCTGCCGAGCACAGATACAACAGCACGTTCATCAAATCATGGAAGCCAGGGACCTGATGCGCGAAGCAGAAGACCCAGTTCTTACCAAGCTCCGCCGCATTACGATCTTGTCGGAAGCAACCGATATTATTCACAAAGTCATCGAGACCCTCGGGCCGTTGTCGAACCTGGTGGAACTGCGAAGGGAATGCCACCACCGATTCATGGAGGCGTGCAACTAATGCCGTACATCGAACCGTCAGAGAGACCACCCTTAGATAAGATCGTTGAGGATATGATACGGGCTCGTGTCAATGCTGACGGTACTCTGAATTACATTCTCTTCAAATTTTGTTTGAGCACAGTAAAGCCGAGCTATGCCGGATACCGAAATTTTATGGGGGAGCTTGCAGAGTCCGCCGCCGAGATCCGACGAAGATTACTCAGCCCCTATGAAGATCAGAAAATCCGCGAAAACGGTGACGTACATGCCGAAGGATCGAAGCGAATCTTAGCCTTTGGTGAACGCCCCGAGAGTTTAGAATAGGAGACTACATGACCGAACTACTAGAGTCAACAACCAGTTTCAACAAAGACCAAGAGGCAGCGATCGAGGCCGGTCACGGCGTTTACAAGGTGCTCGCCGGTCCTGGCAGTGGGAAGACCGCCGTTCTTGTTGCCCGACACAACCGCCTATTTCGCCAAGGCTACCACATGCTTTGCCTGACATTCACAAAAGCTGCGGCTAAGGAAATGTACGAACGTTCCGGTGGCGGAAACTTTCGAACCCTTCATAGCGCGGCCTATAAGATTCTTCGAGAGGATTCTACCTCGTCCCACGGCTTCATTGCGCCGCCGCTCGATGAATTGATCCCCCAAGCTACAAAAATTCTTGCGAGACGCCCCTACCCATTCAGATACCTCATGGTGGACGAAGCACAGGATTGCAGCAACACAGATTGGGATTTCATATCCCGTCTGTCTCACAACATCTTTGCTGTGGGCGACGCAATGCAATGTCTGTACGGTTTTCGGAATTCGAAACCGGATCTGTTCTTCCATCTGGAGAATATGTTTCCCGAGACGAAGACCCTCTACCTGGGTCAGAACTATCGTTCGACACAACGCATTGTGGAATTTTGCAAGGAGATCGCCCCAATACGCGGGGCCTTGTTGGAAAGGATTTGTTCGCATAATGAAGTTGGGGAGCCCGTCTCCTTTCACAGTTTCGATCATAACGTAGCCGAGGCGGAGTTCATTATCAATCAGGTTCGCAAATTGGAAGAGCAAGGCAGCAAGGACTCCGTTGTTCTGGCACGAACCCACCGGCAACTGGAGGTCTTCCTGAAACTGAAGGCTCCCGAGCACCTGGAACTTCATACAATACACGCAGCCAAGGGTGGAGAATGGGACAACGTTTTCGTGGTCGGCACCCAACAGGGGCTAATCCCTTTTAAAGATGGGGATATAGACGAGGAG
>Ga0315288_10005355_pt1 | contig 16314 bp, 13 predicted proteins | sample YL17G11_20_MG_FD_203454 | JGI IMG/M metagenome (GOLD analysis project Ga0315288, IMG submission 203454) | Sediment microbial communities from Yellowstone Lake, YNP, Wyoming, USA - YL17G11_20 | ecosystem: Environmental > Aquatic > Freshwater > Lake > Sediment | place: USA: Wyoming | collected...
CTGGTGTTGCTCCACCTTTTAGCGCTGGAGATTGAAGAGCGGTTAGGATAAGCACGGCTTAACCTGCATTATTCATGGGGGGACGGCCGGAATGGACTCACTCCCGAAGTGCCGCTATGGTCGCTTCGTCCATCCCGGGCTTCCGCCTTGGAAGAAACGACTCGAAATGATTGTTAGGAGCGGCGGCGAGGACGGATGGGGAAGTATTTGCGACAGGGCCCACCGTGAACTAACAACGCCATTATCCCGCGGTTACGGTTTCGATGATCTTTTCCGCTCCGGCCGCGCCGCTGTTGAAGAGATAGAAGCGGGTGTTCTCCAACAGCCGGCTGAAAAAAGCCTTCTGCAATTCCAGCCTTTCCGGGGTGGAGATCAGGAGATGGGGGTTGAAGAACGGCTGGCTATGCGCAGGACCGATACTCTGCTTGATCCCAATCGATTCGCCCGATTCCAGGATCCGCAGGGCTTCCTCTTTTCCGATCTCGGCCATGGCCGGCGAAAACGTGTCGCTGCGCAAGAGAAAGACCCAGCGAAGCGCGGTGCGCTTTGTATACGCCGCCGAGCCGCCCAGCCAATGCGGGTCCAGCATGGCGTAGGCATCCTTGGCTGCCTTATAGCAATAAGGAGAGCCCTTGTCCAGCCGGCAGTCTTCACCGCGCAGGCATTCCGTGTCCTGGCAGTATTCCCTGTGGGTGACCACGTTCTCGCACTTTCCTCCGTCGAAAAGGGGCGCCAGACGCGGGAAGAGCTCCACCGTTTCGGTGGGGAGATAGAGCTTCCTCTCCACGCAGTCGGCTTGGACGGTTTTCCCCGAGATGCGGACGAAGATGATGTCGTTGGCATGCAGCCGGAACCTCGGGTCCTGGAGAAGACCGAAGAAGAGATCGGTTTTTTTCGTCCCCGGCGGCCCGACGAGGACGAGGCCGCTGCCGCCGAGATCGGCCGACATACCTCGCACGCAATGAACGCCGAAAAGCCGCTCCGAAATATCGATGACCAGGCCCATCGCCAGGCTCCTCAGTGAGCCGTAATGGTCGGTGTTGACCAGGAAGCCGGTCTTGGTCTCCGAGTTGTAGAAGGCCCGGGGCTCCCGTCCCGGGATACCGTCGACGGCGAAGATGATGCCGTGCGGCTCCAGACCGGCCTCGATCTGGGCCGGGTAGAAGTTCTCCACCCAGAAATCGTTCAAGTGGCCGACGTTGGTCCTGAGCTGAACCACGGCGCCGTTGATGCTGGCATTCCACTCGTAGGTATTCTCGTAGCCCAGATGTCGCTCCATCTCGGAAGCGAGGCCGTCCCTCATGCGGATATCGACCGAGGCATCTACGGGCACGGATTTCCGGACGCGGGTGACGGAGTTCTGGAGCGAAATACGTTTGACCTTCTTCGCGGTTTTGAGCTTCAACATCGCCTCCGCGATCCGATCCATCCCCTTTTCCAGGATTTCCATGGACGTGGCGTAGGAGATGCGGATGTGGTCGTCGGCGCCGAATGCATCGCCCGGAATGATGGCCACCCGGCCCTCCTTTAGGAGGTAGTAGGCCAGGCCATAGGAGTTCCGGATGACGGTGCCGTTTGCCTCTTTATTATAGTACTGGGAGAAGTTGGGGAAGAGGTAAAAGGCGCCCTGGGACTTGAAGCAGGAGACGTTGGGGATGGAGCTCAGACGCATCAGGATATAGTTGCGCCTCCGCTGGAATTCGGACACCATGCGCTGGACCTCGTGCTGGGATCCGCTCAGGGCTTCGAGGGCGGCTTTCTGCGATACCGAGCAGGCGTTGGAGGTTGTGTGACTCTGGATCTTGGCCATGCCGGCGATGACGGCGGCCGGGCCGAGGGCGTACCCGATCCGCCAGCCCGTCATGGAGTAAGACTTGGACACGCCGTCGATGAGAATGGTCTTTTTCCGGATGTCGTCGCCCAGCGCGGCGAAGCTCGTGAATTGGAAATCGTCGTAGGTCAGCTTGGCGTACATTTCGTCGGCGATGACGTAGATGTCCTCTTCCCGGATGACCTCGGCCAGGGCCTCAATGTCGCGCCGGGAGTAAGCGGCGCCGGTCGGGTTTGAGGGGTTGTTGAGGATTAGGGCACGGGTGGAGGGCGAAATGGCGGCCTTGAGCTCGTCCGGAGTCAGGAGGAACCCGTTCTCTTCCTTTGTCGGGATGATGATGGGTTTTCCGCCGGCCAGCTTGACCGATTCGGGGTAGGTGACCCAGTAGGGCGCGGGGATGATGACCTCATCGCCCTCGTTGACGATGGCCTGGATGAGGTGGTATATCGAACTTTTGCCGCCGGTGGAAACGATGACCTCATTCAGCGCGTAGCTCAGCCCGGTGTCCTCCTTGATCCGGTTGATGATAGCCTTTTTGAGGTCCGGGATCCCCTCGTTAGCCGTGTATTTGGTGAAGTTTTGCTCGATGGCCTTGATGGCCGCCTGCTTGACGTTGGCCGGCGTGGGGAAGTCCGGCTCGCCCACGCTGAGGTCGGCGATGTCGATCCCTTGGGCCTTCATCGCCGCGGCCTTGGCCGAGACTTTGAGCGTGGGGGATGTTTCGATTCGATTGACTTTTTCGGAAACCATGATATGCCTGTTTCCCCGATAAGGGTTCACTTCTCCGATTTCTCTTCGGGCTCGAGCTTGTTCTTGAGGACTTTTTTGAGGTCCACCCCGGTCAGGGCTTTAACCACTTCAGGCAGCTGGGCCAGGACCTCGGCCACCTGGGCCGTGATCCGGCTCGTGCCCAGGCTTTTTTCTCCGTTGCTCACGATGACGATCTTGTCCACCTTGGAAAGGGGCTCGGAGACGGCCCTGGCCAGCTCGGGCAGCGCTTTGAGGTACATGTCGAGCAAGGCCGCTTGGTTATAACTCTCCCAGGACTCGGCTTTCCGCTGCATAGCCTCGGCTTCGGCCAAGCCCTTCTGCTTGATCAGTTCGGTTTCGGCCAGGCCCTGGAGCCGAGTGGCTTCGGCCTTGCCCTTGGCCTCGGCCTTGATGCGGTACTCTTCGGCGTCGGCTTCGGCCTTGATCTGGTATTTCCGGGCGTCGGCCGGCTTGAGGACGCTCGAGTCGAGCTCCTTGGCGCGGCGGGCGATCTCCAATCCCTCGATCTTGATGGCCTCCTCTTTCTCGATGATGCGGACCTTGGCCTCCTCTTTCTTGATCTCCTGGTTGAGGCGGTAGCGCTCGAGCTCGTAGGAGAAATCGGCCTGCGCCTTTTTCTGGTTGACGGCCGTCTGGGACTCGGCCTTCTTGGCCTCGTTATCCCACTGAGCCTTGGCGATCTGGGCTTCGGCGGCCAGGCGGGCCACCTCGGCCTCCTTCCGGGCTTGGGAAGACTTGATGGTGGATTCCTTCTCTGTCTCGGCCCGGGCGATGGCGGCGTCGCGCTTGGCGGCGGCGATCTTGGGCAGGCCTATGGAGTCGAGGTAGCCTTGCGTATCGCTGATGTCCTTGAGAGAGAAAGAGATCATGACCAGGCCCATTTGGGTGAAGTCCTTGAGGGTGACCTCCCGGACCTTGTCCGCGAATTCATGCCGGCCGCGAACGATCTCCTCAACGGTCATGGTGCCGATGACTTCCCGGACCTTACCCTCGAGAATGGCTTCCGAAACATCTTTGATCCCATGCTTGCCCAAAGCCAGGAACTGTTCGGCGGCCAAGCGGATGGCGCTGTCCGAGGAGTCTACCTTGACCTGGGCGGTCGCCTCGGCCAGGATGGGAACGCCGCTGTGCGTCAGCACCTCGGGGGTCTTGATGGAGATGGAAATAACGTCCAGGGGAAGCTGGTAAACGGTCTCCACGAAGGGAATGACGAAGGTCCCGCCGCCCAGGCGGTAGCGGTATCCGACCTTCTGCTTCGATCCGTCGGGCCCGATGATGGTTCTTTTCCTCCCGCCGGCGATGATCAGAGCCTCATTCGGCCCGACTTTCCGGTACTGCTTGGCCATGATGATGATGATTAATGCCAGGACGACGATGATAATAGCGGCCGGGACCAGCCAGGATGCCAAGTTCATGATTACCTCCTTGCCGAATGAAAATTCGAGGCGGCCATTTATACTTATGATGATTGCCTGCAAAGTCAGCGGCCGCTCGGCCGCGCCTCAAACGGACCCTTTTGGCGGGTGACGCGGGCCGAAGCCGTTCCGCCGCAAGAGGGCTATTTGAAAAAAAATGATATATTTATATGTCTCCAAAGTCAAGTTGAGGCTTCGGCAGGAGTTACCCCATATTTTATTTGTAGCAGAAAACCGGGTCCTGTCGCGGCCGGGCCCATAACACCCTCGCTCAAGACCCACCCACCCGCCACCATGAGCTTCGGGTGTTATGGGCCCGGCCGCGCCACCCGGGCGCCAGTCTTAGACTGTCACTTTGTTTTTACCGCATTTCGTTGTCCTTCAGGGAGTTCCATAAATTATAAATAACGACGCGGGGTAACTCCTGGAGGCTTCGGGGCTTCGGGGGATAGAATCCAAAACACGCGGCTTACCCCGCGAGGAAATCTGCTCCGCTTCGGCCTTCCCCCTATATGGAATTCGGTTTATGAATAATGCAGGTTAAGAAAAATTGTGGATTTAATCGAAGAGACGGAAGCGGATAATGTGATAGATGGCGGCGACGCCGTCTTTCCAGCCGATCTTCTTGCCCTCGGCATAATCCCGGCCAGAGTAGGAGATGGGGACTTCGTAAATGCGGCATTTCTGTTTGGCCACCTTCATGGTGATCTCGGGCTCGAACCCGAAGCGCGCGGACTTGAGCCGGATGCGCCGGAGGACCTCGCGGCGGAACGCCTTGTAGCAAGTCTCCATGTCGGTCAGATTGAGGTTGGACATTATATTGGAGAAGGTGGTGAGCATTTTGTTGCCCACATAGTGCCAGAAAAAAAGTACGCGGTGCGGGCCGCCGAGGAAGCGGCTGCCATAAACGACGTCGGCCCGGCCGTCGAGGATGGGCCCGATGAGCCGGGGGTATTCCCGTGGGTCGTATTCGAGATCCGCGTCCTGGACGAGGACGATGTCGCCGTCGGCGTTGGAGAATCCGGTGTGCAATGCGGCGCCCTTCCCCTTGTTCTTTTCGTGGTAGAAAATCCGGATACCCGGCGCGTTGACCTTCCGGAGGATTTCGCGGGTCCCGTCCTGAGAACAGTCGTCCACGACAACGAGCTCTTTCTCGAATCCCACGTCCACGGCCTGAACGCGGCGCAGAATTTCCTCGATCGTGTTTTTCTCGTTGTAGACCGGAATTATGACAGTCAGTTTCATCGTCATCCACCGATCCGGTTTTTCAGGCCCGGTTTCGTCCGGAAATAGTCGATCGTCCGGGCCAGCCCGTCTTCCAAAGAAATAGTTGGCTGCCAGCCCAGCTTCTCCCGGGCCAGGCTGATGTCAGGGCAGCGCCGCACCGGGTCGTCGGAGGGAAGGTGCTTGAAAACGATGCGGGATCCGCTCCCCGTGATCTTGAGGACTTTCTCGGCCAGCTCCATGATGGTGAACTCGCCGGGGTTGCCGATATTGACCGGGCCGGTGAAGCCGTCCGTGTTCATCATCAGGGCCAGGGCCTCAACGAGGTCGGAGACGTAGCAAAAAGAGCGGGTCTGGCTTCCGTCGCCGTAGACGGTCAGGTCCTCGCCCCGCAGGGCCTGGACGATGAAGTTGCTCACCACGCGGCCGTCGTCCTCGGCCATGCGGGGGCCGTAAGTGTTGAAGATGCGGACGATGCGGATATCCACCCGATTCATGCGGTGGTAGTCCATCATCAGCGTCTCGGCCACCCGCTTCCCCTCGTCGTAACAGCTCCGGATGCCGATGGGGTTGACGTTGCCCCAATAGGACTCCTTCTGGGGGTGGACCCCGGCATCGCCGTAGACCTCGGAAGAAGAGGTGAGCAGGATCCGGGCCTTGATCCGCTTGGCCAGGCCGAGCATATTGATCGTGCCCATGACGTTGGTTTTCACGGTTTTGATGGAGTTGAACTGGTAGTGAATGGGGGAGGCGGGACAGGCGAGGTGGTAAATCTGGTCCACTTCAACGAAGAGCGGGAAAATGACGTCGTGTCGGATCAACTCGAAGTAGGGATGAGTGAAAAGGTGGCGGATATTGTCCTTGCTGCCGGAAAAGAAATTGTCTACGCAAACGACATCGGCTCCCCGTTCGAGGAGGAATTCGCAAAGGTGGCTCCCCAGGAAGCCGGCGCCGCCCGTAACCAAGATTCTTTTCATCGTCCCCTCCTAGCCTGTATTATTGATTAACCGGGTTCCATACGGGGGGACAGCCGGAATGGACTCGCTTCCGAAGTCCCACTATGGTCGCTTCATCCATCCCGGCCGTCCCCCTGGGTGGGAATGGCGATTCCAGCTTTTTTACGCGAGATTTGTGAATAATGCCGGAATGGACTCGCTCCCGAATTCCCGTTATGGTCGCTCCGTCCATTCCGGCCTTCCCCCTTGAAAGAAACGACGATTTTGTCTCTCCACATCAAGATTTATGAGTAATCCAGGTTAATCAGCCATAGGCAATGAACATCAGGCTTTTTCTTTTGAGGGCCGCTTTCTGGGCTTGAACCAGCTCTTTGATTCCTTCATCGGCCAGTTTCATCATCGCCAGGAGCTCCTTCCGGGTGTAGGGCTCTTTCTCCGCGCCCGCCTGGACCTCAATGAGCTGGCCGCGGTCGGTTTCGATGACGTTCATGTCGATCTCGGCGCGGGAGTCCTCGCTATAGTCGAGGTCGAGCAGGATCTGGCCGTCCACGACCCCGACGCTGACGCCGCAGGCTAAGTGCTTGAGCGGCAGCTGGCCGATGAACTTCTGGTCCATCAGCTTTTTCAGAGCCAGGGCCAGGGCTACGCATCCGGCCGTCACTGAGGCCGTCCGCGTTCCGCCGTCCGCCTGGAGGATGTCGCAGTCGATGATGATCTGGCGCTCGCCGAAGGCCTTCAAGTCGGTTACGGCGCGGAGCGAGCGGCCGATGAGCCGCTGGATTTCCTGGCTCCGGCCCGAGATCCGGCCAAGGTTCCTCTCGCGCGGCGTCCGAATATCGGTGGAGCGGGGGAGCATGGAGTATTCCGCTGTTACCCATCCCGTTCCCATACCCTTGAGGAAGGGCGGCACCTTGTCTTCGATGGTCGCAGCGGCCAAGACCCGTGTTTTCCCGATCTCTATGAAAGCCGAACCGTCGGCGTAATCGAGATAGTCGATCTGGATCTTGACCGGCCTCAGCTCGTCAGGGGCTCGGTTGGCATATCTCATGGTGTCCTCGCATTCACGTCTGTCATTCCGGCGCCCTGTTCGGCCGCCTGTTCTTGAGCTTCATTCACGGGCCGGGTTTTCCAGCGGTTGTGGAACCAGAGCCAGGACCCGGGATGCTGCCGGATTTCATTCTCAATCATCTTAGTGCAATGGCGGGTGATTTTCAACACATCCTCGGCGACGTCCCCGCTGAGCCCGACCCGGACGGGTTCACCGATTTTGAGGCGGTAGGCGAAGCGGGAACCGGGGAGGCAAAAAACGGGGATGATCGGGGACCCGGTCCGTAGGCTGAAAGCGGCCAGCCCGGGCGTCGTGGCCGCATCCAGGCCGAAGAAATCGACGAAGACGGCTTCGCGGCGGAGCACATTCTGGTCAATGAGGATGGCCACGATCTCGTTCCGGCGCAGGGCCTGGAGGATTTCCCGGCCGGCTTTCTGTTTGTAGATGACTTTGGCGCCCAGACGGTTCCGCATCCGGTTAATCTCGTCTTCGAGCCGGGGATTATCGAGGGGGCGGGCCACGACATTGAGCGTGCCGAGCCGGGAGAGGGGGAACGAGGCGATTTCCCAATTGCCGAGATGAGCGGAAAAGACAAGGACTCCTCTGCCGAGCTCAAGGGCTTTCACGAGATGGTCTTCGCCCTCGGCACGCATGAGGTTCCCGATCTTTTTATCGCTCAGTCGGGGCAGCTTAAGGATTTCGGCCGTCATCAAGCCGAAATGGGCGAAGGAGCCCCGGGCCAATTTCTTGAGGACGCGCGGCGGGAGCGAGCCCCCGAAAGCCATCCGCAGGTTCGACAGGGCCAGCCGGCGGTGTTTTTTGTCCAGGTGATAGGCCAGGATTCCAAGTCCTTTCCCGAGAACGAGGCCGAAAGAACGGGGCAGGAAGAAAAAAACGACCTTCATGGTCTTGAAGGCGATGAATTCCAGGGCTCTGACCACACTTGTCTCCCGGCCGGGCTAAGAGCTTTGGCCTTTTCCCCGGTGCGCGACCAGAAACTCGCGCAGGATACTATAGAATCCCGCTTCGACGTCGACGCCGATTCTGAGGACATAGAGAGGCATCCGATCGTGCGGCCACGGCCCGGCGGCCAGTTTGACGGCGTCTTTTTCTGTGGTCACGGCCGCCGCCGCGCCCGACTCAAGGAATTTTCCTTCGATTTTTTTCAGGGCCCGGGCCGGAAAAGAATAGTGGTCCGGAAATGGCATTTGACGGACGAGCTCCGCGCCCAGTTCTTCGAGGAGGCGGAAAAATCTCTCCGGCCCGGCGATGCCGCAGAACGCCAGGACTTTTTTCCCGCGCATCGCATCGGGCGGCAGCTCGCCCTCGGCGTCCGCTTTCCGGTATCCTCGGGGCGTCACCCGGTATTCAAAGACGCAGTGGCGGGGGTTAAGGATCTTTTTAATGTTATCGGGAAACCGGGATTTGTCTTTGATCAGAAGAATGTCCGACCTGTCGAGCGAAGCGCGCGTTTCCCGGAGCGCGGTCAAGTCCCCGGGATCAAAGAGGACGATGTCGATGCTGCGGCCGAGCCGGCGGTGCTGGAATCCGTCGTCGAGGACGGCGATGTTGAAGCCCATCTCGCCGGCCGTGCGGCAGGACGCGATCCTGTTTCGTCCGATAAAGACGCCGGCTTCCGGATTGGCCAAGGCGGCCAGGTAGGGCTCGTCGCCCGCTTCCTTCCAGGTGCCGAGCAAGCTCCGGCCGTCCGAAAGCACGCCCCCGCTTTTTTCCCAGGCTCCCCTGTACCCCCGGGTGACGAGCGCCGGCCGGAAGCCCTGTTTCCGGAACCAGGCCAGGAGCTCCATGGCCAGAGGAGTCTTTCCCGTGCCTCCGAAGGAGATATTGCCGACGCTGATCACGGGAAGGGGGGGCCGCTGAGGTTTGAGAATCTCCCGGTCATACAAAAAATTTTTCACGCGGGAACCGGCGCGGATGAAAAGCGAGGCGGGGACAATCAATGGATTCATCTTCCTGGAATATACAATATTCGACCACGGCTTTCAACCGGCTATTGCTGATCTTCGCGTGGAGATCGTTTCAGCCCTTTTCCTCGCCCCTTGATATCGGAATCGAAGGTGCTCTCCCGGCAGAGGACATCTTTACTTGGCACCCCGGATTCTTTTATAATAAAAGGCCGACGGAGTCCGTCGAGGAGGAATCATCATGAAGAAAAAACTGATCACGACGCTTCTTGCGATTATTTTGATCCTGGTCTCATCCTCGTGCCAGAAAAAGGCGCAGGTCCAGGGCGTCGAACTTCAAGTCGGCTTCTCCGAAAAGACCTTGACCGACAATCTGATCACCGAGGTCCAGTACAAATGGAAAACCGCTTCCGATTTCGCCAAAATCGGATCTGACTACACGGTCTTCGTCCACTTCTGGCATAAAAACAACTTGCTCTTTCAGGACGATCACACCCCGGTCGTTCCCACCACGAAATGGGAGCCGGGGAAAGAATACACCTATGTCCGCAAGATCTACATCCCCGCTTTCATCGACGAGTTCGACCCCGAATTCAAGGGCGAGGAATCGCTGCGCATGAGCGTGGGCTTCTACTCCCCTTACGACCGGAGCGGCAAGTCCAAGATGGAAGTGATGGAGAAAAAGCTCACGGTCGTTCCGCCGCCGCCGGACACGCCCGAGATCATCTACGAGAACGGCTGGTATGACCAAGAAGTCAATCCCGATGCCTTCCTGAAACAGTGGCGGTGGACGGCCAAAGAGGCCGTCTGCGTCATCGACAACCCCCGCCGGGACGCCCTGCTGGTCATCAAGGGCGGCGTGAACCTGGACGCCCTGAAAAATCAGAAGGTCATTTTCCGCCTCAATGATTTCGTTCTGGATGAGTTCGTGCCGCAGGAAAGCTTCTTTGAGAAGTCCTACAGCATAAAGAAAGAGATGCTCGGGGACAAGGATGAATTCCGCCTGGTCGTCGCCACGGACCAGACCTTCGTCCCGGCCAAGCTCGACTCCAAATCAAAGGACGAGCGGGAGCTGGGCATGCAGATATCGTTCATTTATTTTAGGTAGAATGCGGAAATTTTTCCGGCCGGCCTTTCCAAAAAAAAGGTCGCCTATTTCTTGATCTGCGTCAGGGCTCTTTGCAGCTCTTCCCGGGCTTTGTTTTCCTCTTCCTGAGCCTGCAGGAGCTTGGCGTAGGTTTCGCTGATCTGCTTCTGAATTTCCTCCCGGGGCGCCATATTGTCCAGGCTGTAGAATTGCTGCCAGAGGGCGTTCATCTTCAGGGTCAGGAGGTCGACGCGCTCCCTGGCCCGCTCGTGCTTTTCCTGGGCCTGCTTCGGGTTGATGCCGGAAACATCCTTGATCGTTGCATCCGGTTCCTGCACCTTCGGGAGCGGCGAGGGGGCCTGTGTCTGCGCGGCGGCCGGGGGCTCGGTCGGCGGGGCCGGCGGGGGCACGGTCACGGTTTCTTGGACGGCCACTGAGATGGCCGGCGTCTTCGTGAGCTTGGCCAGGTCGGAGTTGGTCACCACAACCGTTTTTTTCCCCTTGAGGTTCTCGCGCCGTTCTTTCTCTTTCTTGGCCAGTTCGATCAGGCTCTGAGGAAAGAGAGCCGAAGCCAGAAACAGCAAGAAGACGGCGAAGGTCAGGGCTTTTTTCATGTCGTTTCTTCCTTTTTTCATGGTAAACCAGTTAGGGCCTTATGTCAATAAGACATGAGTCTGACCGTTGATCGCTTTTCTAGCCTGCATTATTCACAAGCCGGATGGCATATGGGGGACAGCCGGAATGGACTCGTCCCCGAAGTCCCGACATGGTCGCTTCGTCCATCCCGGCCTTCCCCCTTGAAGCATTTATTGATTCCGTCTCTCCAACTTAAAATTTATGAATAATGCAGGATGGATGGCCAGGGTCCTGTGGCGGCTTCTCCCCATCCGTCCTTGATGAACTTCCCTCAGAATGGCGCCTCATCTGAGGGCGAGCGGGGAGCCCCTCAGCCGTGCCGCTCATTTCACGCTCTTTCGGTTTTCATGAAAATAGAAATGCATCCCCGCGATTATCTTAGAGTGATCGACGGTCAGGAAATGAGCGGAAGGCTTCTGAAGTGGGCGTTAATCAGGCGATCGCGACGAATCGGCGGTGCGAATGAAAAAGGATTTCTCGTCGAAGGTGATCTCGACCGCGCCGTCCCTGTCTGTACGATAGACTCTGGCGCCGGCCTGTTCATACCGCTCCAGGACCTCGGGGTGGGGGACACCGTAAATGTTTCCTCGGCCTGCGGAGATAACGACCACCTTGGGGGAAACTGCGGCTAGGAACGGACCCGAGCTCGAAGTCTTGCTCCCGTGGTGGCCGGACTTGAGGACCGCGCATCGGATATCCGGGCAATTTCGTAGAATCTCTTCCTCGGCTTCCGTTCCGATATCCGCGGCCATGAGCACGGCGTGCGGCCCGAACGTCAGCCTGAGGACAAGCGATCCATCATTCGAGACAGCGGATGACGTCGAATCGCCCGGAGCGGGATGAAGCGCTTCGATCCCAACAGCTCCCAGGCGGCGAGAATAACCGCGAAAGACTTCCCGCCGGACGGAGGAAGCGGAAAGCGTTTTCATCAGCTCCCGATGAGAAGGGTCCGCGTCCGGGTTCCCGGACTCCCAGAATTCCCCGACCCGGAAGTTCCGGGCCACGGACTTGAGGCCGTTCAGGTGGTCGGGATGGCTGTGGGTGAGAACGAGGGTGTCGATCTTTTTGATGCCCTTTCTCCAGAGAAACGGCGAAACCACAGATTCGCCGATGTCGAAAGCTCCGTCCGGCGTGCCTCCGCCATCGATCAGCATTTTCCGCCGGCCCGGAAATTCAACCAGGATGGATTCGCCTTGGCCTACGTCGATAAAGGTTAACCTGAGGTGACGGCTGTAGGAAGGAAACGGATGGGTGACCAGAACGGCAAAAAAAACGGCGAATCCGGCCAGCCGTCCCCAGCGGAGAGCCCGGCTTTTGTATCGGACAAGAAAAAGCAGGAAGAACAAGAAATAGCCCGCGACCGTGAGCGGCGCCGGAGCCGGGATCCTGTAGGATGCCCAGGGGACTCCATCGAGGCCGTGCGTCGTCTGGAGAAAAAAAGCGATCAGGAGCCTGAGGCCGGCCGCCAGCAGCCCGGCCAGAGGTCGGCTCAAATAGGCCAGGATGAAAAACGCGTAGCCGGCGGCCATGATGACGCCGATGAGGGGAACGGCGGCGTAGTTGAGGGCCAGCGAGGCGAAGGTAACCCGGTTGAAAGACCCGGCGATGAACGGCAGGACGCCGAGCTGCGCGGGGAGGCTCATGGCCATCATCTCGCCGGCTTTCAGCGGAAGGCGCGGGAGGAAGGCCAGGATTCTCTCGAAAAAGAGGATGATGGCCAGGGTGGAGGCGAAGGTCAGGATGAATCCCAGGTCGAAGAGGTTGAAAGGGTTGAAAAAAAGGAGGAAGAAGCCGCTGAGCGAAATAGCGTTCAGGATGTTCGCCTCCCGCCAGATCAGCTGCCCGGCGAGAAAGACGAGGGCCATGATCGTGGCCCGGAAAACCGAGGCCCTTCCTTCGACCAAGAGGGCATAGAACACAAGGAGAACGATCAAAATCAGATGGGAGGCACGCCGGGGCACCCTGGAGAATTTCAGGACTGCGAAGAGGAGGGCGGTGATGATGGCGATATGCGCGCCGGAAATGGCAATGAGATGGAAGAGCCCGGACTGCTGGAGAGACAGGTTGACGGCCCGGTCCATCCTGCCCCGCTCTCCGAGCAGCAGGGCTTCGAGGACGGCGCCCTCACGGGTTAGCGTCCGGGTCTCCGGCACGGTGAAACTCACTTCGATCTTGTCCTGGAGGGAATGCCGGAGCCGGGACAGGAGGCGGAGCGCGGGCTTCCTTCCTTTCCCGGGAATTTTTTCCACGAGGAGCGGGCTCTTGGCGAAGGCCCGCCGGTGGATGTTCTGGGCTTTGAGATATTCTTCGTAGGAGTCCTCAAAAAAATTTCGGAATTCCCTCCGGGGCAGAAGCTGGGCCGAGACCATGACCCGGTCGCCGGTGAAGAGGTCGGGAAAATTTCGTTCAAGGCTTGGGTTGAGGACCGAAATCCGGACATTTCCCGTCATCTTCTCCTCTCGTCCCCGGATACGGACGCGATCGACGCTCAGGAGAAGATAGAACCGGTCCGGCCCGCGCGAGGGAGATTGGATCAATGCTCCGCTGAAGTCCGCGTAATCGGCGAAATCGGCCCGGACGATCGGATTCTTTTCATAGGAACGTTCGTGAATTGCGAAAAGCACGGCGCCAAGGAAAACCGTCGTCGCGAGCGCCAGTCCGAAAGCGGCGGCGTCCCTCCGCCGGAGGAAAAATATCCAGGCGGATGTCAAGCTCGCGCCGAGCCCGGCCAGCCAAAAAGCGAGGGGCAGGGAACTTTTGGAGGCGAAGAATATCCCCGCGGCCAAAGATATGGCCGGAAAAAGAAAGGGGAAGGCCATCGAGGCTTCAGGATTTCGCCGGCCGCTTGTCGGTGCGGGCTTGTTGCTCCAGGCCGTCGAGGAGGAGATGGGTCATGACCCGGATCCCGACCGGGATGCTTTGCTCATCGGGGCTGAAATTCGGGCTGTGGAGCGGATAGACTTCGGCGGCCTTGGGACTGTTGACGCCCAGGAAGAAAAAGAAGCCGGGGATCTTCTGGCCGTAATAGGCGAAGTCCTCGGAAACAAACTGGGGTTTGATGGATTGGACGCGGTCCTCGCCGAGAACATTTTTTACGGTCGGGAGCATGAGCTTGGCCAGGCCGGGATGGTTGATGACGGCGGGGAGTTTCTGGATATAAGAAAAGGCGTAATCGCCTCCGTATGCCGAAGTGATGTTCTTGACTACGCCCTCCATGAGCCGGGGGATCAAGGCCCGGTTCCGCTCGCTCAGGGTCCGCACCGTCCCTTCAAGCACGACCTGGTCGGCGATGACGTTGGAACGCGCCCCGCCGTTGATCTTTCCGATTGTCAACACGGCCGGGTCGGTGGGATCGACTGCGCGGCTTATGATGGACTGGAAAGCCAGTACGATTTCGGAAGCGAGAACGACGGCATCCACGCCTTCCTGCGGACGGGCGCCGTGGGCGTTCTTCCCCTTGACCGTGACCTGGAACCAGTCTGAATGGCCCATAATGGCTCCTTCAGTGAAGAAGACGCTTCCAACCGTATCGGGCCAGACATGGAGCCCGAAAATGGCGCGGACCGTCGGGTTCTCCAGGACCCCTTCCTTAATCATCACAGAAGCTCCGCCTTCTTGGCCGGCGGGAAGCCCTTCCTCGGCCGGCTGGAAGATGAACTTGATGTTGCCCCGGATCCGATCCTTGAGTCCGTTAAGGACATAGGCCGTGCCCAGGGCGACGGACATGTGAATATCGTGGCCGCAGGCGTGCATGACGCCCTTGTTCCGTGACTGGAACTCGAGGCCGGTCCGCTCCTCGATGGGCAGGGCATCCATATCAGCCCGGATGGCGATGGTCGGACCGTCGGCGGCCCCGCGCAGCAGGCCCACCACCCCCGTCGTGGCCACCCGGGTTTTTACTTCGAGCCCCAGGGCCCGGAGCTTCGAAATCAGCAGGTCGGCCGTTTGGACTTCCTGGTTGCTGAGCTCCGGGTTCATGTGCAGGGAGCGCCGGATCTGGATGATCTCCGGCCCGTATTTCTCGATCCTGGCGTCGATCTCCTGGGCCGTCTTCCTATCCACGGCAAAACCGAGCGGCGCCAGGGCGGAAAGCGCGCTCAGAAGAAAAACGGATGTCAGTTTATGATTCCGGTTCATGATTTTTATCCTTGGACCTCATTATATCCGAAATCAAGCCGCACAAATATAGACGTACTCTCTTGGAAAGAATTCTCTAAAAAAGAACTATCACAAAAACGGATCCCTTATTATGAAGAGGAAAATTGAAAATGCGTTATTTTTTTAAGTTCTCTTCCATCTTGTAGGGATGGATTACATGAAGAGTGGGGCAGGAAGAGCTGAGGCGACCATGCAAGTCAACCTGCATTATTCATTAATTTTAAGTTGGAGAGACGGAATCAACGAATGTTTCAAGGGGGAAGGCCGGGATGGATGAAGCGACCATATCGGGACTTCGGGAGCGAGTCCATCCCGGCCTTCCCCCCATATAGAACCAGGTTTATGAATAATGCAGGTTAAATAAATGAGAGCCCGGTTAGGCGATTATTTCGTCTCTTCGTCCGAGGCGACATCATGGATTTTCTTGGCGTATTCTTCTTTTTTCTTCTCGATGAAATCCTTGATGGCCTCGATGCCTTCCTGGGTCTTTTCCTTGACGACCTTGATGCCCTTTTCCGCTTCCTTGGACAGCTTCTCGTAGCCTTCCTTGGCCTTCTCCCCCGTTTTGGCGGCCTGGTCCTTGATTTTCTGGCGGGTTTCCTTTCCGCTGGCCGGGGCGAAGAGGACTCCAAGGATGAAGCCCGCGGCTGCTCCGATCACGAACGAAACAGCGACTTCCAGGGAGCTGGATCCTTTGTTGTTGTCTCCCATGTCATTTCTCCTTTCGCTTTTTCATTTGCCGCCAAAACAAGCCCAGAACGGGGAAAATGACCGACCAGTATTTGGAAACCGGCCGGACGAGTTTCGTCGTCAGGAAGGCGGTCACCTCGGTCAGGTTGAGGGCGACCCGTTTGGAAGCTTCAAGTGTCTGGCCGAGGTCGTCGAGCTTTTCTTTGACCATCAGGTCGAGCTCGTTCAGGTTCTCGGCGAGCTTCCGGAATTCCACCAGGGCCCGCTCTCCCTCCCGGGCGGTCCTCCGGATCTGGATAAGGAAGCGGACCAGGAAGGCGACGGCCACAACCGCGGCTATTGTCAAAATAAGAAATAGAATTTGGTTGAGAGTCAGCGGCATGATGATTACACCATAGAATAAAAGCCTCGATTTGTCAATTCCGGGCTGCCTGCCGGGGCTTCTTATTCCAGAGCGATTCATCCGGGTGGGGGAGGTGAAGTTCGTCCTCCAGCCGCTTCAGGAGGGGTTCGAACCCGCTCTCCAGGCCGGATTCCACAGCCTGTTCCCAGGCGGAAATGGGGGGGGATAGG
>Ga0315288_10005356_pt1 | contig 16313 bp, 9 predicted proteins | sample YL17G11_20_MG_FD_203454 | JGI IMG/M metagenome (GOLD analysis project Ga0315288, IMG submission 203454) | Sediment microbial communities from Yellowstone Lake, YNP, Wyoming, USA - YL17G11_20 | ecosystem: Environmental > Aquatic > Freshwater > Lake > Sediment | place: USA: Wyoming | collected...
ACTTAAATTTAAAAGCAGAATTTTATGAAGATATGAACTTAATTATAAAAAATTCTAAATTTAAAATTATTGGAGTAGGAATAAATAAAGAAGAATATATTAAAAGATATGGAAAAAGCGCAAAAGATCCATATGCGCTTTCTTTGTCTTTTATTATTGAAAGATTAATTTTTTATTTAGATGAGTTAAATAAGGAAACAGAAGTAGAAATAATAGCAGAGAAAAGAGGAGTTAAAGAAGACAAAAAATTATTGTCACAATTTAATTCAATTCTTGATTTAGGTACATATTACCTTTCTTCCGATAGGTTAAAAAAGAAAATTAAAAAATTTGAGTTTAAATTTAAAAAAGATAACATTATAGGGCTTCAGGTAGCAGATTTATGTGCATATCCATTAGCTCGTCATTTATTAAATAGCGGAGAACCGTATATACCTTTTAGGATTATTGAAGAAAAAATATATTGTAATAAAAAGGGCGAATATGATGGTTGGGGCTTAAAATTATTTCCATAAAATAAAGAGTCTCCTATTGCAGGAGACCCTTTACCGACCGGGAGACACCCCGATCCAAATTATTAACTTGTCGTATGTTTATATTATAGCTTAAATAAATAATTTGTCAATAAAAAAAATAAAAAAAGCGAACCTTATGAATTATAACGTTAAAGCTATAGCCTACCGATGGAACGAGAGATCTTAAAAAACCTTAAACGGAATTTATTTATATTAAATATAAATAAAAGAAAGAGGAACGAGAAGAGGTGATCGAGCTGTTATCTCTTATATACGGCATATTAAAAGATCTATTGAAATTTGTGCAGAGCAAACAAAAAGGTTTAAGTCCAGAAGAAATTGTAAAGCGCCGTCAAAAATGGAAAGATGAAATTAAAGAAAAACTCCAATTGATTGACGATAAGGTTGGGTATGGTGAAGTAATAATTCATGATGTAAAGCGGAAAGATATGTATCCGGAAGTAGAAGAAAAGAAAAAAGTTATATCTTCTTGGTTTCGTGTTGGGTTATTGGGAACCTACCATCGTGGTATTCAAGTTGGATTGGGTATTGAAGGGCTTAAATATGAGAAAAAAAATAAAGCATGGAGATTCGCAGATTACAAAAATAAAGAAGAAGGAGATCTTAATGCATATATAGTTGGATTAATTCCTTTTGAATATATCGCAAATATAGATTGGAATGGTGATGAATATTACTCGTGTCCACATATATATTGCCATTTTTTAAGTAAAAAGAAAGAGCCATATGAAGAACTTATTTTATGTGAAAAACGATAGCTTGATAAATCAGTATATTATCGGGAAATTGCAAAATATGACCATGTTATAAAATTTTCTAAAGAGTGTAAAAAAAATCATTAAACATCATTGATATTATAAATCCTAAATATAAAGAACATATTTTTTGCCTTTATTCTATTTTTTTATAATAGTTCCTTTGACATGCTTTAAAAAAAATCCAGGTTTAAACTCTGTAAAAATAACGAAAAGAGAAAATCGTGAAATACAAATTTTTATCATTTTCTTGGAAAGATGAGTTTATCGATATTATTAGCAAAACAAAGGAAGAATTATTTATATCATCTCCTTTTATAAATATAGAGGGGGTAAAAATATTATCAAATTGCTTTCTAAAAAAAACCTCTATTAATATATCTCTACTAACGAACCTAACATCGCAAAACATAATTAATAGGATTACTGAACCATCAGCATTATTGGAATTATATAAACTATTTGATCAAGTTAAAATTTCAAGTCTTGGCAAATTGCATGCCAAAGTATATATAGTAGATAACGAGATAGGAATAATTACTTCAGCAAATCTTACAAGTGGTGGTTTGATTAATAATTTTGAATATGGGATTTTGATAGAGGACAAGAATGTTATCTCTACTATAAAAAAGGATATGTTGGAATATTTTTTCCTAGGTAATATATTTGATAAGATTTTATTAGAAAAAATTAATAAAGAATCTGAGAAATTATATAGAATTAAAAACGAAATGGATAATTTTATCGAAAACACAAGAGTAGCACAACTATTAAAGGAAGCTACCGAGATTATTGATTTTAATTTATTAAAAAGTAGAATAAGAGAAGGTAAAACAATTAATGCAATATTTTCTGATACAGTTCTTTATATTCTTAAAAAGAGAGGTCCTTTAAGTACAAAAGAACTTCATCCTTTAATTCAATTGATTCATCCAGATATATGTGATGATTCTATTGACAGAGTAATTGAGGGTCAGCATTTTGGAAAGAAATGGAAACATTCAGTGAGAAACGCACAGAAATTTTTAAAAGAAAAAGGATTAATTTATTTAAAAGATGGGGAATGGCATCTAACAAATTAAAGAAAAAAAGTTAAAATTCCATTTAAAAATTTATTATAAAAAAATTAATAAATAAAAAAATCTTTAAATAAGTTTTGGAGAAAATGAATTTTAATATTAAATATTGCTTTTGAGGCATAAAATTGTATTTAATAAATGGAATATTTATTTATAAACTATAATGTAAATAAAAGTTAAATTCTTTATTTGCAAATTTATAGTATTAAAATAATATTAACGAGAACTTAATGATTTATAATTTGAAATAGGGCTCACACGAAGGAGATGGAAGTATGAATAATGGTGGTAAGATAACTCTAAGACAACTCGAAACTCACTTATTCAAGGCCGCTGATATTCTTAGGGGGAAAATGGATGCCTCTGAATATAAGGAATATATTTTTGGTACGCTCTTTTTGAAACGGATATCTGATGTATTTGAAATAGAAAGAAAAAAACTTATAGAACGGTTCGAAATACAGAAGCAATCTAAAGAAAATATAAAAGAACTTATAGAAGACTCAAATCTATACAGTAAAAGTTTTTTTGTACCTGAAAGAGCAAGATGGGAAAATATTCTTAATTTAAAGGAAGATGTAGGGAATCAATTAAATAAATCTCTCGCTTCACTAGAAGATGCTAATCCTGAACTTGATGGAGTGTTAAAACATATTGATTTTAATGCTATCAAAGGGAAAACTAGATTAAAAGATCAGCAGCTTATTGATCTTATTCACCATTTCAACAAATATAGATTAACCAATGATGATTTTGAGTTTCCCGACCTATTAGGGGCAACCTATGAATATTTAATAAAACAGTTTGCAGATTCAGCAGGTAAAAAAGGAGGGGAATTTTACACTCCCTCGCAGGTAGCAGCTTTGCTGGTAAGAATAATTAAACCTCAAGAAGGTATGGATGTTTATGATCCGACTTGTGGTTCCGGTGGTTTTTTAATCCAGTCAAAGCAATATGTGGAAGAAAGGGGACAAAACGCACAAGATGTACCTCTTTATGGTCAAGAAAATAATGGGGTAACCTGGGCAATCTGTAAGATGAATATGATTCTTCACGGTATACCGGATGCATATATAGAAAATGAGGATACTATTGCAACGCCCAAGTTTATTGATAATGGTTATATTAGGCATTTTGATAGAGTGATTGCCAATCCTCCCTTCTCTCAAAATTATAGCCGTGCGAATATGCAATATCCTGAGCGATTTAAATATGGTTCTACTCCTGAAACCGGTAAAAAAGCTGATTTGATGTTTTTACAGCATATGGTCGCCAGTTTAAAAGAAAATGGTATGATGGCTACCATTATGCCCCATGGTGTCCTTTTTAGAGGAGGGCAGGAGAAGGTGATAAGAGAAGGAATTGTTAAAGATAATATTATCGAGGCAATAATAGGCTTACCCGCTAAACTTTTTTATAATACCGGCATACCTGCCTGTGTGGTGGTTATCAATAAAACCAAACCTTCTTATTTAAAAGATAAAATACTATTTATCAATTCGGATAGGGAATATGGAGAAGGAAGAAATCAAAATTATCTAAGACCTGAAGATATCGATAAAATAATTACAGTATTTGATGAAAAACAGGAAATACCAAAGTATTCAAGACTAGTAGATGTTACAGAAATAGAAGGAAATGATTTTAATTTAAATATAAGAAGATATGTAGATAACTCACTGGAACCGGAGATGGAAGATGTACATGCTCATTTAGTTGGAGGAATTTCATTGGTAGAAGTTGAACTTTATAAAGAAAATCTCCAGAAGTTTAACCTTGGGATTGAGATATTATTTAAAGAGAAAGGTGAGAAATATTTAAAATTTAATGATGAAATCGAGGGAAAAAGCAAGATAAAAGAAATTATTGAAGACTCCGAAGAAGTGAGAAATGTAATTTCAAATTATACGGAAAGGTCAAATGAATGGTGGAATGAGGTAAAACCAGAGATTGAAGGATTTTATGGAAACAATAACCTTTGGAATTTTAGAAAAAGTGCGATTAAAAGGCTAAAAGAAAAATATAAATCTCTTGGTTTGTTAGATGAGTTTAAAATTGCTGGTATCTTTGTGAATTGGTGGGAAGAGCTAAAATATGATTTTAAAACAATTGTCTCTGCCGGCTGGAGTAAAAACCTGATTGTTAATGAGAGTATAAAAAATAAATTCTTCAGTAAGGAATTAGAAGATATTGAGGAATTAGAAAGCAAAGCTGCAGGAGTTGAAGGTGAATTAAATGAACTTTTTGAAGAAGTAGAAGATTGGGATGAAGAAGAGCAGAGTAATAAAACTGCCAATAAAATTATAAGTTATCTAAAAGATACCATTAAGGATTTAGAATCAATGAATAGTGATTCTGCCAGAAAAGAAACCATAAATATGATACAGCTAATTGATAAGATTGACAAAAAAAATAAAGAATTAAGCAAAATTAAAAATACCTTAAAAAAGCTGAAAGAGGAATTGGAAGGAATAATAAAAAAAGATAATATAACGAAAGAAGAAATAAAAATAAAAAAAGGGAAAGTTGATTTTAAAAGAGATTCATTAACCGAGGAAGAAGTAAAGAAATTGCTTCTTGAAAAATTCTATGAGTTAATAAGCATACAACTGGATAAATATTTAAATACGGAGAAAAGAGAGCTGATTAAGATTTTTGAAAATCTTTGGGATAAATATACCATCCCTCTCGAAAGTTTAAATATTCAAAGAGATGAGAAAGTTAAAAAATTGGATGAGTTTTTAAAAGGACTTGGATATTATGAATAAACTAGAAGTTAAGGATAAATTGAAAAATAATAAACTGCCAGAGGGATGGGTAAAAACTACTTTGGCGGACCCTAACTTCTTTAAAACTATTGGTTCAGGTATTTATCCATTTAAAGGAACAAAATTTTATTTATCTACAAGTTCTATAGAAGGAACAAAAATTATAAGTATAGAGGAAATAATAAACTATAAAAAAAGACCATCAAGAGCTAATATGCAACCACGTAAAGGATTAGTAGCTTTTGCAAAGATGAAGAGTACGTTAAAAGTTTTGTTATTAAATGATGAGTTAGAAAAAAATTATATTTTATCAACAGGTTTTAGTTTGATAGAATTAAAATTATCGCCTAATTATTTTTTCCAATATTTCTTAAGTTTTTTATTTAATCATCAAAAAAATATATTTGCTGAAGGTACAACTCAAGAAGCAATTTCTAATGATGATTTTGAAAAAATATTTATCATCTTACCTTCTTCTTTTCTTGAACAGCAAAAAATTGCCGAGATTCTGGAAACCGTTGACGAGACCATAGAAAAAACCGATGCAATTATTGAGAAATACAAGCGAATCAAACAGGGCTTGATGCAGGATTTATTTACCAAAGGTGTTACTGCTTTTGAATTTGAAAAAGATAAGTTAGTTGCTGCTGTCAAAAAAATATTTGATAGTGGAGATCATAGATTTGGTCGAGAGGAAAATTTAGTAAGTCACCTTTCTAGGCACTTGGAAAAATATTTTCCTGAATGGACCGTTGATAATGAAGTTGAGAAAAACAATGAAAGACAAAGACCGGATATAATCGTTCATAAAAGGGAAACAAATAATAATCTATTTGCTATCGAAGTAAAGAAAAATGATAACTTAAATGCGATAAAAGAAGATATTAAAAAGTTAGAAAATGTCATGCTTGGAAATTACCACTACGAAGATGCCATTTTTATAGGTTTTAACATTGGAAACTTTAGAGAAATTTTTAAACTTTCAAATAGAATTAACTATATTCTAGTTTCTCAGAACGGTGAAACAATGGTAAAACCCCGTATTCGTAAGTTCAAGGACTCTACTCCAGGAAATATCCCTGAGGGGTGGAAGGTAGCAAAGCTGGGGGAGATGGCCACGATTTTGCTTAGCAATGTTGATAAAAAAATTTTTTCACAAGAGATTAAAGTTAAATTATGTAATTATTTAGAAGTTTATAAACATGATTACATATTTAAGAATATTAACTTTTCAATAGGATCAGTTAATATTAGAGAGTATCAAAAGTTCAGGGTAGATAAGGGTGACGTAATAATAACTAAGGACTCAGAGGAATTTGACGATATTGCGAAATCTGCTTATGTAGAAGACGAGATTGAAGACCTAATTTGTGGTTATCACTTGTGTTTGATAAAACCCAAAATAAATATCACAGCAGGACAATATCTCGCGATGGTGTTGTGGTTTGAAAAATATAATAAACAATTTCAAAATAAGGCTAATGGTATTACAAGATTCGGTATCTCGAAAGAGACTATCGAAAGTGCTCTCCTTCCCCTTCCCTCTCTCCCCGAACAACAACGCATTGCTTTAATCCTCTCTCAGATGGACGAAGCCATAGAAGAAGAACAAAATTATAAAGAAAAACTTGAAAGGATAAAACAGGGCCTAATGGAAGATCTTTTAACCGGCGAAGTTAGAACTAACCATCTAATCAAAGAAGGTGTTGAAAGTGTACAAAAAACTTGATGAAGAATATTATGTCGAAAATCCTTTTTTAGCACATCTCCAAAAATTGGGCTGGAAGATTTTCAGACAGAACAAAGATGATCCGGAGGATGCGAAAGAGATTAAATCTTTTAATAGCTCTAGTGAATTCGTTTATAAAGAAAGTGTAAAGTTCAGGGAAAATTTTAGAGAGGTAATTCTGGAAGAAGAACTTAAAAATTCAATAAAAAGAATCAACCCCTGGATAGAAGAAGACCAGATTACAGAAGTGATAAGAAAAATCACCACACCGCAGGCAAATTCACTTTTAGAGGCTAATAGAGAAATCCATGATTTACTTCTTGAAAATACCTCAGTCTTTGAAAATAGAAAAACAGAAGAAAAAAGTCCGACCGTCAGATTTATAGACTTCAAAAATCCAGAAAATAATTTTTTCATCGCTATATCCCAATTTAAAGTAAATGTTCCGGGCACCGAAAAGCACATTATCCCCGACATTGTCCTATTTATTAATGGTCTACCTCTTGTAGTGATTGAGTGCAAGTCACCAGCCATAGCTGACCCAATGAATGAAGCATTTATCCAACTTTTAAGATACCAGAATAAAAGAGGAGAAAAAGAAGGAAATCAAAAACTTTTATGGTATAACTTGTTTATGGTAATAGCTTCCGGTCAGGAGGCAAGGTGTGGCACTATTACCAGCGGATACGAGTATTTTGTGGAATGGAAAGACCCTTATCCTTATTGTTTGTCGGATATAAGCGAGGATAAAAACATCACCAGCCAACAGGTCCTTGTTCAGGGGATGCTTTCCCGAAAAAATCTTCTGGACATTCTTCGTACTTTTACGCTTTTCAAAGAAAATTCCGAAGGCGGTACTATTAAAATCATTTCTAGATACCAGCAATTCAGGACGGTGAAAAAAATTATTGTCAAAATAAAGGAAGGAAAAACTACCTGCGAAAAAGGTGGAATTGTCTGGCATACCCAGGGCTCCGGTAAATCGCTTACTATGATGTACACCGTAAGAGCTATGTATCGTGACCCTGAATTAAAAAAATATAAAATTGTCTTTGTTACAGACAGAAAAAATCTTGAAAAACAGTTAAGAGATACTTCAAAAAGTGTGGGTTATACAGTTAATCTTGCGGAAAATATAAGAAAATTTCAAGAATTATTAAAAACAAATACTCCTGATTTAGTTATGGGTATGATTCACAAATTTCAGGAAAGAGAACTAAAAAAAGAATTTCCTCTGCTTAATGAATCTTCTAACATTTTGATAATGATAGATGAAGCCCATAGAAATCAATATAAATATCTTGGAGCAAATCTAAAAAAATCATTACCAAATGCAATTAGAATTGCCTTCACCGGTACACCGATAGAAAAAACAGAAAGAACCTTTGGAGACTACATAGATAAATATAGTATCAAGCAATCAGTTGATGACGGTGTTACTGTGGAAATTATCTATGAAGGTAGAACCCATAGTGGAAAACTAACCGATGAAGAGGCAGCCAATAAGAAATTTGAGGATGTATTTTCAATGCTGGATGCTGAGGAAAAGGATAAGATCATGGGAAGATACACCTGGCAGTCTTATCTGGAAGATAAAAACGTTATAGGTGATAAAGCAAAAGATATGATAGACCACTATATTACCCATGTTTTTCCAAATAAATTTAAAGCACAAGTTGTTACCGTTTCGAGGCTTGCTGCAATACGATATAAAAAAGCTCTTGAGGAAGCATTAAAGAAAAAAATAAAAGAATTAAAAATGGATTATGGTAGGGTTGATATTAACCTGCTTGAGAAATTAAAAGTTGAAGTGGTAATATCAGGGAGCCCTAATGATCCAGTAAAGTATCATCCCTATACTGATCCTAAAAAACATGAGGGTATCATATCAAGTTTCAAACTTCCCTTTGGAAATTCTGATAGGAGCGAACTTTCAGGAGATATTGGCATACTTGTCGTCCAGAGTATGCTCATTACCGGTTTTGATGCTCCTATTGAACAGGTAATGTATCTGGATAATGTTATAAAAGAGCATAATTTACTACAGGCTATTGCTCGAGTGAATAGGGTTTATCAAAATAAAAATTGTGGTTTTGTGGTGGATTATGTTGGCGTATTTAAACAACTGAAAGAGGCTCTCGCCATATATGCTGATGAGGACATTGAAGAAATTACGCAGGTTGTTATAAATAAATCTAAAAGTATTGATGATTTAAAATATACCCACACTCGCATTAATTATTTCTTTAAAAAATATGGAATTGATGACTGGCGAGAGAATATTGATGAATGTGTTGATCTTCTTATTGATGAAGAGATAAGAAGTGAATTTATTATGCTGGTGAGAAATTTTAATAAGGCGATGGACCAAGTTCTTCCTGATCCGGAAGCATTAAAATATACGACAGACCTTAAAATGCTTAATTTTATAAAAGAATCTGCTAGAAATAGATTCAGGGATGGTAAGCTTAGCGTAAAAGATGCAAGCAATAAAATAAGAGAGATTGTTGAGGAGTATCTTATTTCGCAAGGAGTTGATCCCAAAATACCTCCATTATCCCTTTTATCTGATGAATTTATTGAAAGTGTAAAAAAGATAAAATCATCAAAATCGAAGAGTGAGGAACTTGAATACGCAATTGTAGAGTACATTAATAAACATTACGAAGAAGATCCGGAGTTTTATGAAAGATTTGCTGATAGATTAAAGAGACTTCTTGAAGAATATAAGGAAAATTGGGACATTCTGGCTACTGAACTGGAGCAATTAAGAGAGGGGATGAAAAAGGGTAGGGAAGCAGAGAAGGTGTTTGGTATTGATGCAAAGAAGGAAATGCCCTTTTTTGGATTACTCAAACAGGAGATATTTGGAAAAATATCTGTTGAAGAACTTAAAAAAGAAGAAATTGATTTTCTAATCAATTTAACCAAGGATGTTGCCGGGATTATAGAAAGAGAAGTTAGGTCAATTGACTTCTGGGATAACTATACGAAGAAAAAAATACTGAAATCTCATATTATATCTAATGTGCTTCTTTTAAAATCAAAAGAAAATAAATATGTATTTAAAAAGAGAAATGAAATAACTCAAAAATTAATTGAGCTTGCTTATCACATTTATGGAAGTAGGAACTATGGAAATTAAAAAAGTAATACGTTCAAAAAGAAAAACTATTTCCCTCCAGGTAAGTGATGATGCCACTTTAATAGTAAAGGCACCCTTTGAGGTTAGTGATAAAATTATTAATAGAGTTATTTTAAAACATATTGAATGGATTGATAAAAAGAAAAAAGAAATAAAATTAAGAGATATAAAATTTTTTAAAAAGGAATTTATCAATGGAGAAGGCTTTCTTTTTCTTGGGGATTATTACCGGTTAAAGTTGGTTGAAAATCAAGAAATTCCACTGGATTTTGAAAACGGATTTTATTTTTCCAAAGAATATTTAGCACATGCTAAAGAAATTTTTATTGATTGGTATAAGGAAAGGGCTTATCAGAAAATTTCCGAGAGAGTTATGTGGTATGCCCAAAAAAGAGGATTCAAATACAACAAAATAAACATTACTAATGCCCAAAAAAGATGGGGTTCTTGTTCTCATCGAAATAATCTAAATTTTTCTTGGCGGTTGATTATGGCTCCTTTACCTGTCGTAGATTATGTGGTCGTTCATGAACTCGTCCACCTTGATGAAAAAAATCATTCAAAGGCATTTTGGAATAAGGTGAAAATGTTAATGACAGATTATAAAAAGCATCAGGAGTGGCTAAAAAGAAATGGGCATTTGTTGAGATTATAATGTGATAATGAAAATAATAAATATTATTTAGATTTTTAATTGTAGCTTGTGTAAATTAAATTAAAAATTATATATTAAAATTATAATAAAATAGAGGCAATATGGTTAAATCCAAGGAGAAAGAAATAGAAATTAAAGAAAATCCCTCAGTTCCACCAGAAATATTTAAAGCAGTATCTAATGGAAAATTGGTGTTGTTTATTGGGGCTGGAGTATCTCGCATTATTGGATGTCCTTCTTGGGGAAAATTTGCTTTGCAACAATTAAAATATTTATATAAAAATAAAGCAATTAACTATCATGAATATAGCAATCTTAAGTCTTTGGATGCTAGAAAATTGTTATCTATATGCAGAAGTATTTACAAAAAAAATAATATAGAACCTCCTTCAATGAAGTCTCTTCTAAAAGGAGAAGATGAATTGATTAAAAAATTTACAATATATGAAGATTTATATTCTTTTAATGCTGTTTATATTACTACAAATTATGATAGCTATATAGACGAGATTGCTCAAAAAATTATCAATAAAAATGAAGTCGAATTAAATTCAAAAGTTGAATCACAATTTCATATAGAAGAAGAAAAACCAAAAGGAAGAATAATATGTCAAGAGGAAGATATGTTAATTTCAAATTTAAATAATGGCAATGTGATTCATCTTCACGGGAGTATAAATGATGAGAAAAATGTGGTAATGACAATTGTTGATTATATTAATCATTATAAATATAATTCAAAACCTGCTGTCCTTCTTGAAGAGATTTTTAAAAATTATACTGTGCTTTTTGTGGGGTATGGATTGGAAGAATATGAAATAATTGAATTCTTAATTAGTAAATCATCTACAGGTAAGAATGAGATAAGACATTTTATACTTTATCCTATGTTTGAGAAAGATAATAATTTGGTAAAATTTTATCAAGGATATTATAGAGATTTAGGCGTTGAATTGATTCCTTATTCAATTGATAAAAACGGATATGACCAGCTTACTATCGTAATTAATAAATGGTCAAAGCAAATCGGTCCGGTTTCTCGGCCACAAGGATTTTTGGAAAGAATTAGATTAATTGATGAGGTGGTTAAATGAATCTAACTCCTAAAGAGGAAGCAGTATTAAAGTTAATAAAGGAAGATTCTGCCTATGAAAATTACTTTTTTAAAAGAGTAAGTGATATTAAATGGTTTTATCCTTTAAAAGAAAAGGGATATTTTTCTCCGGAAAAAGCACCAGGAGTGAAACCTGCTGAAAAAGAAGGTTATTATGTTCCTCAGTGGAATATTTTATCATACCTTGAACGGATATCTAAAAAAGTTAATATCGAAGGTAATGAGAAATATGTTGATGAGTTGCTTACAATAATTAGTGAAGTGTCAAAATACAAAGATTCAAAAGGACAGCTTATAGATAATTATCGAACTTGGCACTCTTTTGTGAATATTCTTTCAAGCCTTCTCAATAGCAAAATAACACATGAGATCATCGACTTAATTCCTATTTGGCTTAGTTCAAAATTTGATACAACACTACCGGGTGTAGAAATTATAAGAAAGCTTCTTCCTAAATTTTTAACAGATAATCCAAAGGATATTGATAAAGCAGAGAAAATTATTGGATATATTACCTCCACAAAAACATTGATAAGTAGAGATAAGCACAAAGTAGAATTATTAGTCGATTCCCATTTTTTAAAAGAGGGATTTAAAAAGTATTCTGAAGAAATTGGTAAAAAATGCTCAGAGAAAGTAATAAAAGATTTAGAAGAAAAAGTCAAAAAAATACTTATAAGAAAAGAAGAGGGGACTTACCATTCATTTTATGAAGAATTGGATTATTTAGATGAACCTTTAGATATACTAACATTCATATTAAAAAGGATTTTAATTGCCAAAGCTAAGAGCAACATAAATAACACTCAAGAAATATTAAGAGAATTTTTCAAAAATGATCATTTATATTTTCCTAAAATGGCACTCTATGTTATCGGTAATGATTTAGATGATTATAGAGAATTTTTCTGGAAAGTATTGAGTGACGATACTGAAAATTTTATTTTAAAAAATACTTCCTCTTTTGGAGATGAATTAAAACATATATTGGAAAACCTTAAAGAATTAACTGAAAAACAACGGGAAATATTAAAAAACAAAATTGAAGATTCAGCGAAATTAGAAGATTTTAAAGAAAACCGAGAACTATATCTCGCTTTACATAAACAGCAGTTTTATAAGGCTCTTTCTTATGAGCAATATTTTAAGAGACTATATAAGGAAATAAAAAATAGTACAAAATATGATATAGAATTACGATCTACGATAGGAAAGGTTGAAGTTGGTTCAGTGTTAAATATTTCTCCTCTGAAAAAGGAGAAAATATTGCAGATGTCCAACAAAAAACTTGCTAAATTTTTAGCAACTTTTAGAACTAAGGATTATTGGGAAGGACCATCTGTTAATGGGTTATCAAAAATTCTAGAAGAAGTAGTAAAAGAAGACCCAAAAAAGTTTATTGACGACATGATTCCTTTTTTGAAAACGGGCTATTTATATGTCTCTGATATTCTTTGGGGTATTCGAAATGCCTGGGAAGATAAGAAAATATTCAATTGGAGCAAACTTTTTGAATATATCAGGGATTATATTGCATCAGAAGATTTTTGGAATGATAAATATGTAGTTAAAGATGATTATCGGAAGGCGAATCATTTTTGGGTTTTGGGGACAGTTGGAGAACTCATTAAAAAAGGCATTATAGATGATTCTAGATCCTTTTCTGAAAGGAATTATCCAATTGTACAAGAAATACTTTTTCAGATATTAGACAAATTATTATCAGATAAAAATGAATTATTAGAAAGCAAATCTGAAAGAAAGGATTTTGTAACTTATGCTTTGAATTCTACTTTTGGAAAGATTACAGAAGCATTGTTAATGTTAGCATATAGAATTAAAAATTTTGAAAAAGAGACCCAACATAAACAATCGGTTAGCTGGGAAGTAAATATCAAAGATAAATACGAATTACTTTTAGAGAATGAAATAAATGAAAGCTATGTCTGGTTAGGGCAATATCTAACGATTTTCTACTTATTGTTAGATAAAGAATGGACCGAAAAGCAAGTAAATCGAATTTCCAATAAAAAGGAGCAACTATGGGAAGCCTTTATGCAAGGATATCTGTATAGTAATAGAATTTATGAAAAAATATATAAGCTGATGAGAGTGCACTATCTAAAGGCAATCGAGTATAAATTCAAAGAAGAACATTCATCCGAACGAGTGGTAGACCATATCTGTCTTTTATATTTACAAGGTATTGAAAAGATAGACGATGAAGATGGTTTATTCAAGAAAATCTTGGATAGGTGGGATCTATTTCAGATCAGAGAGGCGATTAGCTGGTTCTGGATGCAAAGAGATTTTATTATGAGCCCAATAGAAGAAAAAAAGAAACCGGAAGAGATAGTTAGAATGGAAAAAATGAGAGAACTAATTATTGGTTTCTGGGGGTGGGTTTATCAGAATAAATACAAAGGAAGACAACGATTCAAGGAAGAAGACAAAGAAGTCTTATCAGAATTATCGAAGTTAGCTGTATTTTTAGAAAAAATAAATGGTGAAAACTATGAATGGCTAAGATTATCTGCCCCATATGTTCATGTTGATTTCAATGCCCCGTTTTTCTTTCAATATCTCAATAATTTAAAAGACAAAGATGAAGATGCTGGTGAATATGTAGGTAAAATATTTTTAGAAATCCTAAAAAATTCAACTCCTGATTACGACCAAAAGGATATTCGATCAATTGTTGAATATCTTCGTACTTCAGGTTTTAAAAAGTACTTTAAAGAAATATGTAATACTTATGAAAAAAGAGGTTTTGAATTCTTAAGAGATATTTACGAAAAAAATCATAAAAAATAAGAAAAGTATAGATGAAATATTGTGTTAGGATGGTTGTAATAGCTCAATAACTTATTAAATTTTTCTAACTTTTCGCAAGAAGTCAGATACTGCGTTAAGTTCCTGTGTTTTTTAAATGATTGTATTTGGATAGGTAGTTTTCTAAATTATAGATAATATAAAAAAAATAATTTGTTAGCAGCAAAGATTTGGTTTCGATAATTAATTATTATTAAAAAAAGAATTATTAACTAGGAGGCTAAAATGCAAAATTTAATACATATTTTATCAGGTGTAGTAATCTTTTTATATTCTATTACTCAGCAACCTATTGGAACTGGATTTATTGTTGGTTATCCGATATCTGAAGATGGAAAAAATATTATTCCTATAATAGTTACAGCTAAACATGTAGTTGGAGATAATAATAAAATATTAGGTCGTTTTAGTACGAAAGAAGGAGAAGTACCAGAATTTGTTGAGTATGACATAAAAAATTTAAAACAAAATAATGATTATTGGGAACATCCCAGCGATGAAGGAGTAGATATTGCTGCTTTTAGAACACTACATTTTAATCAGGCAGATTATGAACCTTTTCCTTTGAATTTAATTGCGACGAAAGATATTTTTAATGAACTTAATATTTGTGAAACAGATAGGATTATTTTTCCTAGTATGTTGATAAATTTTATGGGTTTTTCTAAAAATTATCCAGTAATGAGAGATGGTACAATTGCATTAATTCCTCAGGAAAAAGTTCCCATGAAATATAAAGTAGGAAGTAAGGAAATAAATACAAAACAAGAAGTAATCCTTGTTGATGCCACTTCAATTCCAGGGGCAAGTGGATCTCCAATATTTCTTTGGCCTGGTCCAAGAATTGTAAATGGAAGTTTTCAGATTGGAGGAACTAAACCTTTCCTTATAGGAATTATGCATGGATTTTATCCAGCTTGGCCTCAAGAAATTATTGAATTGGAAACAACTGAAGTAAAGGCAATGTATCGGGAAAATTCTGGTATTGCAATTATTTTTCCCTCATGGAAATTAAATGATATCTTTAAGCAAGAAAATTTTTTAAATAGAATAGAAGAATTAAAAAATAAAATTAATGAAAAAAAATCTCTTGAGAGTTAGATTGATAATTTTAATTTAATGGAGAAGTTTTTAAACATTTTCATAGTATAGTAGTAGACAGTTTGTACTAGGCCAATAATTCAGTAACCTTTTGGGTGGTTTATATATCCATAAGGGGGTAGAAAATGAGGTAAAACCTTTATTCTTAACAGTAAATTAAATTATTTGTCAAGAATAAGGATTTTACCCTAATAAACCTGTCGTGGCCAGACCAAATTATATAAATAGGATTGGTTTTAATTATTGTAAAAGTTTGTTTTAAAATAATAAGTAGTAAAGGTAGAGAGTTTAGGGCACAACGCGATGCGGAGCAGAAAGCTGGCAATCCTCATTTTTATATTTTTAAAAAATTTAAAAGAGGTGTTGCCATGATTAAAAAAGTGCTTTTCAAAGCCGGTATTCATATGGATACCGCCCTGGCCACATTAGGGTGGCTATCGTTTTTTGGTTCTTTCCTAATTAACAATCAAATATTGTAAACGGCAAGTAGAAATGCACCTTGCACGGAAAACAATTTTGCACCTCCTAGAAAGAACAAATGGCTTAATCCTCCTCTTCTTTTTGAATTCTAAATGATTCCCCACTTAAATTAAATACTT
>Ga0315288_10005358_pt1 | contig 16309 bp, 22 predicted proteins | sample YL17G11_20_MG_FD_203454 | JGI IMG/M metagenome (GOLD analysis project Ga0315288, IMG submission 203454) | Sediment microbial communities from Yellowstone Lake, YNP, Wyoming, USA - YL17G11_20 | ecosystem: Environmental > Aquatic > Freshwater > Lake > Sediment | place: USA: Wyoming | collected...
ATTGCAGATGAATTGTTGCCTCGCATGTTGACTCGTATTGAGGCTCCACCGGCAAATTTTGCCGTGTCGGCCTCGTATCTCTCCTCCGATCTCGCGGACTGGAATAGTATGTCTTAATGAACTATCTTGGAATTAAATTTCGTGAAAAGGATGGTGTGTTGTTTATATCGACTCCATCCCAATACATTTTATGTGATATGTTTATGAGAATACAAGAATTCTATGAATCTCCCATAAAACAAATTCAAGGAAAATACTTCACCAGAGAGAAATTCTGTGACATTTATGCAAAAGTAAATAAATCTTTCGATTATCACACCGCATGGGGTGGATTCAATATTCCAGATAATTACGTTCGTAAATTTTTCTCTATATTCAAAGACCTTTCTTTGAAAGAAGGTTATTTAAGGAAGATAGTATCCAAATATCTCAATTCCAATAAAAAATTTTACATTATAGGATATGTAGAAAAAGATAAAGATGCCTTGAATCACGAATTGGCTCATTCAAAATATTATCTTAATGAGAATTACCGAAAACAGATGGATTCTGTAATTGATGGATTACCTAAGAAGGTATTCAAATCACTTTCCTCGTCTTTGATTGAAATGAAATATGATAAAAAGGTTATTCGTGATGAAATTCAATCTTATTTTTCTACAAGCAAGAAATCCGAGTTAAAACTCTGGTTTAACAAATCTATAAAGAAACGATTTCTTAAAAGATTCCGCCAAATTTACAGAGATTCCTAATTATTATAGATATTTATTACCGTATGTGGCGTGCCATTACGGTCATTCTGTTTTTGTTTTCTATGGGATGTTCATCTCCCATGTATGAGAGACTGTCTCAATCCATCCAAATAGGAATAACAATCAAAGAAACTACTGAAAAGGTAAGATTTGTCGAATTGACTAGGGAAAAGGCATACGAATTCTTTGTACCAAAAGGTTCTACCAATTCTCCCATTAGGATGCAAGCGGATGGATTATATTGTGCGATGGATGAAAACTGGTTCACGAATAATGTATTGGTAGAATATAATCAATTCTTGACTCAACTCCAATTAAAGAACCGATATTCTTATGAAAAAAATGATTGTGATGATTACGCACGTTCATTTACCTTCTTCTGTAGATTGAAGTCTTTGAGGATACCTGATATAAAATACAGTATGCCAGTCGCTGATATATTTTATCATGTTAATGGAAGTCAATTAATAAACCACGCTATCAATGCTGTTATAGTTTTGACTAAAGACGGAAAACTAAAAATAATCTACATAGAACCTCAAACTCCTGCAAAATTATTGGAATCGAGTTATACCAACATTACCAAAAACATTTACTATTTGGCAATGTAAATAATAGACTTGACATCTATTGTTCTTGATGTATCTTACTATCATGGAACAATTATTGCTGCATGCCATTGGTGATTACTGGATACAATCTGATTGGATGGCCTTAAATAAGGCCAAGAAAACATTCAACTGTTTAGTTCATTGTTTGATTTATACTTCATGTTTTCTTCTCTTAACTGTTTCTTGGAAAGCATTGGCTTTCATCTTTCTTACACACTTCATTATTGATCGATTTCCCATAATTGTTCGTAAGTTGATTTATTGGAAGAATCATTTTCCATTAGGATATCCAAGGTGGGAACTGTGTGCGTCAACTGGATACTATGATGATTCTCCATACAATACTGTAAAGCCATCTAAAGATATAATCAAGAAAATTGGACTACCACGCCATTTCTTTATTACAATTTGGTTGTATATCATATCTGATAACATTCTTCATCTTCTTTGTAATTTTCTAGCTTTGAAATATTTGTCTTAATATGAGAGACGAGATAGGTTTTTGTATCATTCTATTAATGGCTAAAGCTTGGGGTAAAACTCCAATTAAAGGTCGTCCCCGATCCCAACAATGGTGGATAAATCGATTAGAAGAATTACGAAGTGAACATTTGAAGAAGATTCCTATTATATTAGATTTGTCTCCTGAAAAGGATTTGATTGATGTACCTGTTCCCTACGAAGTTGAATTCGACCTTGATAACAAGACTGACTGTACAGATTATTTTTCTTGGGTAGAAGGTAAAAATCCTTTGACAAGATATAAAAAGGTGGTATCTTGATTCCATAATCGATAAACGCTCGATTAAACATTAACAACCCGAAACCAAAAATAACATGATTCCGACAAACCGAACAAACGTTCTTGTTACATCAAACGCCTCTGGAACCACAATGCAAATGGGATTGGATGCGGAGGACATTCAACATCTTCTCCCCATTCTTCGTGACAGCCTCTATTCAAACAAAGTCTTGGCGCCAATCCGTGAATATTCTACAAATGCACGTGATTCTCACATTTCCCAAGGAACTCCCGACCGCCCCATTCAAGTTACCTTACCAACCAAATTTGAGCCAGAACTTCGTGTCCGAGACTTCGGTACGAGCCTCACTATTGACGAAGTGGAAAAGACTTATCTTCGTTATTGTAAATCAAGCAAACGTTTCAGTAATGATTTCAACGGAGTCTATGGTCTTGGTTGTAAGTCGGCTTTCGCCTATACCGAAATCTTCACAATTATTACTTACAAAGATGGATTGAAAACCATTATTAATATCCCTGTTAGTGGGACGGCTCAAGTTATTGCACAGGTTCCTATGTCTGATACTGATGAACAGGGATTGGAAATCGTGGTTCCGATTGCTATCAAGGATGTTGATGCCTTCCATGAAGAAGCAATGAATTTCTATTCTTATTGGGCGATTCGGCCTATTATCATTAATAAGAATCCCGATTTGGAGAATCGATTCTTTACTCCAATGTCTGTCAAACCTATCTTTTCCGCTGAGGATTGGGATGTTCGTCCTGGTGGTTATGACAAAAAGAAAAGTGTTGCAGTAATGGGATTTGTTCCATATCCCATCGACTGGCCAACGGTTCGTAAGAACATGACCCCCGAGCAATCGGATAAATACAGCAAAATTTTCGGTTTTATCGAAAACAATCTTGTTACCTTTGTCTTCTCAAATGGAACAGCGGACTTCACTCCTTCTCGTGAAGCTCTCCAATATACAGAGTTGACCGTATCTACTATTTGTCTTAAATTGGATAAGATTTCTGATAAAATCGAAGAAATCATTTCCGAAAAGATTTCAGCCGCCACAAACATTTGGGAGGCCAAGTGTCTTTACAATAAGATTTTCAGCGGAAATTCTTATGACAAAAACGAGAATACATTCTACGGAAATCTTAACAATATCCAAATCATGATGAAGGATAAGCTCAGGTGGAAAGGAACTGTTATCAATGACGGAAAGTTTGAAAATATTGATTGCTGGGATAAGGATACTGGCTTTGATAAGGATTATCGCTACAATAGCTCGGGAGAAAGAAATTCGGTTTTTTCCACTATTACCGTGGATGATTCTTTGAAGAAAACTGTGAGTGTTTCTGCTAAGATTGGTAGATATGATCGAGCCAGTGTTATCCTAGCATCGGAAAAAGCATTGATATTGATTATTGACCAAGCCGACTCTTTCAAGGCGGCCGCCGGACGATACATGTTTTTTGATTTGTATAAGGACAAAGGATATACTTCTATCTATTGTTTTGATTTGTCGAATCCAACCGTGAAGGATGAATTTTTCAAATATTATAACTTTGATTCTGTTCCAGTCGTCTATTCATCCAAAATCGAAACACAGGTAAAAGCATTTCTTGCCGCCAATAAAGTTCCAAGGGCGGAGAGTGAACGAGTCATGGCTCCATATATTGATATGGAAAAATACTATGAAATCGCTTTGGGAAAAAAGGATATCTACCATGTAGATTTCTGTTGGACCGAAGATGGTGTCTCCACGAAATCGGTTTCCGGTGGTGTTTATCTAAAGGCATTGAAGAATCAGATTCATTATCTTGATGGAGTCCATCAACTTATACGCAGATATTCCAACAATTCTTCGATCAAGGAGATTTTGGTTAATTTTGCCAAACTTTGTTTGATGACCGGAAAGAAGGTTGATAGAATTTATGGAATTCAGCCACGCACGATAGAATCCAAGTGGTTTAATGAAGAAATCGAAGAAGGCACATGGATTGAATTATCCGTAGTGGCCCAACAAGAGTTCTCCAAATTGGACATGAACAAAACGGCCGCCGCGATGGAATATCAAACCGTCCGTTCTAGCGGACATTTCATCGAAATTGATACAATGAAAAAGTTATCCAATTTAATCGACGATAAAAATAGCGTTTTTCACGATGTTATTAAACTTATCCCCGATGATATTAAATCCTATAATTCGGCTACAATGATACATCATTACCTTATTAATAAAAATAATCGTACCAAAGAGATTAAACCACAGTCGGTATTGGCCGATCCTATTATTCAAATGAAAAAACAATATCCATTGATTTATCAAATGAACAGCGAGAATATCTTGTTCAAGGATACGTCCAAAGCGGACTTGACTATTTACGTTGATTATATCAACATTATGGATTTGGCTCGTAATTCAAAATCCGTGGAAGCAGCCGCATAAAAAATTTGACAACCAACAAGAATAAAGTATATTGATGGTAGTCACTACGAAATAAAATAACAACAACAAACAAACAAACAAAACTATGTTCACGTTTACGCTAAGCCCGAATAACCTCACGGTGGTTACTACCGATTTTAAGGTTTTAACTACCCGTTCGGATAATCCTAATTGGGATCAAATCATGGATTCATTGAAGTTCGAAAACGAATCTGAACTTGTTGAATTGATGAGCATCCGAAAGACCGTCGAAAACTTTGGTTCCAATCTTGCTCCCGGAGCAATCACCATTCGTGATGGATTGGTTTATTTCCGAAATGAAAAACTTCAGGGATTGGATGTTGACCGTATTCTTTCTTTCGCCAGTAACGGATTGCCTGTTCAGGGAATGATTTCATTCCTTGAGAATAAATTGGCAAATCCTTCTCGTCGTTCCATTGAATCTCTTTATTGGTTCCTTGAAAACGGCAACATGCCCATCACTCCCCGAGGAACGTTTCTTGCCTATAAGGGCGTTACCGCAGAATTTTGGTCTGTCATGACTGGTCACGAACCTCTCATTTCCGGTACCAGAAATTCTAATGGTTCCATTTTGAATACGGTTGGTCAGACCGTCCACATGGAACGGCGTTACGTTACGGATGATTTCAACGTTGGTTGTGGACCTGGTCTCCACGCTGGTAGCCTTAATTACGCCAGGGGGTGGGGAGCCAGAGTGGTTATTGTTGAAATTAACCCAGCCGATGTAGTGTCAGTCCCTTCTTCGGAACACGAGAAACTTCGTTGTAATAAATATACTGTAATTGGAGAGTATGTTGCTCCTCTTACTGATACATACACCGAAGAATATCATCCTGAAATGGCTCAACCCAAGAGAGTTGACTCCGAAACTCAGGCACTCATTGACGAAGCTTACCGCAAGGGCAAGGAAGATGCCTTGAATGAAGAGAACGATTGTTGGACCGATGACGAATTTGAAGATAATTCTGATAATTCGGAAGAATTCGATGACGAATCTGAAGATAAGACTGATAGACAACCAATCGATAATGATGACGTAAAGGGAACAACCGAATATCTTGATGGATTTCGTGATGGAGAAAAAGACGGCCGTGGACACAAACGTAAAAATTATTCGGAAGGTGACGGTTCTAATTCTAATTATATCTTAGGATATCTTGATGGATACCGAGAAGCTAGATATTAACATCTTCTCCCAAACGGCAGAGACTTCAGCGTTCCCTCTGCCAAATAAAAAGGGGCGCCCTCTCTTTCGGGTGAGACGGGCGCCCCAACTCTTTATGAATGTAAAATTAATATTCAATGATAATGAGAAATTAGAGAGAATCAGTTCGATAATGAACAAAGTGATTCATGATGTCACCGAATTTAGAATAAGAAGTTCATCCATAAAATATGTTGGTTGGTCTGGGACTGTAGGTGAGGAATATTTTAGTATTGTTTTTACTGCTGGCGTGATTACAGTCTCCATTTCCGAAAGATCAATGTTGGTAGGACAAGAATATGTCACTCCTTTGATTTCAAAAAAACTTCTATCTGCACAATCAACAAAGAATCCAACTAAAAAAATAGAATTGTTTTCATTATATCTCGGTAAACATCATCATGAAGAATTAGAAGCTATTAATTTTAATGAGATTATGGAAAAATTAAAATGGACATTCTTATCAGAAAAAGTAAAAGTTCAATATAATCTCGTCGATTCGAGTTTTTATAATTGTTCCAACAGCACGATTAAATCAAACAAAAATACCATCAAAGTCATAATTAATTAATAGTATGAAAAACGAATCAAGATCCACGGAGGAATTAGAAAAAGAACTAAATGCAATTCAAAAAGTTTTGACGGCAAGATATAAAGATGTTGAGTTGGATAAACACAAAAGGTTAAATATTAACGGAATAACATGTAAAAATATCTCTGTTAATATTTGGTCCACGAATGGAGATTCATTATATTATTCTTTTTACATTATCCACGATGAAAAACAATACGACATCTATTACGATGGCGTCATAGATTACGATAAACGAACCAAAGAAAATAATTGGGGATATCATCCTTGGTGGCCCATCGATTTAGAAGAGGAATATGATGAATACTCAGCCAATGGCGCATTTCAATTCATTCCTAATGGATTCTCAGAAGCAATGGAAAATGCATACAACTTTAATGGAACCGAAACTCAGGCCATAAAGAGATTAAAGTCTGTAGGCATAACAAATATTACCCACGATTCAAATGAAGATTTGTAACATGTATTCTTGTACGCCTAATAACATGTATCATTTAGGAGTATTCTATTACCCTGAAGGTTTGTGTAAAGGAACAAGTGAACCATTTTATCAAATTGCTTATTTAGACAAAGAAGGAAATAGATTTTGGATTTGTTATACCAAAATTCAATTTGAAGAACATTTAAAAATCAACGGCGGAATTTTTCGACCATTCATTCCTCTCTATCTAACCGAAATACCATAGTATGTCATATAATTTATTCTTAGACGACGTTCGTGAACCCAATACATTTCTACAATCTATAAAAACGTGGGTAATAGCTAGAGATTATAACGCGTTCATTAATATAATAACCGAGAAGGGAATGCCGATGTTTATCTCTTTCGATCATGACTTGGCATTTGAACACTATCCGTTTAATGATGACCGCCAGGATGGCACTCGAATTCCATATAATGAGTATAGCGAGAAGACCGGGTATCATTGCGCCTTGTGGTTAACCGAGCATTGTATGAATATGAATTTCCCTCTGCCTGAATTTCAAGTCCACTCCATGAATCCGGTCGGAAAACAGAATATAAATAGTCTCTTAAAACGATTCAAAGAAATTCAAAAATCAAACCAAATATAATAAGTAGTAAATTGATGGATAGATGATAGAATTGATTGTATGTTACCTACAGATAAAAAAATAGCATTGGTAGTTTTGGTTGGAGCACCTGGTTCAGGAAAAAGTACATTTGGGAAGAAATTTTCTGAAGACCAAGGATTGACTTACATATCATCCGATGAATTAAGAGCAAGATTTGGTTCTGGTGAAGAAGACCAATCAGTTTCCGGCGCCGTATTCGCATATATTAAAAGAACTATCCCACAACTCTTATCAACCGGAAAAAGTGTCGTTATAGATGCGACTAGCATGAGCAAAAAAGACAGATCGGATTATGTTAAGTTTGCTAACGATGTAGGAGCGTATAAAATTGCTATAACATTTGAAGTGGATAGGAATACCTTACTCAAGAGAAATCAAGACCGTGGAGCAGCTGGAGGAAGAAATGTTCCAGTTGAAGTCATTGATAGAATGTTGGCCAAGTATCAACGTCCCGATTCTACGGAATTCGATAAAGTTGTTATAAAATGAAAAAACAAGCAGGTAAAGGTGATAAACCAAGAAATTGTTTTTCAAAGAGATTTAAAGAAAATTATGACCATATAAATTGGAATAATAAAGACAAATACAAACTCAAACAAAAAGAAAGAAAATAAAGTTATGCCAACATCAAATGAACTACCACCACAACCCACCACAGAAGTTTCTCCCGAAGAATTAGCAAAGAGAGAAGCAGCAATTAAAAGTCTTGATGAATTGGAAAGAAGACTCAATGAACGTCTCAAAGAAAAGTCGGAAGATTTAAATGAGGATAACGAAGGATGTTGTGATAATGGATGTGGATGCGAAGAACAAATTTCCTTACCTGTAGAAGATGAAGTTATAATGAGTTCTCCGATTGTCTGGGATGAATTAAAAGATAATTCAGTATTAGTGTTAAAAATTGATGCCACTAACCCTGCTAGGTTTGCTCAATTTCAACACGCTCTGGTTACTTCTCTTCTTAAACCACGAATGGAGATTCTGAAAGCCAAAAAGATTTCGGTTGTATTCATGGGTAAAGACGATGACTTATCTGTTGTTGATGAAGCCGAAATGGGTAGGTTGGGATGGTATAAAAAGGAGAAAAGTTTGATTATTAACCCAAACGAATCTCGCCGTTAATATAATAATTAAATATTGATTGCCGGTTGCCCTTTCCATGTAGTATATTCCCTATGTACTTTAGAAGAAAGGGCAATTTTTATGCAATGGAAAAAAAACCGACGACCTTCCCGAGAATTGAATCAAGAATCAGATTACGTAGAGGATGACTTCAGAGAATTGTTTGATGGTGGAAAAGATTCCTCGTATTTACAAAACAAATTGTATTTTTATGAAGACGTGACTCCCTCTAGTATTCTTCGTCTAAATAGACAAATTGATTTATTGACTAATAAATTACAAACCGCCAAGATTAATTTATCTCTCACCGAATCTCCTATAATTGAATTGCACATTTCCAGCGACGGTGGAGATTTGTGTTCGTCGTTGTCAACCGCAGACAAAATATCCAAAAATATTATACCGGTTCATACGTATTGTGAGGGGATGGTAGCTAGTGCAGGAACAATAATTTCCGTCTGTGGACATAAAAGATTTATCACAGAAAATTCGTGTATGTTAATTCATCAACTCAGTTCTGAACATTGGGGAAATTATGAACAATTGAAAGAGGAAATGGTGAACTGTGAAATACTAATGAATATTATCAAGAGAATTTATTTGAAAAAAACAAAAATAGATGAATCCGAATTGGTAGATATGTTAAAACGTGATTTATACTTTTCTTCGGATGTTTGTTTAAACAAAGGTATGGTGGATACAATTCTTTGATTTCCGTTTGACAAATATAAAAAGGGTGATATGTTATTCACGTAATCTAAACCCCGAAAGTTTATGAACGATATTACTAACAAAATGATTGTCTTGAAGTTGAACGCTTTATGGCAGGCTGTGGGATATTCTTCCGTCGCCAAGGCGATTGTGGATTTGGCCGGCGGAAACAGCGCAAAGGCTCTCGACCTGGAATACGAAATCGGAGATGATGGACAACCCATCGGTGAACCGATTAGTATGAATCCTGTTGGTTGGGAAGACTGGATTAATTTGCCTGTTCGTTCCTACGACTTCGAGGTTCACTACGCAAATGGAACTAAGTCTATGAGGGTTCCAACGATTCTGATTGCTGTGAATTTCTCTAAGATGCCTATGAAGAATTGGAATGGTAGGCCTTCCAAGGAGAGTATCTTGGTGAGGGATGGAAATATCTGCCAATATACTGGCCGCCATTTGAAAAAGGGCGAAGGTAACATAGATCACGTTGTTCCGAAGGATAGGGGCGGCCGCGATACTTGGGAAAACCTGGTTTGGTCTGATAAGGCCATTAACAGCAAAAAGAGCAACAAGCTAAATTCAGAAATTGGTTTAAGGCTCATCCGTGAACCGAAGGCTCCCAAGCCAATGCCTGTATCGGCTCTGATTAGAACGTGTCGTCACCGAGACTGGAGACACTTTCTTACAAATATCGACGAGGAATGATATCCTCGAATAATCACGGCCCGGTCACCTTCAGTGACCGGGCCTCTTCATTTAATTCAATAATCTGTAAATGCTATACGATATAGAATCGGTGAGGTTGAACTCATTAATTATCGCAGATATTCTGTTGATTTTCCAGAATATTACGCATAATAGATATTGTCTTTTATTTATTATCATTTACATTTGTTTTAAAAAATGAATCTGGATGACAGTCGAGGGCTGTTCTGTAACATGTCGTCGATATATCTAAGGTATCAAACATGTTAGCAACACCCTCGGGACTCGCCACATAATTCAACGTAGAGCCACCGGCAATTGCCATACCTGTGCCGACCGACCAAGCATCTTGGTTGGCTCCGATATAGACAAAATCCCAACTGTAAACTTCCTTTTGATGTTTGATTTTTTCGAAAATCTGTTCATTGGAAAATGTTTTACTTGCATTTTCGATTCCATCAGTAATAATAACAAACAATACACGGTCTGGACGTAGTTCTTCGTTTGTATTACTCAATTCCACACCCAATGAATCAATAGTTCTACCTACAGCATCCAATAACGCGGTGGTACCCCTAGGCAAGAAATCCGATGGTGTCAATAAAGGAACAATAGAGATGTCTCTATTTTCAAAAACAACATCATAGATATCATCGAATTTATATACAGAAATTTTACATTCTCCTACATTGAGTTCTCTTTGTCTTTGAATGTAAGAATTCAATCCACCGACCATATCCAACATTATAGTACTCATAGAACCCGATCTATCTACTATCAACACAATTTTAGTATAACCACGTTTCATAATTTGTTTACCTTTCAATTAATTTAGAATCACTATCAACCATAATTTTTACCAATTCGTCGAACGACGTTTTTGGTTTCCATCCTAATTCTTTTCTTGCCCTAGAAGAATCTCCCAACAAAATATCCACCTCTGCGGGTCTATAAAATTTTGAACAGATACGAACCAATGTAGTATGTTTATTTATTATAAGATGTTCGTTTATTCCTTCGCCTACCCACTCTCCCTTTATATTGAAATGTGAAAATGATTTTTCAACAAATTCTCTTATTGTGTGGGTTTCTCCGCTGGCTAAAACATAATCAGAGATTTTTTGTGACAACCATTTAGTATATTTGGTTTTGTATATCTCCATCATATCATTTCTCACTAACGCCAAATCTTCGTTATATTTATCTTGATTTAACATTCTCCATATACCATCCATGAAATCCGGAGCATAACTCCAATCTCGTTTAGCATTTATATTACCTAATTCCACAACAGTAGGGTTGGGGATGCCATGTTTTACTTCGTTCGCTATTCTAACAACATTTTGAGTTATTTTTCTTGTAACGAATTCTTCTCCCCTACGTTCTCCCTCGTGATTAAATAACCATCCTTGTACCGCATATAATCCGTATGACTCACGATATACCTTTACCAAAGTTCTGGCTGCTGATTTAGATGCGCCATAGGGACTTCTTGGCCTAGCTGGATGAGTTTCATCTTGTGGAGTCTTTATGACATCTCCAAATTCTTCAGAAGACCCAGCATTGTAAAATCTACAATCTGGTTTAAATCGATGTATTGCTTCTAAACAATCTAATACTGATGTGGAATTTGTTTCCCATGTTTGTTTAGCGAAATCCCAAGAAGAAGCAACGAAAGACTGTGCGGCAAAATTGATAAAATATTTGGGTTGCAATAATTCAACCAATTTATAAATGGAGTGTGAGTCGGTCAAATCGAAATTCACCAAATTAAACCGTGGATGATTTTCTAAATGTTTGATGTTGACATGATTTTCTACACTTAATCGTCTGGCCCCACCGACAACAAGAAAATCTGTATTTTGTAAAATGTAATCGGCCATGTGGCTGCCGTCTTGGCCTGTGACTCCAGTAATAAAAACTATTTCTTTATTTACTGTAGTACACAAATCATTTATGTTGTGAATTTTCATATAACCTTATATACGTATTATCGTATCTATTAAAATAAAATATTATATCAGAAATAATATCGAATCTAACCACTGTTTAATTGATTCGGCATTATATCGATTTAACCTAAAAGTATTCAACGATTGTAAATTAACATATTTTCCATAATAAGCAATATATAACTTCAATAACATTTCATCGAAATCATTTGCATTGGCTTTATAGATAAAACTTAACCATTTAATATCTTTAGAACCTACGATTGGAATGTTGTTTGCCACAAAATCCGCACAAACAATATTAAATGATTCGCTCATACTTACTTGCAATCCCAAATCCATCGTTCTAACTAATTTAATGAAATCACCGTGTTGTATCCAGTTATGTTTTACAAGAATGTGTTTAGTTCCTTCAAAACAATTTTCGATATTTTTTAATACCGCCTCTCCTCTTTGTTCCATTCTATTACTATTGATATGAAATCTCACAATCTTTCCAATTTGATTTCCGAATGCTATAGCAACCATAGCCTGATGTAATTGATTTTTCATTGGTCGAAGCGCACCGAAACAACCTATATCTATGTATTTTCCACATTTTTCTTCTACATCATCAATACTGTATTCGGGTGGGTCGTAGATATTAGGATGATACAGAACATTCATATCAAGACACTCGTTTAAAGATTCTACCACATCGATACTATTAGCCGACAAGAAAAGTTTTTTCGGATGTTTTTTGGCAATCGCATAATAGTCTTTTAACCAATCTATTGCAATACCTTCATTGGCTAAGAACGGAATCTTACTGTGAATTCTGACTATCCATTTGATATGAGGATGTAGTGCAATGAGAACTTCAAACTTACTTGGTATAACCCACAATGCCTCAATGAACACATGTGTAGGTTTGTGTAAGGTCACTTCTCTATCAATACAATTATTGTCAACAACAGAAATTGTAGTTGCGAATATGCCGTGTCTCCTAAGAGAGTTACATATAAAGTTGCAAGAGTTGAGTAATCCGTAAGAGATTCCATAAGAATCATTGCGATTCTTACAAATAAAGAGTATTTTTATATTTCGTTCCATTTTATGTATTTGTATATTAGTTCACCATCTTCGTTAACATAACATTTCCATTCTCCTATTGGTGCAGTAGAATTAATTGGTCTATCTTTGACTAATTGATGGTATTCCTTAAACCACTGTGAATCCCACCAATTATCATTATTTGTCATAATCCTCCCCATCACCAAAGTTGCCTTCTTCTTCGTCAGGCCACTCATCGGAATCATCTTTTTTATCAGAAGAAAATTTTTCGTAAAAATCTTCAAAGTCATCTTCGTTTAATCCTAATATGTTAATAATAGAATTTATGACGTAGCAATACTCATACTTGCTTAAATTTTTTTCTGAAATCTTTTTTGCCAACAATGAAGCTAAATAAGTCAATTCGACCGTTCTTTTATTCGACAACGACTTTGGTGGCGGTGTTTCATTTTTTACTTCCGGCCAAATTAATCCTGGTATCTCTTTTTTTTCTATTGACTTTTTAGTTTCAGATATTACTATTTCACTCAATAACTTCTTTATATCTTCTTCTGTGGATCCAATTTTTTTTGCGTTGGATTTTATCCTTTTCAATTCCTTCGTGTTTATCTTTTTTGCAATAGAAAAAGAAATCAAAATTCCTTCTTCAGATAATATGTGTTTAGGTGAAGTCATATAACAATAAATATTTTAAAACTAAACTAAAGTTGAAATTTAGAATCGATTTTCTAATTTTCTTTTTGAACCCTGTAATCTATCTGGATCGTTAAAATGAAAATCTACTCGGTTGTTACGGATATACCCTCTTCCACATGTAAATGTGCAATTATAGCAAAGAATTCTTAAATTTTCCGATTTATGATTTTTGGAATTTCCATCCTCGAAATTTAATATGAGTGGCATTTTATTATCAGTTATACGTCTATCCTTATAACCACACTGTTCACACTCAGGCTTCTTTACTTCACTTCTAATAAGTAAATCTTTTAATCGATATGCTGGATACTCCGGAAACTCCCCCTGTAATATTCTATTTAAAGGATACTTTCCTTTATTTGGATTCCAATATCTTTTCTTGGATCCTTTTCCCCACTGATTTGTTTTGAACAATCCATATACATCACAATGTTTTTTGTAGGTGACATAAGAGATACCCAAATACCTAGCACAATCCGCAGCAGTATTACATTTAGATTGTGCATCCTTTATTTCGGATTCTAATAAAGCCCTCCAAGACGTTCCTTGTCTAAGTCTGTGTGGAGCTTCAGGAAGAACACCGGCATCCTTTAAAATGTCTGATGGTAACTGAAGTTCCTCTATAATTTTTTTGGTTTGTGTCTCGTGGATTTGTTTTTTTAAATCCTCCACTGTGTTAACCAAATAATGAATAATTTCTTCGGTTACTACATTATTGCTTTGGCTTATCGGAGTTATCGGTTGTTCCATTTTCATCCTCTCCCCTAATAGATTCTTTTTGTAAATCTATCTTGTGAATGTTCAAAAAATTAATTCTCAAAGATTCAGCTTTAATGTGGAATCCACAATTCACTAAAACAAAGTATGTGTTATAAACGTAATGTTCTTCTCTTTTAAGAACGTGTTTCTTTTCATAACACTCCATGACCACAGCAACTTTAAACTTGGGCTTCTTAGCTCGGTTTTCTATTGCACGGGTGGCAGCCTCCATAAAAACATCGTTAAATATAGATGAATCTACATCTATTTCTTCCTTCCAATCAAGACATTTTACGATAATCTTCTTAATCACCGACGATTTCATATTTTTCTTCATATTTTAGACCTTTGTTTAATTTCCTAATAGAAACAGATTTCTCAGAACGTGTTTTACAAAATTGTTTATATTTGATTGGATTATTTTATAAATCCCCGAAATCATATTGTATATTAGTTATAGATAAATCTCCATCATTTAAAAAATCTAAATTTTTAAGTTTTTCTTGTAAGTTTTTGCATACCTGTTCTTCAACAGTTTTGGCTACAAAGACTATTTTTTGAATACTCTTTGTTTTGGCATCGTCTCTCCACACTCTTCCGGTTGCTTGACGCATCAATACAGCCGAATAATTTGGAGAAATGAGAGCCAGTCTAGGATGACCACCCTTCAAATCGTGAAGAGAGAGTCCCGCACCACCGGATGCAATGTTAATTAGAATAACTCGTTGATTATTGTCTTGAAAATCTTCTACATTTTTTAGTCTTACTTCATCTTTGGTTTTTCCATCGAATATACAATCTATTTTCATTCTTTTGGAAATAGCTTGGATGGTTTCTGTGAAGTTTAAAAATACTACCACTGACATACCGTTTTCTAATCCGTCTTCTATCAACTCGATAAACAACGGAACCTTTGTCAATTCTATTTGTTGTCTTGCACGTAAAATAGCCGTCAACTCACTTGATTTATCTCTCTTGATTCTATTAGTTAAAAGTTTAAGTTCTCGTTCCATTTCCGCCTGAACAGAATTGATTCTATTCACTTCCATATCCTCCATGTTATAACAATCAGCAATGATTTCCGATTCAGGAAATCCAGGAATAGAATCTCTGGTAAGACGAACCCCACGATTAATAAAAATATCCTTATTAAGTTTCTTTAATACCTTTTGTCGTAATTTTGTTTCTTCTGTAAACATCAATCCGAATCTGCCTTTGTAACATCCGTGTTCATACAACCATTCGTAGTATTGTTTAGGACCAGAAAAAAGTTTTAGTGCTGTGCCTACTGTTCTCAATTCGAGTGGATTGGTGGCATTGGTAGCTGAACAAAATAACATCTTATAGTTCTTTTTGATCGCTTCTACACACGTCTTAGAATTTTGTGTTTTGAAATTTTTGAGTTTCTGTGATTCATCCCATATTATAAGAGTATCCATTGGAACTTTCCATACAAATTTTTCTCTATGAGTTTTTCGGTTGGTTACGAATGAAGCTATTGGAGATTCCTTTTTACCCGTTCTTAGTTGTTCATAGTTAATAATACCTATTAACCTATCTTTCATCTTGAAATGATTATGTATTACTTTTTTCCATGCTGACATGACTGCTTTAGGACATACTACAACTATCTTGTAGTTTAGTTCTCTGGCAACTGCGCAAGCAACATAAGTCTTTCCTATACCTAAATCAGAACCATCTATAGAGGAATTCCATTTATTTAAAGAAGCAACCAATTTACTAACAGAGTCTATTTGCCAAGGTCTTAAGCCTGATTCATCTTTTACCTTGTAAGGGGGTAGCCAAAATTCTTCTTCTTCTTTGACTGGGCT
>Ga0315288_10005360_pt1 | contig 16302 bp, 14 predicted proteins | sample YL17G11_20_MG_FD_203454 | JGI IMG/M metagenome (GOLD analysis project Ga0315288, IMG submission 203454) | Sediment microbial communities from Yellowstone Lake, YNP, Wyoming, USA - YL17G11_20 | ecosystem: Environmental > Aquatic > Freshwater > Lake > Sediment | place: USA: Wyoming | collected...
CGCCCACCGCCACATCATCAACGAGCGCGACATTAACCCTCCGCCGCGTGCCCGCCGCGTCCACGAGGGCCGTCGTCCCTTCGATGGATTCCACCTTCATCGGGATCGCGAGACACATCTACGCGCAACTCCCTTCACCCATCACCCGCGAGACCCCAGGTTGTCACCCTGAGCGCCAGCGAGGGGTCCCGGATTCCGGGATTCCTCGCTACCGCTCAGAATGACAGTCCCCGTTCCTCGCAGCCGCCACGACCGCCTGCCCGAACGACAGCCCGCCGTCGTTGCAGGGCACCTGCCGGTTCAGGTACGGCTCCAGTCCCACGCGCCGCAGGCCGGCCAGCGCGCGCTCCAGCAGCAACCTATTCTGCGCTACGCCTCCCGTCACCATCACGCGCGTGAGACCCATCTCATCGGCCAGTCTGCGGCAGACCTCGACCGTCATCCGCGCCACGGTCTCGTGAAAGCGCGCGGCGATGCGCTCGCGCGGCACGCCCGCCTCCAGGTCCGCCACCACACCCCGAACCGCAGGCCGCACGTCTATCTCCATGCCATCCTCACCAGGGAGGGTCTCGAAGCCATAGGCGCCGGTCTCGGCGGGATCGGCGACGTTTTCGAGTTCCACAGCCGCCTGCCCTTCATAGGTGACGCGATCGCAGATGCCCAACAACGCCGACACCGCGTCAAACAGCCGCCCCATGCTGCTCGTCCACGGCGAGTTCACCCCGCGCTCGATCACCCGCGTGATGGTCTCCACATCGCGCTCCGAAAGCGACAGCAGCCGCGCCGCCTTCTCCTGCGCCTGCTGGCCGAAGCACTCGATCAGGTACGAGAGCGCCATCCTCGCCGGGCGCTCGATAGCCGATCCGCCGCCCGGCAGGCGCAGGTAGCGCAGATGCGCGGCGCGCTGGAACGCGGCCCGGTCGCCCACCAGGAACTCGCCACCCCAGATCGCGCCATCGAGCCCGAAGCCCGTGCCGTCGAAGGTGGCCGCGATCACCTGCCCGCGCAGATTGTTCTCCGCCATCACGCTCGCCATGTGCGCGTGGTGGTGCTGCACCCCGACCAGTCGGGGCACGCCCTCGAGCGCCTTTGCCCACTTCGTGGACAGGTACTCCGGATGCAGGTCGTGCGCCACGATCTCCGGCTCGAACTCCAGGAGCGCCTCGAAATGCCGCACCACCCGCTCGAAGTAGTCCAGCGTTTCCACGTTATCCAGGTCGCCGATGTGCTGGCTCAGCACGGCCTGCTTCCCCACCAGCAGGCAGATGGTGTTCTTCTGCTCGCCCCCGCACGCCAGCACGGCCGGTGCCTGGGAATCCAACTCGATGGGCCGCGGCACATACCCACGCGCGCGCCGCAGCAGCATGGGCGCGCCGTCGGCGATTCGGGCCACCGAATCGTCGCACGGCAGGTGGATCTCGCGGTTGTGGGTGAGGAAGTGGTCGGCGATGTGGCCCAACTTCTCGCGGGCCTCATCGCTGCGATAGGCGATCGGTTCCTCGGCCAGGTTGCCGCTGGTCATCACCAGCGCCGGCGGCGCGTGCTCGAGGAGCAGTTGGTGCAGCGGCGTGTAGGGCAGGAGCACGCCCAGGGTCTTGTTGTTCGGCGCGATTTCCGGCGACACACCGCCGGACCGCCTGGGCATGATCACGATCGGCCGCTCCGCCGAGGACAGCAACGGCTCATCGAGCGCGCCCACCTGGCAGACGCGCCGGGCCTCCTCCAGGTCGCGGACCATGATCGCGAACGGCTTCAGCCCCCGCCCCTTGCGCTCGCGCAGGAGCCGCACCGCCGCATCGCTCCGCGCATCGCACGCCAGGTGGAATCCCCCCAGCCCCTTGATGGCTACAATCCCTCCGGCCTCCAGGTAGCCGGCCACACGCCTCAGCGCCGCCTCGGTGTCAACGCGGTCCTCGCCGTCCAGCGCGAGCCACGGCCCGCAGTCGGGGCAGGCGTTGGGCTGCGCGTGGAACCGCCGGTTCATCGGGTCCTCGTACTCGGCCAGGCAGGCCGCGCACATCGTGAACGCGCTCATCGTGGTGTTGGGCCGGTCATAGGGAATCCGCCGCACGATGGTGTAGCGCGGCCCGCAGTTGGTGCAGTTGGTGAAGGGGTAGCGATGGCGCCGGTCGGCCGGGTCGCCGACCTCGCGCGCGCAGTCCCCGCAGGTCGCCACGTCAGCCGGGATCACCGGCCGTGGCCGCGCCGCGCCTTCGCTCGTGCGGATGGAGAAAGCGGTCTCGCCGCTCGGCTCGATCTCTTCAACGTGCAGTTCGACGATCCGGGCGAGGGGAGGGGCATCGGCGCTCAGCCGCCGCACGAACTCGTCGAGCCGGTCGCGCTCGCCCTCGACCTCGATGGTCACGCCCTCGGGCGCGTTGAGCACCCAGCCCGCCAGGCCCAGCCGGTGGGCGAGTTGGAACACGAAGGGGCGAAAGCCGACACCCTGCACGGTGCCGTGCACCAGGGCGCGCCGCCTGGCTGTCATGCCGATGCCGCTCCTGGTAGGCGAGGCCCTTTATCCCGACCGGGGTCGGGATTCAGGGTCGCCCGAATGGGCGACTTCGACGGCCACCAGGCGCCAGTCCTGCAAGGGCGCCAGTTCAAGATCGGCGCTGCCGCAGGCGCAGGTCGCGCGCGGATTCGAGATCGTCACCTCGGCGCCGCAGGCGCGACAACGGCCCTGCAGCGCCATTTCGCGCACCGTGAGCGCGGCCTTCTCGGCCGGCGTGCCGCGGCTGGCGGCCTCGAAGCACTCGCGCACCTCCTCGGCATCAATGCCGGAGAAGGGGCTGATGCCGACCTCCAGGGCGCCGATGCGCGCGATCCCCTCGCGCGCCGCCTCTTCCAGCGCCGCCGCCAGGATGCGGCGGGTCAATGCCATCTCGTGCATCTCGCGTCTCAGTAGGGGTAACGAAGATCGTTGGCCATCCGGCGCACCGCGTCGTAGTCATGGTCGCTGGCCGGGGCGAAGCCGGCGCTCCCGGCCGCCTCCAGCGCCTCGGCGTCCTCGGCCTTCCTGCGGTCCAGCGCCAGGAGCGCCTTCTGGAACGCGCCCGCCACCGCCGGATCGGTGTCGCGGAACGCCGCGAAACACCAGGTGGGGACGTAGGGCCCATAGGCGAGGACCTCGATCCGCTCCTCCGTGCCCATCTCATCGCGCACCACCGCCAGGGCCTCCTCGCGCACGAACCCCGCGTCCACGCTGCCGTCGAGGACTTTCCTCACTACCTCGTTAAGCGTGCCCACGGGGAGAATGGTCGCCTCCTGCTCGGGGTCCATCCCGTCCTGCACGCAGCGCGCCCGCGGCGAGAGGTAACTCGCCGGTGCCCGGCGCGAGATGGTCGCGATGGTGCGCCCCCTCAGATCCTTACATGACCGGATGCGGCTGCCTTTGCGCACGATGATCACGCCGCGGTATTGGTCCAGGCCCTTCCAGTCCGTGGCCTTGGCGAGCAGGTAGGCGCCGCGCGTCTTGTGGGTGGTGAGATAGGCCAGCGGGTTCATGAACCCGACATCCACCCGCGCCCCCTCCAGGGTGGAAAGGTAGTTGCCGTACGACAGCGCCGACACCATCTCGATGCGATAGCCGGTGCGCTGCTCGAGCAACTTGAGCAGCGGCCGGTATTTCTGGTTCATAGTGGGCAGCGAGTACGACGGCTCCACCGAGACCCGCACCACCTTGGACCGGCCGGCCGCGGCGACCTGGCGCCCCACGCATCCCGCCGCCACCAGGAATCCCACCCCGCCGATGATCGCGATGAATGCCCTCGAGCGCCTCACGCCAGCCTCCTCTTACCGCACCACTTCGTCGGCCAGGCTTACCGTCAGTGGCGCCACCTTGATGCCCAGCCGGTCCGCGGCCCGCACATTGATCACCAGGCGGGGCCGCTTCGGCATCGCCACGGGGATCGCTCCCGGCCGCACCCCGCGGAAGACCAGGTCCGCCATCTCGGCCGCCCGCTTGCTGTCCACGTAGAAATTGGGGCCCAGCGCCATCAGCGCCCCTGCCCGCGCCACCTCCGCCAGCGCCGAGAACACCGGCAGCCCCACCTCCTGGGCTGCGGCGATCACCGCCTGCGGGTTCGCGGCCACCACGGTGTCCGCCGGCGCGAAGACCACGTCCACCTTGCCCGCCAGCCGCCGCGTCGCCCCGCCCAGGTCGGCTTCGCCCGGCTCCAGGGGGGACTCAACCACCTGGAGCCCCATGCTCTTCTCCAGGCTCTTCGCCTCCGCGATCTGCGCCCGCGAGTTCGCCTCCTCCGGGTTGAACACGATCCCCATCCGCTTCGCCTTGGGCAGCAGCCGCTGCAGCACCTCCACCTGGTCGGAAAGCGGCACCTTGCACGACACCCCGGCGAATCTCCCTCCCGGCCGGTGCCAGCCCTGCGCGATCCCCGCCGCCACCGGGTCGAAGACCGCGGTGAACACCACCGGCGTCCGTTTCACCACCGCTGCGGCGGCTTGGCTGCAGGCCGTGCCCGTGGTGACGATGAGATCAACCTTGCCGTCCCATTCGGCGAAAATCGCCTTCATTTTCTCCAGGTCACCGCCGGCGTCGCGCTCCAGGTAGCGCACCCCCGGGCCGACTCGGTATCCCAACTCCTCCATGCCCGACCGGAAGCCCGCGGCTGCGTCCACATATTCCGGCACATTGGCCTTCCAGAAGGCGATCCCAACGGTCACCGCGCGGGCGGGACGCGCCCGCACCGGCAGCGTCGCTCGCTCCACGCAGCCGGAGATCACCACCAGACCCAGCACCAAAGCCGCAGCGATTGCCCTCATCGTCCTCTCACGCCTCCGGCGGAACGAGTTCGGCCAGCGGTTGGCGCGCCAGGAGGGAGGCCTGAACCTTCTTCGGAGCCACCCCCAGCGCCACCGCCACGCCGTAGAGCAGCGCCTCCGGGCGCGGGGGGCAGCCGGGGATGTAGAAATCAACCGGCAGCACCCGGTCCACTCCGCCCAGGATGTTATAGGTGTCGTGCCAGATTCCGCCGCCGCAGCCGCAGGCGCCGATGGCGAACACCAACTTCGGCGCGGGCACCGCGTCGTAGAGCCGCTTCAGCGCCGGCACCACCTGCCGCGTCACCGGCCCGCTCACCAGGAGCACGTCGGCGTGGCGCGGCGAGCCCACCAGCCGGATCCCGAAGCGCTCGGCATCGTAGTAGGGCGTCAGGACGTTGATCACCTCAATGTCGCAGCCGTTGCAGGCCCCCGTGTTCGCGTGATACACCCACAGCGACTTGGGGAACGCCTGCTTTACCTTGTCTTGCAGAAATCCCATTTCCCTCTCACCTCGCCCCGCGGCTACCGGCCCAGGATGCTGAGAATGCACCTGGTCGCGCTGTCCAGAAGCGGGTACACCAGTCTTGGATAGATGCCGATGCTCACGCACAGCAGCGCCAGCGCCACCATGCCTCCCCACATCGAGGCCGGCACTTCCTTGGCGTGCGGGTTCGCCGCCGCGAACGCCGGCGCGCGATAAGCCCCCCAGAACATCTTGTACGCCGCCATCAGGAAGCACGCGACCGACATCATCGCCGTCACCACGCCGATCACCGCCGCCCAGAGCAGCCCCTTGTCGCCCAGCGCCAGGAAGAGCGTCAACTTGCTCCAGAAGCCGTTCAGCGGCGGCAGGCCCCCAATCGCCAGCGCCCCCACCAGGAAGCAGAACGCCGTCACCGGCATGGTCCGAGCCAGGCCCGACAACTCGCTGATCTTGCGTGTCCCCGTGGCGTACATTACGGCGCCCGCCGAGAGGAAGAGCAGCGCCTTGATGAGGGTGTGGTTGATCAGGTGGAACAGCCCGCCGTAGATCCCCAGGTAGGTGCCCAGGCCCAGCCCCTCGACCACGTAGGCGATCTGCGCCACCGACGAATAGGCCAGCATCCGTTTCAGGTCATCCTGCACGAAGGCGAGCCCCATGCCGATGAGCATGCTGGCCGAGCAGAGGATCGCCACGAACACGACCACCGCCGAATAGCCGGAGAACATGGTGATCGTGCGCGCCAGCGCGTAGGCCCCCACCTTGATCACGATCCCCGAGAGCAGCGCGCTCACCGGCGCCGGCGCCTCGGCGTGGGCGTCGGGCAGCCAGGCGTGGAAGGGCACCAGGCCGGCCTTGGTCCCGAACCCCGCGATGAAGAACGCCGACGCCAGGAGCGCGATGTTCTTGGGAATCTCGCCCGCCACCTTGCCCAGCGAGGTGAGCAGCAGGGCCTCGCCGGCGCGGCCCCCCAGCAGCGGCACCGCCGCCGTGTACACCAGCACGCAGCCGAAGAGCGCGAAGGTCACCCCCACCGTCACCAGCAGCAGGTACTTGTAGCCCGCCTCCAGCGACTCCCGCCGCCAGTAGAACGTCACCAGGAACGCGGTGGCGAAGGTCGTCGCCTCCAGCGACACCCAGAGCATGATCACGTTGTTGGTGGCGCAGGTCCAGTTCATCATCCCGATGAAGAGCAGCAGCAGCGCGTAGTAGGTCGTGTACCGGCGGCGGGTGGAGGCCGGATCGCCCGTCACCTCGTGGCTGATGAAGCGGATGGAATAGACCACGATCACCGCGCCCATGAGCGACCCCAGGATCTCCATGAGCGCGCTCAGCCCGTCCACGTACAGCGTGTGGCCCCACGCCGTGAGCACGTGCCCGTGCAGCACCGCGGCCGCCACCTGCGCGGAGACCACAAACGTCGCCGCCAGCCCCGCCAGGGCCACCCCCTCGCGCAGCCAGCGGGAGAACCGCCCCACCAGCAGGATGAACAGCCCCACCGCCGTGGGCAACACGAACACCAGCCACGGCAGGTCGGACTGCATGGGCGTTATGCTCGCGGGCATCTTCGCCTCTCCCCTTTATCGCTTCAGCGTTGACAACTTAGCGGTGTCGGTGGTCCCCCACTCCCGGTAGATCGCCCCGGTCAGGTAGAGCAGCAGCCAGGCCGCCACCACCACGTTGCTGGTGATGCCCAGGATGGTCGTCTCCACCAGCGTGGGCGCCAGGCTGATCAGGGAGAGGTGGACCCCGTTCTCCAGCAGCACGATCCCGATCACGATCTTGATCGCGTCGCGCCGCGCGATCAGCACGTAGAGCCCCAGCGCGAACACGGTGAACGCAATCGCCAGGCTCGACCGCACCGGCTCGCCCAGCGCCTCGGTGGTGGGGGCCACGAATTCCACGTAGGTGTGCATCAGCCGGTAGAAAATGACGGTCATGATCAGCACCAGCGCCAGCGACAACCGAAGCCCCACCACCGGCCGCACCTCGCGCTCGGGCAGGCGCTTGAGGTAGGTGAGCAGGAGCGTCGGGATCACGATCACCTTGGTCACCAGCGCCGCCGCCACCCAGCCCCAGAGGTGCGTCGCCCGCGGGAAGAGAAAGGCGAAGGAGGCGAAGATCCCCACCAGCAGCGCCGACTGCGCCATCAACGCGAACACCGACCAGCGCAGGTTCCGCCATTCCACCGCCAGGATCGAGGCGATCAGGTGCGCCAGCATCAGCGTGACGATCAGGTTCGTGCCATAGACCAGCCCGGTCATCCTCTTCTCCTCGTGCGGCTGGCCCGCCTCAGGCGGGCTAGAGCCATTCCAGCGGCGGCGCCTCGCGGAAGCCGGTCACCATCATCCGGTCCAGCGGGTTGGGCGGCGGGAAGCACCGCCCGCAGCGGCGGCACGGCCCCATGTCCAGGTCCACCACGATGTGCAGGTCCGCGCGCGCGTTGGTGCTGGTCTCGAATTCCTTGCTCATGATGACCGCCTGCTCGGGGCACACCTCCGCGCACCGCCCGCAATAGGTGCACCGCTCCAGGTGCCAGATCAGGCGACGCGTCTCGTCGTCGTCGTACACCTGGATCAGCCGCACCGGGCAGACGTTGGCGCACCCCGCGCAGCCGATGCACTTCTCCACATCCACCTGCGGCGTGCCCCGGAAGCCCTCGGGCACCACCGACGGCTCGAACGGGTAGGGCAGCGTCACCCGCCCCGCCCGCAGGCAGATGATCACCTCCTTCAACTTGCTCATGATCACCGGTCCGACTCCTCCTCGGCGCTAGCTCACAAACGCCAGGGTCAGCCCCACCAGCGCCACGAAGATCAGCCCCAGGAAGTAGTTCAGCGCCTGGTCAATCCGCAGGCGCGGCATCACCGCGTCCACCACTCCCATCAGCGCCACCACCACCAGGATCTTCACCAGGTTCACCATCACCGCCAGCGTTCCCGCCAGCCCCGCCGCCAGCGCCCCCGCGCCGAACAGACCCAGGGGGATGTGCGGCCAGGGCAGGAACACCGCCGTCAGGATCGAGGCGAACACCACCTCCTTGGCCCAGAACATCCACTTGAAGAGCGCCAGTCTCGGCCCGCTCATCTCCGTAAACGGCCCGCCCACCAGTTCCTGTTCCGCCTCCGCGAGATCGAAGGGCAACTTTCCCGCCTGCACTTGCAGCGACAGGAACAGCGCCACCGCGGCGAACGCCGTCGGCGCCGTCAGTCCGTGCGCCAACTGCCATTCCGCCAGGGTCGAGAGCCGCAGCGAGTGGGTCTGCACCACCCCGGTGAGCAGCGCGATCACCACCACCGGCTCCGCCACCAGCAGCAGCATGATCTCGCGCCCGGCCCCGATGGTGGCGTAGGGGCTCTCCGACGCGGCCGCCCCGATCACCACCGCCACCGCCGCCGTGGTCATCACGTAGATCAGCACGATCACGTCCGCGTAGCCGGCCAGCGGCGAGCGGTGCAGGCCCATGGGCACCAGCAGCGCCGCCAGCAGCACCGCCGCGAACGCCACCTGCGGCGCCAGGGTCAAGAGCCAGCCGGGCGCAACCTGCAAGTTCTCCTTGCCCAGCAACTTCAGCAGGTCGTAGTAGGGCTGGCGGATGGGCGGCCCCGTGCGCGAGTGGATCCGCGCCCGCACCATCTTGCGCACGATCCCCTCGTACAGCGGCGACAGCCCCAGCGCGATGAACAGGTTGAGCGCGCCGGCGCCGATGATGAACAGCATCCTCTCACCTCCGGCTTCTGCGCGACAGTTCCAGCAACTCCTGCTGGCTGAACACCCGCACCGCCTGCGTCCGGGTGTCCACCACCTCCATCCGCTCGGTGCAGGAGAAGCACGGGTCAATGCTCCCGATCGAGATGGGCACGTCGGCGATCTGCTGCCCCTGGATCATGGTAGGCACGGCCTGCAGGTTGGGATAGGTCGGCGCGCGCACCCGCCACCGGTACAGGTGGTTGTCGTCGCCGGTGAGGACGTAGTGGATCGCTTCGCCCCGCGGCGCCTCCACCACGCTCACGCCCTCGCGTCCCGCCGGGATCGCGTCCACCCGCGCCATGATTGGCCCGTCGGGCATCTCGTGGAGCGCCACGCGGATCTGGCGGATGGATTCCATCGTCTCCTCCAGCCGCACCAGCGTCCGGGCCAGCACGTCGCACCCCGGCTGCACTTTAATCTCCACCCCGATCTCCGGGTACGCCGCGTAGGGGTGGTCAATGCGCGAATCAATCGCCACGTTCGACCCGCGCGCCGTGGGCCCGGCGACGCAGATCTCCCGCGCGTCCTTCTCGGGCAGCGGCCCCACGTCCTTGAGCCGCATGATCAGCGGCGTGTCGCCCACGATGGCGCCGATCACCTCCGCCATCTCTCGCTCCACCTTGCCCACCACCCCCAGGATCTCTTCGTGGTCCTCCTTGGGAATGTCGCGCCGCACCCCGCCCACCAGGTTCATGCCGTAGGTCTTGCGGTTGCCCGAGATCTTCTCGCACAGCCACATCACCGGCTCGCGGATCCGCCACGCCTGCATCAGTATCGTGTCGAAGCCGATGATGTGCCCGGCGATCCCCAGCCACAGGATGTGGCTGTGCACCCGCTCCAATTCCAGCATCAGGCTGCGGATGAAGCGCGCCCGCGCCGGCACCTCGATCTCCACCGCCTGCTCCACCGCCTGGCAGTAGCAGGTGGAGTGGATGAACCCGCAGATCCCGCAGATCCGCTCCGCCAGGAACGGCACCTGGTTGTAGGTGAGCGCCGAGTCGCCCAGTTTCTCGATCCCCCGGTGGTTGTAGAAGCCGCGATAATCGCAGCCCACCACCGTCTCGCCCTCCACGAACACCCGGAAGTAGGCCGGCTCCTCCAGCACCGGGAAGAACGGCCCGATCGGCAGCACCGAGGCCCCCTCCGGCGGCTCGGCCAACTGGGGCCGCGCGCTGAAGTCCGGCTCCGGCTTGATGTCGAAGGGCACGTCCTTGCGCAGCGGGTAGAGCCCCGCCGGCCAGTCATCGGCGAGCAGCAACCGCCGCGGATCCGGGTGGTTGCGCGACTTCACGCCGACCACGTCGAAGAGTTCGCGCTCGGCCCACATGGCGCCCCGCACCTTGGGGGTGATGGCGTCCACCTCCGGATCGTCTCCGTTGACCCGGGTCTGCAAGATGCAGAACAACTTGTCCTGGTCGAACGAGAAGATGTGCGACACCCGGAACCCGCCCTCGGGCAGCGGCCGCTCGTCCGTCCCGGTCGTGATCAGGAAGCGCGCCCCCATCTCGTTGGAGACGCAGTCGGCGATGGGGCCCACCGCCTGGGGCGCGATCCCGAGATAGACCGCCCCGGGCGCCGGCTCGCGCGCGCTGGCGATGGCCTCCCCGAAGCGCTGCTTCAACCTATCCATCAACTCTTGCGAGGTCATCTCTTGCCTCCATCTAGTGCGACAGCGAAAACAGCACGATCACCGCCAGCACCGTGCCGCCTACCATCCACAGCACGTACACCTGGGGAATGCCCACGTGGGTCTCGCGCAGCCGCTCCAGCAGGCCCGCCCCCCAGCGCACCAGCGGGTAGTAGAAGCGGTTGTCCAGGTCGAGCGCCCGCCGCAGGCTCTCGGGGTCGGGCAGCCGCGGCAGCGGAAGACGCGGATACACGCCCGAGGTCCGGTGGCGCCCGATGCGCATCCGCAGGAAGTCCTCGAAGGGCAGGTAGAAACTGCTCGCCCAGTAATGGCCCTGCCGCGCCGTGAGGGCCTCGCCGCTGTACCAGGTCTCGCTGGTGCGGACCGGCGCGTGGCCCAGGTGGTAGATCCGGTTGGCGATCAACAGGCAGAGCAGCCCGGCGATGAGAACCACGATCGGCCCCCACGCCGTCGCCAGGCCCTCGCCGAGGTTAGTGCCGAGCCCACGCCAGATGGCCGAACCGCCCTGCGCCGATTGAAACAGCGACGCGAAAGCAGGCTGGTAGCCAACCGGCACCAGGGGCGAGACGGCGCGGAAAAGCCCCCATACCGCTGCCAGCGGCACGATCCCCAGGGCCACGCACGCCAGGGCCAGGATCACCTGGGACGCTTGCATGGTGGAGGGCACGTCCCGCGTGGCCCGGGGCGGCTCCTTGCCCGGCCACGAACCCCAGAAACTCGTCGCCATGAACTTCATGAACGAGGCCAGCGTCACCCCGCTGATGAAGAGGGCGACCAGGCCGAACACCAGGTACATGGGCACGTCCGCCCCGCCCAGAAGCGTCACCTGGTAGAGCATCCACTTGCTGGCGAAGCCGTTCATGGGGGGAATGCCCGAGATCGCCAGTGAGGCCGCGAGCGCCGTGACCGCCGTCAAGGGCATGAACTTGCGCAGGCCTCCCAGTTGGTTCAGGTCGCGCGTCCCGGTGCGGTGCAGGATCGAGCCGGCGCTGAGGAAGAGCAGGCTCTTGAAGCAGGCGTGGTTGATCATGTGGTAGAGGCTGGCGATGAGCGCCACGACCGCCACCGGCGCCGCGATGGGCATGAACGCGATCGCCGTCCCCAATCCCAGCCAGATGTAGCCCATCTGCCCGATGCTGTGAAAGGCCAGCAGGCGCTTCGCGTCGGTCTGGGTGAGCGCGGTGAGGGTGCCCACAAAGAGCGACACCGCTCCGGCGGTGGCGATCACGCCGCCCCAGATCAGCGAGGCATGGGAAATGGGAAGCATCCACACGAAGACGCGCAGCACGCCGTACACGCCCATCTTGATCATCACCCCGGAGAGCATCGCGCTCACCCCCGAGGGCGCCGCCGGGTGGGCGTCGGGCAGCCAGTCGCCGAACGGGAAAACGCCGGCCTTGGTCGCGAAGCCGATCAGGAAGAACGCCAGCACCACGTGCAGCAGGGGGCTGCCGCCCAGCGCCTGAAGCCCGCTCTTCATCGCCGGGAACGCGAACGACGCGCCCCCCACCCGCCACAGCAGGATCGCCGCCACCAGCATGAATGCCGTGGCGACGTGGGTCATCACGAAGTACTTGATCCCCGCCCGCAGGTTCACCGCCGACGACTTCTCGAACACCACCAGCAGGTAGGAGGCCAGGGTCATGAACTCCCAGAACACGAAGAAGAAGAACATGTCCCAGGAGGTCACCACCCCCACCATCCCCAGCACGAAGAGCAGGAAGAACGGATAGTAGCGCCGCAGGTCCTCCTCGCGGTAGATCAGCATGTAGTCAATCGAGTAGAGCGTGGCGCACACGCCCACGAACGAGATCACGATCAGGAACAGGCCGCCCAGCCCGTCCACCCGCAGCGTCAGCGTCGCCCCCAGGCCCGACACCGAAAACAGCGGCCCCACCTGGATCGGCCCCCACAGCAGCGCGCGCACCCCCACCACGCACAGCCCCGCCGCCGCGAGCGCCATGGTCAGCAGCGCGAGGTAGCCGGCCGCGCGCCGCGCCTTCCCCACCAGCGCGGTCAGCCCGGCGCCGATCAACAGCACCGCGAACGAACTCAGCAGCAGCTGCTCAGACGACATGCCCCACCTCGTCGCTCTACAGCGATAACAACTTCACCAGCGGCAGCGCCAGCAGCGGCGCCGCCACGCTCAAAATCATGAGCACGATCAGGCTCAACGCCATCGGCGCCGGCGGATCGCTCGTGTAGGCCTTGCCCAGCGCGGGCTCGCCGAAGAACACCCGCTGCGCCACGTACAGGAACCAGCCGAAGGAGATCAGGCTGTCCAGCACGATCACCACCGCGGCCACGATCCCCGCCACCCCGCCCAGCGCCAGCGCCCCGGCGAGCATGAAGAACTTGCTCCAGAACGCCGCGAAGGGCGGCACCCCGGTCACCGCGAACGCCCCCACCAGGAACGCCACCGCCGTGAGCGGCATCTTCCGCCCCAGCCCGCCCAGGGCCGAGATGCTCTTCGTCCCGGTGGCATAGGCCACCGCGCCCACGCTCAGGAAGAGCAGCGCCTTGCCCACGCCGTGGCAGGCGATGTGCAGCACCGCCCCCTGGTAGGCCAGCGTCGAACCCAGCAGCCCCACCGCGATCAACATCAGGATCGAACCCAGGTGCGCGATGGTGGACAGCGCCAGCAGCCGCTTCAGATCGTCCTGGAACAAGTAGAGGAAGACCGCCACGCTGATCGTCGCCGCGGAGACCACCAGCATCACCACCGGCCCGGCGTGCGGCACGGCCGGGTTGGACACCGCCACGCGCGCCATCAGGTACACCCCGGCTTTCACCATCGCCGCCGCGTGCAGATAGGCGCTCACCGGGGTGGGGGCTTCCATGGCGTCGGGCAGCCAGGTGTAGAACGGCAACTGCGCCGACTTGGCCAGCGCGGCCACCAGCAGCAGCACGAACACCGCCGTCTGCAGCCCGGGCCGCAGCGCCGCCAGGGCGGCGAAATCGAACGACTTCACCGAGACGAACATCACCACCAGGGCCACCATGAACGCCAGCCCGCCCAGGTGGGTGAGGATGAGCGCCTTGTATCCCGCGCGCAGCGCCCGCTCGGTCTGCCAGTAGGAGATGAGCGCCCACGAGCAGAGCGTGGTCATCTCCCAGAAGACGAACATCTGCAGCAGGTTGGGCGAGAGCGCCACCCCCACCATCGCCGCCAGGAACAGCAGCAGCCAGAAATAGTATCGGCTCTGGCCGTTTTCGGCGGCGTGCTCGCGGTTGCGCGGGCCCAGGTATTCAGTGGAGTAAAGGACGACCAGGAAGCCGATCACCGTGATCACCGCCAGCATCAGCGCCGACAGCGGATCCAGCATCAGCCCGAAGAGCACCACCTTCCGCCCCAGCCAGGGCAGCGTCCCCATCGCCACCTTCGCGCCGGCGGGATAGGTCTTGACGATCACCTCCACCGCCAGCGCCGCCGCGCCCGCCGCGACCAGCGTGGAGACGACCCGCGCGGCCCGGTCGCGCACCATCACCGCCAGCACCGCCCCGGCCGCGGGAACCAGGATCAGCAGCATGAGCAGCCTGTCCATCGTCATCACCTCAGCCTCGCCGTCCTGGTGCCGCAGCCGCCTTGCCCGCGCCGGTCAGGATCGCCGCCAGCGCTTCCACGGTCTTCTCGACCTCGGGGCTCAGCCCCGCGCCGAACTCCACCTGCTTGGGCTGGATCCCCAACAGCAGCACCTCGGCCCCCGTCTCCTGCTCGATGAAGAACATCAGCACCGACAGCGGCGGCCGGTGGGTCGAGAAGCCGCCCGCGGGAAGCCGGCCCCTGGTGAGCAGCGCCACCGCCCCCGGCTCGCCGCCCAGGCCCACCACGTCCACCAGCAGCACCACTTCTGGCCGCGCCTCGACGATCCGGCCCAGGTGGCTCTCCGGCACCTCCTCGGCGTCCAGGAGCGCCGCATCCACGGCGCCCTCCAGCCGCCGCAGCAGCGCCTGGGCCGCGCCGTCGTCGCCGCGCAGCGGGTTTCCGATCCCCACCACCAGGCAGCGCCGGCCCAGCGCCTCGCGCAGGCGCGCCTCCAGGTCGTGGACGTCGGCGGCCATCAACTCGGCTCCATCAGGTGCTTGATCTGCGCGTAGGTGAACACCGGCCCGTCCAGGCAGACGTACTTGTGCCCGATGGCGCAGTGGTTGCACTTGCCCACCCCGCACTTCATGTGCCGCTCCAGCGTGGTCACGATCGCGTCCTCGGCGAAGCCCATCGCCAGCAGGTCCTGCATCACGAACCGGATCATCACCGGCGGCCCGCACAGAAACGCCATCGTCCCCTGCGGCTCGATCTTCACCTTCTCGAACAGCGTCGAGACGATCCCCACGTTCCCCGTCCACCCGGGCTCGGCGCGGTCCACCGTCACGTGGAACTCCACGTCCTGGCGCGACCCCCACATCTTCAGTTCGTCCTTGTACACCAGGTCGGTGGGCGTGCGCGCCCCGTACAGGATCTGGATGTGCTTGAACCGGTTGCGCTGGTCCAGCATGTACCAGATCAGCGACCGCAGCGGAGGCAGCCCGATCCCGCCCCCGATGAACAGGACGTTCCGCTCCGCCACCACTTTCTCGGGCGCGAACCGCTCGCACAGGAATTCGTTCCCCAGCGGCGCCCGCACCCCCACCTCGTCCCCCGGCCCCAGCGCGTGGAGCGCCCGCGTCAACTCCCCGACCGTGCGCACCGTGAACTGGAAGTTCTCCTTGCGCGTGGGGCTGGAGCAGATGCAGAACGGCGCCTCGCCGTACCCGAACACCGACACCTCCGCGAACTGCCCGGGCCGGAAGGTGAACCCGCGCTGCGCCCCGTCGCCGCGGAACGCGCAGGTGAAGGTCTTGGTATCGGGGGTTTCCTCCCGCACCTCGGTGATGGTCGCGATCTCCGGCAGGTAGATGTTGCTCACGACCGCTCGCCCCTCCTGATCGCGCGCGACCCCACGGGGATCCCCAGGTCGCCGCAGCACACCGCCACGCACCGCCCGCAGCACACGCAGCCCACGCTCCCGTCGCGCTGCTGGTACTGGTAACTCAGCTTGTGATAGAACCGCCGCTTCACCCGGTCCCGGTGCGCCGCCCGCGGGTTATGGGCGCTCGCCTCGCGCGTCATCCCCTCGTACTGGCACGAATCCCAGCACCGCACCCGCTCTCCCCGGCCGTCCACCATCTGGTCAATCATGTTGAAGCAGTTGCAGGTGGGGCAGATGTAGGTGCAGCCTCCGCACTCCACGCACCAGTCCGCCAACTGGTCCCAGAACTCCGCCGGCCGCGCATCCAGTGACACCCGCCGCATCGCCCCCTGCACGTAATTGGTGTAGGCGATGGGGCCGAACTTGTCCAGCGCCTCCTCGGCCAGGCGCGCCTTCTCCCGCCGTTGCGCCTCCGTCGGCGCCCCGAAGAGATCGCCGCCCAGGGCGATCAACTCGCGGCCTTTCTCGGTGGTGATCTCCGCCAGCACGGCGTCGCCCAGGTCCGTCAGTTGCACGTCGTGGCGCTCATCGAGGAACGGCCCCGTACCGGCGCAGGGGCACATGCAGAATTCCTGGTTCGGTTCGTGGCAAGCCAGCGCTACCAGCGCCGTGCGCTCGCGCCGCGCCAGGTACGGCGCGTCGGCCTTGAAGGCCGACATGATCCGGTC
>Ga0315288_10005361_pt1 | contig 16300 bp, 18 predicted proteins | sample YL17G11_20_MG_FD_203454 | JGI IMG/M metagenome (GOLD analysis project Ga0315288, IMG submission 203454) | Sediment microbial communities from Yellowstone Lake, YNP, Wyoming, USA - YL17G11_20 | ecosystem: Environmental > Aquatic > Freshwater > Lake > Sediment | place: USA: Wyoming | collected...
TTCAATTCCTCTCTTCTGGCTTTGATGCGTTCGTAAAATGGAGAGTGAAACTGTGATGGATTTTTCATCCGGTAGCGAAAGTAAGGGAAATCTTCAATGGGTATTATTGATTTTTCGTTGCACCAATACTCGAACACAAGTCTGTCCTTGTAGAGTAGCTCTTCCAAGTGTGAAGGCTTGTAGTCTCTAACCCTATTGTGAAGAACCAAGTGTTGATTGCGATGTACAACACTGATTGGATCAGTCTGGATACACTCGAGTCTATTTATTGCCTTTAACGCACCGTCTTTGCCTCTTCTTCCTTGAAGAAAACCCTGCCTCAAAATAAGAAAACGTCTAGCAGCTTCTCTCGAAACCTCCATTGATCTTGTGTTCTCCATTCGTCTGCGCTCTCCAAGCTTTAGTGTGCGGTAAACCCATATTAGAACGACGCAAGCGAACAGCATAGCTTTCTACTAGTTGCCAATAGGGAAAAACTGAATTGGTACAAGTTTGTTACAGTATTTTGTTACAAAAGCATGGACTTTTCCGCTGTTTGTTACTTAGCGCGCTACTCTATGCTTTTATAGGTGAAAATCGACAAGGCTTTATGGACACTCTGGTATTCTATTCCCAAACTGGCATAATGACCAATGCAGGCAGATACGCCTCCCTTCTGATAGATCTTTCTGACGATCTGGCCTCACTTTGTTCAGTTGTTCAAAGTAACATGGTCCACGTCTTCTCGGCCGAACGATTGGGACTGAATCTCACTGAGGATCAGAAGCGTGCTTTGCAGATTCGCCCAATTGCTGAGAAACTTGCTCTTATGACAGAAACAAATGATCAACCCCTCAGCGTATCTAAACCCCTTGGTCAGCGCCAAGTTGGAAATTGTCGCGACTTCACTGTCTTTCTCTGTTCAATATTGCGTCATAAGGGCATCCCAGCGAGGGCTCGCTGCGGCTTCGGCAGATATTTCGACCCCGGTCAATATGTAGATCATTGGGTTTGCGAGTACTGGAATCCTGCAAAGAAACGTTGGACGATGGTTGATTCAGAGCTAGACGCATCTGCAATAGAATTCTTCAATATCAAATTCGACCCATTGGATGTTCCGTCTGAGGAGTTCATGACCGCTGGCAGGGCTTGGAAATTGTGTCGCCAAAGAAAGGCTGACCCCGATAAGTTTGGTATTTTTGACATGCATGGGATCAGGTTCATCTGGGGTGACGTTGTACGGGATTTCTTGGCTCTGAACAAAGTCGAAATCTTGCCTTGGGACGGAGGCTGGGGCTTTCTCAACCAGAAACTGTCGGACCCGCTTCCCGACGAAGAGACCCTGGTGCTTTATGATCAAATAGCCGCGATGACCCTCGAAATCAACGAGAAATTTCCTGAAATCCGAGCCTGCTACAAGAGCGAACCTGGGTTCCACATACCCTCCGAATGGGGTTTACAGGAAGAATAGCGCGCGCTTGGGAACCAGTTGTAACAAATTGAAATGCGCGAGAAAAACAGAAAAAGGGGGTTTTGCGGGAGACGTCGCCAAGCTTAAATAATCCACCAATATTCTATTGAACGGCACACCAGTTATCATGGTTCCATTACGGAGTGTCTAAACAAGTGGAAATAAAAGTGCTTGAAAAAGACGACAAAAACATGCGGTTATGGATTAAGGGAGTTGACGTTCCGTATGTGAATGCTTTGAGAAGAGTAATAATCTCTGAAGTTCCATGCATGGCAATAGACGAGGTAGTAATGCTAGAGAACTCGTCCATCATGCAAGATGAGACGATAGCCCACAGGCTGGGCCTTGTCCCACTCAAAACCGACCTAGACAGTTACAATCTGCCAGAAGACTGCAAGTGCCAGAGCGAATTTGGTTGTAACCTGTGCCGAGTCACACTCATATTGGACGTAGAAGCAAAAGAGGGAACTAGATCAGTCTACTCAGGAGAACTCGTCTCTGAAAACAAGGAAGTTACACCAGTAAGCGACACTATCCCGATAGCTAAGCTGGCGAAGGAACAGAAACTAAGGCTTGAAGCCTACGCAAGGCTGGGCAAGGGCAAGAACCATGCAAAATGGCAACCAGTGTCAATGTGTGCCTACAAGTATTTCCCAAAGATACAGATCTCAAGCAAGCATTGCGATTCTTGCGGAAAATGTGTGGACATCTGCCCAAGAAAGGTCCTAGCAAAGACCGGCGACAAAATAGAAGTCAAAGATCTAGTCGCATGCACACTATGCCAAGATTGCGTTGAAGCTTGTTCACAAGATCCGAAAGCAATACAGGTTGGTTGGGAAGAAAACACGTTCATTTTTAGCCTAGAATCTTCAGGGGCGCTTAAGCCAGACAGGATACTGAAAGAAGCAGTGAGAATACTGGATAGACAGTTGAAAGAGTTTGAAGGCCAAATTAAGGTGAAAAAGAGTGAGGAAAGTTAAGACGACAAATCCCGAACTTGTGAAGCTTATTCGATTTCTCAGAAAACAGAGCAACGAAAACGAAGCTGCCATCTGGAAAGACATCGCCGAACGACTAGTCAAACCCAGAAGTAATCGTCCAGCCGTGAACCTAAGTCGCCTCAATAGATACACGCATGAAGACGAAGTTGTAGTAGTTCCAGGCAAGGTCTTAAGCACAGGCGAAATCAGCCACCCCATAACAGTTACGGCCTTGGCGTTCTCTGAAAAAGCGAAAGAGAAGATTTACGCTTCAAAAGGCAAGTGTCTATCTTTCGCTGAACTAGTCAAGAACAATCCAAAAGGATCAAACATCAAAATAATCGGGTGAGAACATGCAGACAACAAAACAGATCACAATAATAGATGCCGACGGACTCATTCTAGGAAGAATGGCAACAAGCGTCGCAAAACGCATACTCAATGGTGAAGAAATAGTCATCATCAACGCTGAAAAAGCCATACTTTCCGGGAAAAGACGAAGCAAACTGAAAGACGCTATAGAATTTCTCTCAGTAGGACACCCAAGAATGGGCCCATTTCACTATAGAAGACCTGACAAAGTCGTCAGAAAAAGCGTCAGAGGCATGCTACCATTCAAGCAACCAAAAGGCAAGCAAGCGTACAAGCGGCTTAAGGTCTACATGGGAGTACCAACCAACCTCAAAGACCAGAAAATGGAAACACTACCAAACGCCCAAGCCAAAAAGTTGACGTGCCCATACTTCACCGTCGGCGAGTTTTCAAAAGAAATAGGATGGAACGCAGGTGAATGATTATGCCAGCAAAAAAAGTCTTGGTCGTTAGCGGAAAAAGAAAAACAGCCATAGCACGCGCAGTCGCAAGACCCGGAAGCGGCAAGATACGCATTAACAGAACCCCACTCGAGATTTTTGAGCCAGAGATCTCGCGTGAGAAAATCAAAGAGCCACTCCTGCACGCAGGAGAGGATGTTTCTAAGCAGTTGGATGTTGACGTAACGGTTTCAGGCGGAGGCTACATGGGACAAGCAGAAGCCGCAAGAATGGCTATTGCGAACGCCTTGCTGAAATGGACAAAAAGCTCACACTTACGCACAGTTTTCGCCGAGTATGACCGAACAATGATTGTCGGAGATTCCAGGAAAAAGGAACCTAAAAAGTTCGGAGGACCAGGAGCAAGGGCCAAAGAACAGAAAAGCTACAGATAATGAGGACTTATTGATGATAATCCCAGTAAGATGCTTTACATGCGGCAAACTGGTTGGAGACAAATGGGAAGAATTTGCCCGAAGAGTCAAAGCCGGAGAGGACGCAGGTGAAGTCCTAGACAGCCTTGAGATCAAAAGATATTGCTGCCGCCGAATGCTGCTGTCACACGTCGAAATAATCGATGAAGTTTTACGTTTCACTGAAGAAGCTCAAAAACGGAAAGAGGCAAGAACCTACCAGTGACCCCATGAAAGGAGAAGAAAATGTCAACAGTCATTGAAGACGTCATCCCAAGAAAAGTTTTCAACAGTCGGGGCGAAGAAACGATAGAAATTGACGTCATAACAACCTCAGGATTCGGCAGGGCTTCTGCCCCTGCAGGAAAGAGTCGAGGAAAGGCTGAAGCTGTCTATTATCCACAAGGCGGAGTAGAACAAGCAGTCAAGAAAGTTGAGGAACTCGTAGCCCCGGAAATCGTGGGATTAAACGCCAATTTTCAAGAGGAAATCGATAGGACGCTTCACGAAATTGACGGTTCAAAGGACTTCAAAGTTATAGGAGGAAACACGGCTTTCGCCATCTCACTGGCAGTGGCAGAGGCCGCGGCAAACTCTTATGATTCACTCCTTTTTCAATACCTAGGCGGGCAAATGGCTCATGAGTTGCCTTATCCTTTGGGAAATGCAATTAGTGGGGGGCAGCACACCCAAGGAAAAACCCCAGACATACAGGAATTTCTAGTCCTATCACACGGGGCAGGATCATTCTTAGAGGCCGCAACAGCCAACGCTCAAGTTCACAGAAGAATAGGCGATGTCCTTGGAAAGAAAGACAAGCTTTTCAACGGCGGAAAAAGCGACGAAGGAGCATGGATTGCAAATATCGAAAATCTAGAGGCTCTTGAAGTTCTTGCTGACGCATGCGAAGAAGTTGGCAGCGACCTAGGCTTCGAATGTGGCCTAGGGATTGACGTGGCTGCTTCCTATCTCTGGAACGGCAAAGAGAGAAAATATGTTTACAAGAGAGAACGGAAAAAACGAAACTCAGGCGAACAGCTAGATTTCCTGCTCGAACTTGTCAAGAAATATCATCTTCTGTACGTTGAAGACCCATTCCACGAAGAAGACTTTGACAGCTTCGCGGAACTCACCAAGAAAACCAAGGACTGCCTGATCTGTGGAGACGACCTATTCACCACCAACAATGAAAGACTAAGCCACGGAATCAAGAAATCCGCAGCCAACGCCATAATAATAAAGGTTAACCAAATAGGCACCCTCACAGATGCTTCAGAAACGGTCGAAATGGCAAAAGCAAATGGGTACTTACCGATAATCGCTCACCGCTCCGGCGACACATGCGATTGGCACATAGCTCAGTTGGCAGTCGCCCTAAGATGCCCGATAATAAAGACGGGAATCGTTGAAGGAGCGCGAATAGCAAAAATAAACGAGCTAATAAGGATAGAAGAGTTCTTAGGAGACAGAGCGAAGATGGCAGATCTCCAAGCGACTTAGGGGAACAAGAACATGTCAGAAGACAAAGAAATCAATAAAGAAAACCAAGAAGAAAAGGAAACAGTAGAAGAGGAAACAAAACCCGAAACCGTGGCTGAGGCACAAGTAGAAGAGGAAGTTACTCCTGAAGAAGGACTGCTCCTGCCCCGAGACACACTGTTATCGGCAGGAATACACATCGGAACAAGAATGAAAACAGGCGACATGGAACAGTTCATATATCGTGTAAGGCCAGACGGCCTGTTTGTCCTAGATGTCAAGAAAACAGATGACCGCATAAGAGCCGCTGCAAAATTCCTTGCCAGATTCGAACCCACAAAGGTGGCAGCCGCCGCTGCTAGACTCTACGCGCAAGAACCGGTCAAGAGATTCTCCGAAACAACTAAGGCAACCAAAGTAATTGGCCGTTTCATCCCTGGACTCCTATCTAACCCGTTGTATCCAAACCGCATTGAACCTGAAGTCCTGCTGGTGTCAGACCCGAGAGCAGACGCCCAAGCTGTCAAAGAAGCAGCGGCCGTGGGCATACCTGTCGTGGCTCTTTGCAGCACAGACAACGAGTTCACTGGCGTAGATCTAGTCATACCGACAAACAACAAGGGCAGACGAGCTTTAGCCGTTATCTACTGGCTCTTGGCCAGGCAAATCCTGCGCGAAAGAGGAGAACTCTCACCAGACAAAGATCCATCCATAACTATTGATGATTTTGAGGCAAAGATCGCGAAGGAAGAGGATGACACCTAACGGAATGTCGAAGGTTCGGCAGCCATGCCAAGCCGGAGCCTTCTATGAGGGAACAGCAGAATCACTGAGAAGACAGATCAGGAATTGTTTTTTACATGAGCTTGGGCCTAGAAAACTTCCCGAAGTAGCCAAAAGTGATCTGAGAAATATAATGGGTCTGGTTTGCCCACATGCTGGTTACGCCTTCTCTGGCCCAGTGGCAGCCCATGCATACTATAAGCTCGCCCTCGATGGAAAGCCAGATGTCGTTGTGATTCTCGGCCCAAACCACACTGGGTATGGCAGCCCTCTCGCAGCCATGAGTGAAGGCTTTTGGCGAACACCGTTAGGAGACGTTGAAATAGACACTGAAATAGCCAACAAGATCGTGAGAGAATCACGGATAGTTGATGTCGATGAATCTGCTCATCGTTTTGAACATTCAATCGAAGTGCAACTTCCGTTTCTCCAGTATCTTTATGGCTCACAATTCAGAATTGTCCCAATCTGCTTCTTGATGCAGGATTTAGATTCAGTGAAAGAAGTCGGACGTGCAGTTAGCAGTGTTTTGATGGGCAAGAACGCCGTTGTCATTGCTTCTTCAGACATGACCCATTACGAGCCGCAGGAAAGAGCGTTGGAAAACGATATGATGGCCATCAGAACAATAGAATCGATGAATGAAGACATGTTCTATTCCACCGTTGAAAAACGCGGAATCAGTGCTTGCGGTTACGGTCCAATAGCCGGTTTGATCACTGCTGCAAAGACTATGGGATCGAAAGAGGCAAAATTATTATGCTATAAGACCAGTGGTGATGTAATTGGTGACTACTCAAGCGTAGTTGGGTATGCAGCCATGTATTTCACAAAATAGTGGTGAAGAATGGGGGTCATTGCCTCAGCTCCCGCGAAAATAATACTCCTCGGAGAACACTTTGTAGTCTACGGCGAGCCAGCCATAGTCATGGCAATAGACAAAAGGGTCTACGCAAGAGTGGAAAAAAGGAATGATAACCGCCTCCACGTGAGATCAATGGACTTGAACCTCGAAGTCTTCTTCGAGAACGGCAGTTTCAGAGTTGAGCAAGGCGATCTGAAAGAGGCAAAAATGAAGTTTGAACCAGTCAAGCAAGCCATAGAAAAAGTAATGGAAAAACATGGACAACATGTCGGCTTAGACATCGAGATCAACTCAACTGTTCCCGTGGGTGCAGGACTTGGATCTTCAGCTGCAGTTATAGCGGCTACGACCGCAGCCACAGGCGCTATATTGGACGTGAAACTGTCTAAAGAGGACATCCTCCGCATAACCTATACTGCGGAGAAAATCGTTCATGGCATCCCGTCTGGGGTGGACCCGGCGATTTCAACAATGGGAGGAACAATGCTTTTTCAGATGGATACAGGGTTCAAACCGTTAGAAGTCAAGACTAATATTCCGCTCATAATCGGGGATACAGGTGTTGAAAGGTCCACGCGTGTTCAAGTGGAAAAAGTGCGTGACCTCGTTGATAAATATCCCAGAGTAACTGAACACCTCATGAAAGCCGCTCGTGAAATCGTTCTGAGAACCATAGAGGCACTTAAGGAAAACGACTTGGAAACGCTTGGGACCATGATGAACATAAACCATGCTTTACTTTACGGCATTGGAGTGTCAGACGAGTCTCTAGAGAGGCTTGCGAATGCCGCCAGAAAGGCAGGAGCTTTAGGCGCCAAGCTGACTGGCGCAGGTGGTGGGGGCTGCATGATAGCTTTAGCCAGAGAAGAAAAGCTTGAACAGGTTTCGGAAGCAATACAGAGATCTGGTGGAAGACCATTCGTGGCTAGAAAAACGGAGGAAGGTGTTAGAATTGAGTGAAAATGGTACTACAATCTTGAAAATCGGAGGATCAGTGATCACAGACAAGAATGTGGAGCTTACTGCTCGAACTCAAGTCATAGACCGTTTGGCGGAAGAGATCCAACGGACAAACACGAGTAACCTGATTGTCGTGCATGGCGGCGGAAGCTTCGGCCATCCTGCTGCCCAGAGAAACTCCATCAAAGACGGATTGAAAGACCCAAGCCAGTTGATCGGTTTTGCAGAGACACACCATTTCATGACCGTGCTCAATGGCCTAGTAATGGACTCCTTGATCATGCACAACGTACCTGCAGTGAGTGTGACACCATCATCATGCATAGCAACAGAAAACGGACGAATCAGATACTTCGAGGACACGCCTTTGAAAATGCTGCTGAAAACAAGGTTCTTACCCGTTCTCTACGGTGACGCTGTACTGGACACAAAGCTGGGGTTCACCATACTCTCGGGCGACCAGCTTGTCTCAGCAATCGCGATGAGATTCAGTGCCACACGCATAATAATGGGAGTTGACGTCGATGGACTTTGCGATGTCGACCCGAAAAAAGAAAAGAACGCGAAAATGCTTCCACATTTGACACTGGCGGAATTGAAGAAGAGCCAACACGGAATAGGCAAGTCAACAGTCTACGACGTCACAGGAGGCATGCTAGGAAAAGTGGCGGAACTTGTACCCGCAATAGAACAGGGAATACCTGTGACTATTCTGAACGCAACGAAACCCAACGTCGTTTTCAAAGCGCTTAATGCGGAAAGGGTTGAGGGCACATTAATAGAGAAGGAATAGGCTTGGCGAAAGAAACAAGAAAACGCAAAGCAGATCACATAAGAATCTCCTTAAATAACGATGTCCAAGCCAGAGAAGTGACAACAGGTCTCGAAGACGTTTACTTCGTTCACAAAGCGCTACCTGAAGTCGACAAGCAAAACGCCGACTTGTCCACGAATATGTTTAACCACAAGTTTTCGGCACCGCTGATCGTTGGCGCCATAACTGGCGGAACAGACGAAGCTGCAAAGATTAATGCCACGATAGCTGAAGCTGTAGAAGAGCTAGGCTTAGGAATGGGCGTTGGAAGCCAGAGGGTGGCAATAGAAGACAAGCAGCTTGAGAAAACTTTCAGCGTCGTCAGAAAGAAGGCGCCAACAGCCTTTCTAATAGCAAATATTGGCGGAATCCAACTTGTCAACGGATATGGTTTGGAAGAAGTCAAGAAAGCAGTGAAGATGATAGATGCAGATGCCATTGCAATACACCTGAACCCGTTACAGGAAGCTGTACAGCCTGAGGGGCAAACAAATTTCAAAGGAGTACTAAAGAGAATAGAAGAGATCGCATGCCAATTGGACAAACCTGTGATCGCAAAAGAAACAGGCGCAGGCATATCAACGGAGGAAGCAGAGAAACTCGAAGCTGCAGGCATAAAAGGTATCGACATAAGCGGTGCAGGTGGCACAAGCTGGGCAGCCGTGGAATATTACCGCGCCAAAGGAGAGAACCGTAGTTCCCAACGCAGACTAGGCAATGCCTTCTGGGATTGGGGCATCTGGACAGCTGCAAGCATAGTCGAAGTCTCTCAATCAGTGAACATTCCAATCATTGCTTCCGGAGGAATACGGAACGGCCTGGAAATTGCAAAGGCCATATCTCTGGGAGCAAGCCTATCCAGTCTTTCACGTCCTTTGCTGCAAGCAGCAGTCAAAGGCGTAGAAGAAACGAAAACAGCGCTTTCACTCTTGATAGACGAATTGAGAACTACAATGTTCCTGGTAGGAGCGGAATCGATACACGCTCTACATAAAGCACCGGTCATACTGACAGGTAAAACAGCAGAATGGTTGAGAGCACGAGGATTCAACATCGAAAACTACTCACGTAGAGGGAAGACCCTTGGACATTAACCGACTTCTGGAAGAAAAAGCCCAACTAATAAACAGAACCATTGAAAAGTACATCCCCAGAGTCTTCTCAAAAAAAGCCATAGTTTTCAGAACTAACCCCCCAAGATATTCCTACAACTTGGAAACATTAAATGAAACATTAGCCAATCCTATTTGGGAGTTTCTTGATCGAGGCGGAAAACGATGGCGACCAGTTCTATTCTTGCTAGTCTGTGAAGCATTAGGCAAGAACCCAGACGACTTTGTCGATTTCGCCATAATGCCAGAGGTGGTTCACAATGGAACGCTGATGGTAGATGACATCGAGGACTTGTCTGAACTTCGGAGAGGAAAGCCGTGCACCTACAAAGTCTACGGTTCAGATGTGGCCATAAATGCTGGAAACACCATGTACTACCTACCATTATTGCCTTTGATAGAGAAAAAGAAAGAAGTTGCCAAGGAGAGATTATGCAAAATCTACGAGATATACTCGCAGGAAATGATTAACCTCAGCCTAGGCCAAGCCATGGACATAGCATGGCACAGAGGATTGGCAAACGCTGACAGAATAGACGAAGAAGACTACCTGCAAATGTGCGCTTACAAAACTGGAACACTAGCACGAATGTCTGCAAGGATCGCGGCTGTCTTGGCAGGCGCAGACGATCGGCTTGAAACGGAATTCGGTCGATTTGCAGAAAGCATTGGTGTAGCTTTTCAAATGCAGGACGACGTGCTTGACTTAACCGGCACCGAGTTTGAAGCCAAGAAAGGCGGACGCGGACAAGACATAACCGAGGGAAAACGGAGTTTGATAGTTATCCACACTTTGAAAACTGGGAGTACTGAGGATAGAAGGAGACTTGTCGAAATCCTGAACCTACATTCTTCAGACCAGAGACTTAGGAACGAGGCAATTGCTATGATGCAAAAATATGATTCCATAGAATACGTTAAGCAATTCGCGAAAAAAATGGTTGAAGACAGTTGGAGCCAAATTGACAACCACTTGCCAGCTTCCGATGGAAAAGAAAAGTTAAAAGCCTTCGCGAGATTCTTGATTGAAAGAAAAATCTGAACTTGAAGGCATAACCTTTGTTTAAGAATTCTGAGCTTAAAGAAGACATTCGAAAGACTGCGTTGCTGAATGCCATAAAGCACGAAGGCAAAGCACAAACCGGTTCTGTCATTGGAAAAACACTAGGCGAAAAACCGGATCTAAGGAGCAAGATTAAGGAGATATCCACACTCGTCAACAAGATCGTGAAAGAAGTTAACACTCTATCATTCGACGAGCAGAAAAGCATAGTTGAGGAAAACTGGCCTGAAGCGCTCGTAAAAGAAAAAGTCGAAAAGGAAAAACATCTTCCGCCTTTGCCTAACGTGGACAAGTATCGGCAAGTTGTTACACGGTTTTCGCCGAACCCAGACTGTGTCCTGCACCTAGGCTCAGCCAGAGCGATAATCCTGTGCCACGAATACGTGCACATGTACAAGGGTAAGTTCGTTTTGCGCTTCGAAGATACAGACCCGAAGATCAAGAGACCGCTTCTGGAGTTCTACGATCGCATAAGAGAGGATTTGGCGTGGCTCGGCTGCAAACCGAATGAAGAGCATATCCAAAGCGACAGGATTCCAATCTACTACGAATATGCTGAAAACCTTCTGAAAGCAGGAAATGCCTACGTCTGTACATGCCAGCCAGAGATCTTCCGTGAAAAAGCCTTAGCGAGCAAATCATGTGATTGCCGCAGTTTACCAATCGAGGAGCATCTAGCAAGATGGCATCTTATGCAGCAAGGTGGTTACAGCGAAGGCGAAGCAGTTCTTCGCGTAAAAACTGACTTAAACCATCCTAACCCTGCTGTCAGAGACTGGCCAGCCGCCCGCGTTATCGATACAAAGAAGTACCCACACCCAAGGGTCGGCGACAAATACCATGTCTGGCCACTGTACAATCTCGCATGCGGCATAGATGATCATCTGCTGGGCGTAACCCACATAATAAGGGGAAAGGAACATCTGACGAACCAAGTCAGACAAGAGTACATGTACAAACACCTAGGCTGGAAATATCCAGAAGCTATTCACTATGGCAGACTCAAAATCACAGGAGCCTACCTGAGCAAGTCAAAGATTGTTCAAGGAATAAGAGAAGGCATGTTCAAAGATTGGGATGACCCACGGCTTGCAACCTTTGCGGCCTTAAGAAGAAGAGGAATAACACCCGAAGCGATCAAGAAAATGATAATCGACATCGGACCCAAGACCCAAGACCTTATCCTAAGCTGGGAAAATCTGTACGCCTACAACCGCAAAATCCTAGACCCAGCTACTAATAGATACTTCTTCGTCCAGAACCCGATTGAACTAACGGTAAGAAAAATTCCAGAAGAATACATGGTGCGGCTCAACCTACATCCAGAATACCCTGAGAGAGGATTTAGAGAATACACAATCAAGCCTGAAGGAAACGAACATGCAGCAGCATTCTGGGTTTCAAAGAAGGACATAGACACTACCAAGACAGGCAGTATGATCCGCCTAATGGAATTGTTCAACGTCAAAATTGAGAAGGTAAGCAGCTATTCCGCCGAAGCGTCATTTGTCAGTAACGCCTACGAAGAGGCGAAGAAAGGGAAAGCCCCGCTAATTCATTGGATACCGGTCGGTGAGGACATGCCATGCCAAGTGGTAATGCCCGATGCAACCATGTCCGAAGGCATTGCCGAAAAGACATGTAAGCAATTAAAGCAAAACACTGTAATACAGTTTGAACGATTTGGCTTTGTGAGAATCGACAAAAACAATGCCAAGTTAATAGCGTACTACAGTCAAAAATAGAATGTGGGTGAGTTGATATGCGGCAACAGGAAAAAGTGATTGTATGGCCAACCTATTTTGATTCGACAAGAACTAGGAAGCAAGGAAGGCGTGTTCCAAAGAGTCTGGCCTCCTCCTCTCCACAAATTCAAGAGTTAAAAACAGCCGCTGAAAAACTTCAGCTAGACTGCGAGCTTGTCGCAGACGTGACCTATCCGAAGACGCCATGGCTGAAAACTGGCATGATTCTCGTTAAGAAAAAGAATACTAAAAGTGAACTAATCAAAAACATCGCGAAACAATTGTTGAAAACACGAAATGTGGCGTCAATCACAAAATAAAGAGTTATTAACCCTTTTTCTCGGCACCGACTAAGACCGCGTTTAACATTCCATGTTGTCCCGGTCTTGAAGTAACGCGTGCCAAGCCCAACGAAGTTTCTATCACTGCACCCCTGGTTATCACGCCTCTGCGGTCATAGTCAACGTTTGCGGGGTTCTTGACTACTCTTGTGATCTCGACTTTTTCTGTTTTCCCGCTCTTCACGTCTGTCACGCATACGAACTTGTCAACCAAGATCTTGCGTTTGAGGTTTCCGCCTCTTCCCCTAGAGATCTTTGATTTGGGTTCCCCAAGTGTTGTTTCCGCTGGAAATGAGCCTTGTTCGAACTTTCTCTTCTTTCGGTGAGCTATCCTTCTGCCCCCCGACGATTTCTTTTTGTGTAGGTTACCGTGCCAGACCGACACTTTCTGTTTCTCCTTGAAATCCCGATTGAGCGTTCATTATCAACAGTTGCTTTAAATATAAATCTATCCGTTCTGCGCTGAGGAGCTCTCTTGCTTTGGAACGTTCTCAAAAACATGCTTCAACTCTCTTTTCATGACGACAGTATCATGACTCAGGGCGAAGTAATCAGCAAAATACTCTGTTGTTTTGAGAATAGACGAGCGGCCACTTCTTTCGCTACCAACTAATCCCATCTCTTTCAGCATTTTAACGTGCCCATAAGCATGGTTGCCTCGAACCTCAATCACTCTCCTCAAGGATACGGGTTGTCTGTAAGCTATGTATGAAAGTGTTTTCAGTGGACCTATTGAAAGCAGAGGCCGGTTAACGAGTTTCTTAACATGAGGCGTAAAATCGCTTTTTAGCTGCAAGACATACCTTTCATCTTTCAGTTCCAAAATCTCGAGGGCAGTGTTTCTAACGGCATATTCATGGAGCAACGTTTGCGCAAGCTTTCTGGCTTTGTTCTTGGATCGAGTCCTCAGTATCTGGCACAACTCATTCAAGTCAAGCGGTCGGCCTGCAACATACAAAGCAGCCTCTACCAAGGCTAATTCATTCTGTGCTTTCCCAGCGGCCTGCTTATTCTGTTCTTCGACAACTTGGTCAAGCGGCTGTTTTTCAGCTTTTTGCAAGGTTCAATTCTCCAACAGTTATGTATATCTCCATGGATTCCTCATTCTGCCACAAGTCCACTTTTCCTTCTTGCGCCAAGAAAAGCAACAGAATAAACGTTAGAATAGCCTCAAGCCGCAAAGTTCCTTTTGTTAACGTTGAGAACTCGATTATTCCAGCGCCTTTCACTCTCTCCAGAAGAGACGCATAAAGTCTCTCCATCTGGAGTTCAATTTGCATCAAGTATAGGTCCAATTGTGGCAGAATCTCTGAAGGTGTGGGAAGAAGCGGTTCCTCAATAGGCTTGTCAAGCCGTACGAGCATTTCTCCTTTCAAGACATCGTCTAGAACCTCTAGCAGATGCTTGATGGTTGTTGAGGTTAATTCATGTCTTAAAGGCAGAAAGAGGGGCGGCGGAAGAAAATCCTTTATGTTTTTCGGTGGAGGCGGTGGCTCCTCAAGTTTCAGCAGGAGTTTCGACTTCATTAGGTATATGAGGGCTGAGGAGTCTAAGGCCACGCCTGATGCTCTGAAGTCGACTTGGCCAGACTTCTCCATCTGTTGAAGAAATGAAGTTAGTAAGTAGGCAATATTGATGTTCCAAGGTGTGAGTTTTTCAAGCTTGTGAAATTCAAAGAGGATGTTCCATGGAGGATGCAGGTAGAATGGCCTCTTCATGGCGGATGAAGACGTTAGCTCGGCACCTCCAATAGGTTTGCAGCGATCACGTTTGAAACTCCATTTCGGTCGTAGACGCCGTAAACTTTCTGAGCCTTATTGACCATTTCAGGCTTCAGCGTGATGGCTATGAATTGTGTTTTCTCCGATTCTTCCAAGAGAAGATCAGCGAGTCTCGAAACATGGAAAGCGTCTAGGTGAGCGTCCACTTCATCGAGTACGTAGAAGGAGGCTGGAGTGAAGTCTTTCAGAGCAAAAATGAACGCGACTGCTGCAACTGAACGTTCGCCCCCGCTGGCTCCACTTACAACTATAGAAGGCTTATTGGGAAACTGAACTATCATGTCGATGCCGCCGGCAAAGGGCTCATTAATATCCTCGATTTTCAAAGTGACAACTCCTCCGCCCGTGACTTTAGAGAAGTATTTTTGGAGGTTGACACCAATTCTCTCGAAGGCTTCCATGAAGGCACTACGTTTCTTCTGGTCGATTTCGTCCATAAACTGGACTATTGCTTGTTTTTCTCTTTCCAGCTCATTCATTCTCATCGACAATTCCTTGTAACGCGAAATCTGTTCGGCGTAGTGAGAGAGGGCAAGCTGGTTTATTGCACCTATCCTTTCAAGTTCAAACTGCATCATTCTGATCGATGTTTCAGCTTCCTCAACCTGCTTCTGCGTGACTTCTAGCGGCTGCTCATGGCCAAACCGTTTTAGCTGATTTCGATGCTGTTCAAGTTGCAGCAAAGATGTCTGGATGCTCAATCGCATCTGATTTAGCAGCCGGTCTTCCTCTTCAAACTCTGCATCAAGGCCGTGCAGATCCTTATCTATCTCGTCAATTTGACTCGTGAACTTCTTCGATTCCTCCCTTGCCGAAAAGACGCTCTTGGAGAGTTCAACACGGTTTTTCTCCAACTCTGATATTTCTTGGCTCAGAGCTTCCTTCTCATTACGTGCATTTTCCACATCCTTCTCGACTCTTCTAAGCTGTTGTTCAACTTTGCCCAATTGGATTCTGGAGTTTAGATAACCAACCCTCAGTACGTTGTCAAACTGGGACTGAAGTGTAGAAGCCTCAGTCTGAACTGCACCGAGTTTCTGTCTCAAGGTGATTATCTCTTCGGCAAGCTTCCCCCTTTTGACCTCCATCTCCTGAATATTCCCAGGATCTGTTTGGCGTCTGAGAGTTCCCAATTCAACTTGGAACTTTCGAATCTCCTTCTGGATCGTACTTCTTTCTGCTCTATGAACCCACATCTGCGATTTTTCCACTTCAACTTCCTTTGCGAGCCGTGAGGTGTAGTGTTCCACCCTCTTGACGTTCGATTTCGTTCTGCGGATGTTTCTCTTGACTCTGGTCACTTCCCGTTCAAGCGTGATTATCGCGTCGGATAGACGGGCGATTTCGACACGTGCCTTGTCTATTTCATCTTCAAAGGTTACGATGTCTTCGCCCCTTCTCGTAAGATGCTGCTGCAGAGCCCTCACGGCTTCATCCAAGCTTTTGATGGCAGTATCACTTGGTATGATTGTCGAGAAGTCTATTGGAGCCCGATAGAAGCCAGTTTCAAATGCTCCGCCTACTTCATAGAGGTCGCCGTCTGTTGTAACTGCACGATGACCTTCGCTGGATAGACCTAGAGCGGTTTTATCATCTGAGACTACGAATGTATCTCCGAAAACGAAGTTTATTGCTGGCTCGTAATTTTTGTCGTATTTCAAGAATGATGATGCTGACCCAGGGATACCTTCTTTTTCAGGTA
>Ga0315288_10005363_pt1 | contig 16299 bp, 13 predicted proteins | sample YL17G11_20_MG_FD_203454 | JGI IMG/M metagenome (GOLD analysis project Ga0315288, IMG submission 203454) | Sediment microbial communities from Yellowstone Lake, YNP, Wyoming, USA - YL17G11_20 | ecosystem: Environmental > Aquatic > Freshwater > Lake > Sediment | place: USA: Wyoming | collected...
GGAATTTTAGAGGGGGAACAGGAAACGTGAGGATGATCTGATGACCATTTGCCACGAAATCGGAAACGATGGATACGTTGGAAGTCATTGATCTGTACCTGCGCGCGCCTGTTCTCTACTCGAAGGCTTCATTTGTTCCCCTGTTTTTCATAAAAATTTTGACATTACCTGTGGATACACTTCAGATCAAATGGAGACGAGCTTAAAGCCAGGGGCCAATTCATTTGGATTTAAATTCAAAAGCCTCCAAAAGAGTGTTAAAACCCCCTTGGAGGCTTCATATCGGCACCTTTTAAATACTTCTCTTCTTCCCGTACCCCAACAAGGTTAAGGTTAAAGATAGATTTTTAGGTTAATCAGAACTTTTGGGAAAATACAATGACCAAAAATTAATTCAAAATGCGCATATTGCCAATCAAAAACTTGAGGGTAATTCCACATCTCGGCAGGTCAGATCAATTCCGCAGTGGTCCGTAGATTCTTGCGGTTCGCGATCCGGCACCATAGCTTCCCCAATGTGCGCACGGACAATGCCCGCGCGGAGGAACTGCCCTGCCGTGATTCAAAAGTTCAGAATCTCTGGGCGCACGCCGTAAGGTTGCCGCGCCCTTCGCCCTGTGCACCATGCGGTGCCCCGAACCTTATCGGTTCAGGGCGGTGCAGGGCTTTGGGCTCGTAATGATTTGTAAAGAAATTCAATGCCTTTGTATTAGTTCAGCGAAAACAGTCTTACACAGGCGGCTGAGGGTCGGGAAATGCCCCAAATATGAAACCGTTTAAAATTCCTACCCCTTTCTATACCCCTAAGGCCTTTGAAATCTTACCCTTGTCCATCCTCGCCAAAAAACAACTTAACAGTAAAAGTCGATGAATATGCCTTTCCTCGTCCGCCGATCAATCTGACCTTGCGGGTCATAAAAAAAAACTCCTTGTTTTCTGGAAAGACCACTAGCAGATTCCTGGTTTTTTGCAAAAGAAATTTCTATAGCCTGCACGGCAAAGTAATATCTTCCCGGCAGGGAATTCGGGTAGCGGACCAAACTTGTCCCGGGTGTTAGAGGCAAATAGATGGGAACGGCTTTTACCATGATCTTCTATCTATTATCCATGCCTGGACCCATTTCGATTTGACAGTTTTGGGCCCGCAGTTGCAATGCCATATGTTTATGTAAATTTCTCTGGCTCAGTTTTGAGGCCGGTTGGTTATTGTCTCCCTCTCTTCTTTTGAATTGACATTACAGGTCGATTCAACGTTGCGTTTATATAGGTAGCAAAAAATGAGCCAAATTTAACGGCTCTTAAACAAGTGGATTTTATTAAATTAATTATAAGTTTCCTCCCAAGAAGCCTGGAATAAGTCGAAAAGAATTTCACTTTATTCCTGAATTCCTTCTATTTTGATTTTAAGCCGACCTACCACCTGACTGCTTGCATTTTGGAAAAGAAGAATTCCGCCTTCCTGTTTTAAAATCATCATCCTGCGTGGCATTTAGAAGCCAATCAAAACTGCAGATGGTTTTTATAGATCACCAGACTTTGATGAAGTCCTAAAAAGTCAAAACCACTCCCTCTCCCTTGACGGGAGAGGGCCGGGGTGAGGGTGAAGAAGGGAGTAGTTCCAGCCGGTTAATTATCCCCTCCCTTTTGTCCCCGCCTCGGCTGAGCTCGTCGCAGGCTCCCGCAACGGGAGGGGGAATTCTCATTTTTAGGAAATCATCAACGTTGATGATCTCGTAAAAAGTCGGGAAAGCCGTCACTCCTGCGAAAGCAGTCCCGCCTTCGGCGGGATGGATTCCCGCTTTCGCGGGAATGACGAAAATGAGACCAAAAGGATTTTTTTGCGAATCCATCAACTTTTGAGGACAAAAAGAGGGGTCTTTTTCGTTAACGTTTCATCCCTCCGATTCTTCTCTCCGATTTTGCTTGACATGATTTTAAAAATTGGTATATTTGTGCGCCTGTGGTTGACTGATAAGCTTCCAACCGAGTGATGGACTCGCCGAAGGGCAGCTCCAGGAGAAATCTGGACCCAATTCTCGGGCAAAAGCCCAGCGGGTTTATGAAATCCTGGAACGATCCAAGCCGCGAAATTGGGGCCGAAGGGGATGAATCTCAACCCTTTTAAGAAATGATTTCTCCGGTCCAAAGCCAAGAGGGGGCTTCTTATTCACCGCGGGCGTAGCTATTATTGGTTTGGTCAGGGTTAAAATCCTTTAGGAGCAAGAAAGGAGGGGGACAGATGAAAAGGAACACAAGAGGGGGCATGGTAATTCTGGTTATTATAATGTTGAGTTCTGTCTTTATTTTCTGTGAAAGCCATCCGGCCTTGGCTAAGCAGAAAGTGAAGATAAGCTACATCGGGCCCTTAACCGGTGGAAATGCCTCCATGGGTCTGGGTGGCCGTAATTCTTTCGAGTTGGCCGTCCGGCAATACAATCGGGGAGTGTTCGGAGATAAAAAATATGAATACGAGGCAGTGGTGGAAAACGATGAATGTGTCCCGGCTACCGGGGTTCGCGTCGCTACGAAGGTGGCCTCCGACCCTTCCATCATTGCCGGCACCTCCCATTATTGCAGCATGGTGGGAATTGCCACGAAACCCGTCTTTATCCAGTATAGATTCCCTTCCATGATCTGGGGGGCCGTTTTGCCCGCCATAACCATTCCCTCTTCTGGCAAATACATCACCCGGGTCAACGGGACCCAGCGGGAACAGAACGTATTCCACGCGAATTGGTCCAGGAATACCCTGAAAAAGGCGTACGGAACCTCTCCCGAAACTTATGTGGTCGTCCACGATATCACCGATTACGGCAGAGGCCATGCGGAGTATTTCATCTCGGCTGCCGAAAAATTGGGGGCGAAAATCCTGGCCAAGATGGGTGTCACCATCGGCCAGGAAGACTTCTCGGCGGAACTCACCCGAGCCAAGGCCATTAAACCGGAGGTGATTTTCTACGGGGGCCTGACCCCGGAAGGAGCCAGGTTGCGAGTGCAGATGGAAAAATTGGGCATCAAGGCCGGCTATGAAGGAACTTCCGGAATTTTAAACGAGGACTTCAATAAAACCGTGGGGGCCAAAGTGGCCGAAGGCTGTACGGCCTTTGGGGAAGGCGCCCCTTTTGAAAAGCTCCCCGGCGGTAAGGAGTTCTTCAGCAATTATCAGAAAGAGGGCTTCAAGGATGAACCCGAGTTTTACGGCATCTTCGCCTACGTGGCTGCCCAATTGATCATGGACGCCATCGAAAAAGTGGGGCCGGATCGGGAAAAGGTGGCCGACATCGTGGCCCATACCGACAGACCAAACTCAGTCATCGGCCCCATCAAATTCGACAAAGATGGCCAAAACGTCCTGCCCGTGGTAACGGCTTACGTGAGCCAAGATGGCAAGTGGGTGGTCTGGGAAGATTCCGAATATGCCTCTGGAAAGAGGATCATGCCCACAATCCAATACATGAAAGAAAAAAAGTAAATCGAGATCGTCGAATCGTTTAAAGCAGAGATTCCAGGCAAGGTTCATTAAGAAATCGGCAAGGAGATTTCCCCCTTGGGGCAGCCGCAGGCTGGGCGAGGGGGAAAATCTCCGATTTTCCATATCTGTTCAATCCCAAAGGTATTCTCTAATTATGGACACAATCATAAACCAGATTATCAATGGAATCATGCTCGGGGTTATGTACAGCCTTGTAGCAGTGGGGTTCACCTTATTCTTTGGAGTCTTAAACCTGATCCAGTTCTCTCATGGCGAGATTTTTATGGTTGGGGCTTTCCTGGGCCTCATTATTCTAAATATTTGCCATCTGGTTCTGGGCATAGAAAATCCCGTTCTTCTGTTATTCATCTGCTTTGTCGGATCGAGCATATTGACCGGCTTATTCGGCATTCTTTTTGGAAGAATCACGATCAGACCCATAAAAAACGCCCCTCCAGTCATTGCCCTTCTGACCACATTAGCGGCGGGGCTTTCCATCCGGTACATTGTGATGGCTTTTTATCCATCCGGCTCCGAACCCCAGAGATTCCCGGCGTATCTCCCAGACTGGCAGATTGATATCGGGGGAGTATTGCTTAGATTCGACAGCTTGTTCATATTAGCCGGGGGATTATTTCTGATTATAGGCACCTATCTATTTATCAACAAGACTAAAATGGGTATTGCCATGAGGGCGGTGGCCCAGGACAGAGAAACCGCTGCTATGATGGGTGTCAACATCGATAAAGTAATTGATATCACTTTTGTCGTGAGCGGCGTTTTAGCGGCCTGCGCGGGAATATTTAACGGTTTATATTATCGCCAAATCATCTTTGACATGGGTGGGCTCTATGGCGTGGTGGGCTTCTCCGCGGCTGTAATCGGAGGGCTGGGCAATATTTTCGGAGCGATCGTGGGCGGGTTCCTGTTTGCTCTCTTGGCCAGCTTTACCTCGGCCTTTATCCCCGGAGGTTCCGCGTACAGGTTTGTCGTTGCCTTTGCTTTCCTGATCGTATTCCTCGTCATTATGCCTAAAGGAATTCTGGGTAGAAGGGAAAAAAGAACGGCATGAAAGAATTGAAGCTATCTCTTCAGGACTTTTTTCTGATATTGCTTTGCCTGTTGGCCTGCTGTGCAGTCTTTGTGGCCTTTCTTCTGGCAACGAATCTATTTGTCCTATTGGCCATCATTTTTGCGGTCACTCTGGCCATTTACTTGTTTAACAGGGTTGAGCAGGTCAAATCTCTGATCACCGGCGCCTTTGAGCGCCGGGGGAAATTCGTCACGGGAACCGTTATCGCCATCCTTTTCCTCCTCCCATTTGTTCTTCGCAGCTCCCCCTACTGGATATTTATCCTTACTTTAGCCCTATTATGGATTATGGTAGCCTTGGGGATCAATGTCCAATTCGGGTCGGCCGGAATCATCAACTTGGGGGCAGCTGCCTTCTACGGCGTAGGGGCCTATACTGCTGGAATGCTGGCTACCAGACTCGGTGTCCCGCCGTTGGTGAACCTTTTGCTGGGGGCAGGGATGTCCGTGGTGGTCGGTTCGGTTTTATTCATCCCGGTTCTGAAAACCAAGAGTTACTACTTGGCTCTGGTAACCATTGCTTTCGTCATGGCTTTTCACACTTTGCTCAATAACGAAGAATGGCTGGGCGGTGCCCAAGGGATCGTGAACATTCCCCTCATGTCTATAGGAGGTTACTCTTTTCTCCGAGAGATCAATATTCTGGGTTTCAAGCTACCCTCCCAGGCAAACTTCTACTATCTGGCCTTGGTGCTGGGGGCCCTGATGGTTGTGGCGGCTTCCAGGATTTGGAATTCATGGGTCGGGCTGACCTGGAACTCCTTCAATGAAGACACCGGGGATGAGCTTTCGGCCAAATGTATGGGGGTGGCAGTCAACAAATGGTCCATGATTGCTTTTACCATCGGAAATTTCTACATCGGTCTGGCTGGCGCCTTTTACGCCCACATGGCCGGTTACATTGCCCCTCCGGACATTACTTTCTACCAGTCCCTGCTCTTTATCAGTGCCGTCATTCTGGGAGGGGTGGACAGTATCCTGGGAGTTTCCGTGGCCGCTGTTCTGCTTGTAATCATGCCGGAGAAACTGAGGGCTCTCCAGCAATACTGGATTATCTTATTTGGGATCATTTTGGTGCTGATGCTGATCTTGAGACGCAAGGGTTTAATTCCCGCCAGAATTAGAACTTACGGGTTAAAGATCTCACGAGCCCTGGGCGGGCCTCCGGAAAGATAAAGTCTACGGAAAAGCGAGGTTAAGAAGTAATCTTTTGGTGGGGAGATTGCAAAGTTCAAAATGACCGCCAATCATCCAAAACTATTCCGCTGTGAGAGATTGACCAAGAATTTCGGGGGACTCACCGCCGTTGATGGCGTCGATTTTGGAGTTTCCGAAGGTGAAGTCCTGGGTTTAATAGGCCCCAACGGAGCCGGGAAAACGACGTTATTCAACCTGATTACCGGGGTCTACCAGCCTGACGGGGGTAGGTTCACCATCCGGGACGAAAACCTGACCGGACTGATGCCTCATCAGATCAAGAAAAAGGGGATTTCCAGGACTTTTCAACAGTCCAGATTAGTCTTGGGCTTAAGTGTTTACGATAATCTGTTTATAGGGATGTTGGAGAGTTTTCAATCCGGGTTTTTTGACACGCTCATCCGTCGCTCCGGGTTCAAAAATGAATTACGCAGAGCTATCGAAAGGGCCAATCAGCTCTTACGCCAATTCAACGAAGAACTGGTGGAGAAGGGATTTGTGCCGGTGAGCGACATCTCTCAAATCGACCGCAGACGCCTGGAAATATGTCGGGCCTTGGCCACGGAACCGGCTTTGTTATTGTTGGATGAACCCTCCGCAGGAATGACGCCGGAGGAAAGCATCGAACTGATGAACGATATCCGGCGGGTTCGGGAGAGTTATTACCAAAAGCTCTCGATCATCCTCGTGGAGCACGATATGATGGTCATTGAAGACATCACCGACAGAGTTGTGGCTTTAAATTTTGGGAAAAAAATCGCCGAAGGAACATTCGAAGAGGTCTCGAGGAATGAAGAGCTAAAGGAGGCCTATTTAGGAAAATGAGCCTATTGGTAGTGAACAATGTCACCGCTGCATATGGGAAAGCAGTTGTGCTGCATAAAGTAAATCTAAATGTTAAGAAGGGGGAAATTTGCGCCCTCCTGGGCAGCAACGGGGCAGGTAAAACCACTTTGATCAAGACGATTTTGGGAGTCGTTAAACCGATAGAGGGCAGAATAGAATTTGATGGACGGCAAATCCAAGGGATGGACCCCCACCAGGTGAACGAAATAGGGATTTCCATCGCCCCGGAGGGAAGAAAGATTTTTCCGCAAATGACCGTGGTGGAAAATCTGCGCATGGGCTGCTTTCATGAGGACCGGAGAGAAGTCATTGAAGATAGAATGGAAGAGGTTTTCCGTCTTTTCCCCCGGTTGAAGGAGCGCACCGCTCAGTTGGGGGGGACCTTAAGCGGGGGGGAGCAGGGGATGTTATGCCTGGGGCGGGCGCTGATGGGAATGCCGCGGCTGATGATCCTCGACGAGCCCTCTCTGGGACTGCAGCCCAACCTGGTGGAAAGAATGTTCGAAATGATCCAGAAGATAAACCAGGAACGGCAAACGACCATTCTTTTAGGGGAACAGAATGCCAGAAAGACGTTGGAAATATCCAATTCCGGATACGTGTTGCAGAAGGGCGTGATCATTACTCAAGGAACGGCCGCCGAAATTTCAGAACATGAAGTAGTAAAGAGAGCCTATTTAAAGGCTGAGAGAAAGACAAGATAAGGAATGCCTTTCTCCATTTCTAACCGAACGATACCGCTTCCGCTCATTCCTGCGGCGATTGGGCTGTACTGATAAGCCTCTTCCGAGGTTGGGCTGCAAGGCCACCTCTGCTGGTGAATGCATCTTTGCAGGCCTGCCCCCCTCTCCTTAAAAAATAAGGTGGCCCCGAAGATATTTCGAAGCCACCCCTCTGGAATTAAAAACCCTTAATTACTTTTTCTTGGGAGCTTCTTTGGCTGGTTTTTCGGCTTTGACCTGAATTTCGGTAGCTTTCATCTGGTATTGGATGGTCACCTTGGCCCCCACTTTCAGATCACCCGTTACTTTGGTGTCCTTGTCACGGGCAAGTTCCCATTTATCTTTTCCCTTTTGCACTGTGATGGAATCATCTTTTAACTCCAGGACCGGCCCGGTTACCTGATAGCTCTTGGGAGCACCGGCCAGAGCGAAAGATGCCACGAGTAAAACGATTCCTGCCACCACGATCATTCGTCTCATTAACTCCTCCTTTAAAAATGAAATTTGGACAACCATAATATGATAAATGGATCAAAAAGTAAACAAATAGATATTTGGCTACCGCCTCCTGCCGCCCCCGAATAGTGACCCCAGAACTCCCCGAATGATTTGTCGGCCAATCTGGCTGCCGATGGCATGGGCTGCACTTTTGGCCATGGCCCCTACGAGATCTCCGACCGGAGATCGTTGGGCAGCGGTTCGGCCTTTGGCGGAGGAGACTTCTTTCGTTTCCATTTTCCTTTCTTCCGTCCTGGCTTTCAGTTTTTCAAAAGCAGACTCCCGGTCCACAGTCTTCTCATAGTGGCCGTAAAGGGAGGATCCCTGGATGATCTTGGCGCGTTCTTCAGGGGTCAAGGGAGTGAGCCGGCTGTGGGGTGGAAGAATCAGGGCTCGCTCTACCTTGGTGGGAGATCCTTTCTCGTCCAGCACTGAGACCAGCGCCTCACCAACTGCCAATTCGGTAATCGCCTTGGCCACGTCCAGCTTTGGGTTGGGGCGGAATGTGTCGGCTGCAGCCTTGACCGTTTTCTGGTCCCGGGGGGTAAATGCCCGGAGAGCGTGTTGGACCCGATTGCCCAATTGACCCAATACTGTCTCGGGCAGGTCGAGAGGGTTCTGGGTTATGAAATAGATTCCCACTCCCTTGGAACGAATGAGCCGGACTACCTGCTCGATCTTCTCTTCCAGGATTTTCGGTACGTCTTGAAAGAGCAGATGAGCTTCGTCAAAGAAGAAGATCAGCTTAGGTTTAGGCGGGTCACCCACCTCCGGGAGCTGCTCAAAAAGCTCAGCCAGCATCCAGAGCAGGAAAGTAGCGTAAAGCCTGGGAGACTGCATCAGCTTATCGGCAGTAATAATGTTGATTATTCCTTTTCCGCCGGCGTTGGTTTGCATGAGGTCCTGGAGGTTGAGGGTTGGTTCGCCGAAGAATTTATCTCCCCCCTGCTGCTCAAGGGTCAGAAGGTTACGCTGGATGGCGCCGACACTGGCTGCAGAAATGTTTCCATACTGGGTCTTAAATTTTTCGGCATTGTCGCCCACAAATTGGGCCATGGCGCGCAGGTCCTTGAGGTCGAGGAGTAAGAGGCCGTTATCGTCGGCAATCTTGAAGGCCAGGGTAAGTACCCCACTTTGGATCTCGTTAAGGTTGAGGATACGGCTCAGGAGCAAAGGACCCATCTCAGAGTTGGTGGCGCGGACAGGATGCCCCTGTTCTCCGAACACATCCCAGAAAACCACCGGGTAACCCTGGAAGTTGAAATCGGCAAGGCCCAACTGTTTCACCCGATCCAACACCTTCGGGTTCTCACCCCCAGGAAAGGGGATGCCGGAGAGATCCCCCTTTACATCCGCCATGAAGACCGGAACGCCGATATTGCTGAACTGTTCAGCCAGTACGCGCAAGGTCACTGTCTTGCCCGTTCCGGTTGCCCCAGCAATAAGGCCGTGGCGGTTGGCCATTTTGGGAAGGACCCCGATTTCATCCTTCGCCTTGGCGATTGGGAGAGACGGATATGTGCTGACCATTTTTCCCTCCTCAAAAGAAATCAGAGTGTATTACTATATATAAGAAAGGCTTTGACTGTCAACGTGCTTAAATCTTTCCTGGAGGCGGACACGATCGAGAAGGTCAGACCGATCTTAGAGTCACGGAGGAAGTAAGATGGTCAACCCGGCACCCATCTTTGAACAGGTATACAAAGATTATCTGAGGCGGTTAACTCAATTGGATTTTCCAACCTTAGCGAATAAAATTGGACTGGAGATAAAGGATGGTGCGCTGATCATCCCCTTCTTCGGACAACCTTACAAGGTCTCTCCCAGCGGCATTGTTGACGCTTCCGGAACAGAACCCCTTCATTCCCTAAAGGTGGTGTTTTGTCAATACCTTCTCCTTTATCCAGCCGCTGAACCGCAAGGGCAGGATTGGGTTTCCTATAAGGATTTTAGGGAAGCGGCCCCGTTCGTGGATGGGTTCCAGAATAACACCGAAAAGGCCATTGCCAAAAATTTCTCCGGAAAACTTGGAGACCTCAGAAGAGCCAGCCTGCAACTCGAAGGCCGGGACCCAGGGTTTGATTGGAATTACCAATTGTTGATGAGGTTCGACCCTCTGCCCCATGTTCCTCTGATCCTTTTATTCAATGATGGCGATGAAGAATTTCCCGCCCAGGGTCTTCTGTTATTTGAACGACGGGCCAGGAAATATTTAGACATGGAGTGTCTGGCCATCCTGGCTTGGCTTCTGACGGATTTATTAATTCAGTCCGGCGGTAAACAGAAGAGAACGATCATGTAAATCCTTAAATCATTCTCGAATCCCCATTTTGATGGCCAAGGGCAAGCTAGGGAATCAAGCTTACATGCATGCATTTATTTTTTTTGGGCCCCCCTTCCATTACTCTCCGTTATAGACATGATCTGAGATCCTTGACCACCTCGACCATACCGATAAATCTCTTCTGGGCTTGAGCTGCAAATCCACTGATCACGATATATGAATGTTTGCGAGCCGGTTTTAAAGTTTTTTAACATCCCTTTTTTTCTCCAAGATGGTAGCGCGCGTAAAGGAAACGCCCTCCACGGTCATGGAGAGGGTAGGATAAACGACGGGGCGGGTGATCATCTCCGGGCCCTTGGAGGTGGCCAGAATGGTGTCCTCCGATTTTGTGCCGGCGATCGAAGGGTTCCAGGTGAAAGGTTGATTTTCCTGGATGATGTCCGGCGTTTTGAAATTGACCCGATAATCCCTGGGGATATACCCGATCGGGCCTCCCTGGTGGTGAAGCTGCCATTCTTCAGGATACCCTTTTTCTCGGTAGGCAGCAATCCCCTTCTGCAGGACTTCCCGGGCCGGAGTTCCTGGACGCGTGTGGGCCATAAGAGTACAGTCCACAAAAACATTGGCTTCATATTTTTCTTTCAAGGAGGCGGGCAATTTCCCGAAATAAACAAAACGGGTAAGGCAGACGACCAGGCCCCACTTCCTGGCATTGATGGAAAACATCAAGAATTTTTCGATCTTCTTTTCCGTGGGAATGGGATGACGGAATCGAGATATTCGATCATCGGCTGCGACCATGAGTCCGATGGGATCGATTCGATCTTTCCAGATCTCCTGGCAGAGCTTACCAACGACTTCTGATTCTTTCTCCCCCCTCCTGGTGTCCATCAATGTCTTTTCCACCGCCAGGGAGACTTTCTCTCCAAGCCATCGGTACCGCTCCAGCTCTCCGGGTGTCAGGGAATAGCGGAGCCGGGCGATCTCCTCGGCCATCACGGCAGTATGGGGAAAAGGGACATCAGATGCCACCGGCCCTGCTCCAACTAAACCCTGCACGATACTTCCCTCCTGATCTTCATACCAAGGAAAAGTTTTGACGGTGAACCCCTGCTTTTCCAGACCTTCCTCCTCGATCATGCGCGGGGCTTCGATGTTGTTGCAGATAACGAATTTTTCCTCCTCCGTGATAAGCAAAGAGGTGGCCCCCACCTCTGTGGCAATCCCCACTAAGTTGAGGCCACCGCCGGTCATCCAGGAAAAGTTGGCCTGGCGTTTCAGGAGTAACGCCTTCAGCCCCTTGGAGCGAAGAAACTCTCTGACCCTCCGTTCCTTTTCTTGAAGCTCATTCCTTTTAGCCATTGTTACACCTTCTTTATGAGCTGGGGCTTGCTTATTTTTTTATCTCACTGACCAATTTACCGTAGAAATCATGATCATGAGCCATCAATTTGCCGAAGTCTTCCGGCCCTACATAGGATAGATTTACCGCCATGTCCTTGGCATTCTTGATGAGGACCGGGTCCTCCATGCCCTTCTTGAAGGCGTCATGGAGTTTTTTGATCACCTCCGGGGGGGTTCCCTGGGGAGTCACCAACCCCCGCCACATTCCCATCGCAAAGTCAACACCCTGTTCCTTCACAGTGGGCACATCGGGGAACATTTCAAGTCGCTTGTTGGCAAACAGGGCGATGATCTTCAATTTTCCAGCCTGGACCTGGCTGATCCCTTCGGGCGGCGATACAGAGACCGCATTCACATGCCCTCCGAGGATGGCCGTTATGGATGGCCCGCCTCCGGCAAAAGGAATATGATTGAATTTAACCCCAGCTGCCCTCTCAAAGGCCAGAGCCACTAAATGAACCCCTCCACCCGCTCCGGAGTTACCTACCGTGATCATGTCCGGGTTCTTCCTGGCATAATCCAGGAACTCCTTAAGGCTCTTCCAGGGCGCATCCGACCTAACCAGGAACATCGATGGGTCATCCACCACATTCAGGATGGGCGCGAAATTGTTGTAGGTAAACGCCGTCTTCACCTGGTGGGGCACAATGGTCAAAGGAGTGACGGCGGCCGTGAGAATGTACCCATCTGGTTTGGCCTGCATGCCCTCTGTATATCCCACCGCTCCCGCTCCACCCGGGCGGTTGACCACGACCACGGCTTTTCCGAGATATTTCCCGGTTGTGGCCGCCAGAGCTCGAAAGATCAGGTCTGTGGCCCCTCCAGCTGCCCAAGGAATGATAATTTGGACTTCCTTGGTTGGGAATTCCGCCCCATAAAGAGGGACCGCTCCCACCGCCAACGTGAGAAGAATGAAAAAGATCTTCTTAAACATCTTGCTCCTCCTTTCTTTTGCATCTCATTTTACATTTTGCCATTTGAATTTTGCATTTTTCATTCATCCCCCCTTTCGCCTTATGCCTTGCGCCCTGCGCCATACGGGTTTTAACAACGGCGCGGAAAGAAAAATCAGCGCCCCCAAAAGAAACACGAGCGAGACGGGCCGGTTCACAAAAATGCCAAAATTGCCATGTGAAATCATCAGGGACTGCCGGAAAGCAGCCTCCAATTTGGGGCCAAGGACCAGAGCCAGGAGAAGCGGGGCCCCCTCATAGGCCCATTTCCTCATCATAAAACCCAAAGCTCCAAACAAGAGCATCATCCAGATATCAAAGACTGAATTATTCACCGTGTACATGCCGGTGATGCAAAAAAGGATGACCAGCGGCAAGAGGATATTCTTGGGAATGCGCAAGATATTTGCAAAAAAAGGAACAAAAGGCAGGTTGAGCAGAAGGAGGACAAAATTGCCGATGTACATGCTGGCGATCACGCCCCAGAAGAGCTCGGGGTGCTGGCCAATCATCATGGGACCGGGCGTGACCCCATGGATCATCAGAGCCCCCAGGAGAATCGCCGTAGGGGGGGCAAAGGGAATGCCCAGAACAAACAGAGGGATGAAAGCGGACTGGCAGGCGGAATTATTGGCCGATTCCGGCCCGGCCACCCCTTCAATCGCTCCCTTTCCGAACTCTTCGGGATGTTTCGAGACCTTCTTCTCAGTCATGTAAGAAGCATAGGTCGCTATGACGGGAGCCGGCCCGGGAACTAAGCCGACGCCAAACCCGATTCCCGTACCCCGCAGAATCGCCCCGATCGATCGTTTTAAATCCTGAAGGGTCGGAAAAAGTTCTCGCAGACGGGGGACTAGGACTCTTTGTCCCAGCACTTCCGGGGGCCTCTCCACATTGGCCAATACTTCTCCAATCCCGAAGAGTCCGATGGCCACGGCTACAAATTCGATCCCTCCGAGGAGCGGGGCATAATCAAAGGCAAAACGGGCGTCTCCGGCAACGGGGTCAAGTCCAATGGTTCCGATGATCAAACCAACAACCGCCATCATTAGCGATTTGATCAATGAAGTACCGGTTACATTACTCAAGACGATAAACCCGAAGGCCATTAGCGAGAAGTACTCGGGGGGACCAAAAGCAAGCGCGGCCTCCGCCAATGGGGGCGCCAGAAAAACCAGCCCAAATATCCCGATCGTGCCGGCGACAAAAGAACCGATGGCACACATGGCCAATGCGGGGCCAGCCCTCCCCTTCTGGGCCATCTGGTAACCGTCGATACAGGTGATTACGGAGGCCGTCTCTCCCGGGACATTCAGGAGAATGGAAGTAGTGGAGCCTCCGTACATAGCCCCGTAATAGATTCCGGCAAGCATGATGATGGCTGAAGTGGCGTTGAGTCCATAGGTAGCCGGGATGAGGAGAGCGATGCCGGCGATGGGCCCCAATCCGGGCAGCACGCCCACCAGGGTCCCGACGATCGCCCCCATCAAACAGTAGAACAAGTTTTGAGCCGTGGTCGCGATTCCAAACCCGTTCATCAGGCCCTGGAGAGATTCAAACATGCCAAGTCTCCTTCAGATTCCGAGCCAGCCCTTCGGCAGGGGGATTTTCAGCCACTGGACAAAAAGAAAATATGAAGCGGCGGCTGTGGCTAGAGACAAAATAATGTTAACAGGCCATCGTTTCAGCCCCAGGATTTTCAAAAGAGCCACCATCAAAAGAAAGGCGACCAGTGGATACCCCAGGGAATTAAAAAAAAGGGCTGCTAAAGCCATCATTCCCAGAAAAAGGATGACGGGTTTAAGCGAGCGGGGGGCTGCCTCGACCGGAGCTTCCTTTTTCTCCAGTTCCTTCTCTTTTCGCAGGAGAAGATTCAAGAGGAAGAAGCCCGATAGAATCATGAGTATGATTCCCAGTAAGAGAGGAAACAATCCCGTTCCCGCAGCCCGGAAGGTTCCGATGGGCATTCGTAGGGAGAGGAGGGTTGTGACCCCTCCAAAAATTAAGATCACAATCCCAACGGTTGTCTCATCCCTCTTCAACCTATCCCTCCCTCCCCAAAAATTCCAAGAACATATTTGGATTTAGATTCCGGGCCCCAAAAATTTCGGATCCTCTTATTGATGATTTCGTAAAAAGTCGTCACTCCGGTGAAAACCGGAGTCCAGATAATTTATAACGATTCGAAAACACTGGATTCCGGCTTCCGCCGGAATGACGGAAAAGCGAATATTCGTATCCTTTACGAGAATATCCTTATTAAATATTTCAATATTGAGGGATTCGTAAAAGTCCTTTTTGTTTCATTTTCGTCATTCCCTCGAAATCGAGGCTGCTTTCGCAGGAGTGACGGGTTTTCTGACCTCTTACGATCTCATCAATATTAGCCTACAATTAAACCCAGACTATCATTTTCCAAACATCAAATTTGGTATGAACAACGTAAGATCCGGGAAGATAATCACAATTGCAATACAAACTCCGGTCGCTATAAAAAATGATAATAATTCCTTAACATAATCCTGCAAAGGACATTCTAAGATACTACAACCTGCATACATAGCTGATCCAACAGGCGGGGTCATATTACCCATCGTAATGGTTAAAACAAAAATTAATCCAAAATGTACAGGATCAAAACCTACCTTGGTTGCAATTGGAAGAAATATAGGAGTAAGCATCAGTTTGTTGTCTTAATGCAATGTCCCAGTGCTATCAGTTGCTCGGCGCCCCCCGTCGACCTGTCTCTCATTTCTCCCGACGAGCCGTGTCCGAGTCGTACCGAAAGATCGGCAGACACGGCAACAAGTTCCTGGCGGATTTCCGCCAGGCGGCGCTGGGGTAAATGGCTTTTCGGGCCTACGACGCAGAGAGAGGCTCGGACTTCTCCGGAATGGTCTCTGACAGGAGTGGCGATGCAACGGATGCCCTCGATATGCTCCTCCTTGTCAATGGCAAAGCCGGTCGCCCGGATGCGCGCCAGCTCACGACGGAAGGCGGCAGGTGAAGTGATGGTATTGGGCGTCATCCGCTCGAAGACGGTACGACTGATGATGCCGCTGAGTTCTTGTTCGGGCAGCCACGCTGCGAGAGTCTTACCTACGGCCGTACAGTAAATCGGCCTTCTGGCCCCGATTTCTTGGACGACGCGTACAGGACCTTCGGGCTCGCGCTTCGCTATAATCGTCACGACCCCGTCCCGGAGGACTGCGAGGCTCGTGCCTTCACGGGTGCGGCGACTCAGCTCGTCAAGATACGGCATGGCGATCCCAGCAAGCTGCTCATTGGTCCAGGTGCTCCCAGTGAGACGGAAGAGCTTGGGCGCAAGCGTGTAGGTCCGAGCGTCGCCATCCTGAACAAGATAACCGAATTCAACGAGCGCCCGAAGGAGATGATGGGCTGTACTCCGAGGCAATGCAGTCTTGCGGGCGATCTCGGCAAGCGTCGCAGAGCTGCCGATGGTAGCAATTACTTCGATGATCCATAGTCCCCTTTTAAGGGATTGGTGGGTTTGGTTCGAATTCATGAGGTTGTTCATTCGTTTCATACCGTGAAACGCGATAAAAATCCTATCTCATAGAGTAGAATATGTCAAGTAAGAAATTAATTCCTTTTCATGTTCGATGATTTGGTCACAGGTTAACTGTTCAGCGAAAATGTCACCATTAAACGCCACTCCCGCGAAGCTTGTCTTCGCGAAAGCGGGGAGCGGGAATCCAGAAGAAAAGGACTGGATTCCGGAGCCTGCCCCGTACTGGATACGGGGTCAAGCCCGGAATGACAAGAAAAAGTCAACTCCCGGTGTACTTGAAGATTGAAAAAACAATTAGG